>ERZ779861.7-NODE-7-length-320647-cov-12.851911_pt1 | contig 320647 bp, 288 predicted proteins | sample MGYA00511558_ERZ779861 | MGnify/ENA primary metagenome ERZ779861 (study PRJEB29588, sample SAMEA2163432) | human gut metagenome | biome: human gut; feature: human-associated habitat; material: faeces | place: Denmark | collected 2008/2010 ...
CGAGTTTCGACGTTGGTCGAGGCGACGGGACTTGAACCCACGACCTCTTGCTCCCTAAGCAAGCGCGCTACCAAACTGCGCCACGCCTCGACGGGCAACAAACAAGCGCCGTAACGGCGCATTAACGTTGCTTGTTGATTACCGCAGATTATTCTACCATATCCCCAACCGCAAGTCAAGCCGAAATATGCAAAAAGTTTACAAAAAATAAGTTTTTGTTTCTCGTTTTGTTCGGCAAGCCGAGTTAGCTTTACGTAAAAGTTGACGCGGTTATTTTTTTGTTGTAATATGAAATAATAAAACAGGCGAGGTGCGGAATGCATCAAAGATTCAAAGTTACGGGTATGTCCTGCGCAGCGTGTTCTGCGGGGGTGGAGCGCGCGGTCGGCAGGCTCAAAGGCGTTAATTCGGTGGAAGTCAGCCTTGTTGCAAAAAGCATGGTTTGCGACTTCGACGAAAACATAATAAGCGAAAAAGAGATAGCGAACGCTGTGAAAAAGGCGGGCTTCAAAGCCTATCCCGAAAAATCTGCCGATTCGAGTCAGGGCGCGGACAGAAATGCCGGGGCGAACCCGATTGCGGAAACGGACGGCTTTACTCCCATGAAAACGCGCCTTATTGCGTCTCTGATTTTTCTCGTGCTTTTGATGTACGTATCTATCGGGCACATGATAGGGCTGCCTGTTCCCGCTTTTATGCACGGCGTTCATAACGGCGTGGCATTTGCGCTCGTTCAGTTTTTGCTGGTTCTGCCAATCCTTTACGTAAACAGAAAATTTTACGTCAACGGTTTCAAGGCGCTGTGGCATCGCGTGCCCAATATGGACAGTTTGGTTGCAGTCGGTTCGTCGGCGGCTGTCATATATGGAGTTTTCGCTATTTTCATGATATCCTACGGCATCGGCAACGGAAATTTGCAGCTTGCCGAAAAATACTTGTCGGGACTGTATTTCGAGTCGGGCGGCATGATACTCACGCTGGTGACGGTCGGAAAATTGTTGGAGGAGCGCTCTAAAAACAAAACTTATTCTGCGATACAAAAGCTCATCGACCTTGCGCCTAAAACGGCGCTTGTTTTGCGCGACGGGGAGGAAGTAGAAATAACCGTAGACAAAATAGCGGTCGGAGACATAATTTTGCTCAAACCCGGCAGCTCGGTTCCCGTTGACGGCGAGGTTATAGAGGGCGGCGGCACGGTTGACGAGTCGGCGCTCACCGGGGAAAGTATGCCTGTGGAGAAATACGTCGGAGCGCAGCTTATTTCCGCTTCCATTGTCAAAAGCGGAGCGTTTAAAATAAAAGCGCGGCGCGTCGGGGACGATACGACGCTTTCGCAGATAGTCGAGCTTGTAAAAAACGCCGCTTCGTCAAAGGCGCCGATAGGTAGGCTTGCGGACAAAGTAAGCGGTATATTCGTGCCCGTTGTCATGGGCATCGCTCTCGTTACCGCGATTGTTTGGCTTGCGTGCGGAGCGACATTTGAATTTGCCCTTAACGTGGCAATTTCGGTGCTTGTTATTTCCTGTCCGTGCGCGTTGGGGCTTGCTACTCCGTTGGCAATCATGGTTTCGACGGGCAAATGCGCTTCGCGCGGAATTTTAATCAAGAGCGCGGAAGCTTTGGAACAGCTGCACAATGTTACGACGGTGGTGCTTGACAAAACGGGCACAGTGACCGAGGGAAAGCCGTCGGTCACGGACGTCGTTCCGTCTGACGGAGCGAGCGAGCGCGAGCTTGTTTCGCTTGCCGCCGCGCTTGAAAAAAACAGTCAGCATCCTTTGTCCGTTGCCGTAACCGAATACGCCGATACGCAGAATATCAGTTCTTCGGGCGCGGAAAATTTCAAAAATTTCGACGGATTGGGCGTGGAAGCAACAATCGAGGGTCGTCAGGCTTTGGCAGGCAACGCAAAACTTATGGCTGAACGCAATATCGACGTTTCGTCGGCGTCCGTTGCCGCGGAGGAATTGGCAGGCAAAGGCAAGACGGTCATGTATTTTGCCTGCGGAGGCAAATTTTTCGGACTGATTGCCGTGGCAGACAAGGTCAAACCCACAAGCAAAGAAGCTGTTGAGGCTCTTAAAAAGAGCGGTATTGAGGTGATTATGCTGACGGGCGACAATGCCGTTACCGCGGAGGCAATCAGAAACGAGGTCGGTATAGACCGAATCGAAGCGGAAGTCATGCCCGCCGACAAGCAGCGTATAGTAGCCGAGTTGAAAAATGCCGGCAAAAAGGTTGTTATGGTGGGGGACGGAATAAACGACAGTCCCGCGCTCATGCAGGCGGATGTAGGCATAGCTATCGGCAGCGGCACCGATATAGCGATAGAGTCCGCCGACGTTGTGCTTATGAAAAACGATTTGACGGACGTTTCGCGTGCCATACATTATTCAAAACGCACCATCAGAAACATTAAACAAAACCTGTTCTGGGCGTTCTTTTACAACTCTCTCGGCATTCCGCTTGCGGCAGGAGTGCTTTATCCGTTGTGGCAGATAACTCTCAGTCCAATGATTGGCGCGCTTGCAATGAGTTTAAGCTCGCTTTTCGTTGTCGGAAACGCATTGAGACTGTACAGAGGCTGAAATAAAAAAGGAGAAGAAATATGACAAAAATTCAAATCAAAGGCATGACTTGCAATCATTGCAAAATGCGCGTGGAAAAGGCATTGAAGCAGGCGGGCTGCGGCAAGGTCAAGGTTGAACTGGAAACGGGAACCGCAACTGCGGATACACGCGGTTTGTCGGCGGAGCAGATTCGAGAAACGATAGAGAGTCTGGGCTTTCAATGCGGTGACGTTTCGGATATGTAATTTTACAGTAAAAAACGCGCTTAAAGCGCGTTTTTTGTTTTATGTTTTCTTATTCGCTTTCGACGCTCGCGCCGACAATTTCGTTTTCCGTTTTTTCGGCAGGAATCGCGTCTCTTTTCTTTCTTGACATATACAAAGAAACGCAAAGTAAAGAGATTGTCACCGCGCACAGAGCGGGATTTCTGAAATAGCTGAACGAAGTTGTACCGAATTTATATTCATTCAAAATTGCAATGACAAATACGATTGCAACGTGAAGGACGATAAATACTATATCGGATATATAAGAGTTGAAAATGCTTTTTTTGTTTTCCGAACTGTGCGCGAGAGTTACGGCTCCCGATACCAGCAAAATTACGGACAGAATCAGCTGCCAATACATATTGCCGATGATTTCCGGTTTGAAGAACAGCCGGTTAAAAAAGTCGAGAACGGCAAACGAAGCCCTTACGAGACAGAAAATCATCGCCGCAAAACGTAATTTTGAAGCGGTAAAAGATGAAGTCGGTTTCTGCCTTACTCGGGAAGAAAGCGAAAGCGAAACGACGCATAACACGGCGGAAGCGGCATAAACCAGATATATCAACCCATTTTCAAAAATCGGAACTTCCGCGTCGGTCGGGTTGACGCCGATAAACGCGAAAAAATAATAAGCAAGCAAGATTAAATCGAGAGCGCGTCTTTGCTCAAAGCCGTTTTTTGTCCGTTCAGGCGGTTTGATTAACATTATCGAAACGGTCAGAAACAGCGTTGCGAAAGCTATAAGATATAACATATACAAAACCGGAATCGAATTGTTTTCATTGAACATCCAAATCACGCAAAATATGATTACCGACGAGAAATGGACTGTGTTGAATATGCCGTTTCCCAGTTGAATATTGCGTTTCAGAGCGACTGCGCGCGCGGGTGACTGTCCGTATTTGTAAATCGTCAAAAAGGCGAATGTCGCGGAAACGCCGAAAAGCGCAAATTGAAAAACGCCGAGAGTGTTTGAAACGAAATTCACGTAACCGAAAAAAGGTTGGGAAAGAAATACGGAAAAAGAGCCCGCAAGGACAGCAAAAAGCAAAACCGCGCTTGCCGCGCTGCCCTTTTCTTCGCTAAAAACGAGAAATAGCGAAAGCAAAATTATGCAACCGTATACCACGTTGAAAGAGATGATATAAATTTTTTCCAACCCGGTACCGCGCAGCCCTGCGGCGTTGATAAAACCAAAAATCGCAAACAGTATTCCGGCTATACACCCGCAAATCTGATAAATTTTTTCTTTAAAATGCAGCATTGCATCCCTCCTGTTAAGTACGTAAACTTGTTTATTCCGCGCTTTCCGCATTTTCTTCCGTCACAACCGTTGTTTCCGTTTGTTCGGGCGACGTCGAATTTTTTTTCAAAACTGTCGACGCGGCGCAGCAGATGGCAAGCGCAAAGCCGAATGCGCAGGATGCCCTGAGATAACTTTGCTCGGGCGTTGTAATCAGCCCGAATGTCAGGCACAAGAGGCAGGCGACGAAAATAAGCGTTTTCATGACGACGGGCGGGAAGATTTTTTTGCCAAAGTGCAGCGGAAGGGCAAGAATTACGACCGCCGTGCCCGAGACCAGATAAATGTAGTCGGCGAATCGGGAATGCGCCTCAACGTATCGTCCTTTTGACAAAAAACAAAATTTGCAATCACGGTCACTGCGAGAAGAATGGACAGGGGAAGAAGGGCTTTGTCCGCGCAAAAAGACAAATGCCCGCGTTTGTCCTCAAAGGGACCGAATTCGAATCTGTCGAAAATGCAAATCAGACTGAGCGCGATTATTGCCATACTCAAAAGAATATTCAGAAAATAAACGGGCTGCTCGTACAGCAAATCACCTTCCAGCAGATTCTTTATATCGTAAATGTAGTAAAGTACAAATAAAATATTGATTAAAGTTTTTTCATTGTATCTGCCGCTCATTTTCCAATGCTGTTCTTTGATGAGAAAGCATGAGAAAACTATTACCGCCGCCGACAGTAAAACGGGCAACAGCGAATCGAAATCGGCAAACCGCGAGTATAAAATAATCAATGCGCTTGAAAGGGCGGTTAAAATGCCTCTTACAAGGTTTGCTATGCCGTTGGCTTTGAGCAGAATCCGTTTTTTGTGAAAGACGTATTCGGCTTTTTGTGCGTTGAACTGAATGATTGCGGCGTTAAGTAAAATTATGAATACGCTTAGAAAAATGCGAACCGTGTCAAGCGCCAGAGAATACTGCACTTCGAGTTCTTCCCAGAAAACAAAACAGCACAAAAAAATATTGACGACGATGAAAACGATTTCCGCAGACAAAGATTCGGTTTTCGACGATGCGATATAATATACGGAAAAGATAACGGAAGTCAAAGCAAGCGCAACGCATACGACGGACGCCGTGCTTTGTTCCGAATGAAAATCTTTCGGATTCAAGTGAATGAGTATTTCCGCAAGGATAAACAGCGCGGCGTTTGCAATGCAGCAAAACGAATTCAAATATTTAAGCAAAACTGTTTTGTATGCCGACTCCTTAATTTTTTTCATTTAAAATTACCCTGAATATATTTTATATTATTCTGTCGAATTTTCCAAGCAAAACAGCATAAAAGATTTTTGAATTTTGGGAATCGGTGAGATTTATTTCGATTTATCAAAAAATATATATAGATTTGTTTGCAAAATTATGGAAAAATGTTAAAATAAATAATGAATAATATTCATATTCGGAGCGCCATGAAAAAGGACAACAAAAAAAATTATATTCTTCATATTTTGCTGCCCTGTCTCGTTTACAGCTCGGCGGGCGGCATACTTACCGGCGCGGTCATTTTCGGTTTCAGGGTTATGACCGATTGGCTCAACAAAACCGCAGTTGTGCTTTACGACGCGGTTTGCGCCGACCTTTGGCTGCTGCCGCTGTTTTTTCTTGCGCTTGCGGCGCTTGCGTTTTTGCTTTCTGTTATCCTGAAATGGGCGCCCTCCGCCAACGGAGGAGGTATTCCCACGGCGATGGGGATTTTGCGCGGCATTGTTACCTTCAAATGGCTTCGCACGTTTGTCGGAGTCATAGCCTCGTCGGTAATCACATTTTTTGCGGGAATGCCTTTGTGCAACGACGGTCCGAGCGTGCTTATCGGCGCGTCGCTGGGGAGGGGAGTAAATTCTCTTCTCGGCGGCAAAAAGGGCGCCGCATGGGACAGGTATGTCATGACGGGCTGTGCGGGAGCGGGGTTTGCCGCCGCCACAATGTCGCCGCTGACGGCTGTGTTTATCGCGTTGGAGGAAATACACAAGAAATTTTCCCCCATGCTGCTTATGACGGTTTTTTCAAGCGTACTGTCCGCAACCGCAACCACCCGACTTTTGGGAGAGCTGTTCAAGGTTGACACCGCGTTCTTTCATTTCGGAGAAATGCCTTCTCTCGGACTTTCCGATATTTGGCTTCCCGTTGTGCTGGGCTGCGCCGTAAGTCTGTTTGCCGCTTTGTTTTTGCTGCTCGCCCGTTCGATAAACCATCTGTTTATAAACAAGCTCAAACGCATACCGCATTTTTTGCAGCTGACATTGGTTTTTGTGCTGTGCGGAGCGGCGGGGCTTTGGGCAAGGGATTTTATCGGCGGAGGACACGAGCTGATTGTTCACATAAACGCGCGCAGCGTTGTTCCGCTTGCGTTGCTTTTGATTTTTTGTCTTAAATTTTTCCTCGTGCCCGTGGCAAACGTGTCGGGCGCGACGGGCGGACTTTTTATACCGACGCTCGCGTTGGGCGCGCTTATCGGCGCGCTGCTTGCGGAGCTGTTTATCGCTTGGGGAGTTAACCCCGATTATTACAAAATTATAGTCGTGCTTTCGATTTCCGGGTTCATGTCCGCCGCTTCCCGCGTTCCGCTGTCCGCGATTATGCTTGCGTTGGAAGCCATGAACGGCACGGGAAACATATTGTTTATCGCGGTTTCCGTATCGGTTTCTTTCATGCTTTTAGAGTTGACAAAGCTTCCCGCAATCAACGACATAGTGCTGGAAACCACTATAAAAATTTCCACTCACGAAAGACAGCCCAAAAACGTTGAAATTTCGCTCGAAGTAAAGCCGGACGCTTTTGTCGCGGGCAAGACGGTGCGCGACGTGCTTTGGCCCGCAAATACGATAATCCTTTCGGTGACGCGCGCGGAGCACACGGAGAGCGAGAACGGAGAGCGTTTGACTAAGGACGGCCAAAAGGAGCTTAAAGCGGGAGACATACTCAGGCTGCGCTTTCAGACGTATGACGAAGAGACAACCGTTTCAGGACTTTTGGCTTTGCTTGGCGAACAAAATTTAGAAACCTGACCGCCGCTGTAAAAAAAATTGTCCGTGCCCTGTTCCCAACAGGTTTAAAACCGTTGACAAAAGGCCATTTTTGCAATATCTTTGTTATCGGTATTTTTACGGGAGAATATTTTGAAAGTCAGAGAAGATTTGAGAAACGTAGCCATCATAGCCCACGTAGACCACGGCAAGACGACGCTGGTCAACGAAATACTCAAACAGGGCGGTATATTCAGAGAAAATCAAAGCGTAGCCGACAGGGTGATGGACTCCAACGACCTTGAACGCGAACGCGGTATAACTATACTTGCAAAAAACACGTCGGTTTATTACAAGAACACGAAAATAAATATTGTGGACACGCCGGGGCATGCGGACTTCGGAGGAGAAGTGGAGCGTGTGCTTAAAATGGTAAACGGCGTTCTGGTGCTGGTCGATGCGGCGGAGGGTCCCATGCCTCAGACGAGGTTCGTTATGCAAAAGGCGCTCGAATTGGGGCACAAGCTGATACTTGTAGTAAACAAGACGGACAGACCGGACGCAAGACTCAACGAGGTGGAAAACGAAATTCTCGATTTGCTGCTTGAACTCAACGCAAACGAATCGCAGTTTATGAGTCCGATAATATACTGTTCCGGGCGCAACGGAACCGCATCGGAGGATTTCCGCAAACAGGGAATCGATTTGAAGCCCTTGTTTGAAGCAATAATCAATCATTTCGAGCCGCAGACGGTCGACGAGCAGGGAGCCTTTCAGATGCTTGTTTCTTCCATAGACTACAACGATTACGTGGGAAGAATAGCCGTCGGCAGGATAGAAAGAGGTACCGTGAGGGTAGGCGACGCCGTATCGCTTGTCAATTTCAATCAGCCCGACGCGCCTGCGAAGCAGGGGAAAATAGTGACTGTATTTCAAATCGACGGTTTGAGCCGCAAGCCTGTCGAAAGCGCGGAAGCGGGAGACATCGTCTGCATTTCCGGTCTTGAAGACGTAACCATAGGCGACACCGTATGCAGTCCGCAGGACCTGACTCCCGTGCCGTTTGTTAAAATAAGCGAACCTACCGTCGAAATGACTTTCAGCGTAAACGACGGTCCCTTTGCGGGCAAGGAGGGAAAGTACGTAACGACAAGGCATCTGCACGACCGCCTTTTCAGGGAAATGCTCAAAGACGTTTCTCTCAAAGTGGAAAAAACCGATTCGGCGGATTCCTTTAAGGTGTGCGGAAGGGGGGAGATGCACCTGTCCATTTTAATCGAGACGATGCGGCGGGACGGCTACGAGTTTCTCGTCGGAGCTCCCAAAGTGCTTTTCAAGCGCATTGACGGAGTTTTGTACGAGCCGATGGAAAAGCTTGTGGTGGACGTGCCCAATGAAAAGACGGGCGTCGTCTTTCAGAGCATGGGCGAACGCAAGGGCGAGCTGCTCAATATGGAGAACGTAAACAACCGCGTGCGGATGGAGTTTTCGGTACCCGCGCGCGGACTGTTCGGATACAAGAGTCAATTCTTGACCGACACGCGTGGAGAAGGCGTTTTCAATACGGTATTTTACGGCTATCAGCCTTTCAAGGGGGAAATAGAACGCAGGCAGACAGGCTCGCTCGTTGCTTTCGAGACGGGAGAGGCGGTGACTTACGGCTTGTTCAACGCGCAGCAGCGCGGCGCGCTGTTCATTGTGCCCGGAACGGAAGTTTACGAGGGCATGGTGGTGGGGGTTTCTCCCAAAAGCGAGGACATAAGCGTAAACGTGTGCAAGAAAAAGCATCTCACAAACACGCGCGCTTCGGGCAGCGACGACGCGCTCAGACTCGAAACTCCGCGTATTTTGAGTCTTGAAGAGGCAATAGAGTTTATCGACGACGACGAGCTTTTGGAAATCACACCCAAAAACATACGTATAAGAAAGACGATTCTCGACACGGAAAAACGTCTTAAAGCCAATTTCCGCAAGAGAGAGCAAAAGGTCTGAGAATTTTAGGCTGCGGCGCAAAACCGCAGCTTTTTTTTGTAAAAATGCTCTAAATCTGTTGACAATAGTCCGAAACGGGACTATAATGTGCTCCGTCCGAAATCGGACTTTTGAGAGAGGAAAAACCATGAACGAAAAAATGAACAGAATCGAATCTCTTTACAATATGCTTTACAAGGAAACGGACGAAATTTACGGAAAGCTTGCGCATTTTTTCGGAATGACGTCGACTGCCTTTTGGCTGCTTTATTTTATTCGAGAGAAAAACCATTGCACGCAGAGCGAAATCGCATCCCGTCTCTCCATACCCAAGCAAACGGTAAATTCATCGCTCAAACGTTTGGAAAAAGACGGGTTCATCCGTCTTGAAGCCGATTCGGACAATCACAGGAACAAGCTGTTGAGCTTTACCGAAAAGGGAGAGGAGCTTGCGAAAAGCACGATAGACCGAGTTTTTGAACTTGAAATTTCCGCTTTTTCACGTTTTGACGACGAGGAAGCGGATATGTTTCTGGCGCTTGCCCGAAAGCACGTTGCCATGCTGGCCGAAGAATCGGAAAAAATTCTTAAAAAGCGCGCTTCGGAACACGGGGAGGAAAGTATATGAAGCAAAGAATACAGCTTAACGAGCACTTTACCTACGGAAAGCTTTTGAGGTTTGCCCTTCCGTCGATAATAATGATGATTTTCACTTCGGTTTACGGCGTTGTGGACGGACTTTTCGTCTCCAATTATGTGGGAAAAACCGCTTTCGCTTCTGTAAATCTGATTATGCCCTTTATCATATGTACGGGAGCAATCGGTTTTATGCTCGGAACGGGCGGCAGCGCCATAGTCGGCAAAACTTTGGGCGAGGGGGACAGGGAAAAAGCAAACCGCTATTTTTCAATGCTTGTTTACGCCACGATAGCGCTGGGCGTGCTGATTGCGGTATTGGGACTTGTTGCAGTAAAGCCCGTAGCGCGTCTTTTCGGCGCGGAAGGCGAGCTGCTGGACGGCTGTGTGACCTACGGTTCGATTTTGCTTGCGTTTCAGCCGTTTTTTATGCTGCAATCGGCATTTCAGAGCTTTTTTGCAACTGCCGAAAAAACATCCGTCGGCCTGTGGGTAATAGTGGGCGCGGGATTAACCAACATTTGGCTGGATTTTGTTTTTGTCGGGATTTTGCATTGGGGAATCTGGGGCGCCGCGCTGGCAACGGGTATAAGCGAGGTTGTCGGCGGCGTAACTCCCGTCGTCTATTTTTCGGTAAAAAACGGCAGCCTGCTCCGCCTGACCAAAACGCGTTTTTACGGAAAAATTTTTCTCAAGGTTTGCGGAAACGGCTCGTCGGAATTTCTTACCAACATTTCCTCCGCAGTAGTGGGCATGCTTTACAATTTTCAGCTGATGAAGCTGGCGGGAGAGGACGGTATATCTGCTTACGGTGTAATCATGTACGTCAATTTCGTTTTTCTTGCCATATTTTTCGGTTTTTCCATTGCATCGGCGCCTGTTTTCAGCTATCATTTCGGAGCGTACAACAAAGCTGAGCTGAAAAGCCTTTTCAGAAAAAGCATGACAATCGTGGTGATTTTCGGCGTCGTGCTTGCGGGAGCGTCACAGCTTTTGACCGTGCCCTTGTCCAAGCTGTTTGTGGGAGATTATCAAGGTCTTTACGAGATGACCGTGCGCGGAATGAGATTGTTTGCAATATCCTTCCTTGTGCAGGGAATAAACATTTTCGGTTCGGCGTTTTTTACCGCGCTCAACGACGGTTTGGTTTCCGCCGTGCTTTCCTTCGGCCGCACGCTTGTCTTTCAGGTTTCCGCCGTGTTTCTCCTGCCCTTGCTTTTGGGGCTTGACGGTATCTGGCTGGCGGTGGTTGCCGCAGAGCTTCTCGCGCTGGTTGTTACCGTGGTCTTTTTCGCTGCGAAAAGAAAAAAATACGGATATGCATGAAACGCGCCGCGGCGTCGAATTACGTCAAAATTCCTTTCGTTTTGCGTTGCGCATTTCAGCCTTAAATGTTATACTTAAAACATGATTGAGGAACGGAACGAAAAAAAAGGCGTCGCGCCTTACCTGCTGCTTTTGCTTTTGACGACGGTTTTGTGGGGCATAGGATTTGTAGTGACCGAGCAGCTGACGCAAAACAACGTGCCCGTATTCATGCTCTTTGCAATTCAGTTTGCCATAGGCGCGTTTTGTCTGGCGTGGTTTGCGTTTTTCGGCAAAAAAGCCGAGCGCAAGCCTCCTTCGGCAGGCGAGGCGATAAACGGCTTGCTTTTGGGACTTTTGCTGGGAGCAGCCTTGGTGCTTAAACATTTCGGTTTGGATTCGTATTCCCAAGGGACGGACAAGAGTTATTTTTTTTCTTCGGCGTTCGTGCTTTTCGTGCCCGTACTTGTATGCGTTTTTGAAAAAAGATGGGCTTTGAAAGAACTCATAGACGGATTGATTGCGTTGACGGGACTTGCTCTTTTTTACAATATGTTTCATAAGTCCGATTTCTTTTTCAGTCTGTTCGACGGCTTGTCGCTTATGGGAGGAATCGCCTTCGCGTTTTATTATTATCTTTTGGGCAGGTACGCAAACAGGTTCGACACCGCGCGTTGGGTTTTTTATCAGCTGGCGACAGTGGCAGTTGTCTGTTCGGCTTTCACTCTGATTTTTGAAATGAAATATATGTCGGAGATAAAAAACGGCATGGAAGTTGCCTTCGGCCTGATTTATCTCGGCGTGTTTTGCACGGGGCTGGCCTATTTTATACTTGTGTTGGCGCAGAAAAGACTGCCGTCGCCGTCTGTTTCACTGGTTGTGGGCGGGCAGTCCGTCTTTGCTTTTCTGTTTGCATGGGCTATGGGCTACGTCGCCTTGGAGAGCGCCTCGACCGTGGTGGGGACGGTGATAATAATCGTTGCCGCGCTTTCCTCGCTTGCGGTAAGACCGGAAAAGTTTTATCTGTCCTTCGGACGTATTTTCCGTATTGCGAAATATTCCGAAGAAAAAACCTGCGAAAAAAACTCCGTCGAAGACGTAAAAGAAAAAGATTCTGCCTCCGACGGCTGAAAGGGGGATTTTTTGTCAATACTTGTGACGCGTCTTGAAAAAGCGCGTCGTTTTTGTATTTAAAAATTATTTCGGAAAAAACTAAAAAAGTTATGGACAAAACAAGAGCTATGATTTATAATACGAATATGAATTTGTTTCATAAATTTGAAACTTTACGGAGGTAAAAAATGGATTTAGGCAAAAAGATGATAAGCGTAGAACAGGCATTGTCTCTGGTCAAAAGCAACGACCACATCGTGTCCGCGCTTGCGCCCGCCGAAGGCGCCGCTTTTCTCGGCTCGCTGCATACGATAGCCGACCGTGTCAAGAACGTCACCGTTACAAGCTGTCTGCCGATGGGAAATTTTGAATACATGACCAATCGCGCTTACGCCGACAGCTTCAATGTCGACGGGTGGTTTTTCACTCCCGCGCTGAGAAAAGCCATGCCCAACGGCAACGTCAGTCACGTGCCGCAGCAGCTTTCCACGGCGGCATTGAAACGTCTTTGTCATCTGAAATGCAATATATTTATAGGCAACTGCTCTATGCCCGACAAGCATGGATACGTTTCGTTGGGACTGTCCAACACATATGAAACGTATGTTATGGAAAGGGCGGACATTGTCATACTTGAAATCAATCCCAACGTGCCCCGCACATTCGGAGACGTCTTTATACCGGTAGACGAGGTGGATTATTTCATCGACGCGGATTACGCAATACCCGAAATACCCGACGCTCCCTGCAATGAGAAAGACCTTGCCATAGGCAAGACGATAGCCGAGTTTATCAACGACGGCGACACAATACAGCTGGGAATAGGAGGCATACCCAACGCCGTTGCCGAGTCCCTTTACGGTCTCAAACATCTCGGCGTGCATACCGAGCTTTACACTACGGGCATGATGAAGCTCACGAAAGCCGGCGTTATCGACAACAGCAGAAAAACGCTGCATAAAGGCTCCGCCGTCACTACGATGATTATCGGCACGCGCGAGCTTTACGATTTTGTAGACGACAACCCCGGAATCATGGTAATGAACGGTATGTATACCAACGACGCTTACGTTATCGGGCAAAACGACAATCAGATTTCCATAAACACCACGCTGGAGGTTGACCTTACGGGACAGTGTTGCAGCGAGAGTCTGGGCTCGGTTCAGTTCTCGGGCAGCGGCGGACAGGCGGATACCGCTATCGGCGCGCAAAAGAGCAAAAACGGAAAATCCTTCATAGCGCTCTATTCCACGGCTATGGCGAAAAATCCCGACGGTACGCGCACCGAGGTCAGCAAAATAGTGCCTCAATTGAAGCCCGGCGCGACGGTGACGCTCAGCCGAAACGACGTGCAGTACGTTGTCACCGAATACGGCGTGGCGGATTTGCGCGGCACAAGCATAAGAGAGAGAGTGGAAAAGCTCATCGCCGTTTCTCACCCCAAATTCAGAGAGCAGCTCACCAAAGAGGCTTATGAAATAGGTCTGGTGTACAAAAAGCAGGTTTAAGGAGTTTCTTATGCAATTTGAAATCGACGGCGTAAAGCTTTTTTACGAGGTAAGAGGCAACCAAAACTCCGACGTTGCGATTGCGTTTTTCAACGGCGTAATGGCGACTACAAACAGCTGGTACGGTATGCTTGACGGGTTTGAAAAGCTGGGTTTCAAAATCGTTCTTCACGATTTTATGGGGCAGATGAAGTCGGACAAGCCTCAAAGGAGCATGTATTCCTTTGAAGAGCATTGCCGTCAGGCAAAAGCTCTGCTTGACAGTCTCAACGTCAAAAAGGTGCACATAGTGGGCACTTCTTACGGCGGAGAGACGGGCATGAAATTCGCTTTGATGTATCCCGAATTCGTCGCGTCTCTTTCGATTATAGATTCGGTAAGCGAGGTGGACGAAATTTCGCGCTGTTTCGTTTCAAGCTGGAAAACTCTGGCGGACAGCGGGGACGGCGAAAAGTTTTTCTGGGGTATGGCGCCGAGCATTTACGGCGGCAAATTCATTGCGGAAAACAAACAGATGCTGGAAAAACGCGCTCAGGCGTGCAAGCTTATCGGAAAGGATTATTACGAGGGGCAGAAAATTCTGTACGACACCTTCTGCAACGACCTCGATTTTACTTCGGAGCTTAAAAACATCGTTTGTCCTACGCTCATTATCTGCGGCGAAAACGATATTTTGAAGCCTCCCGCGATGTCTTTGCTCATGCACAGAAACATCGAAAATTCGGAATATGTCGTGCTTCCGGAGTGCGGTCACGTCGCGATTTTTGAAAAGCCTAAGGAGCTTGTTTCGGTTATTTTGGGCTTTATATTTAAGAACAGCTGAAAAAAGGACGCCTTAAAGGCGTCCTTTTCAACGTATAAAAAAACTGCCTATACGCACAACTAAATTATGAAAAAAGTGTCTGTGCTTTTGCTGTGCGTGTTGACGGCTTTCGCTGCCTGCGTGTTTGTCCCGCCCGCGTCAGAAGTCGACGCATCGCAAAAAAGCGCGAAAAATTTGGCGGTTGTTATGTATCACAACACCGTGCCCGACAACTACAAAGCGTCTGTCTACGTTATTCGCGCCGGCAGTCTTGAACGCGACCTTAAATTTTTGAAAGAAAACGGTTATCGTGTTCTCAGCGCTTCCGTCGTCATCGACAGTCTCAAAAACGGTATCGCTCTGCCCGAAAAAAGCGTGATGCTGACCTTTGACGACGGATATTATTTCAACAAAACCTATGCAATGCCGCTTCTTGAAAAATACGGATTTCCCGCGCTGTTTGCCATTGTGGGGGAGTACACCAAGTTCAACAAAAACAACCCCAAGGTAAGCAAAACCTACACCTATTTCGATTTCGAGGACGTTGCGGAAATCAATCGCAGCAAATATGTGGAAATAGCGGCGCACTCGTATTATCTGCATCATTTCGGAAAGCGTCAGGGCGTGAAAATAAAAAAATACGAGGACAAGACCGCTTATTGCGCAATGTTGGAAAAGGATACAAGGCTGCTTGAAAAATCCCTTTTGCAGGCGGGAGTTCGTCCGCGGGTCTATGCTTATCCTTTCGGCGCTTATTGCGCGGAAAGCGAACAGGTAATAAAGCGTCTCGGCTATGAAATGAGTCTTACCTGCAACGAAGGAATAAATTGCGTAAAAAATCCCGAAAATCTCTTTCTTTTAAAACGTCTTAACCGCAGCGGCACGGGAAAATCCGTTAAAGCCATGTTTGCGGAATACGGCTATTAAGGTCAGATGGACATCAGGTCGTTGTCCGGATTGAAACGCTTGTTGAATCTGCAATAAACGGCAAGCGCCAGCATGACGGACGCAATAACCAAATTGTATACGGGAAAAAAGGTTATCTGAGCAAGCAGCGCAAGAAAAACGGCGTTCCAAAAATAATAAGGGAAGCGTTTCTTGTTCAAGGCGAAGTATAGGATTTTGGAGGCGGGTTTTTTCACGTTTTCGGTAGCTTTAAGCTCCGGCAGCGTGCCGTGCTTTTTGAGAAAGCGGTAGGTTTCGTTTATGTCGGCAATACAAATTTCTTTTTTGACTATCTTGGTCAGCTCCTTTGCGGAAGCGTCGAAATCGGCGCAGAAAACGTAAAGCTTGGGGCAGTCGTAATGTGCCGCCAATTTCAATGGGGCGACAATGTCCTGGTCGGTCAATTTTTTGAAGGAAAAATTGACGTGCACGAAAATTCCGTCCTCCTTTTTGGCCACAAAGCTGTGTGAGTTTACCGTGTTTGCCGAGTAGCCGTTTTTTCTGAATGTTTCCTCGAAAATATCGGCGGAATCGCTGTCCATAATCAGCTTCAGTTTGAGCGCGGCGACCTTCTTTTTGTCCTCCTGTTTTTTCTCCTTGCGGGTTTTGTTGGAGCGGCTTATCCAGAAAAGCGTCACTCCGGCGACAAAAGCAAGCCCCAATCCCACTACGTAAGCAATCCACAGAATTTTTACGTAATAATACGTCCAAGTGAAAACAAGTCCGAAAACTCCCAATGCAATAAGTATAATATTTATAAAACGGGACATAAAAAACCTCTTATATTATTATTGCCAAATTACGCTTAACAAAACGGCGGTTTTGCGCTATAATAATCACATGAGGATTGCAATCGTCGGCGGAACCTTTTCGCCGCCTCACAACGGACACGTCGCGCTGGCTCTCTGCGCTCGGGACGGGCTGAAAGCAGACAGAGTTCTGATTATGCCGAACGCGGCTCCGCCGCACAAATTCTGCGGAGTTTCCAAGCTTGACAGGCGTGAGATGACGCGTCTGGCATTTATGGACGTCAAAAAGACGGAGCTTGACGAAACAGAGCTTTTTTCGGACGGAAAAAGTTATACCTATGAAACTATGGCGAAGCTTAAAGCGCTTTACCCGAACGACGATTTGATTTTCGTTATCGGAGGGGACAGCCTGAGGGATTTTGCCACGTGGCGCCATCCCGACCGCATATTGAAAAATTGCCGTCTTGCCGTTGCTGCAAGGAGGGGAGTCGATTTGTCGGACGCGCTCGGCAAAACGGAAAAAGAGTTCGGTACCGAAATCGAGCTATTGGATATGCCTTTCTGCGACGTTTCGTCAACGCTTGTAAGGGTAAACTGCAATTTCGGTTTTGACAATTCCGCCTATCTGCCTAGGCCTGTCGACGCTTATATAAAAGAAAAAGGGCTTTACTGCGATTTTAAACCTATGGTAACAAAGCTGCGCGCATTGCAGAACCGCGACAGATTCGAGCATACCTACAACGTGGTGCTTGCAGGTCTGGAAATAGCGAGAAAAACCAATCTGGACGAAAGCGAGGTTTTTGTCGCCTGCCTTTTGCACGACTGCGCCAAAAATATTCCTTGTTCGGAATGGCGCCGTTACGGCTTCGACAACGGCGAAAATCTTCTTCCGCCGATAGTGCACTGCGGGCTGGGAGTCAAGGTGGCAGAACGGGTATTCGGCATAACGGACGCCCGCATATTGGACGCAATACGTTTTCACACGACCTGCCGTCCCGAAATGACGCAGCTTGACAAGTTGGTTTTCGTTGCCGACAAGGTGGAGCTTACTCGGAACTATCCGGAGCTTAAAGAGAATTACAGCCTTGCGCTGAGTGATTTGGACGCGGCATTTCTTACAGTTCTGAGTCAAACCTATCGGTTGGCGTGCAAAAAGCACGGTGCGGAAAATGTGGACGAAATGACGCGCAGGGCTATGAATTATTATTTTTGCAATACAAAACAGGAGAAATAAATGGAACTTAACGACAGACAGATAGTGGAGCTTGCCTGCAAAACGCTTGCGGAGAAAAAAGCGGTGGATATTAAAATAATCGAGGTCGTGGGAATGACCGACATAACCGATTATTTTATCGTATGCAGCGGCAGAAGTATGCCGCAGGTCAAGGCGCTTTGCGAAAACCTTGAAGAAAAAATGGAGGAAAACGGAGTTTTCGCGCGCAGAAAGGAAGGCGCGGAAACAGGACGGTGGATTGTCATCGACTATCTCAACGTGGTCGTGCATATTTTTCATCACGAAACGCGCGAGTTTTATCAGCTCGACAAGCTGTGGAACAACGGCAACAACGTAGTCGATTACGGCGAATGATTGGCTTGAACGTGTTTTGCGGATAACGTATTCGGAGAGGTAAAATAATGAAACACAAGGTAAAATTGACTGTAATAGACAAAAAGCTGTATCCCGAGCTGCAGAGTGAGCATTGCTTGAATCCGCAGTCGGGTGCTTGTCCTTGCTACAACGTCGGCGACGAGTTTGTTTTTTTTCGTGACGGAGACAGGGACGATTTCTGGCATTGCGGTTTGAATACGCTTACCAAAACAAACGGCAATCCCGATACGGTAGCGGGCGGTCCGAAAATGCCGTTCTGCTCGGAATTGTGGGACGCAGTTTCGCGATACATATATACCGGGCTGCAAGGCGGTTCCATAATGAAAGGCTGGATGAAAGAGGAAAATACCATGATTGCCTGCTGCTCGGACGGAACCCGTCCCGTTATTTTCAAAATCGAAAGAATCGACTATGACGACTGACGGCAAATTGTATTTAATCAAACATTTACGGAAAACAAAAAATACCGCGCGTTTTAAATACGCGCGGTATTTAATTCATTGCCTCTGTTCGGGCTTGAAAGCTTTTAGATTAAAGCCGCATTGTTTTCGGTTCTCGGCTGCACCTTGTCGTGACCGTGCTCCGGCGCGGGTTTTGAAGGACGCCTTTCAAAATCGAAAGGCAATTCCAATTCGTCGAGAGACTTGCCTTTTTCAAGCGCTCTGTTGATACGCTCCAAGGTTCTGAACGCTTTAAGCGATGTCGTAAGCTTTACGTTTGTATACTGAGGAAATGCTTCCCTGATTTTTTCTTCGGCAAGCTTGGAAAGCTCGGTTTCAAAGCTTTTGAGATAAACGCCCTTGGTTCTCACCGCCACGAGCACGCAGTCGCCGTAAGCAAAGGCTCTGCTGTCGCCTACGCCGTCTATGGTGTTGACGATTTCTCTTATCTTCTGATTGTCGTTTTGAGTGGTTTCCTCCGCGGCAAAAACAGGCAGGCAGAGGCATATCAGCGCGATTGCAAGGACTGCTATTGCCAAAAATCCGTATTTTTTCAAAATAAAGACCTCCTTTTTTCCTTAATGTGCGTAAAACAACAAGATGTTATTCATATCTTTAAAAATCAACAAAATTCGCGTAATGCGGTATTTTAAAATAAAGATGTGGAAAAATTCTTACGGGGAGGAAAAGATATGGAATTTTTGCCTATTATAATTGTTTCGAGCATAGGTCTTTCACTGTGCATAAGCTATCTCTTGTATCACGCGGTCGATTTTTTCCGCAAACGCCGCAAGTCGCCGACGATAAGGGAGGAGGATGTATACGTTTATTGCGACGAGCAGGAAAGCGGAGACAGCCTGATAATCAATCTGCAAAGCGCAAACGAGGACTATTGAAGTTTTCTTTTGTTTTTTACCAATTCGGTGGACTTTTACCCCTCGTCGGTGTTATACTTTAACAGGAAAATATCATTGAGGGACGGTTAATGGCAAGCTTAAAGAAATCTAAAAGCACGTTAGTCAGCTATACGCCCGCAGGTTGGTGGGCGGAAACGTGGCGCGAGGGACTGTTCTGCGGCAACGGAAAAATCGGCGCCAACATTTTCGGCGGAGCCGCTTTGGAGCAGATTCTGCTAAATCATTCCGATTTGGTTTGGCAGGGCAGAATCAGCGTCGTGCCCGACGTAAGCGTTAAAATTTCTCAAGTGCGCAAACTTATAGACGAAGGCGAGTATGAACAGGCCCGCGAGGTCATGCAAAAGGCTTTGATTCAGAAAAATTTTCGTCCGCAGCCGCATACGCCGCTTCCTTTGTGCGTCCTGAAAACCAAAATGACGAGCGACAACGCTCCGAAAAATTACGTAAGGGAGCTGAATATGGCTACGGGGGAAGCAACCGTAAGCTATTCGGACGGCTCCACCCGCATTGACAGAGCGCTGTTCGTATCAAGACACGACGACACGGTAGTTTACGAAATCACCAAAACAGGCGGCAGGTTTATCGATTGCGAGCTGTCCTTCGACCTTATGGACAAAATCAACTGCCGCGCGCCCAACGCGCTTTCCTCGATGCCGGAAGGCGTCACCGCCCGATATGAACGGCAGTTTATGAGCTTTGCCGCCCGCAACGACGACGGCACCGAGTTCGGCGCGGTGGCGAGAGTCACCCACAACGGCGGCAGTATGGAGCCGACGGACGCCTGTATCAAAATCACGGGAGCGACAAGCGTGCTGATTTGCGTAAAGCTGTTTGTCAATTCGGGCAAGGAGAAAGAGTGGAGCGCTTTGAAAAACGCTCTCTCGACAATCAAGGAGACCTATGCGCAGCTTTTAAAAAAGCACAGCGCTATACATAGCAAACTTTTTTCTTCCGTTTCGGTGGATTTGGACAGCGCGGCGGACGACAAGCCGACAGACGAGCTGCGCCCCGACGGGGAAAAAGGACAGCTTTCGCCCGTGCTTGCTACGAAGCTGTGGAATTTCGGCAGGTATCTTCTCCTGTCCGCAACCTCTCAGACAGGAAAAACCTTCAACCCTTACGGCTTGTGGAACGGCTCTTACAAACCCGTCGGAGCATGGGTGAATTACGTCGGAGAAATGCAGTCGGTTTATCAATCCGCGCTTGCCGGCGACCTTGCGTCCTTTTTGGAGCCGGTATTTAACTTCTGGCAGGCGAATTTCGGAGACTTAAGAGACAATGCAATCAGACTTTTCGGCGTGAGAGGGGCGTTTTTGCCGCCTGTGACGACGGTTTCGTCGGGGCGTCTCGGTCTTGTCGACGCAAGGGAAGTTTACTTCACGGGCTGCGCAGGCTGGTTGGCGGCGCTTTATTACAGATATTACGAATTTACAAAAGACCAAAAATTTCTCAAAAATACGGCTTTCCCTCTGATGCGCGAGGCGGCGGAGTTTTATCTTAATCTTATGTCGTCAGGCGCGGACGGCTCTGTTACGTTAAATCCTTCGTTTGTGCCGTCCTGCGGCAGACAGAACGAGCTGGGACGCAATGCAAACGGCGATTTCGCGGTGTTCCGCAGTCTGCTTAAAAATCTGCTGAAAATTTCTTCCGAGGTGCGAGCCGACGAAAGGGACGTGGAGCGTTGGAGAGACGCGCTCGAAAAGCTGCCTTCGGAGTTTACCGACAGCGAGGGACTGCTGCGCGATTTCAAAATGCGCGCAACCGATTTTTCGGGGGAGAGCACATACAGCTTGTTTTCCGCCTTCGCCTCGACCGACGTGGACTTTTTGTGCAGCGAGGAAACGCTGCGTTCTTATACGGCGACAGTGAAAAAGCGTCTTGCGGAAAGCCGTGATTCTCAAACGGCTATGGGCATGAGCAACCTTGCGGCGGTTTGCGCGAGATTGGGCTTGAAGCAGCAGGCGTCGGACGCGCTTCACAATCTGACGGCGGGGTGTATGCTGAACAATCTCGTCTTTTCCGAGTCGGATTGGAGAAGCATGGGACGCTGCGGCTACAAGGTATGGCCTCAGCTGATGCTGAGCGCCAATATCGCTTTTTCCGGAGTAGTGCAGGAAATGTTGCTTTACAGCAAGGAGGGAGTGCTCAAAGTTCTTCCGTGCCTGCCTTCAAATTGGAAAAATCTGGAAGTAAAGGGGCTTGCCGCGGCGGGAGGTCTTACCGTAAATATGAATCTGTCGTCGAAATCAAGACTGCTCAATCTGGAAATCAAAGCCTCGAAATCAGCGTCCTTTGACCTGTATCTGCCAAACGAAACGAAAAAGCTCAAAAAGAGCAACGTCGCAACCTCTCTCGACGACGGCGACCTGTTCAAGAGTATCAAAAACATAAATCTTTCCGCAGGAAAAGCGGCTACATTTGTTTTCCTTATGAATTAAAAAAAACGACCGTTCAAACGGTCGTTTTTTTCAGTCGTTTTCAGGATTAAGATTTGTCGCGGCAACAATAGGGGAGTTCTCCTCGTCGGAAGACTGTGACGGCGGGGATTTTAGATTGGAGAATAAGTCTTTGTTCTGCCATTTGTTTCCGAAATATCTTACCAACGCCCAAATCATGCCTGCGAACCATGCCGTGCCGGACGCGGCAAACACTCCCACGTAACCGAAGAAATGGTTGAGAACAAAAGCGGCTGTGATTCTTACCGCAAAACTGAAAATGTTTACACTCATGGCGGTTACCGTGTCGCCCGCGCCGCTCAAAAGCCGCGTGGTTAGGTGCATGACTGCAAGAACAAAATACGACGGCACCATAATGGAGATGAACGTACCCGTTATGCCGATAACGCTCTGTATATCGACGTTTGTGCCTTCCGTCGCGCTGCTGTCGAGAGAGATGAACAGCGAAGCTATGTCGTGTCTGAAAATCAGCACAAGTCCGCCCAGTATAACGGTTGTGACGAAGGTTATCAGAAGCGTCTGCCAAAATCCTTTTTTAATGCGCTCGGTTTTTCCCGCCCCCTTGTTTTGCGCGGCAAAGGTCGAAAGCGTTGTGCCGAAGCTCTGAATTTCCATATTCATTATTTCGTCGATTCTGTTGCCCAGCCCGTATGCAATGGTCAACTCGGCGCCGTGGCCGTTGACAAGCATATTGACCACGAGAAAACCGCTGCTTGTCACAAGCTGTTGAATAAGAGAGGGTATAGCGGCTTTGTTTATGCTTTTAAAATACTCTCCGCTGAAACGGAAATCTTTTAACCGCACTCGGAGGATTGGTATTTTTATCTGCATATAGACAAATGCAAGCACGGCGGATAAAAATTGAGCAATCAGCGTTGCGACCGCCACGCCGACCACACCCATATGAAAAACGGCGACGAACAAAATATCCAGACCGAGATTCAATACGGTGCTGGAAATAAGTATAACAAGCGGAGCCGCCGAATTGCCTACCGATTTGAGTATCATGTTGAAGGTGTTGTACATGACGACGGCAATGGAACCGAGAAAATAAATTTGAAGATAAGCGGTAGTTCCTTCAATTTGTTCGGGGCTTACTTTAAGCAGCTTTAAGAGTGGTTTTGTTCCGAAATAACCTATTACCGTTACAAGCAGGCTTGCGACTAACATGGTTATCAGAATGGTGTTAAGCGACTTTTTTATGCCGACCTCGTCTTTTTTGGAAAAAAGCTGGCTTAAAATAACTACCGCGCCCGTGAGAAAGCCGTTGGTTACGGTTAGTATAAGAAAAATAACGGGCATTGAGGCCGTTATGGAACCGTATGCCACGGCTCCGTCGGTTTTGCCTATGACTATTGCGTCCGCCCAGCTGTAAAACAGTTGAAAAATGTTTCCGATTATCAGCGGTATGGAAAATACAATGATTTTTTTGAAAGATGAGCCTTCGGTGAGGTCCATAGTACCTTTTTTTTCTTTGACCGCGTCCATGACGATTATATTACACTTTTAACCTCGAAAAGGCAATTTTTATATCGGAGCAACAAATAAAATTTGAGTGAAACGCGCGGCTATGTTTGACAAAACGGGTTGACTTATATATTATTAAAGAAGAACGGCAAACGCTTTGCTTTGCCGGAGGTGAGAGAAATGAAATGTGTTTACTGCGGCTGCGAGGTGCTTAAAGTTATCGATTCCAGACCCGTGGACGAAACAAACGCAATCCGGCGGCGCCGGGAGTGCGCCAAATGCGGCAGAAGATTCACCACATACGAAACGGTGGAAACAATGCCTTTGCTCGTGGTAAAAAACAGCGGAAACAGGCAGCAGTTCGACCCGGTAAAGCTCAAAAACGGAATCATAAAGTCCTGTGAAAAGCGCCCCGTATCCGCCGAAAAAATCGACAGACTGGTGGAGGACATTCAAAAACAGCTTTACAACACGCTGAAATCGGAAATTTCCAGCAAGGAAATAGGCGAGCTTGTTATGGACGGGCTCAAAAAGATAGACGAGGTTGCTTACATCAGATTTGCGTCTGTTTACAGACAATTTAAGGACAGCAACACCTTTTTTGAAGAAATGAAAAAGATTTTCGACGAAAAAGAACACAAGGAGAGTTGATTTTATTCGATGATAGCCGACGATTTGTTGTTTACATACAGAAAATATCCTCTTATGCGGGCGCAGGATTTTGTAAAAATGCTCTATCAGGGCGAGTACGGCGGCGCGCACGGAAACAACGACGACCTTGCGGCGGCAGATTCTTTGAAAAAGGAAATCAAAAGCATGAAGCCCGTTTCCTTCAAGGAGGAGCTTGTCGAGGATATTTCCGCAAATTTTGCCCGCGTCAACCTGAGACCTTTCGTCGCGTCGGGTAAAAATGTCGAGACGCTGCGGGAAATGTTCGTCAAAAGCCGCGCAAAAAGCGCAAGCCGCGAAAGACTTGACAGAAAGCTGGAAATTTTTACCGAGCAGTGCTGCGTCAGAAAAATCGATTTGCCTTATTTGACTGTTAAAAAATTCGTAAACGAATACAAAGCGGCGGACTATCCCGTAGAGAGTCACTCGATGGCTTACAGATTGAATTATTTTCCCGCGTACAGGGTGGTGCGAAGAGATTTTTTCGGTTTGTTCGATATTATCGACAGCATAAATTCGCTGCTCAAAGCGCAGACCAATCTGATTGTCGCAATCGACGGTATGAGCGGCAGCGGCAAGACGTACACTGCGGAAAAACTGAAAGAATATTTCGACTGCAACATTATTCATACCGACGATTTCTTTTTGCCGTCAAATATGAGAACGCCCGAACGACTGTCGAAAATAGGGGGCAATATCCATTTTGAAAGACTTGCGCCGCTTTTAAAAAGCATAAAGAAGGGCGACGCGCCCGTTTTCGACAGATACGACTGCAAAACAGATTCTTTTGAAAAGGCGGAAATGCCGCCAAAGCGTCTTACGATTGTCGAAGGGTGTTACAGCCTGCATCAATCGCTTATAAACTGCTATGACGGCGCGGCGCTGTTCAAGGTAAACGGCGACGTGCAGTTGAAAAGGATACTTGACAGAAGCGGCGCGGAAATGCTGAAAAGATACCGCGAAGAGTGGATACCTATGGAAAACAGGTATTTTGAAGCAGTAAATCTTGCGCAGCTGCCGGTAAAGGTAGTTGACACGTCCGACAGAAAAATTTTAAAAACGGATTTCTGAACCTGTGAAAACCTCCCGAAAAATATTTTCGGGAGGTTTTTTTGTTTGACATAAAAAGCCGTTGATATTAATATAGTTGCATTAGCAACAGTTGCGTGTGCAACTAAAAGGTGCGATATGGCAAATTTGATGAGAATGATAAACGAAATTTACCGTTGCGGCGCTCTTTACCGCACCGTCAGACTTGAAAGCGACGGATTAAACGGGTTGCAGACGGCGTTTTTGATGAATATCTGCTCGAACGAAGGAACAACGCAGGAGAAAATCGCGCGTTCTTTGTACATACACAAAAGCACCGTTACCCGACAGCTTGCGGCTCTCGAAGAAAAGGGGTATATCGAAAGGCGCGTGGACGAAAACGACAAACGCAATATGTTGGTTTTTCCCACGGAAAAGGCAAAGGAAATTCTGCCGAAAATCAAGCTCGTATTCAGGGAGTGGAGGGAATATTTGACGGAGGAGCTTACCGAGGAAGAAAAACGGAATATGGAAGGAATACTGACAAAGCTTGCCGACAGAGCTAAAAAATCGGTTTCGTCAACGGAGGCGGACGTACAATGATTACGCTCGGACATTACTTGAAACCGTATTCGAAGCGCATAGCGTTGGGTACGGTCATAAAAATCGTGGGAACAATAACCGAACTTTTTTTGCCTTGGATTTTGTCCTATATGATTGACGAAGTCGCGCCCGAGAAAAACGTCGCGCGTATTTTTCTGTGGGGAGCCGTTATGCTTGCCTGCGCGGTGGTTGCTCTTTTGGGAAACATAACGGCAAACCGCATGGCGTCAAAGGTGGCGCGCGACACAACGGAAAGTATGCGTTTCGATTTGTTTGACAAAACGCTCAACCTGTCGGCAAGACAGACGGACGGGTTTGCCATGCCCTCCCTTGTGTCAAGACTTTCGTCGGACACTTACAACGTGCACAATATGATAGGTATGATACAGCGGCTGGGTATACGCGCGCCTATGCTGCTGATTGGCGGGATTGTCGTGACTTTCATGGTCGAACCCGTGCTGGCGCTGGTTTTGCTGGCGACAATGCCTTTTCTTGTGCTGCTTGCCGTGCTCGTGGCTAAAAAAGGGACTTCTCTCTATACCAAACTGCAAAAAACAGTGGATACCATGGTGCGCAAAATTCGCGACATTTACAGCGGAATAAGGGTAATAAAGGCGTTATCCCGCACGGAATACGAAAAAAAGAGCTTTGAAACAATAAACAAAAATGTTTCGTCAAGCGAGACAAGAGCGGGACTTACCACAGGTGTGACCAATCCGATAATGAATTTGTTTCTCAATCTCGGTATGACTGCGGTCATCCTTGTCGGAGCCTATCGCGTGAGCGCGGGACTGACAAAGGCGGGGCAGATAATAGCGTTTATGACATATTTCACTCTCATGCTCAACGCAGTGATTTCCGTCGGGAGAATTTTCGTTATGTATTCAAAGGGCATTGCTTCTTCAAGACGCATTTGCGAGGTGCTCAACGCGCCCGCGGACCTTTTGACCGAAGAAATCGACCTCGAAGGGAGCTCGGAAGCGGATTCGGACCGAGCGCAAATCCGCTTTGAACACGTAAGCTTTTCTTACGACGGCGGCAAGGTACTTGACGACGTATCCTTTTCAATCGGCAAGGGCGAAACCTTCGGTATCATCGGGGCTACCGGCAGCGGCAAAACTACAATCATAATGCTTATGATGAGATTTTACGATGCGGACGAAGGCAATATCTACATTGACGGGAGAGATATACGTACTTTTGACAAAAAGGAGTTGCGCAGGCGCTTCGGCGTGGTTTTTCAGAATGATTTTCTCTTTTCGGACACGGTAAGAAACAATGTCGATTTCCACAGAGGGATTTCCGACGGGGAATTGGAAAAAGCGCTTAAATTCGCACAGGCAGACTTTATATTCGGAAACGACGAGGGATTAAATTACGGACTTGCCGCAAAGGGAGCTAATTTCAGCGGCGGTCAAAAGCAACGGCTGCTTGTCGCGCGCGCCTTGTCGGGCGAAAAGGACGTAATAGTGCTGGACGACTCTTCAAGCGCGCTTGACTACAAGACGGACGCCGCATTGAGGAAGGCTCTCAAAGAAAATTTTTCCGACAAAACAATAATAATGATTGCCCAACGAATAAGCTCGGTAAGACACGCCGACAAAATTCTCGTCCTTGACAACGGCAAAGCGGCGGGGCTTGGCAGCGACGAAGAGCTGCGCGAAAGTTGTCCGCTTTACGGAGAAATTCTGCGTTCCCAAGGAGGCTGCTCAGATGAATAAAGTTCCGACTGCGAGAAAAAGAAAAAGCGCCGTTTTGCTGCGCATGGGGAAATATTTTGCGCGGCACAAGCTGTTGGTTGCGCTGGCGTTTTTTCTGACAATCGCAAGCAACCTTCTCGCGCTTTTGGGACCTTATCTTTCGGGGCGCGCAATCAACGCGATAGACACGCCCGACGGCATTGTGGATTTTGACAGCGTATTTTTTTATTGTGCGCTTATGGCTCTGTTTTACATAGCTTCGGCTGCAATGTCCTATCTTTTGAGCGTGGTTATGATAAAGCTGAGCCAAAAAATAGTCAGGCAAATGAGGCGCGACGTTTTCAACAAGCTTATGAGCCTGCCCGTAGGTTTTTTCGACAAGTTGCAGGCGGGCGACCTGATAAACCGAATTTCTTACGATATCGACACGGTGAACGCTTCGCTTTCCAACGACATAATTCAGATTTCCACGGGTGTCATTACCGTCGTCGGTTCTTTCATAAGTATGCTTGTTATTTCACCCGTTCTGCTGTCGGTATTTGTCGTAACCATTCCCTTATCGGTGATTTTTACGATAAAAAAGAGCAAATCCTTGCAGCCGTATTTCCGCGCAAGGTCGGGAAAGCTTGCGGGGCTTAACGGATATGCGGAAGAAATGCTGTCGGGAGTAAAAACAATCAGAGCTTACGGCAGGGAGAAAAAAATTTCCGAGCAATTTGCCGAAAGAAACACCGACGCGTCGGACGCCTATTACAACGCGGATTACCACAGTTGCAGCGTCGGACCTACCGTCAACTTTATCAACAATCTGTCAATGGTGCTGATAAGCTCGGCAGGAGCGCTTTTGTATATGGCAAACAAGGTGGCGGTAGGCGACATAGGCTCGATGATTATGTATTCGAGAAAGTTTGCCGGACCAATCAACGAATTTGCAAATATTACAACCGAAATTCAGTCGGCGGTTGCAGCCGCAGAGAGGATTTTCAATCTGCTCGACAAGGAAAGCGAGCCTGAGGACGCGCCCGACGCAACCGCGCTTGTCGACGCTGTCGGCGACGTGGAGTTTAAAAACGTGGAATTCGGTTATCTTGAAGGGGCGCCCGTGTTGAAAAATCTTTTTTTCAGGGCGGAGCACGGTCAGACTGTTGCCATAGTCGGACCTACCGGCGCGGGCAAAACCACGCTCGTCAATCTGCTTATGCGTTTTTACGACGCTTGGGAAGGCGAAATTCTTATTGACGGAAAAGCCGTCTCTTCATACACGCGCGGCAGTCTGCGCGGCGCGTTTACCATGGTGCTTCAAGATACGTGGCTTTTCGACGGCACGGTTTTTGAAAATATAGCCTACGGCAGACCGGGAGCAACCCTCGACGACGTTCGGCGCGTCGCGCGGGCGGCTAATGTGGCGGATTACATAGAGTCGCTTCCCGACGGATACTGTTCGGCGGTGGAGGACGGCGGGTTCAATCTGTCAAAGGGGCAAAAGCAGCTTATGACTATCGCGCGGGCGATGCTGTCCGACGCAAAAATGCTCATACTCGACGAGGCTACAAGCAATGTGGATACACGCACCGAGCTTAAAATCCGAGACGCCATGCTCAAGCTGATGGAGGGACGTACTTGTTTCGTAATAGCGCACCGCCTGTCTACAATCGTAGACGCCGACCTTATACTTGTTGTCAAAGACGGCGACGTGGTGGAGCGCGGAAAGCACGCCGAGCTGTTGGCGAAAAACGGCTTTTACGCGGAAATATACCGCTCGCAATTTTCGTAAGACAAACGGCAGACAATTTGTCTGCCGTTTGTCAGTATCGATTTTGCCGCAATTGCCGATTTAATTTATCTGAATTTTCTCTTTCACAATGGTTTTTTGTCGAGAAAAATTTTCTGCCGCGGCGTCATTCCGTTTTTTCGTTTTCGGGAGCTTCGGTTGCGGTTGCGTCGCATTCGCTTTCCGCAGCTTCTCCGTCTTTTTCCGAGGACAGCTCCTGCGAAATATCCACAGCTCCGCTGGAAGTAAGAGAAATTATCGAATCCTCCGATTTGTCCTCCTTTGTGTTGGGGATTATCAGATTAAGCACGATTGCCACGACTGTGGCGATTGCAAGAGGAGACAGCTCAACCTGACCTATCATTATTTTGAGTCCCGATTCGCCGGTAATGTCGCCCGCAAGGCTCATCGCTCCGAGTCCCAAACCTATTGCAAGCGTGGTGGAGACGACAATCATATTCTTGGAATTTGAAAAATCGACTTTCGCGTCTACCAACGCTCTGAGACCGCTTGCGCTTATCATACCGAACAGCACTATGGACGCGCCGCCTATAACCGCGCTCGGTATAGTGGCTAGAAACTCGCCGAAGGGCACGAAAAGACCTGCCACAACAGCCATGCAAGCCGCCCAAAAAATATTTTTGGGGTTGTAATTTTTTGTTATGGCAAGCACGGCGGTATTTTCACCGTACGTAGTGTTTGCGGGACCTCCGAGCAAAGCGCTTGCAATGGTTGCGACGCCGTCGCCGAGAACGGTGCGGTGCAATCCAGGGTCTTTCATGAAGTCCTTGCCGCATACGGTGCTGTTGGCGTTGATGTCTCCCAAGTGCTCCATAAACGTAACGATTGCCAAGGGCACGAGCATAAGGATAGCCGAAACAAGCTGACTTCCGTCTATGTTGCCCAAGCCTTCCTTACCCCAAAAGCCCCAGATTTCTCCTGCCTGTTGAAAAATGACTATGTCGCCGGAAAATTGTCCTTTGAAAGAGACCAATCCTATGCAGGCGGAGTAAACGTAACCTACGACAAAGCCGAGCAGGATGGGTATAACTTTAAGAAAGCTTTTGGGCTTGGCGTAAGCGTTGAAGCCTATTATGGTCAGCGCGGTGACGATTGCCGCCGTCCATTGCTTCCAACCCTCGCCGCCGCCGTAAAAACCGATTTCGAGATAATTCCCGAAAATATTGTTCCAAAACATTTTGGGCGCGAGTATCATACCGACTAGTATGACGACGGGTCCTACGACAATGGGGGGAAACAGTTTTTTGATTTTTTCTACGCCGACGGATTTTATTACGACGGACAGAATTACGTAAACAAGACCTGCGCAGACAAGAGCTATCATAACGCAAGCCATGGATTGATTCCATTCCGACGAGCCGATGTCACCGACAACAATCGCGCACAGTCCGGGCAGAAATGCAAAGCTTGAGCCGAGAAAAACCGGCACCTTCTTTTTGGTGAGAAAGTAAAAAATAATGGTTCCGATACCCGCCGCAAGCAACGCAATCGAAATGCTCATGCCGGCGAGAATAGGCACGAGTATTGTCGCGCCGAGCATGGCAAACATATGCTGAAAGCTTAAAACGACGTTTTTGGCGGTTTCGCGCCCGTTTTTCCGTTTCGTTGGTTTGGTTTGTTCCATGTGAGAATTACCTCCTAAAAAATTTGGCGTAAGTAAAGAGGCTTAAAAAGCCTTAAAAAAATTCCCTACGGTTTAAGCAGGGAATTTTATTGTTAAAGGATTATTCGGGTTTTACGTCCTCGACGCTTGCGGGAGCTTTTTTGGTTGTTCTTTTAGGCTTTGCGGGAGTCTCTTCGGTCGCGGAAGCGGCGCCGTTTTCAGCGGTCGCTTCTTCTTTGGCTTTGGAAGAGCTCTTTTTCGTCTTGGGTGCAGCCGTTTCGTCAGCAGTCTTTTTTGCGGAGGCTTTTTTTGCGGGCGCTTTGGCAGGTGCTTTTTTGGCTGCCGCAGCTTCTTCCTTTGCTTTTCTCGCCGCGCTTCTTTCCTGTTTCAACGCCTCTTCTTCGGCGGCTTTTCTCGCCGCTGCGGCGCGCTGCTCTGCCTGTTTGAGGGTTTTCGCGTCCGCCTTGACGACGATGATGCCTTGTTTCAACTGATGGAGCGCTTTTCCTATTTGCGCCTTTTTGTGGTTGGCTGCGTTTTTGTGAATAACGCCTTTGACAGCGGCGTTGTCTATCATCGAAGATGTTTTAGGGAGAAGCGATTCCGCAAGCTCTACATTGTTTTCGGCTATGGCGGCGTTGAACTTTTTAACCGCCGTGTTCATCTGAGAACGAACCATTTTGTTTTCAAGCCTTTTTTTGTCGGATACCAAAACTCTCTTTTTAGCTGATTTAATGTTAGGCATAATAAAAACACTCCTTGTGTCTGTACTTTAAAATTCGCTTTGATTATATTATCACACATCCGAAATATATGCAACGGTTTTAACCCTTTTTTATTAAAAAATTGTATATAGAAAAGCTGTTTTTTCATATAATAGAGCATTGAAAAATCGGAAGGAAAAGAAAAATGAAAGGAAGCATTTTGGTGATTGACAGCGGCGCGGGCGGCATAAGCACGCTTAAAGTTTTGAGAAAGATTTTGCCTTACGAGGACTACATATACTTTGCGGACAACAAGAATATGCCGTACGGGAACAAAAGCCGAGCCTTTCTCGCCGAAAACGCGAGGGCAATAATAAAAAAGGTTTCGGAGGATTATGCACTCAAAATGGCGGTGCTTGCCTGCAACACTCTGACGGGCGCGGCGGTAAAAATTTTGAGAGAGGAGTTTACCTCCCTGCCGATAGTGGGAATGGAGCCGGCTTACAAGCCCGCGGGCGAAAAGGGAGGCAAAACGGCGGTGCTCTGTACGGCGGTTACGGGAGAAAACCTTTTGCAAAGCAGCAAGCTGTACGGACTTGACGCGAAAACAATCGTTTTGCCCGACCTTGCGCTTTTAATCGAATACGGCGCTCCCGACGAGGAAATAACTTCTTACGTAAAAAGGTACGTTTCCGACGGGGAATTTTCCAACATAGTGCTCGGATGTACGCATTACTGTCTCAAACGCGGGCTGTTTGAAAAAATGTTTCCCTCCGCCGCGGTTTTCGACGGAAACGAGGGGGTCGCACGGAGAGTCAGGGATTTGCTTGAAAAAAACAACTCGATAAACGACAGACATTTTGTGCCGAGCACCGTGCTTGTTTTGAGCAGACCCGAGCGCTCTGAAATAAACAGATACGTCAGATTGCTGCGCGCGCCTGAGAGGTAAAACCGAATTGATTTCCATGCGTCCGTACAGAGCGAAAACAAAATTCATAAATTTTGCCCGAAATTCCTTAAAAAGTATTGAATAAATTTTGATTTTGTTGTACAATGCACACATAACCATTTCAAAGAGGTAATCACTATGGCAGGAATTTCAGCAAAAAACATTCGCAACATAGCTCTTTTGGGACACGGCGGTGAAGGAAAGACTACGCTGGCCGAAGCCATATTGTTTAATGCAAAGGCAATAGACAGGCAGGGAAGAGTAGACGACGGCAATACCACGATGGATTTCGACCCCGAAGAAATAGGAAAGAAGATTTCCATAAGTCTGGCAACGGCAAACGCAACCTTCAAGGGCGTCAAGCTCAATCTTATAGACGTTCCCGGATTTTTCGACTTTGAAGGCGAGTTCGTGCAGGCCATGACGGTTGCCGACTGCGCGCTGGTGGTCACGGGTCCCGGGGGCACGCTGCCGGTAGGCACCGAAAAAGCTTTGGACTACTGCGTGGCGCACAAAGTTCCCACCATGATTTTCATCAACGGAATGGACAAGGAAAACGCCAATTATTGGGACACGGTAAACGCCGTTTCGCAGAAATATTCGACTAAGATAGTTCCGCTTATGATTCCTCTTATGGAAAACGGAAAGATGACGGGCTACGCCAATGTGCTCGAAGGGCTGTTTTACAAAGTTGGCGCGCACGGCGAAAACGGGCAGCCCTTGCCCGATTCCCTGAAATCCAAGTATGACGAACTCAAAGGCGTCGTTATGGAAAAGGCAGCCGAGAGCGACGAAGAGCTTCTTATGAAATTTTTCGACAGCGGAGAGCTTTCCGCTGAAGAAATGGTCAAGGGCATGAAGCAGGGCGTGAAAGAGGGCGCCGCGATAGGAGTGTTCGGCGGCAGTGCGCTTGCCAATTTCGGCGTGTTCAATCTTATGAACAATCTTATTTCCATGATGCCCTCCGCGGCGGAAGCCAAGCCTGTCGTCGCTTTTGACGAAAACGACAAGCCGACAGAGCTTAAACCCGACGAAAACGCTCCCGTCGTGATTCGCATATTCAAAACAATTGCCGACCCGTTTGTGGGAAGGCTGAGTCTGTTCAAGGTCGTATCTGGTACACTCAAAAGCGGACTTACCCTCAAAAACGCCTCCAAGGACAGCGAGGAAAAAATCAGTTCGATTTATTTCTTGAAAGGCAAAAAACAGGAGACGGTGGACGCCGCCTGCGCGGGAGATATAGGCGCTTTGGCAAAGCTGTCCAATGCGACGACGGGAGACACTTTGAGCGAGGGCAGGGAGCTTCGTCTGCCTCCGATAGAACTGCCCAAGCCCGTGCTTTCCATGGCGGTCTACGCCGCAAAGAAGGGCGACGAGGACAAAATCTTCGGCGGACTCAACCGCCTCAAAGACGAGGACATTTCCTTTACCGTTACCAAAAACGCGGAAACAAACGAAATGCTTTTGAGCGGCGTGGGCGAAACTCAGCTTGAAATCCTGTGCAGAAAGCTCAAAAACAAATTCGGAGTCGAGGCAGTGCTCAAAGAGCCCCGCATCGCTTACAGGGAAACAATCAAGAAAATGGCGGAGGCCGAAGGCAAGCACAAAAAGCAGTCGGGCGGCGCGGGACAGTTCGGTCAGTGCAGCGTGCGTTTCGAGCCGGGCGCGGCGGACGGACAGTTCGAGTTTGTGGACGCGGTTGTCGGAGGAGCCGTTCCGAGGCAGTTTATCCCTGCGGTTGAAAAGGGACTGCGCGAGGCAATCAAGGAAGGCGTGCTTGCGGGCTATCCCATGGTAGACTTGAAATGCACACTGTTCGACGGCAAATCCCACCCGGTTGACAGCAAGGAAGTAGCTTTCGTCTCTGCGGCAAAGCTTGCCTACGCCGAAGGCGTTGCAAAGGCGGCTCCCGCAATACTCGAACCCATTTATCAGCTCAAAATCACTGTTCCCGAGAGTTTCATGGGCGACATTTTGGGAGACATGAACAAGCGCCGCGGCAGAATACTCGGTATGGAGATGGTGGACGGAAAGCAGGTAATCAACGCCGAATGCCCGTTGGCTGAGGTGCTCAAATACGCGACGGATTTGAGAAGCATGACTCAGGGGCGCGGCAGCTATGAGATGGAATTTGTCCGCTACGAGGAAGTGCCGGCAACGCAGGTGCCCAAAATCATAGAGGACGCCAAAAAACAGGCTGCCGAAAAAGAATAAAATCTAAATTACAAAAACGGTCAAATTTTTTGACCGTTTTTTTCAAAACCTCTTTTCGCAAGGAAGTTTTTGTGATATAATTAAACCGTGCCCTACGGGAGCAATGTTTTGTAGGCGTAAATTGAGCAACGGGTAAAGCTGCCGTTTGCGGCGGCAAAAGAAATTTTATTTTTTATTTGACGAATCAAAGCAGAGAGGCTCGCATGATATACAGAAATTACAATTTTACCGAAACGGTCAAAAAGGCTCTCAATATCGCGGAAAGGATAACCGTAAAGGCGGAAAACAGCAGTATCGATACGCCTTACGTCGTATACGGACTTTTGAGCGTGGACTGTGTTTCCAAAACAACCCTCAACAGTTTCGGCATTTATACTCACAATTTTATTTTGACTTCCGACAAAATGGCGAGGCAGCTACTCGATTTTTCGCCGCCTACAATCTTGGTGTTCGACCAGTCGAAAGCTCTTGCTAGGCAGGCGGACAGCAATTATATCGGTGCAGAGCATATTCTGCTTGCTGTTCTTCTGTCCGATAACAATGCGGTACGTATTTTGAAGCACCTTGGCGTAGACATGAAAAAGCTGTTGATAAAAGCCGCGCAGGACGCCAATCTCATGCAGTTTATTTCTGACAGAACAGGTCTCGAAGTGCCCGAGGAGGAAAAGTCCGAGGAGGAAGAAAACGGCGATTTGGGCGAGCTTGCCAAGTTCGGCACGGACATAACAAAAAAAGCGAGGGAAAACAAACTTGACCCGGTCGTCGGCAGGCAGGAGGAAATAGAAAGGATAATTCAGATTTTGTCCCGCCGCACCAAAAACAATCCGGTGCTGATTGGGGAGCCGGGCGTTGGCAAGTCTGCGGTTGTGGACGGACTTGCCGAAGCGATAGTAAACGGAAACGTCCCGTCTCTGTTGGAGGGAAAGACGGTGTTTTCTCTTGATTTGGCGGGATTGCTTGCCGGTACGAAATATCGCGGCGATTTTGAGCAGAGGCTGAAAAACGCGATAGATTTCATAACGAAAAACGGTAAAATAATTTTGTTTATCGACGAAATTCACAATCTTGTCGGCGCGGGCAGCACAAGCGAGGGAAAAATGGATGCTGCCGAAATTCTTAAACCGCTTTTGGCGCGCGGCGAATTGCAGACAATCGGCGCGACGACCGTTGACGAATACAGAAAATATATCGAAAAGGAGCCCGCGTTGGAAAGGCGCTTTCAGCCTGTCATGGTAGAGCAGCCCACGGCGGACGAGACGGTTAAAATACTCGAAGGTCTAAGAGAAAAATATGAGGAGCATCATCGGGTAACAATTTCCGACGAAGCGATAAGAGCGGCGGCGAAGCTGTCGGATCGTTACATTTCCGACAGGTTTCTTCCCGACAAGGCGATTGACCTGATTGACGAGGCGGCGAGCAAGGCAAAGCTCAAAACCTTTGTCATTCCTCCCGAATTGAGAGAGCTTGAGGACGAGCTGCACGAGCTTGAAAAGGAAAAGAACAAAGCCAAGCTTTCCGACGATTTCAATACCGCTCAGCGCTGCAAGGACAGAATAGAGGAATTAAACGACAAAATAATCGTTCTTAAACAGCAGGTGCAGGACAACTACGCAAAAGAACGCCCCACGATAGGAGAGGAGGACATTGCGGAAATCGTTTCCAAATGGACTTCCATACCGGTAGTCAAGCTCAACGAGAGCGAAGCGCAAAGGCTTTTAAATTTGGAAAAAACGTTGCACGAGCGCGTTGTCGGGCAGGACGAAGCGGTCAAAGCCGTCGCCCGTTCGATAAGACGGGCGCGTGCGGGAATAAACGACCCAAAACGTCCGATAGGCAGTTTTATTTTCGTGGGACCTACCGGCGTGGGAAAAACCGAGCTTACCAAGGCTCTGGCGGAAGCCCTTTTCGGCGACGAAAACCTGCTAATCACGCTGGATATGAGCGAATATATGGAAAAGCACACCACAAGCAAGCTTGTCGGAGCGCCTCCCGGATACGTCGGTTTCGACGAAGCGGGGCAGCTTACCGAAAAGGTGCGCAGAAAGCCCTATTCCGTAGTGCTGTTCGACGAGATAGAAAAAGCGCATCCCGACGTGTTCAATATGCTTTTGCAGATTCTCGACGAGGGCAGACTTACCGACAGCCGCGGAAGGGTAGTCAGTTTCAAAAACACCGTCATCGTCATGACGAGCAATGTCGGCGCGTCTCAGATTTCGGGAAATATGCGTCTCGGTTTCGGCGGAGGCGCCGACGCGGAGTCGGAATACGACAAGATGCGCGACAAGCTTACGGAGGAGCTGAAAAAGAGCTTCAAGCCTGAGTTTCTTAACAGGGTGGACGACATTATTGTTTTCCACAAGCTTGACAAAGACGCCACAAGAAGAATCGCCGAAATTTTTACCGCGGGGCTTACTTCGAGGCTTGCCGAAAAGGATATTAAAATAGTCTTTACCGAACAGGCGCTCGACCTGCTCGCCGGGCAGGGTTTTGACAAGGAATACGGTGCGCGTCCGCTAAAAAGAGTCATTCAGCGTCTTGTTGAGGACAAGCTGAGCGAGGCTTTGCTGGAAGGAAAAATAAAGAGCGGTGAACGTATAAAAATAGACGCCTCCAACGGCAAAATTCAATTCAAAAAATAACTTTTACTGTTTGTAGAAGTAATAAGCATAAAGGAGAAATATCATGAGACTCGAAATCACAACAAGAAATTATACCATGCGCGGCAACTTTAAGGATATTCTCGAAAAGAAAATTCACAAGCTGGACAAATATTTCCCCAACGACGACGCCGAAGCAAAGGTAGTGCTTTCCACAAACGGAAAAAGCTGTCGTATGGAAATAACGGTTTCCTCCAACGGTCGGCAGTTCAGAACGGAAGTGGACGGCAATACGATGTACTATGCAATCGACGACGCTCTGCCCAAGCTTGAACGGCAGATATTGAAGCACAAGGGCAAGCTGACCGACAAAGCCGGAGCGGCTGCGCCCGAATTCGGAGAGTTTGCGTTTGTGACGGGCGTGGAGGAGGAAAAAACGCCGGAAATAGTCAAGACCAAAAAATTTGAAATTTATGCAATAGACGTGAAGGACGCAGTGGAAGAGTTGGAAATGGTAGGTCACGATTTTTATGTTTTCGTCAACAGAGCTACCGACAATGTCGAAATCGTTTATCGCCGCCACGACGGAAAAATCGGACTTTTGCAGCCTTACGTCAAAGAATAATTTTGTTTTTGAGGCAATCTTAAAATACTATTTAAAAAATAGTACCCCGAACTTTGTGTTCGGGGTATTTTATTCTTGCAAATTTTGCTTTTTCTTCTTTTCGGAAAGGCGTACCGCTTCAAGAAAATCGAAATCCACTTTTTCCACGAAGTCCCGCGCTTTAAATTTAACATGGTTGAATTTTTGCAGATTGGAGGCGTCCGTGGTCGTGACGAGAGGCACGGGGCAGTTCAGTCTGTCGCAGACGTCGGCAAGCAGAGCATGCAGCTCCTTGGCATTTTCCGCGTTGCCTTCCGTCACCGTATCTTTTATTATCTTTTCGTTACGTATTATTTTTATCCAAAGCTTCATTTGAGTCTCCGTTAAAACAATTATATACATTTTGAGTTTTCGAGGCAAACAAATCGGTTGCAAATTTTTTTCTAAATTGGTATCATTTATATCATGGCTAAATTGGTTGTTTTGCCTTGCGAGGACTATTCAAAGGAACACGTATCTGCGTGCGTGGACAGTATTTTCGCTGATTTCGGAGACGCGGAGGCATTTCTCGTAAAAGGAAAAAATATTTTTATCAAAGCCAATCTGGTGACGGATTTGCCGCCCGAAAGACACGGAACCACTCACCCGATGTTGGTGGAGTGCATTGCCCGCCGTCTCGTGGAGGCAGGCGCCCGCGTCGTTGTCGGAGACAGCTCGGGCGGCGCGTACACACGCGCTTACATGAACAACATTTACAGAGTGACGGGTATGACCGAAGCCTGCAAAGCTTCGGGTGCGGAGTTAAACGACGATTTCGGTTTTTCGACGGTGGACCTCAAAGGCAAGGTCAACCGTCATCAGGAAATTATCGACGTTTTTTTAAAAGCCGACGCGGTAATCAACGTCTGCAAGCTCAAAACGCACGGTTTCACGGGCTACTCCTGCGCGGTAAAAAATCTGTACGGTCTTATACCCGGACTTGTCAAAGCCGAGGTGCATTCCAAATATCCCGAGCTCGACGACTTTTGCGACAATCTGATTGATATAGAAAGATTCGCTTCGGAGAAAATTTTACTCCATGTCGTGGACGGCGTAATCGGTATGGAGGGAGAGGGTCCCACAAACGGCACACCGCGTTTTGTCGGTAAAATCATAGCCTGCGACGACGCTTATATCACGGACGTCGCGGCGGTAAAGCTGTTTGACGAACCGTCGAAAATGCCGTTGCTTTTAAAAGCGGTCGAGCGGGGCTTGCTCAACTCCGATTTCGGCGCGTCTTGCGTGGATTATTCCGAGTGCGAAAAAGCCTATATCGAGGATTTCAAACGCGTGAGCGTGCTTCACGCCTTGTTCAACAAGCGCGGCTTTTTGCGCAGATTTTTGCGCAAGGAGTGGGTTACAAGAAAGCCCGTAATAAAAAAGTCGGTATGCAGAGGCTGCGAAAAGTGTTTCAGACATTGTCCGCGTCAGGCTATAGAAATGAAATCCGACAAATCAACGCAAAAGAAGAGAGCGTTTATCCACTCGAAGCAGTGCATACGCTGTTATTGCTGTCAGGAGCTTTGTCCTTTCAATGCGGTAAAGCTGAAAAAACCGTTTTTATACAGAGTTATGCGCGCTTTGTCGGTTTCCAAAAGCAAAAAAACGAAAAAACAGGGATAAAAACAAAAGAGCTGATTATACTTGACTGAAAGCGAAAAATTTGTTAAAATAAACGACAATAAACTCACCTGACATTTTCGGGTGGTTTTTGTTTAAACTAAAAGAGGTGCAAAATGCAGGAAGTTTTCTTAACGGCACAGGGCTACAAAGAGCTGGAAGAGCGTCTGGAGTATCTCAAAACGGTACGCCGCCACGAAGTCAGCGAAAAAATCAAAATCGCGCGCGAGTTCGGAGATATATCGGAAAACGCCGAATATGACTCCGCCAAGGACGAGCAGGCAATGGTGGAGGGCGAAATTCTTGAAATCGAAAACAAGCTGCACGTCGCCAAAATCATCGACGAGGACTCGGCGTCGGGTCAGGTTGTGCGTCTCGGAAGCACGGTCACTTTTCTCAACGTGAGCAACGATACGCGCATGACTTATCAAATCGTGGGTACGACCGAGGCAGACCCTTTGAACGCGCGCATTTCCAACGAATCTCCCGTCGGACGGATGAGTCTCAACAAAAAGAAAGGCGCGATTATCGACGTGGAGGTGCCTACGGGAACGCTGCGTCTTAAAATTCTCGATATAAACTGATTTACCTTATTTAAAAGGAACACCCGAAATGGACGTTAAAGAAAAAAACAATACGGAAAAAACCAACGCTGCCGCCGAGCCTGTCGCAGAGGATTTAAACGAGGTTATGCGAATACGCCGCGAAAAGCTGGCGGCTCTTGTTGCCGAAGGAAAAAATCCCTTTGAAATCACAAAATTTCCCAAAACGCACGATTCCGCCGACGTAAAAAACGATTTTGAAAGGCTGGAAAACACCGTTGTCAGCCTTGCAGGCAGAATAATTTCCGTGCGCATTATGGGCAAGGCGAGCTTTTGTCACATACTTGACGGGGAGGGCAGCATTCAGCTTTACGTCCGGCGCGACGAGCTGGGCGACGAAGATTACGCCGCATTCAAAAGCTGGGACATAGGCGACATAATCGGAGTTAAGGGAGTGGTTTTCCGCACGCATATGGGCGAAATTTCCGTCCGTGCCGAAAAGCTCACTCTGCTTTCAAAGTCTCTTAGACCGCTGCCCGAAAAGTTCCACGGACTGAAAGATACGGACACGCGTTACAGACAGAGATACGTCGACCTCATTGCCAATCCCGAGGTCAAGCGGACGTTTGTCATACGCTCTAAAATTATCAGCTGTATCCGCGAGTATCTCGACGGACTCGGATATATAGAAGTGGAAACACCGGTGCTCAATACCATACCCGGCGGCGCAAACGCGCGCCCCTTTGTGACGCACCACAACACGTTGGATATCGATATGTACATGAGAATAGCGACGGAGCTGTATCTCAAGCGTCTGATAGTCGGCGGCTTTGAAAAGGTGTATGAAATAGGGCGGCTTTTCAGAAACGAGGGTATGGATATTAGGCACAATCCGGAATTTACCACTATCGAGCTGTATCAGGCGTATGTTGACTACAACCGCATGATGGAAATTTCGCAGGAGCTTTTCTGTTACTGCGCGGACAAGGTGCTGGGCACGCGCAAACTGCCTTACGGCGACGCGGAAATCGACCTTGACAATTGGAGCAAAATGTCCATGATTGAGGCGGTAAAAACATATACCGGCGTCGATTTTCAAAATTTGGACGATGAATCTGCCGTCAAAGCCGCCGAAAAGCTTGGCGTTGAGCTTGACAAGGCGAAACGCACCTGGGGATTCGCTCTTTACGAGGTGTTTGACCGCAAGGTGGAGGAAAAGCTGATTCAGCCTACGTTTATTTACGATTATCCCGTAGAGGTGAGTCCGCTTGCCAAGAAAAAACCGTCCGACAACCGTCTGACGGAGCGTTTCGAGTTTTTTATCTATGCGAGAGAAATGGGCAACGCTTTCAGCGAGCTTAACGACCCCATTGACCAATACAACCGTTTTGCCGAGCAGGTAAAGCAGCGCAACAGCGGCGACGACGAAGCGCAGATGATGGACGAGGACTATGTGACCGCTCTCGAATACGGGCTTGCGCCTACGGGCGGGTTGGGTATAGGAATAGACCGTATGGTTATGCTGTTCACCAATTCCTATTCAATTAGAGACGTTTTGCTGTTCCCGACCATGAAGCCTTTGGGGAAATAAACGACGGTTTTTTGAGGTGAGATATGCCGAGAGAATACGATTTCAAAGCCTTTGACGGAAAGTCGGTTCACGTTTACGTTTGGGACGAGGTTTCAAAGCCTTTGGGTATGGTGCAGATTTGCCACGGAATGGCGGAGCACGCTTTAAGATACGACCGTTTCGCCCGTTATTTGAATGAAAACGGTTTTATAGTATTTGCGGACGACCACAGGGGACACGGCAAGACGGACGCCGAACATCTCGGCTACTCCGACGGCGATATGTTTTTCGACACGCTTAACGATGAGGTGACGTTGTCGGACAAATACAGGCAGCTTTATCCCCGTTTACCGTTGGTGCTTTTGGGACACAGCTACGGCTCTTTCGTCACGCAGGCGTACCTTATGAGATATGCCGACAGACTCAGCGGCGTTGTTCTCATGGGAAGCGCAAAAATGGACTCTCCCGCAGTCGCGATAGGGCATTTGATGGCGAAAAGCGGCAAGCCGAAGGAAGCGGCTGAAAAGATAAAACGGCTTACTTTCGACAAATACAACAAAAAACTTAACTGCAAATGTTTCGTATCTTCAATTGACGAGGAGGCGGAGCGTTATCTTAACGACCCTTATTGCAATTTTGTTTGCTCCAACGCGTTTTACGAATCTTTTTTCAGAGGATTGAAAACGCTTTACAAAAAGCGCAATCTTAAAAAACTGAGAGTGGATTTGCCCATGTTGATTGTCAGCGGGGCTTCCGACCCCGTCGGAGGCTACGGACGTTCCGTCAAAAGACTTTACTCCATGTACAGACGCAGGGGAGTGAAGAAAATCGGTTTAAAGCTGTTCGACGGATGTCTGCACGAGCCGCTTAACGATACGGCGCGGGAGCAATGCGGCGAGGCGATTAAAAATTTCTGCCTTGAAGCTGCTAACAAGCCCGTCGTATAAGAAAAACTAAACCTTTGCCGCAGGGCAAAGGTTTTTTGTATAGTCAATATTTCGTTTATTCGTTTGTTTTTTTGATAATGTTATGTTAAACTATCGCTTGTCGGGCTTTAAAACCGACGGAATCTGAATTTTGTTACCGCCGGTTCTGAGGTCGGCGGCGATTTGATTGTCGAAAATTTGTTTCGGAATTTAGCGGACTGAGGGGTTTACCGATGTACGAAATCACCAAAAAAGAATATTTGAGCAAAACCTCCGTGCTTATGAACGTCAAGGCGCCTTTGGTTGCCGCCAAGGCGGAGGCGGGACAATTTATTATTTTGAGGTCGGACAAGGACGGAGAGAGACTTCCGTTTACAATAGCGGACAGCGACAGGGAAACGGGGGAAATCAGCATAGTTTTTCAGGCGGAGGGTTCGTCCACGAAAAAACTCGCGCTTTACGAAAAGGGCGATTTTTTGGAGGATTTCGTAGGTCCTCTGGGAAAACCGGCGCAGCTTGAAGGGCTTGAAAAGGCGCTTATTGTCTGCGGGGGGACGGGCGTGGCAAACGCTTATCCCGTCACCAAAAAGCTGTTTGGTTCGGGTTGCGTCACAGACGCCGTGCTCGGATTCAAAACCCGCGACAGAGTGATGCTTGACAAGCATTATGCCGCGATAACGCGGCATGTCACGGTTATGACCGAGGACGGCAGTTTTTCGCGCAAGGGGCGCGTGACCGACGGTCTTGCGGAAATACTTGAAAGAGAAGCATACGACAGAGTGTTTGTCATGGGACCGTTGACTATGATGCGCGACGTATGCCTGATTACAAAACAGCTCGGCGTGGCAACGACGGCGGGCATGAGCACCATTATGCTGGACGGCACCGGCATCTGCGGAGGCTGTCGCCTCACCGTAGACGGAAAAACCAAATTCGCTTGCGTGGACGGTCCCGATTTCGACGGGCACGCGGTGGATTTCGACGAAGCCATAAACCGTTCCGCCGTTTACGGAACGGAACGCGCGCACGCTTGCAATCTGTTTAAGGAGAACAAATGAATTTCAATATGTCGGAAAAAAAGACGCCGATGCCTTGTCAGGACGTTTCCGAGAGAATAAAAAATTTCGATGAAGTAGATTTCGGCTACGACGCCGAGCAGGCAAAGCAGGAAGCCATGAGGTGTCTTAACTGCAAGACGCGTCCTTGCGTAAAGGGCTGTCCCGTCAACAACGATATACCGAATTTTATTGCCAAAATCAAAGACGGGGAGTTCGAGGAGGCTTATCAGATTATCGCAAAGGCAAGCAACCTTCCCGCCGTCTGCGGCAGAGTCTGTCCGCAGGAAAATCAGTGCGAAAAAAATTGCACAAGGAGAATTAAAGGCGAGCCCGTGGCAATAGGTCGGCTTGAACGCTTTGTCGCAGATTATCATATAGTCAACAACAGAAAGACCGTCCGTCCGCAAAGCAACGGTCACAAGGTGGCTATCGTAGGCAGCGGTCCCGCCGGTCTGACCTGCGCGGGCGACCTTGCCAAAAAGGGCTACGAGGTCACGGTTTACGAATCTCTCCACAGACCGGGCGGAGTGCTGATATACGGCATACCTGAATTTTGTCTGCCAAACGAGGTTGTGGAGAGAGAAATAACCAAGTTAATCGAGCTGGGGGTAAAAATAGAAACAAACGTCGTCGTGGGGAAAACCCTTACAATCGAGGAAATGGAACGCAACGGAAACGAAGCGGTTTTCGTGGCAAACGGGGCGGAGACGCCGAGGTTTATGGATATACCCGGCGAAAACCTTAACGGAGTTTATTCTGCCAACGAGTATCTTATCAGAATAAATCTGATGAGAGCGCACAAAAAAAATACCGAGACTCCCATTCTGTTTTCAAAACGCGTGGCGGTTGTAGGCGGAGGAAACGTCGCTATTGACGCCGCGCGCTGCGCGGTAAGGCTGGGCGCCGAAAAGGTTTACATAGTTTACAGGCGCGGCGAAAACGAATTGCCCGCCCGCCGCGAAGAGGTGGCTCACGCAAAGGAAGAGGGAATCGAGTTTAAATTTCTTACCAATCCCGTCAGGATAAACGGCAAAAACGGATTTGTCAGCTCGGTTACCTGCGTTGAAATGGAGCTTGGAGAGCCGGACTCCTCCGGCAGACGCTCTCCCGTGGTTAAAGAAAATTCCGAGTTTGATATAGAGGCGGACGCCGTGGTTATGGCGATAGGCACGACTCCCGCGACCTTGGTGACGGATACCACGGACGGACTCGAAACCGACAAAAAGGGACTTATTGTCATCGACGAAAAGGGAGCAACAGGCAGACGGGGCGTTTACGCGGGAGGCGACGCAGTCACGGGTCCCGCGACGGTCATACTTGCCATGAGTGCAGGAAAGAGGGCAGCCGCTTCTATTGACGAATATATAAAAAGCAAGTCTTAATCTTTAAAAGCTTCCGCAAAGGCGGAGGCTTTTTTCTTGGAAAAAAATTTTTTTAAAACTTTAAAAAAATGCTTGACAAGATAGCTTTGAAGTTATATTATAGAGCCATAAATAGTAATGATTATCATTACTGATTGATTATGAGATATTCGGAACAGAGAGAAAAAATACTTCTTGCGGTCAAAAACTGTTGCGACCATCCGACCGCGGAGGTCATTTATTCCCGAGTCAAGGCGCAGATGCCCGATATTTCGATGGGCACTGTGTACAGAAATTTGCGTCTGCTTGCGGAAATGGGCTTGGTTGACACGTTGGAGACAACGGACAAAAGCCTGCACTACGACGGAAACACGGAGGAGCACGTTCATTTTATCTGTACGGGCTGCAACAAAATAACCGATGTTTTCGTCAGAGCGAAAATTCCCGCGCCGTTGAAGGATGACGGTTATCACGTCACAGGCAGCAAGCAGATGATTTACGGTCTTTGTCCGGAATGCCGGAAAGAAAATAAAAAATTTTTACAAGGAGATTAAAAAAATGAAAAAGTTTGTTTGTTCTGTTTGCGGTTACGTACATGAAGGAGACACGCCTCCCGAGTTTTGCCCTCTTTGCAAAGCGCCCGCGAGTAAGTTTGTGGAGCAGGCGGGAGAGAGACAATGGGCTGCCGAGCACGTTGTAGGCGTTGCCGAAGGCGCTCCTCAGGACATTATCGACGGACTCCGCATGAATTTCAACGGCGAGTGCAACGAGGTGGGTATGTATCTTGCAATGGCGCGCGTCGCCCACAGAGAGGGCTATCCCGAAATCGGAATGTATTACGAAAAGGCGGCTTACGAAGAGGCGGAACACGCCGCGAAGTTTGCCGAGCTTTTGGGCGAGGTTGTCACCGCTTCCACCAAGAAAAATCTCGAATTGAGAGTCGACGCGGAAAACGGCGCGACAAAGGGCAAGTTCGATTTGGCAAAACGCGCCAAGGAGCTTAACCTCGACGCGATTCACGACACCGTTCACGAAATGGCGCGCGACGAAGCCCGTCACGGCAAAGCGTTCGAAGGACTGCTTAAAAGATATTTCAAATAATTTCTTACTTATATGAGCTTGTCTGACGGTGAAAGAAATGAAAAGGAACTTTCAGACAACGGATACGCTTAAGAAGAAACGATAACTGCCAAAGAAAAAGCGCGGGGAAACCCGCGCTTATTTTATTTGAAAATTTATTTTTTATTTTATAGGCGGGGAGGTTGCAAAATTTGCCGTAAGATGTTAGAATAAAGCGCATGAACAGGTGTGGTATGACAAAGTATATTTTCGTAACCGGCGGCGTTGTTTCAGGCTTGGGGAAAGGCATCACCATGGCTTCTATCGGGCGGCTGCTCAAATTGCGCGGGCTGAAAGTGACGGCTCAAAAAATGGACCCTTACATCAACGTGGACCCGGGCACAATGAGTCCTTATCAGCACGGAGAGGTTTATGTGACGGAGGACGGCGCGGAAACCGACCTCGATTTGGGGCACTACGAGAGGTTTATCGACGAAAATCTCAACAAGTACAGCAATCTCACGACGGGAAAGGTGTATTGGAACGTGCTCAACAAGGAGCGCAAGGGGGAATATCTCGGAGAAACCGTGCAGATTATTCCCCACATCACAAACGAAATAAAACGCTTTGTGCACAAGGTGGGGCAGAAAAGCGACGCCGACGTCATTCTTACGGAAATAGGCGGTACCACGGGCGACATAGAAAGTCAGGCGTTTCTCGAAGCGATTCGGCAGATTTCCCACGAGGTGGGGAAGAACAACTGTCTGTTTGTGCACGTCACGCTTGTGCCTTACATTCAGGGTTCAAACGAACAGAAATCCAAGCCTACGCAGCATTCCGTAAAGGAGCTTATGGGATTGGGCATTTCTCCCGACATCATCGTTACCCGTTGCGACCAGCCGCTTGACGAAAGCATACGGGCGAAAATCGCTCTTTTCTGCAACGTGGAAAAGGATTGCGTCATAGAAAATTCCACGGTGGACGTGCTTTACAAAGCGCCTTTGATGCTTGAAGAAAGCAGACTGTCGGAGGTTATCTGCCGCAAGCTCAATCTCGAAACACCCGAGCCCGATTTGTCGGAATGGGTTTCCATGCTTGACAGAATAAACAAGGTCAGACACACCGTGAAAATAGCCATTGTCGGGAAATACGTAAAGCTGCACGACGCTTATCTTTCGATAGCGGAGGCTTTGAGACACGGCGGCTTTGAAAACGAAACAAAGGTAGAAATCAAATGGGTTGAGTCCGAATGCGTCAACGACAGGACGGCGGAAAAGCTGCTCGGCGACTGCGACGGCATTTTGGTTCCCGGCGGTTTCGGCGACAGAGGCATAGAGGGCAAAATCAGAGCGGTTAAGTTCGCGCGGGAAAACAACGTGCCTTATTTTGGCATTTGTCTCGGTATGCAGGTGGCGGTCATCGAATTTGCCCGTAACGTGTTGGGTATCGAAAGGGCGACTTCTTCCGAATTCGAGCCTGACAGCGCCCACGCGGTTATCCACCTTATGCCCGATCAGGAGGGCAAGCAGATGGGCGGTACGATGCGTCTGGGCGCTTATCCTTGCAGGATTGCCGACGGTTCGTTGATGAAGGCGGCTTACGGCACGGATTTTGTAAGCGAAAGACATCGCCATCGCTATGAATTTAACAACGATTACAGAAGCAGCATAGAGCGGGAGGGTATGAGAATAACGGGGACAAGTCCGGACGGGCTGTTGGTTGAGACCGTTGAAATTCCGTCAAACGATTTTTTTGTGGGCGTTCAGTTTCATCCCGAGTTCAAAAGCCGTCCCAACAGGGCGCATCCGCTTTTCCGCGAGTTTGTCGCGGCTTCTCTCAGACACAAAAAGAATTGAAGAATCAAAAACGGCGTCTAAGACGCCGTTTTTTTGCTTATTGAATTTTTTTAATCAGACAGCCTTCTTCTGCGGAGGAAAACAGGGATGAATACGCTTTGAGATTGTCGGACAGGGGAAGCTCGGGTGTTTCCTGCTGCCTTTTCCTCTGATTGAGCTCCTTTGCTTTCAAATCGACGTTCAGCTTGTTTTTGGGCAGATTTATTTCTATTGTGTCGCCCGTGCGGACGAGAGCCAGACCGCTGTCTGTCTGCGCCTGCGGCGAAACCAAGCCAACCACGAGACCTCTTGAAAAATCGGAAAAACGACCGTCTGTGACGACCGCAACCTTTTCGTCCATGTCCATACCGCGCAAAAGCGCAAGAGATGTTCTCAGCTCGTTGAAGCCGCAGGACGGTCCCTGATACCTTATTATCAGCACGCAGCTTTCGTCTATTTCTCTGTTGGCTATGGCGTTTACGGCTTCTTCCTCACTGTTGAATACTATGGCTTTGCCTTCAAAAGCAGTTTGAGAGCCGCTGACGGCGACAGCGCCGTCCTCCGCGAGGTTTCCCGAAAGATAGGTGCATCTGCCTGTCGTGCCCTTCAAATAAGGCAGGATAGTTTCGCTCGAAACGGAAGGGCGGGCGCTCCTGCTCATTGGCTTCATATCGTAAGCGGTGTAGTCGAGAGATATGTTTTTGTTGCCCTTTGCAAGCTCGTACAGCACCGCCGCCACGCCGCCGTCGCCGCCGAATGCGTAAGCGTCGAAATTTTCGTTTTTAACCAATCGCGGCAGCTGGAAAAATTTTTTAAGCTCCTTCATGTCGAAACGTATATTGAGAAGCCGCGCCGCGGACAGAACGGTAGTAAGTCCCGTGCAGGAGCCTCCCATTGCGACGTCGAAACAGAGGGCTGTTTTTAGCGCTTCCTCGCTTAACGTCATACGGGGCGTCAGCTTTTCTTTGTACATTTCCACAATCTGCTTGCCTGTTTTTAAAGACAACTCTCTGTGGGCAGGCGTATCTGCCTGAACGGTGCTTACGCCGCTTACAGCCAATCCCAACGCCTCACAGATGCATATCGCCGAGTTTTCCGCATAGCTTTTGTAATCGTTGCCCAATCCGTCCGCGATGGCGCTCTTCAAATCGGGCAATACTGCGGGATTGACTTTTCCGCTTTTTACGGCTCCGACGAAAGAATAAATTTCATTGAGTCCGAAATTTTTGCCCGCAATTTTCAAGGGAGGCATAACGCCGCAGGACATAAAAAGCGAGGGGAGATTGCAGGTAATCGCGGCTTCGAGCATACCCGAAACCGACTGATTGTCGCTTGCAACGAACACGAAGCCGTCGAACAGATTTGACTGAGCCATGGTTTCGGCGTAAAGCGGCACGAATTTGTTTATTGCAAACTTGCTTCTTTCCGCGGAAACACCGAAAATAAAGTCTGTTACGGAAGGGACGCAGAAAACGGCTGCTTCGGCTCCCGCCTTGGCCACGCCTTTTGCAACCCATTCCGCAGTGTTCTGCGCGTTTTTGTGTACGAAGGACAACCCGCTTTGCGCGCAAACAATGGCTATCAACGGTTTGGAAACGTCGATATTAAGACTTTGCAGCGCTATTTTTTGCGGAAAATCGATTATATCGTTGAAATCTCTCGAACTCATTGCAACAACCTCTTTGATTTATTTTAATTTTAAAACCCGTTTGTGTCAATATTTATTGCATAATTTCGCGCCGAATGTGCAAACTATTTTGGAAAGTCGGAAAAGGCCCGGCAGGTATTCGGAGAGAAAACATGGCACACAAGGTTGTTATTTGCGGCATAAATACGTCTGCGTTGCCCAAGCTAACCGGCAAGGAAGCGCTTTCGCTCATGCGGAGGGTCAAGGAGGGGGACGAGCTTGCGCGGCAGAAATTCATAACCTCCAATCTGAGGCTTGTGCTCAGCGTCGTTCAGAGATACGCGGGCAAGGCGGGATGCAGCATGGACGATTTGTTTCAGGTGGGCTGCGTGGGACTTGTCAAGTCGGTGGACAATTTCGACGTATCTCTTAACGTAAAATTCAGCACCTACGCGGTGCCTATGATTATCGGGGAAATCAGACGGTTTTTGCGGGAAAGCAATTCCATGCGCGTAAGCAGAGGCATAAGAGACGTAGCTTATCTCGCGTTGCAGGCACGCGAAAGGCTTGAACGCGAGTCAATGGGGGAGGAAGTGACTCTCGAACAAATAGCCAAGGAAATAAATCTTCCCGTGGGACAGGTCGTATACTGTCTGGACGCGATAAACGAACCGTTGTCGCTCAACGAGCCTGTGTACAACGACGGAAGCGATACAATCCTTGTTATGGACCAAATAAAGGACAAAAACAACACGGACGAAAGATGGATTGAAAACGTGTCGCTTAACGACGCGATAGCCCGTCTGGACGAGCGGGAAAGAGACATACTGACCAAGAGATACTTCGAAGGAAAAACTCAGATGGAGGTTTCCGAAGAAGTGGGAATATCTCAGGCGCAGGTTTCGAGGCTTGAAAAAAACGCCGTAGGAAGAATAAGGTCTTTTCTTTGAAAATATTGCCGTTTTTTGCCGCTTTTTGTTCTTAAAAGTCAATTCGCCGCATAAGAAATGAAAGAGGTGTCTTATGGAAATTTCTTATTGCGAATTGAGAAACAAGGAGGTAGTCAATGTTCTCAACGGCAAACGGCTGGGAAGAATAGTTGACCTCATTATATCAAGCAGAAGTTGCAGAGTGCTTGGACTGGTTGTACCCGGCTGCAAGAAATTTTTCAAAACCAAGGACGATATATTTATCCCCTGGAAAAATATTCAGAGAATCGGCGACGACGTTATACTCGTTCAGCTTCAGGACGGCCTTGCGGGAGAATCGGCGTCCTCCGGTTACGACGCTCCTCCGCCCGTAGTGCACGAGAGATACGCAGAGGACGACGAATAGAATATGCCCGCCGCAAATGTGCAATAAAAAAGTTATTGCGCATTTTTATTTGCAAATTTAAAATATTTGTGTTAAAGTAAATCCAAATGCTGAAACAGATTATACCTAAAAACAAAACCCGCCTGTCCGAGCTGATAAGGGAACAGACCGACCTCGGACATTTTCAGATACAGAAAATCATCAGCGGAAAAAGCGTTAAGATAAACGGGCAGCGCGTCAATCAGGACGTTGTTTTAAAAGGCGACGAAACCGTTTACATTTATATAAAAGACAGAGAAAAGGATAAAATAGACATAGTTTATCAGGACAAAAACGTGATTGCGGTAAACAAGCCGGCAGGCATGGAGGTAACAGGCGAGGATTCCCTTGCAGAAAAGCTCGAGCTGCAACACGAGGACATGAAATTTTTCCCCGTGCACAGGCTTGACAGAAACACCACCGGGCTTGTAATTTTCGCGCTTACGCCGCAGGCGGAAGCGGAACTGAACAAGGCGTTCAAGGAAAAATGGGTAGACAAATTTTACAACGCCGTCGTCGTCGGCAGGCCTAATGTTTCTCAGGCGCAGCTCAAAGCGTTTCTCTTTAAGGACGCCAAAAAAAGTCTCGCCATTGTTTCCAAAACAGCCAAACCCGGTTATGTGCCGATAGAGACGCATTATCGCGTTTTGAAGCAGAGCGGGGAAGTCTGCCTGCTCGAAGTCAGGCTTATTACGGGCAGAACGCACCAAATAAGGGCGCATCTCGCAAGCGAAAAGCTGCCCGTGCTTGGCGACGGCAAATACGGAATAAATCAGATAAACAAAAAGTACAGGCAAAACAGACAAATGCTGGCGTGCGTGAGATTGCAGTTTTCTTTTCCCAAAAATTCTCCGCTGTCTTATCTGAACAAGCGTCCGATAAGACTCGACGCCGATTTGCTGGCTCAGCTCAAAGGCTGAAAGAAAATTAGCGCAAAATTACTTGCTATTGAGCCGGTTTTGCGATATAATATAAAAGTTAGAGGTACATCGATGAAAAAGGCACTGATTACTGTTATCGCGTTCTTACTCCTGTTTTCGTTCTGCGCCTGCTCTGCGGGGGAATTTATTTCCGCCTCCAAGCTGGAAAAAATCAAAGAGAAATCCGGTATAGACGCAAATCCCGTCGCCACGCTGACGCTGCGCTACACCGATATAAACGAGGAATCGAGGGGCGAGGTATATACGGTTGTTATCGAATACGAGCTTCTTATCGACAAAGCGCCCATTACCGTCATAAATTTCATGAATCTCATTCAGCAGGGATTTTACGACAACACGGTGGTGGATTATATAGGCGAAAGATACCTTATCGCCGGCAGGTATTCGGAGGAGGACGACAAGTTTATAACCAAAGAATCCGGTTACACGATTAAGGGCGAGTTTCTTGCCAACGGCTTCAAGGTTGACGAAAGCAAAAAGGACGGGGACAACGCGCAGCCTATGCTGGGCAGTCTGATTATGTTCCACAATGCGCAGACTTCCACGAAAAATTATTTCGACACCGCAAGCAGCGCGTTTTTCATGGCTTTTACCAACGAGTTTTCAACGGCGACGGCGGTACCCATGTCCAAGGACAATTACGCTGTTTTCGCATACGTCAAGAGCAGCCGCATGATGGTTTCCGAAAACGGAGGTTTCTATCCCGCAGGCGGGACAGGCAGCTCCAATTCGACGGGTTTGGCTTCCAAATTCGTTGACGATATGAGAAATTACGAAACGGATACGCAGGAAACGGACGGCTCCGACTTGCAGAACGCTCCGGAGGAAACTATTACCATCGTTTCGATAACGCTGGACAAGGAATACAAAAATCTTCCCACAAGCTACCGTAAAAAGGCTTGAATCGCAGAAATGAAAAATGTTAAGCCCGCCCGCAAGAGCGGGCTTTTTCAAAGGTAACGAAATGCTTAAAATCAAAAGAGTAGACAAACGCTCGGCGGGCAAACGTCTCGGGGCAAAGAAAGGGTGGTCGCTGGCAGCTTTCGACGGTCGGGAGGTCGTCGATATACTCGATTACGAATATTACGACAGTCAGGAAAGCTTTTCCGTCGATTTTGAAACGCCTGAGGGCAGGAAACGCTTTGAAGTCGACAAGAGCGCGGACGAAAGTATGGGTTTTGAATTTGAAGAGGATTGCTATCTTTCCAAGCCCCGTCCGTGCAGAAACAACTGCATTTTTTGCTTTGTCGCTCAGCTGCCCAAGGGGATGAGGCGGACGCTTTACGTCAAGGACGACGATTGGCGTCTTTCCTTTGTGTCGGGCACTTACGTGACGCTTACCAATCTTGCGGAGGGCGAGCTTGAAAGAATCAAAGAAAAAAAATTCAGCCCGATTTATGTTTCCGTTCATGCTACCGACGACGATGTCAGACGTGTGATGCTCGGCAATCCGTCCGCTCCGTCTATAATGCCGATGCTCGAAACATTGGCGGAAGGCGGTATAGTCATGCACACTCAAATCGTGGTTTGCGCGGGCTACAACGACGGCGAGGTTTTAAAACGCACTTTAAAAGAGCTGTATTCACTTTATCCCATGGTCGCAAGCGTGGCGATTGTTCCTGTGGGGCTTACCTCGCACAGACAAACCCTGACGCCGCTTTCGCCGCTTTCTCCGACGGAAGCGGGAGCGGTGATTGACATATCGGAAGGATTCAATTCCGAGGTTTCCCGTTGCTTCGCTCTGTGCTCCGACGAAATGTATCTGAGAGCGGAGAGGGCTCTTCCTCCTTACGAATTTTACGGCGATTTCGACCAAATAGAAAACGGCGTGGGATTAATGGCAAAATTCCGCCGCGAATTCGAGGAGGGATTGGAGCTTGCTTCAAAAGTTCGGAAGGGGAGCTTTACCGTTGTCAGCGGCGTGGACGCCGCGCCGTTCATGAGGCGGCTAATCGACAGCGCGGCGGCCAAATTTCCTTCTCTTGACGCCGAGGTGGTGGCGCTCAAAAACAGATTTTTCGGAGAAACAGTCACAGTATCGGGACTTCTTACGGGAGGAGACATTGCCGACGCTCTCGAAAACCGCGACAATAAAAAAACGGTGCTTTTGCCGCGTACCTCGCTGAAAGAGTTTGAAAGCGTTTTTTTGGACGGTATGACAGTAAAAGAGCTGAAAAAAAGACTTAACCGCAAAATCAGAACAGCAGGCGACGGTTACGAGCTTGCAAAAATTTTGTTTGACGGAGATTTTCAATGAATACCAAACCGCTTATTGCCATTGTCGGAAAGCCCAATGTAGGCAAATCCACCTTTTTCAATAAAATAGTCGGTGAAAGGATTTCCATAGTATCCAATGTGCCCGGCGTAACAAGAGACAGAATTTACGCCGACGCCGAGTGGCTTGACCGTCGGTTTACGCTGATTGATACGGGAGGGATTCAGCTTAAAAGCGACGACCTCATGCATAAGCATATAAAAAAGCAGGCGGAGCTGGCAATGGACATTGCCGACGTCATTTTGTTTTTCGTGGACGGCAAAACGGGGCTTACCTCCGAGGACAGGGAGGTTGCGTCCTTGCTGCATAAAACAGGCAAGCCCGTTTTTCTTGCGGTCAACAAGGTTGACAACTTTTTGTCTTTTGATATAAGCGAGTTTTATTCTCTGGGATTTGACGCATATCCTATATCGGCAGAGCACAAGCAGGGCATAGGCGACCTTTTGGACGCTGTAATAGAACGCTTTCCCGCCGCGTCGGAGGACGGGGAGGAAGAGGATACAATAAAAATAGCCGTTGTGGGAAAGCCCAACGCGGGCAAGTCGTCGCTTGTCAACAAAATTTTGGGCTATGAGCGCACCATTGTTTCGGACGTTGCGGGTACCACGCGGGACGCCGTAGACACTCCGTTTGAGCTTGACGGAAAAAAATATGTGATTATCGACACGGCAGGTATGCGCCGCAAGCGCAGCATAGAGGAGGATTCGGTAGAGGCGTACGGCATAATGCGTTCTCTCGCCGCGGTCAGACGCGCCGACGTTGTGTTGGTCGTTTTCGACGCTGCGGAAGATTTGTCCGAACAGGACGTCAAAATTGCGGGATACGCGCACGAGCAGGGCAAGCCTGCGGTAATCGTGGTAAACAAATGGGACCTAATCGAAAAGGATACCTTCACTGTCGAAAAATACAAAAAGAAATTGCAGACCGATTTGGCGTTTATGGATTATTTTAAATATCTCACCGTCTCCGCTCTTACCGGTCAACGTATCAACAAATTGATTGATATGATAAATTACGTATACGAAAAATCACGCTTCCGTGCAACTACGGGACTGCTAAACGAGGTTATAGGCGACGCCGTTGCGGCGGTCGAGCCTCCCTCCAAGCACGGCAGACGTCTGAAAATCAAGTATGTAACTCAGCCGTTGACGGCGCCGCCCACGTTTGTGATTTTCGTAAACGACGAAACGCTTATGCATTTTTCTTACAGGCGTTATCTTGAAAACAGCTTGCGGCGCGCGTTTTCGCTGGACGGGACTCCATTGAAGCTCGTCGTCAGGAGCGGCGGCTCGGAGGAATAAAATGTTGAAGGATTATATTTGGCAGCTTGTGCTCACAGGCGTAGTTTCATATCTTATAGGTTGCGTAAACGCTGCCATTTTGCTTTCAAAAAAGTTCAAAAAAACCGATATAAGGACTGTGGGAAGCAAAAATCCCGGAACAACCAATATGTACCGCGTTTTCGGTTTGAAAATGGGCGTCGTCACTCTGATTTTCGATGCTCTCAAAGGGGCTGTCCCCACGTTGGCGGCGTTTTTTATTTTCAAAGCCATATCCCAAGGCAATGTGGAGGTTTATGCATTTGCAAGCTATCTTGCGGCTCTGTGCGCTACTTTGGGGCATATCTTTCCCGTTTTCACCAAATTCAGGGGAGGAAAGGGATTTGCAACAAGCATAGGCGTTTTGCTTGCCTTGCAGCCCATTCCCACGCTTTGTATTTGCGTGGTCGGAATCGTGCTGCTGTTAATCACCGACAAGATGTCCATTTTCGCGCTGTTCTACATTACCGCGGAGCTTATTTTCCATATAGTGGGCTGTTTTGTGGAAATTCATATGTGGGGTGCGATGAACAACGTCACGTATCCAATACTTATAACGGTGATTCTGCTGTGGATTATGATTGTATATGCGCATCGGGGCAATATCGAGAGGCTGATAAAGGGAGAGGAAAACAATATGGGGCTCAAAAAAGCTCTTTTCAAAAAGAAATGCGCGAAAAAGGAAGACGTCTCCCGAGCCCACGAAGCCGTTGAGTCGGACAGTCACCAAACGGACGAAAAAACGGAATAATTTGCGCCGCCTGCAACGGGCGGCTTTTTTTGTGTCTTATTGTTCTTAAACCGAAAGCGGCGACATATTATTTTGTAGGATATCAGTTAGCGGAGGTTTGAATATCAATGGAGCAATTCGACATTTACAGCGATATCGCAGCCCGCACCAACGGCGACATTTATATCGGCGTGGTGGGCCCGGTTCGCACGGGGAAATCCACCTTCGTGACCAAAGTCATGGAAAGTCTGGTTTTGCCCAATATCAAAAACAAGAACGCCCGTCAGCGCGCTACCGACGAGCTGCCTCAGGCAGGCGACGGCAAAACGGTTATGACCACTCAACCCAAATTCGTACCCAACGAAGCCGTAAAAATAAAACTCAACGGCGCTATGAATGTCAACGTCCGTCTCATCGACTGCGTGGGATACCCCGTAGAGGGGGCGGAAGGGTTTTCCGAGCAGGATAAAATGAGAATGGTAAAAACGCCGTGGTCGGAAGAAGATATGCCTTTTGAACAGGCGGCGGAGCTGGGCACTCAGAAGGTAATCGCCGAGCACTCCACGATAGCCGTAGTGGTGACTAACGACGGTACGATTACGGATATACCCCGCAGCAAATACGTAAGCGCCGAGGAAAGGGTTGTCAAAGAGCTGCGCAAAACGGATAAGCCGTTTATTGTGGTTTTAAACAGCAAAAATCCGTCCGACCCGGATTGCAGAAGCCTTGCCGACGCTTTGGAGGAAAAATACGGAGTGAGAGTTTTGCCCATGGACGTAAAAAATATGTCGGCGGGCGAAGTGGAAGAGGTTCTGAAAAAAATACTTGAGGAATTTCCGATAAGAAAGCTCGTGATGAATATTCCCAAATGGATGCAGACGCTCAAAATGGGCAACTGGCTTATCTCGTCGATTATCGAAAAAATCAAAAACAACAGCAAAGAAATGAACAAAATGAAGGATTACGGCAGATTGCTGGAAGGCTTTACAGAGGACGAAAACCTGTTTATGCCCGAGGTCGACAATATGAAGATGGGCGAGGGGGTTGTGACATACAAGGTTGAAGCAAAGCCGCAGCTCTTTTACAAGGTGCTTAGCGATTTTGCAGGTTCGGATATCGGCGACGAATTTTCTCTGATGAAATTCGTTTCGGAGTGTTCTTACGCCAAGCAGCAATACGACCGCATAGAGTCCGCTTTAAAAACGGCGGAGGAGGAAGGCTACGGCGTGGTCAGCCCGTCGCTCGACTCCATGACTCTCGAGGACCCCGAAATTGTGAAACAAGGCTCGAAGTACGGAGTAAGGCTCAGAGCCACCGCGCCAAGCCTGCATATAATGAAGGTGGACGTCAAAACCGAGGTGAATCCTATGATGGGCACGGAGCAGCAGAGTCAATATCTGTTGTCCGAGTTCCAAAACAATCCGCAAAGCATATGGGAAACCAATATGTTCGGAAAAAGTATGTCGGAGCTTGCGAAAGAAACCTTGTCCGACAAGCTCGGCACCATGCCGAAAGAGGCTCAGGCAAAAATAAGAAAGACAGTGGGCAGAATTGTCAATGAAAACAAGGGCGGTTTGATATGTATACTGCTCTGAAAATCCTCCGGTATTGATTTTCTGCTTCCCATACTGAAATAAATTCCCCCGACATTTGTCGGGGGAATTTGACTTAAATTATTTTTCTGTCTCGTTGTTGTTCGAAAGTTCGGCTGTGTCGGCTTGCGCCGTTGCCGCAGTTGAGGTTTCCGGAGTTACGACGGCAGTGCAGGCAGTCTGCGCGCTTTTTGCCTTTTTCGCTCTTTTGGGAGTTTTCTCGATTTCTCCCGATTTGACAAGTGCTATTTTCGTAATCAACGGTCCCACCAATTCGTAAACGAGAGTTGCGCAAAGCACTATGGTGACAATCTGAGAGGATTGAGCGGCAAATTCGGGGGTGTTGGCGACAACCTGAGCCATGCCTATTGCGACGCCCGCCTGCGGCAGCAGCGTCAGTCCCAAATAATTGCGCACGTTTTTGTCCGCCTTGACCATTGCCGCGCCCGTAAAGGCTCCGAGATATTTGCCCATAGACCTGAAAACAATGTAGGCTACGCCGGCTATTCCTATCAAAGGAATAACTTTCAGGTCAAGCTCCGCGCCCGAAATGACGAAAAACAGCATATAAAGGGGCGGCGTCCAATTTTCGGTACCGTCAAGTATTTGCAGGCTGTCTTTTCTCATGTTGGCAAAGACGGCTCCCGTCATCATGCAGGTCAAAAGGGAGGACAAGGACAGTCCCATAGGCCAATTCATTTCCGACAGCCCTACGCCTGCAAGAACGGCGACTATCATCAGGCACAGTCTGTTTGCGCGCGACCTGAAAAACCTCATGCAAAGCGCAAGCAGCGCTCCCAAAGCCGCTCCGACAACGAGGGACAAAGCTATTTCGAGAAGGGGAGTGACCACGGTGCTCATAAAGGTCAATTGCTCGCCTACGGCAAAAACCTTTGCCAACGCGACGCATATTGAAAACACCATAAGTCCGATTGCGTCGTCCAACGCAACGACGGGCAGAAGCGTGTCGGTGACGATGCCGCGCGCTCTGTATTGTTTTACTACCATGAGCGTTGCGGCGGGAGCCGTTGCGGTGGCAATCGCCCCGAGCAGAAGAATCATGGGAGTGTCAATCTGGTCGGGAAAAGCGAATTTCAGCGCAAACAGTCCAAGCATGACGAATGCGACCGCAAACAACGCCTGGCAGAAGGTTATTGTGACGATGCTTTTTCCGAGCTTTTTCAAATGTTCGAGCTTGAACTCTCCGCCTATGGAAAACGCGATAAAGCCGAGCGCGACGGTGCTGATTATTTTTATGTAACCCAAATTGGTTTGGTTTACTAGATTAAGACAGCAGGGACCTACGATAAGCCCTGCGATAAGGTAACCCGTGACGTTGGGAAGCTTCAACAGCTTTACGACGCGCGACAACACAAGACCGCCCGCCATGGCGAGCGCAATACTTAAAAGCACGTGCATATCAGTTTATCAATCCCTCCCAAAAGGTTACGGGCAATGCGAACATTATTCCTTTTCTGCTCAGTTCCTTGGCTACCGAGTGCACGATTTCCTTGATTTCGTCGATTTTTTCTTCCCTAACAAGCATGAGCAGCGTGTGGCTTGCCTCAAAATCTCTTTGCATGATTTTGCTCAGGCTGCCGAACAACGGCGCCGCGTCAACTTTTGATTCGAGCAGAGCGTGCTTTAAGCTTGTCGAGGGCAGAACTATGCCGTTCAAGCCGTTTTCTTTAAGTGCGGACAGCGTTTGAAGAAATTCGTTCATGTCGTCCAAAGTTATTACCAACAGTTGCATATATGTCTTCCTTTGGGATAAATCCCAATATATTATAGTCTTTTAAAATACATTGTCAAACAAAATGTCGTTTTATTCTATTGCTGTTTTTAAGGAATTGATACGGCAAGCTCCGTCAGTCTGTTGCGCGCGGGCGTGCGTTTGTGATAAAATAAAAAGCATGGATATAGTTATTGCTACAAACAATCCCAACAAAGTAAGGGAAATAAAAAGAATTTACGAAACGCTTTGCGCAGAAAAGAACGCGCGTTGCCAAGCTCTGAAATTTTTTACCTTAAAGGAAAAGAATCTGACCTGCGACGTCGAGGAAAACGGCTCGACTTTCAAGGAAAATTCTCTGATAAAAGCAAAGGCGACGGCTTCTCAGACAAATCTTGCGGTTTTAGCCGACGACAGCGGAATTTGCGTGGACGCGCTAAACGGCGCTCCCGGCGTTTTTTCCAACAGATTCGCGCATGAAAACGACGACGCGGCAAACAGAAAAAAACTGCTTAAAGCTTTGGAAGAAAAGGGAAAAAAGGCACGGGAAGAAAGAAAAGCGCATTTTGAATGCGCCATGACTCTGATTTCGGGCGGTGAAATTTTTACCGCCGCAGGCAGGAGCGACGGGCGCATTTCGGAGAGCGAGGACGGCACGCACGGCTTCGGATACGACTGTATATTTTATTCGGAAGAGCTTGGCAAAAGCTGGGGAGAAGCGTCGGACGACGAAAAAAATTCCGTCAGCCACCGTGCGCGCGCGCTTAAAAATCTGCTTGAAACGGCAGGGCTGTTAAAATATTCCGTCTGATTTCATTTCAGAAACAAAAAGGCGGGCGGAGCGCAAAAAGCTGCGGAGAAAATCGCCTGAGTCAATTTGAACAGCATTATTTTTCCGCCGCCGACGCCGCATTTTCTGTAAAACACCGAAGATTGCAGAAAAATGCAAAGCCCGCCGAGGCTTATCAGAAAGCAGCACAAAACGACGGTCAGGGGAGCGCTGCCCGTATCGGCGAGTATTTTGCAACCGGCGGTGACTTCAAGCAATCCGCCTGCAATCCCCTGAACAAGCTTTCCCGCGCCGCTCAAAGGCGGCAGCGACAAAAGCATTTGAGTCCACATATAGAAAATAGTTACGAATCCGCCTACGCTCAGCACGGAAATTATGGAATTCTGCATACAGTCGCCGAGTATTTCGCCGTTGTTCTTTTGTTGTGAGATAAGTCTGCCGCATTCCGAAACCGAGACAAAGCGTCTGCGGTAAAGCAGACCGTTTGCAAGCGCGCCGAGTATGTGTGAAACAAGTATGATTGCTCCCGCAGCCGCGCTTTTAAGGTATACGCCGCCGACAGTACCTATAATAAAAATCGGGCCTCCCGTCGAGCAGAAGGTTGCGAGTTTCAAGCATTGCATTTTGTTCAGCGCTCCTTTTTCGTAAAACTCCGCGGTTAGCTTTGCGCCCATAGGGTAGCCGCAAACTACGCTCAGCAAAAAGATATAGCTTGCCGCGGGCGGCGCGCCGAATATTTTTTGCGTCGGTTTGGAAAGGAGAGTGGAAAGTCCTCCGAAAGCGTCCAACTCAATCAGTAGTTTTGAAAGAAAGAAAAAAGGAAACAGGGCGGGCAAAACGCTTGTCGCCCATATCAGCACGCCTGCCGATACGTTTTGTATGTTTTTCGCGGGATTGAGGAAGAACAAAACGACGGACGCCGCGCAAACGAGAATTGCCGCAATACGCTTGTACATAATAATAAATTTTATGTTTCGCGCGGCGGATATATGTTTTAAGAAAAGCGCTCAGTATTTTTCGAGTTTTTTCAATGAGGAAAAGGGGATTTGTCTGATTGCGCAGAAAAATCGCTCGGAACAAAGCGTCAGCTCCTTTATGCGTTGGTAAATTTCGGAGCTTTCTTCCGTGAAAGAGGGATTCAATGTTTTTAATCCTTTGCAATCATTTTTTGCCGCCAAAAGCAACAGCGGAGGAGAGGTTTTTCTGCATTGTTCCGCAAAATTTTTGGTTACTCCGAGAACGGCGTTGAGAATGACTCGTTTAAGTCTCGACGACGTATACCGCTTTGTTTTAAGCGCGTTGAAAAACGCGTCGAAATTTTTTTCGCACGCCGCAGCAGAAATTCTGTTTTCAAGACCTTCGGTCACGCCCTCGACTCCGTTTAGATATTCCTTTGAACAAAGATTTAAAAACGCGTGGGCAAAGTCACCGTATTCGCGCGTAATTTCTTTTCCCGACTTATTCAAATCCTCGGCAACATATGGGGGCACAAACCCGCTTAAAGCTTCGTTTTTCAGATTTTTTCTGATTGCCGACGCCGACGCGACGCAAGCTTTACTGTCAATACTTTCCGAACAGTAGTCGGTGTTTCTTTTTAAGGTTATAGGCCGCATTGCGCTGCCGACGCTTTTTAGGGCGCGCAGATATTCCACGGCGAGAATATTGTTCGGAGCGCTTAAGACGCCGCCGTATTCTTCTCCTGCAAGCTCTGCGGAAACGGGATAAGATTTGCCCGCCTTGACATGAAGCTTCAACGAATTGTTGAAACTGTCCGAATCTATAAGCTCGGCTGCTTTTTCGAGCAAAGATATGTTTCCGCATTCGCTTCCGAAGCAAATATGAGTGCAGCCCATCTTTTCAAGCAGCTTAACTCCGCCCTCGGCAAAATCCTTTGCGCCTGCGGCGGCATAGGGCAGGGGCAGCTCTGCTACAAGGTCTGCCCCGCTTTGCACGGCGTGTTTTGCCCTTATTCGTTTTTCCAACACGGCAGGCTCTCCGCGCTGCGTAAAGTCGCCGCTCATAGCGCAAAAAATCAAATCCGCGCCGTTGCTTCTGCAAAATTCAAGCTGTCGTGCGTGCCCGTTGTGAAAAGGGTTGTATTCGCATATAATTCCGAAAATTTTCAAACTTTTTGTCCTTGTCCGTTTTACTTAACCGAGAAAATGGTGTATAGTATAAAAGTTGAATATATTTCACATTATATCACGCAAAAATATTTTTTTCAAGATATGGGAGAAATGTAATGTTAAATCTTATCGAGAACTTCAAAGAAAAAGCGAGAAAGCTCAACAAGACAATCGTGCTGCCCGAGGGAGAGGAGCCGAGAGTTATCCGCGCCGCGGAAAAAATAACTGCGGAGGGCTTTGCAAAAATTATTATTCTCGGAGACGAAAAGGTTATTCGCGAAAAATGTCCCGATGCAAAGCTTGACGGAGTGAAAATCGTCAATCCAAAAACAAGCGAAAAGGTGGGAGAATACGCAAAGGTGCTTTTCGAGCTTCGCAAGGCGAAAGGAATGACGGAAGATGAAGCGGAGAGACTGATTAAAGACGAAATGTACTACGGCGTCATGATGGTCAAGATGGGCGAAGCGGACGGCATGGTCGGCGGAGCGGTTCACTCGACGGGCGATATGCTGCGTCCCGCCTTGCAGATAGTCAAGACGGCTCCCGGCATAAATACCGTTTCGGGCTTTTTCATAATGAACCATCCGCAAAAAACGGAAAAAAGCTGTTTCCTGTTCGCGGACTGCGCCGTGACTCCCGAACCTACGTCCGAACAGCTTGTGGACATTGCCGTGTGCAGCGAAAAATCCGCAAGAGTTTTCCTTGCCGAAGAACCCAAAATCGCGCTTTTGAGTTTTTCCACTAAGGGCAGCGCAAAGCATCCGTTGGTTGAAAAGGTTCAGGAAGCGGCGCGTATGATAAAGGAAAAATATCCCGAGCTGCCCATAGACGGAGAGTTGCAGGCGGACGCCGCGCTTGTCGAGGAAGTCGGTCAACTCAAAGCCAAAGGCAGCAAGGTTGCGGGGCACGCCAACGTGTTCATTTTCCCCGACCTCAACGCAGGCAATATTTCCTACAAGCTTGTGCAGAGATTGGGCGGCTTTGACGCATACGGACCGATTTGTCAGGGATTTGCAAAACCGATCAACGATTTGTCGCGCGGATGCAACGTGGACGACATAGTGGGCACCGTGGCGCTTACCGCAATCGAGGCGTCGATAAATTAACGATAGGATTAAAGGAGTTTTTGAAATGAAAATTTTGGTTATCAATGCGGGCAGTTCTTCCTTGAAGTATCAGCTTATCGATATGAGCGACGAAAGCGTCATCGCCAAGGGGCTTTGCGAGAGAATCGGCATTGACGGTTCGGTGCTTACCCACAAGGCGCACGGCAAGGAATTTGTGTTCAAAGAAAATATGCCTTCCCACGTAAAAGCCATTCAGATGGTTTTGGACGCTCTCACGGGCAAGGATTGCGGAGTCGTTTCAAGCATGAAGGAAATTGCCGCCGTAGGTCACAGAGTCGTTCACGGAGCGGAGGATTACAAGTCGTCGGTGCTTATTGACGAAAAAGTGCTCGATTGCTGCAAGGAAAACATAGAGCTTGCGCCGCTGCACAATCCCGCGAATATTATGGGAATCGAGGCGTGCAGAAAGGTTATGCCCGATACGCCCATGGTCGCGGTATTCGATACGGCTTTTCATGCCACAATGCCCGACGTCGCTTTTCTTTACGGCTTGCCCTACGACGACTACAAGCAATTGAGAATAAGAAAATACGGCTTCCACGGCACAAGTCATATGTTTGTTTCGCAGGAGGCGGCAAAGTACCTCGGACGCGAAAACGACGAAAGCTTAAAGGTTGTTACCTGCCACCTCGGCAACGGCTCCTCCATTTCCGCAGTCAAGGGCGGACGCTCGGTGGAAACCTCGATGGGCTTCACGCCGCTCGAAGGCGTGCCCATGGGCACCCGCTGCGGCAACGTGGACGCCGCCGTTATCGAATACCTGATGAACAAGAAAAACATGAACATTTCCGAAACGATAAGCTACCTCAACAAAAAATCCGGTATGCTCGGAGTTTCGGGAGTGAGCAGCGATTTCAGAGACCTTACGGAGGGCAACGCTTTGGACAATCCGAGAAACAAGCTGGCTGTCGATTTGTTCGCTTACGACGTAAAAAAATATATCGGTCAGTACGCGGCGGTTATGAACGGCGTGGACTGCATAGTTTTCACCGCGGGCGTGGGAGAAAATACTCCTTACGTAAGAAAGCATGCCTGCGAGGGTCTCGAATATATGGGAGTGGAGCTTGACGACGACAAAAACGCAAAATGTCCCAGAGGAAAAATCGCGGATATTTCAAAAGAAAGCTCGAAAGTCAGGATTCTCGTCATTCCCACAAACGAGGAGCTTGTCATAGCGAAAGAGACCAAACGGGTTGCGAAAATATAGTCAAAATCGTTTGACAAAATCTTTTTCACACTCTATAATAATTTACCGTGAACTAAAACTATGTAAGTCAACGGGAGGCGAAAGATATGGCAGTACCTAAAAGAAAAACTTCTAAGCAGAGAAAGCACACCAGAGCGGCTAATTGGAAAATCAGCGCTCCTTCCTTGGTTGAATGCCCTCAATGCCACGAAAAGAAGTTGAACCACAGAGTTTGCAAAAACTGCGGATATTACGACGGGAGAGAAATCGTCGTCGTTTCGGATAAGAAAAACTGATTTCTTTTGTTTCCGCCGGCAGATTTTGTTTTTTACGAATGAGCAGACCGCCATCGGTCTGCTTTTTTGTTGCGTGAAACATAGCTCGAATTTGTGAAACATTTTTTATTTTTTGCGCCCATATGATTGTCATAGTACGATTTTTAGGGTATAATCTTTAAACAGAGGATATTTTCCTTTTAAATTTTCAAAATTCGGAGATATATAATGAAGGTTGTAGTGGATATATACGGCGGCGACAACGCGCCAAAAGAAATTGTCAAGGGCTGTGTTCAGGCGCTTAAAGAAAACAGAGGTTTCGATTTGGTGCTTGTGGGCAAGGCAAACGAGATTGCCGACCTGCTCAAAGAGCAGACGGTGGAAATGTCGCGCGTGGAAATAGTGGACGCGCCCGACGTGATAACCAACGACGACGTGCCCACAACGGCGATTAGAACCAAAAAAGAAAGCTCGCTCGTTGTGGCTCTTGACAGAGTAAAAAACGACGAGGAGTGCATAGGAATGGTGTCGGCAGGAAGCACGGGGGCCGTGCTTACCGGTTCTTTTCTCAAAATAGGGAGAATTAAGGGCATTTCCAGACCTGCGCTTGCGCCGCTTCTGCCTACGGTTGACGGAGGAAACGTACTGCTCATCGACTGCGGGGCGAATGTCGACTGCAAGCCCGCCATGCTTGCCCAGTTTGCTCTTATGGGCAACGCGTATGCCAAAGCCATACTCAACAAAGAAAATCCGAGAGTGGCGCTTATGTCAAACGGCACGGAGGACAAAAAGGGCAATGAACTCACCAAAGAAGCTTTCGGGTTGATAAAGGAGCTTCCCGTAAACTTTGTGGGCAACATGGAAGCGCGCGATTTGCTTTCGGGAGATTTCGACGTGGTTGTCTGCGACGGCTTTTGGGGAAATGTCGCGTTGAAGTCCTGCGAGGGCACGGCGGCTATGCTCATGAAGCTTTTGAAAAAGGAAATCATGTCCGGCTTCTTTTCCAAAATTGCGGGAGCGATGCTGAAAAAGAAATTTAAGAATATACAGAAGGTCATGGATTACAACGCCGGCGGAGGAGCGCCTTTTATAGGAGTCGAAAAGCTCGTTATCAAATCTCACGGTTCAAGCAAGGCGAAGTCCATTTGCGGCTCCATAATGCAGGTTGTGAATATGCACAAGGCGGGGCTGATTGAAAAGATTAAAAAGGAGCTTTATGCGACAAACGGAGAACAGCCTGCAATTACGGGAAATTGAAAAGCGGATAGGTTACGAGTTCAAGGACAAAAGTTTGCCCGAGACCGCTTTTACGCATTCTTCTTACGCCAACGAAAGAAAGCTTCGCAGCAATGAAAACATGGAGTTTTTCGGCGACGCAATTCTTGAATTTTTGGTTTCGGAATACCTGTACAAAAATTTCCCCGACAAAAACGAGGGGGATTTTTCAAGAGCGCGCGCGGCAGTCGTTTCGCGGGACAGCCTTTTTCTCGCAGTGAAGAAAATGGGGCTGGAAGAATTTTTGCTTATCTCCAATGCTCAGGCGCTTGCGACCGAAAATTCCAAAATAAAGCTTTTCGCAAACTTGTTCGAGGCGGTTTTGTGTGCGGTTTATCTGGACGGCGGCTTGTCTGCGGCGGAAAAATTTGTATTTTCCCACTTGAAGCCGTCTTTAAGCGCGGCAGTCGCGGGCGCAGGCTGCGCAAACGATTTCAAGCGTATTCTTTTGGAATACTGTCAGTCCGTCCACACCGAGCCGGAATATACGGAAGAGGAAAAAAGCGGACCTCCGCACAATCCGCGTTATGTTTATGCGGTGAGCGTCAACGGCGAGCTGTTGGGCAGAGGCGAGGGCGCCTCTAAAATTCAGGCGCAGGCGGACGCCGCGGAGCAAGCGCTTAAAAAGCTCGGCATTGATTACAATCTTTTCAACAGAGGCAGCAAGTGAATTTAAAGAAGATAGAGGTTTACGGCTTTAAGTCCTTTGCGGACAAGCTGGAAATGAAATTCGACAAGCCTATTACGGCAATAGTAGGACCCAACGGCTGCGGCAAAAGCAACGTATCGGATGCAATAAGGTGGGTGCTCGGAGAGCAGAGCGCCAGAGTTTTGCGCGGCAAAAGCATGCAGGACCTGATTTTCAGCGGCACCGAAAGACGGAAGTCGATGAGCTATTGCGAGGCGTCTCTGATTTTCGACAACACCAACAGGATTTTTCCGATTGAAATGGACGAAGTAGTCATTTCCAGAAAGCTGTACCGTTCGGGCGAAAGCGAGTATCTTTTGAATCGTCAGAGTTCGAGGCTCAAAGACATATCGGACCTGCTGCGGGACGCGGGACTCGGACGCGAAGGTTATTCGATTGTCGGTCAGGGGCGCATGGACGCTATTCTCAACGCCAAACCCGACGACCGCAGAGCGATATTCGAAGAGGCGCTCGGTATATCCAAATTCAGGGTGCGCAAGGTTGAAACCGAGCGCAAGCTGGAAAAAAACAAGGACAATATGTCCCGTCTGTATGACATTATGACGGAGCTTGACAGACAGCTCGGTCCGTTGAAAAAAAACAGCGAAAATGCAAAAAAGTATTTGCAGCTTGCCGAAGAGCTAAAATATCACGAAATAAACGCTTACATATACGGGTATGACAACGCGAGCTTAAACAAGTCCAAAATTTACGAAAAAATCAAGGGCATAGAGGAAGAACTCAACCTTGCGGAGCTTAAACTCAACGAGTCGAACGCCGATTACGAGCGGCTGCTCGAAGAGTTGAGCAGTCTGGATATGGAAAAGGAGCAGCTTTCCAGAAGAGAGCTGGAAATTTCCGTTCAGCTGGAGCGTCAGTCGGGAGACAACAAGCTTTTGGCGGAGAGAGCCAACCATTTCAGAAACTCATGCAGCGAAACGGAGTATGCGCTGGACGCAAGCGCCACAAAAGCGCAGAGACTGAAAGAGGAAATAGCCGAAACGGAAAAGGAGCTTAAAGAAAAGAAGAAGGCTTACGACGCGTTGACGGAGCAGCTTGCGTCGCTTAACCTGCTTTACTCCGAGGTTTCGGATAAAATCAACAAAAATCAGAATTTTATGCAGAGCGGTCAGGACAAGCTTGTAGGATTTTTGGGGGGGCTTGCCGACGTGAAGAGCGAGGCGGCTTCTTTGTCCGCAGAAAAGCTTACGGCTTTGGCAAGGCTGGAGGAAATCGCGCTTGCCGAAAAAAAGCTTGCCGAAAAGCTTGCCGACGCGGGAGACGCGGAAAAGGAATATTCGCGGCAGTACGAGCTGCTGTGTCAAAAACGGAACGGGCTTGATTCGGATATAGACGAGGCGGCGTCCTGCCTGAAAGATTTTGAAGCGCAATTGTTCGAGCTAAACAAGCGCATTTCCAAGCTGAACGAGGAAAAGACGGTCATGCAGGCGCGCAAAAATATGCTGGATTCGCTGACTGAAAATTTTGAAGGCTATATCAACAGCGTAAAAAGACTTTTAAAGGACGCGCAGCACGACGCTGCTTTGTCCTCTAAAATAGAAGGCGTGGTGGCAAACCTGATAAAGGTTCCGGCGCACCTTGAAACGGCAGTGGAGGCGGCTTTGGGCGGCGCGCTGCAAAACGTCGTCACCCGAAACGAGGATGACGCCAAATTTCTTATAAAATATCTGAAAGACAACAGGTACGGAAGAATTACGTTTTTGCCCGTTACGTCTGTCAAAAGACGTCGTCTTGACAACGACGGCATTCTTAAAGAAAAGGGGTGTCTGGGAGTCGCAGACACGTTGGTTGATTTCGACAAAAAATATTCAAACGTCGTGTCCGGTCTTTTAGGCTCCACCGTTGTGGTGGAAAATATAGATACTGCGGTGAGCCTTGCAAAAAAATACGGCTATTCGCACAGGCTTGTCACCCTCGAGGGCGACATGATTGTTCCGTCAGGCTCGATTTCGGGCGGAAGCAAAAAAGCGGAGTCGGTAAACCTTTTGGGCAACGAAAGGGAATTGAAGGAGCTTGAGAGCAAAATTTCCCGTGTCACTGCGGAAAGGGACGAAAAGGAAGCGCTGAAAAGAGAACTGTCCGAAAAGAGGGACACCCTTTCCGACGCGCTGTCGGAGCTTAGGCAGCAAAAGACCGAGACTGCTGTCGAGCTTGCAAAACTGGAAGAAAAGCTGTCTAAATCTGGCAGCTTTACGCTTTCGGAAAGAGAACAGCTTAACGAACTCAACGGGGAACGCGAGAGACTTAAAGACAGAGTTAAGGAAATTTCCGAACAGGTTGCGCTGCTCGAACAGGAGATAAAAAAGCTGAGCGATACAAAAGAGGATATGGCGGACAACGTCACCAAATCCCAAACGGAATACAGACAGCTAAAAGAAAAATCCGAAGCTTTGCACGAGGAAATAACGTCCGTCAAGCTGAAAGTAAACTCGATTGTCGCCAATATGCAGCAGGACAACAAGACAATCAACATCGACAAGCTTGCGTTGGAGGAAATCGCATCCGACGACGCCGAAAAGCGTAAGCTTTTGGAAACGTACAGACTGAATATTTCCGACATAGAAAAGCAGCTGAGGGAGAGCGCGGACAACTCGGTGGATATAGGCGAGCTGGAAGAAATAAGAAAACAGCTCAAAGGGCTTGACGGACGCAAGACGGAAGTCAACGGCTCGTTCGCCAAGGCGGACGAAATGCGCAAGTATTATACCGAACAGGTGCACAAGCTGGACTCTGACAAACAGCAGGAGGAGTTTAATATCGCGCTGATTGACACCGACCTCGAACAGCTGCAAAAGCGCATAGAGGAGGCGTACGACGTGACCTATTCGGGCGCGTTACGCTACAAGGACGAGAATTACGACCTTGAAAGCTCCAAAGAAAACATAACCGCACTTCGCAACAAGATTGCGAGACTCGGTCCCGTTTCGGTAAACTCGATAGAGGATTGCCTCGAAACACAGGGGCGCTACGACGAAATCGCCTCGCAGATGGAAGACTTGAAAACGGCGGAAAGCGACCTCAATCAGATATTGCAGGAACTGACGCATGAAATGGTCGTTAGGTTCAACGAGGGCTTTGAGATAATAAACCGCAATTTCGGTTCGGTGTTCAAGGAGCTTTTCGCGGGCGGACACGCGCGCCTGACCATAGAGCAGGACGAAAACAAATCTTCGCTGGACTACGGTATAGAAATCGAAGCGCAACCGCCCGGAAAAAAATTGCAGAATATTTCGCTTTTGTCCGGCGGCGAAAGAAATCTGACTGCGGCGGCTATTTTGTTCGCGATTTTAAAGCTGCGTCCGATGCCTTTCTGCGTGTTGGACGAAATAGAGGCGCCTTTGGACGACGCAAATGCCGAAAGAATAGCATCGTATTTAAGAAAATTTTCTTTGGAAACGCAATTCCTCGTCATCACCCACAAAAAGCCGACTATGGAAAGCGCGGACGTTTTGTACGGCGTGACGATGGAGGAAAAGGGCGTTTCCAAGATGGTTTCGGTTGAATTGACGGAAGCAATCAAGCACACTGCCTGAGGAGGCGGATATGGGATTTTTCAAAAAAATAATCGACGGTCTGAAAAAGACTCAGCAGAACATCGGATTTCAGATAAAAAAACTTTTCAAAGTAGGTATTTTCAACGACGATTTTTACGAGAATCTCGAAGAAATTTTACTTACAAGCGACGTGGGTGCGCAAGCCACGGAGGAAATTGTTGACAATCTGAAAGAAAAAATCAGGCAGACCAAGACGGTTGACGAAGAAAACGCTACGCGGCTTCTCAAAGAGGCTCTTTCAGATGTGCTCGGAGACGAGCAGTTTCAGACCGATTATCCTTGCGTCATACTTGTTGTAGGCGTCAACGGCGTGGGCAAGACAACCACGATAGGCAAGCTTGCCCGCAATTTTGTCCGAGAAGGCAAAAGCGTGGTTCTTGCCGCCGCGGATACCTTCAGAGCGGCAGCGGGAGAACAGCTTGAAATATGGGCGAAGAGAGCCGATGTAAGAATAATCAAGCACGAGGAAGGCTCCGACCCTGCCGCCGTTGTTTTCGACGCTTTAAGCTCGGCAAAAAGCCGCAAAACCGACGTTGTTATTGTGGACACTGCCGGCAGACTGCACAACAAGAAAAACCTGATGGAGGAGCTGAAAAAAATCGACCGCGTAATAGACAGGGAGTTTCCCGAGGCGGAGCGCAAAAATCTGCTTGTGCTCGACGCAACTACGGGGCAGAATGCTTTGACGCAGGCGGAGCTGTTTGACGAAGCAATCGATTTGGACGGGATTATTCTCACCAAGCTTGACGGCACCGCCAAGGGAGGAGTTGTTTTCGCAATCAAGAGCGAGCTGGATATGCCCGTTTATTTTGTAGGCGTAGGCGAAGGAATAGACGACCTGTTGAAATTCGACGCGCAGTCATTTATCGACGGAATTGTCTGAAAAGTTGCATCAAAACATTTGACAAGACGTTCGGTTTATATTAAAATGTCAAGGTGTAAAGTATTTTTACTTTACACCTTTTGTTATGGATGCGAAAATAGACGCAATGGAAATCACGAGGCTGAAAGACGTTTACGGCGCGCTGCTTACCGACAGACAGGCTGAAATGCTTTCGTTGTTTTATGATTTCGACAACTCTTTGTCCGAGATTGCCGAGCAATACGGCGTGAGCCGACAGGCGGTAAGGGACGTTATCGAGCGCGCCAAAGTTCAGCTTGCCGAGTTGGAAGTCAAATTGGGCTTTGCAAAAAAAATCGCAGAAACCCTCGAAATTTGCAAAAGGCTGAGAACATCGTATCGGGAAAGAGATGACGCGGCGGCGCTTGCGGAAACGCTCGAAGCCGTCTGGGAGAAAAAGAATGGCATTGTTTTCGGGACTCAGTGAGAGAATAAATCATATTTTTTCCAAGCTGTCCAACCGCGGAGCGTTGACGGAGCTGGAAATAAAGCAGGCCATGCGCGAGGTGCGCGTCGCTTTGCTGGAAGCCGACGTAAACGTGTCCGTTGCGAAGCAGTTTATTGCCGACGTGAGCGAAAAAGCCGTAGGAGAGCAGGTGCTTAAAAGTCTGACTCCTGCGCAGCAGGTGATAAAAATCGTCAACGAGCAGCTTACCGAGCTTATGGGACCGGTGCAGAGCAAGCTCAAGGTTGCTAGCAGGCTTCCGACCGTCATCATGATGTGCGGACTCCAAGGCGCGGGAAAAACCACTATGTGCGGCAAGCTTGCCGTTTACCTCAAAAAACAGGGCAAAAATCCCTTGCTTGTCGGGTGCGATATTTACAGACCTGCGGCAATCGAGCAGTTGAGAGTGGTAAGCGGAAAGGCAAAAGCCGGTTTTTTCGAGATGGGACAAATCAATCCCTCGAAAATCGCCGTCAAGGCTGTGGAATATGCCAAAGCAAACGGTTACGATACGGTTATTCTGGACACGGCGGGACGTCTGCACATCGACGAAAAGCTGATGGCGGAGCTTAAAGACATAACAAAGCACGTGGAAGTCACCGAGACGCTGCTGGTTGTCGACGCCATGACGGGGCAGGACGCGGTCAACGTGGCAAAAACCTTCGACGAACAGCTGGAAATAACGGGCGTCATTATGACAAAGCTTGACGGCGACACGCGCGGGGGCGCAACGCTCTCCATTAAAGCGGTCACGGGCAAGCCGATTAAGTTCTGCGGAATAGGAGAAAAGCCGGAAGACATCGAACCGTTTTATCCCGACAGAATGGCGGGCAGAATTTTGGGGATGGGAGACGTGCTCACCCTTATCGACAAGGCGCAGGAGGCAATCAGTCAGGAAGAGGCGCAGGAAATGGCGAAAAAGCTTCGCGAAGCGAGCTTTGACCTTAACGACTATCTTGCGCAAATGGAAAAGCTTAAAAAAATGGGCAGCGTGAAGGACTTGTTGGCTATGGTTCCTGGCGCGGGAAAGCTGAAAATTTCCGACGACGACGTCAACGAAATCGAGCTTGAAAAAAATAAGGCGATTATCAGGTCCATGACTCCCGCAGAGAGAAGCAATCCCAAAATACTGAATTATCAAAGGCGTCGCAGAATTGCGGCGGGCAGCGGAACTCAGGTGCAGGACGTAAACAAGCTTATAAAACAATTCGAGCAAAGCAAGGACATGATGAAGCGTTTCAGCGGAAAAAGAGGCGCTCGTCTGCCTTTCTGAAATAAATAAAATCAATCAATTAAACTTTCGGAGGAAAAACACAAATGGCAGTAAAAATGAGATTGACAAGATTGGGTGACAAAAAAAGTCCTTTCTATCGCATAGTCGTCGTCGATTCGCGCAAGGCGAGGGACGGTCAGTATGTCGACCTTATCGGCACATACGACCCGCTGTCCGAGCCCGCGACGGTGAAAATCGACGCCGAGAAAGCGAAGAAATGGATAGGAAACGGAGTTCAACCTACCGACAAGGTCAGGGCTTTGCTTGTCAAAGAGGGTATTATGGAACCCAAAAAATTCTGTGTGAGAAAACCCAAGCAGGCTCCGCCCGCGCCCAAAGCAAAAGCGGAAGGCGACAATCAGGAAGTCAAAGCGGAATAAAAAATGAAAGAGTTTGTAGAATATCTTGTAAAACGTCTGGTTAAGTATCCCGACGAGGTTTCCGTGGATGTCAGACCCGACGGCGAAGACGGCGAGACAATATACGTTAAGGTTGCCGAGTCAGACGTGGGCAAGGTCATTGGCAGACAGGGAAAGATAATCATGTCGATGCGCACGCTTGTGAAAGCCGCGGCAACCAAGCAGGGCAAAAAATATTCCGTGGAAATCGCAGACGGCAAAAGCGGCAAAGCTTGAATATGAAAATTCAGGTAGGAAAAATAGTCAAAGCGCAGGGGATTAAAGGGGAAGTCAAATTGGCTTCCCTGATTGACAATACGGAAAATTTTAAAAATTTCCGTTACCTTTATCTCAACGAGCAACGCACCGGAGTGGTTTCGGTCAGAACGGACGGAAATTTTGTGTATGTCCGTTTTTCGACGGTAACGGACAGAAACGCTGCGGAGGGACTGAGAGGATTGGGCGTGTTTGCGGACAAAGAGCAGCTCCCGCTTGAAGAGGGACGTTTTTTCATTGACGAGCTGATAGGTTGTTCGGTAAGGCTCAACGACGGCACTTTTGTCGGCGTTCTCGACGAAATTTTGCAGAACGGAAGCGCGGATGTGTACGTTGCGGTAAAGGACGGCAAAAAAATTCTGTTTCCGTTTTTAAAGGATTTGACAATAAGAATCGATGTTGACGCAAAAGAAATTCTGCTTGACAAGAAACGTTTTTCAGAGGTAAGCGTAGATGAGAATTGACATTCTTACGCTTTTTCCCGAAATGTTTTCGCCGTTGGAATATTCGGTTATCGGTCGCGCAAGACAAAAAGGGATTTTGGAAATCAACATTGTCGATATACGCGACTTTTCCGCCGACAAGCATAAAAAGTGCGACGACTATCCTTTCGGCGGCGGAGCGGGTATGGTCATGATGCCTCAGCCCGTACACGATTGCGTCAACGCCGTAGATCCGGACAGGCAAGCGCTGAGAATTTATTTGTCCCCCAAAGGCGAAAAGCTGACGCAGAAAAAGGTGGTGGAGCTTTCCGAGAGGGAGAGATTGCTTTTTCTTTGCGGACATTACGAGGGCGTCGACCAAAGAGTGCTGGATTTGGATTTCGACTGCGAAATTTCCGTAGGAGACTATGTGCTTACGGGAGGCGAGCTGCCCGCTATGACGCTTGCGGACGCTGTTGCGCGTTACGTTCCGGGAGTGCTGGGAAGCGGAGAGTCTACTGCGGAGGAGAGCTTTTCTTCGGGGCTTTTGGAATATCCTCAGTATACGCGTCCGCAAATATTCGAGGGATTGGAAGTGCCCGAAGTGCTTGTTTCGGGACATCACGCCAATGTGGCAAAATGGAGAATGGAACGGCAGTTGGAAATAACCCGTCGCTGCCGCCCCGACCTTTTGAAGGAAGATTGAGTTATGCACATACAGTGGTTTCCGGGACATATGACCAAATCATTGAGAATGATGGAGGAGAGCGTAAAGGTTGTGGACGCAATAGGTTACGTCCTTGACTGCCGTGCTCCTTTTTCTTGTTTCAATCCCGCTTTCGGTCAGTACACTGAAAAAAAGCCGTGCGTATTTCTGTTAAACAAGTCCGACCTTGCCGACGAAAAGACCACCGACAGGTGGCTTGCATATTTTGCTTCAAAGGGAGACAAGGCGATTGCCTTGAACGCAAACGAAAAGGGGTGCGCAAAACAGGTGGTAAAGGCATTCGATTCACTGGAAATGAAAAATGTTTTGCGTTTAAGACAAAAAGGAGTAGTCAGGCCTGTCAGGATAATGATTATCGGCGTGCCCAATTCAGGTAAATCAAGCATCATAAATCTTTTGAGCGGCAGGAAAAGCGCCGTTACGGGAAACAAGCCGGGCGTGACGCGGGGTAAGCAATGGATTCGTCTCGGCGACGGCTTGGAGCTGCTTGATACGCCGGGCACGTTGTGGTCAAGATTCGAGAACCAATGCGTTGCGCAGAATCTGTTTTTTATCGGAAGCATAAGCGACAATGTCGTGGATTTGTGCGAGGGGGGACAAGCCCTTCTCGACAGGCTCACAGAGGTGGCTCCCGACGCTTTGAAAAACCGTTACAAATTGGCGGACGGGGATTTGAGAGACGAAGGATTGATGGATAAAATTTGTATCAAGCGCGGCTGTCTAAACAAGGGAGAGCCTGACAGGGAAAGATGCGCCGCCGCGATTATCGACGATTTCAGAAAAGGAAGAATGGGGCGCGTGTCTCTGGAAGCGCCGCAAGCGGAAGATGAAGCTTAAACTCGATTACGAAAGAAAATTTATCGCTCAGGGCAAAGCTTTTATTGCCGGAGTTGACGAAGCCGGCAGAGGCCCGCTTGCCGGTCCCGTTGTGGCCGCGTGCGCGGTTATGCCTTTGCGGGAAGAGCAGCTGATTGACGGCGTGGACGACAGCAAGCTTTTGTCGGAATCCAAACGCGAGGAATTGTTTGAAATAATCAGAGAAAGGGCAATAGAATATACTATTTCTGTAATAGATAATCGGGAGATTGACAAAATAAACATACTTAACGCTACCAAACGGTGTATGAACCGCTGTCTCGAAGAGCTTAAAGCGCGCAGCGATATTGTCCTTGTCGACGCAGTCAAGTTGGAAAATCCGCCTTTTGATACCCTGCCGATAATTCACGGGGACGCGCTTAGCTACTCCATTGCGGCGGCAAGCATACTAGCCAAGGTTTTTAGGGACAGACTGATGAGAGAGTACGACAGACAATATCCCGAGTACGGCTTTGCAAGACACAAGGGATACGGAACGAAAGCGCATATAGAGGCGCTCAAAAAATACGGCGCGTGTCCGCTGCACAGAAAAACCTTTATCCGCAATTTCGTGAAAACAGATGAATACTAAAATTTCGGGACGCAAAGGCGAGGACGCGGCGGCAGCGTATCTTAAAAAGAAAAAATACAAAATTTTAAACAGAAACTATGCCGCGGTCGGCGGTGAAATAGATATAATTGCGCGCGACAAAAGCTTTATCGTTTTTGTCGAGGTTAAGTACAGAAAAAATCTTCTTTTTGAAATTCCCGCCGAAGCAGTCGATTTGTATAAGCGCAGAAAGATAGTGCGCACCGCAAAGATGTATCTTGCCGTAAACAATCTTACCACGGCGCCGTGCCGTTTCGATATTGTTGAGGTTGTAGGCGAAGGCGACAAAATGCTGATAAATCATTTGGAAAACGCTTTTGAGGACGAGTAAATTTTCCGAAAAGGCAGTGGAAACAAAATTTTTATGTTTTTTGCTTAAAACGCTTGAAAAAACAGTCAATACGTGCTATTATTGATTGGTGACTTCGGACGTTCCAATGGCAAAGACTTGCGTATGAACGTTTAGTTAACTATTTTTTAGGAGGAAAAGTCAAATGGACATCATCAAAGCAATCGAGCAGGAAAATCTCAATCCCAACGCGCCTGTTTTTTCCGTCGGAGACACGGTCAAGGTTTTCTTTAAGGTTATCGAAGGAAACAAGGAGAGGATTCAGGCGTACGAGGGAATAGTTATTGCCCGCAAGCACGGAGGACTCAGAGAAACATTTACCGTGCGCCGCATTTCAAGCGGTATAGGCGTGGAGAGAACCTTCCCCGTACACAGCCCCAAAATCGACAAGGTCGAGGTTTTAAGACGCGGACGCGTGAGACGTGCAAAGCTGTATTATCTGCGCAAACGCACGGGCAAGGCTGCGAAAATAAAAGAAACCGTTTAATAAAAACAAGCTGTCCCTATGCGGACGGCTTTTCTTTTATCGCGACAATGCCCGCGCGAAAAAATCGATTTTATATGCCTTGATTTGCTTGTATATTTGAAAAAATTTCTTTAAAATAAAAAATCAAGGAAACGGAGGGTTTTACAAATGCTGGCAAAACTGATGAGTTTCGGACTCAACGGACTTAACGGATATCCCATAAACGTAGAGGTCGATATGCACACAGGCGTTCCCGCCTGCGACATTGTCGGTCTTGCCGACACGGCGGTGAAGGAAGCCAAGGAAAGAGTACGTCTTGCAATCAGAAATTCGGGCTTCGGGTTTCCGATTGGCAAGATTGTGGTAAATCTTGCGCCGGCAGATACCAAAAAAGAGGGCTCGCTTTACGACCTTGCAATGGCGATAGGTATGCTTGCCGCATCCGAGCAGCTGTCTTGTTCGAGATTGAAAAATAAAATCTTTCTCGGAGAGCTGTCTCTCGACGGCGAGCTTCGCCGTGTAAACGGCATTCTTCCCATTATCATTTCGGCAAAGCAGCAGGGCTACGACAACATAATCATACCTTACGGAAACAAGGAAGAAGCGCAATATATCGAGGGACTCAATATTTACGCCGCGCATTCTCTGACGGAGGTATACGCTTATCTTTCGGGCGCGGAAGAGTTGGAGCGTCTGGAAATCAAATCGTGGAATTTCGGAGGCGAATTCGACGAGTCGCAGGACATAAAATACATAAAAGGTCAGTTTGCGGCAAAAAGAGCGATGGAGGTTGCCGTCGCAGGCGGTCATAATATATTGTTGATAGGACCTCCCGGCGCGGGTAAGACCATGCTTGCAAGAGCCGTACCCTCCATTATGCCCGACCTGAGCTTTGCCGAAGCTCTCGAAATAGCAAAAATCCACAGCGTGGCAGGCAAGCTGGACGGCTTCGTTTATTCAAGACCGTTCAGGTCGCCGCATCACACCGCGACCATGCCCGCAGTTACGGGCGGCGGCGCAAAGGCGAGACCGGGAGAGGTGAGTCTTGCGCACAACGGAGTTTTGTTCCTCGACGAGCTGCCGGAGTATCAGCGCAATTTGCTTGAAACGCTAAGACAGCCTTTGGAGGACAAGGAGATTACCGTTACGCGTTCCGCGCATACGGTGACATATCCCGCAAACTTCATGCTTATAGCAAGCATGAACCCGTGTCCGTGCGGAAATTACGGCAGTGCAACTCAGGAATGCACCTGCTCGGCAATGCAGATACACAATTATCTTTCCAAGCTCAGCGGTCCGTTGATGGACAGGATTGACATACACGTAGAGGTGGACAGCATTTCCTATGAAGATTTAAGAGACGAATCGCTTTCCGAAGACTCGGCTTCGGTGAGGGCGCGCGTAAACGCCGCAAGAGAGCTTCAGAAGGTGCGATACGCTTCGGCAGGCATTTATTCCAACGCTCAGATGAACAACGCGCAGATAAAGGAATTTTGCCGCATTGACGACGAAAGCGCCGCGCTAATCAAAACTTCCTTTGAAAAATTCAGGATGAGCGCGAGAGCTTACAACCGCATATTGAAGGTGGCGAGAACTATCGCGGATTTGGAGGCCTGCGAAAAAATTTCTTCCGCACACGTAGCGGAAGCGATTCAATACAGAACGCTGGACAAGAAGTACAATGTCTGAGAAAAAAGCAAGCAATCTGACAAAAATGTGTCTGGGGCTGAGTTGTCTCGAGCCGGGCTCTCCGCTTAAAGCCTACGCGCTAATCAAAGAATGCGACAAAGAACCCGAGCTGCTTTGGAAGCGTCCCGACGCGCTCAGGGATAAAATCGTGGCTTTGTTTGACGAAAGCTTTTTTTCCAAGATAAAATTCGTGCTTTCGGAAGAATTTTTTGAATACATCGACAGAGAGCTGACTGCCTTCGGAATCAAAGCCGTAACATATTTCGACAGGGATTATCCCGATTTTTTCAGAGAAATGCCCGACCCGCCGCTGACCTTGTTCTGTCGCGGCGACACGGCGCTGCTGAAAAAAACTCCTGCTCTTGCCGTTGTCGGCACGAGAAAAAACACTTCTTACGGCAGAAGGGTTACCGAGCATTTTGTCGGGGAGCTTGCAAACGATTTCGTTATAGTAAGCGGACTTGCTCTCGGCATTGACTCTCTTGCGCACAGAACGGCTTTGGCAAAGAAGGGGAAAACCGTCGCCGTATTGGGAGGCGGTCTAAACAACGTGTATCCTTACGTCAACAAGGGACTTGCGCAGGAAATAGCCGAAAACGGAGGACTCGTTTTCAGTGAGTTCAAACCGTCGGCGGAGTCGAGCGCTTTTCAGTTTCCCATGAGAAACAGGCTGATTGCCGCTCTTAGCGACGGAGTACTGCTTGTCGAGGCAGGCATGAAAAGCGGCGCCTTCGGCACCATCGATTTTGCGACGGAAATGGGAAAGCATCTGTTTGTGGTTCCGGGGGAGATTTACAATTTCGCTTCAGGAGGGGCGAATGAAATTATAAAAAGCTATCCCGGCTGTATGGTTACGGCGCCGGAGGAAATAAGAACGCGGTTTCTGCTTGAAAAGTTTCGCGGAACTAAAGGCAGAAAAGCCGTGCAGCTTTCTCAAAACGAACAGCTTGTGGTGGAGCTGCTCAAAACGGACAGGCTTCATTTCAACGAACTGTTGTCAAGGAGCAAAATCAAAACCGGAGAATTGAGTTATCTGCTTTCCGTGCTTGAGCTCAAAGGACTGATAACTAAGCTTCCGGGCAACAATTATCAACTTGATGCGGAGGCATTTTTATGAAATTAGTCATCGTGGAATCTCCCGCGAAAGCTAAAACGATAGAAAAATATCTTGGCAGGGATTATATTGTGGACGCATCGGGCGGACACGTGCGCGATTTGCCGGAAAAGGCAATCGGCATAGACGTAAAAAACAATTTCAAGCCCGAATACGTGATTTATCCCAAAAAGCAGGATGTAGTCAGAAGGCTTGCGGGCTTGTCCAAAAAAGCCGAGAAGGTTTATCTAGCAACCGACCCGGACAGGGAGGGAGAAGCCATTTCATGGCATTTGATGAACGCTTTGGGGCTTGACGACAATTACAGCCGCATAATGTTCAACGAGATTTCCAAGCGCGCGGTGAACGAGGCTATCGAAAAACCCGGAAAAATCAATATGGACCTCGTGAACGCGCAGCAGGCGCGCCGCATACTTGACAGATTGGTGGGCTATGAGCTGTCTCCCGTGCTTTGCAAAAAAATTCAGGGCAAGCTGTCTGCGGGGCGGGTGCAATCCGCCGCCTTAAAACTTATAGTAGACAGGGACAGGGAAATAAAATCCTTCGTAAAAGAGGAATATTGGAGCGTTACCGCTTTTCTTAAAAAGCTGACAGGAAGCGATATTGTTTTTAAAGCCGTTCTGGAATCCAAGTGCGGCAAAAAAATCAAGCTGGAAAACAAGGAAAAGACGGACGCCGTTTTAAAAGAGCTTGAAGGAAAGGATTACACAGTCGAAAGCGTCAAAAAGAGCGTGACCTACGGGAATCCTCCTCCTCCCTTTACAACAAGCACGTTGCAGCAGGAGTCGTCAACAAAGCTGGGAATGGCGTCAAACGTGACCATGCAGATTGCGCAGCAGCTGTACGAGGGGCTGGATTTGACGGGACTCGGACACATTGCGCTGGTTACTTATATCAGAACAGACTCTACTCGGGTGTCTGCCGAGGCGACGGCCAAAGCGCGGGAAACGCTTGCCGAGAAATACGGCGAAAAATATGTTCCGCAAAAACCGAACATATACAAAAGTCGCAAAAACAGTCAGGACGCGCACGAGGCCATACGTCCGATAAATTTGGAGCTTACTCCCGAAAGTATCAAAGACAAGCTGCAAAGAAACCAATACCGTCTTTACAAGCTTATCTATGAAAGATTTCTGGCTTCGCAGGCGGCGAAAGCCGTTTACGACAGCGTAAACGTGACGATAAAAAACGGAGACTACGCTTTTAAAAGCACGGGAAAAACCATGACGTTTGACGGCTACACGCGTATTTATGCCGCTGCGCCGAAAGAGGAAGCGGGAGAGGACAACGAAAAAATTCCGCCTCTTGCAGACGGCGAAAAGCTTGAACTGTCAAAACTCAGTCCCGAACAGAAATTTACCAAACCGCCCGCGAAATATACGGAGGCGAGTCTAATCAAACTGCTCGAAGACAAAGGAATAGGTCGCCCCAGCACTTTTGCAACCATACTGTCGACCTTGTACAAGCGCGAGTATATAAAAAAGGACGGAAAAAGCCTTGAACCTACCGAGCTGGGGGAGCTGGTCACGGTTTATCTCGAAAAATATTTCAACGATATCGTGGACGCCAAATTTACCGCACGCATGGAGGAGGGACTCGACAAAATAGAAGAGGAAGGCGCGGACTGGCACAAAATTCTGAACGATTTTTATCCTCCGTTCAGGGAAAAAATCAAAGAAGCGTTGAGCGGCGCCAAAATGGACGTAGCCGACGAGCCTAGCGACGTAAAATGCGAAAAATGCGGCGCGATGATGGTTTTTAAACGCGGTCCTTACGGCAAGTATCTTTCGTGCCCCGAATGCAAAACCAACAAGAGTTTGAAAAGCAGGGGGGAGGAAAAAGTCTCCGACGTCAGATGCGAAAAATGCGGCGCGATGATGGTGGAGAAAAGCGGCAAATACGGAAAATATCTTGCCTGCCCCAATTATCCTTCCTGCAAAAACATAAAATCCGTGCAGGAGGTCGTCGCCGTTTGTCCCAAGTGCGGAGGCGACGTGGTAAAAAGATTTTCCAAAACGGGCAGGATTTTCTACGGCTGTGCAAAATATCCCGAATGCGATTTTGTCAGCTGGGACGTGCCCGCCCCGATAAAGTGCGAAAAATGCGGCGGAGCTATGGTAATAAAGGAAGGAAAGACAAAAACGGTATACAAATGTATGGATAAAAACTGCGGATTCACCGCGGATGCGGAGAAAAAATGAAAGCTACGGTTTTCGGTGCGGGGCTTGCCGGCTGCGAAGCGGCTTATCAGCTGCTAAAAAGGGGAGTAGAGGTCACGCTTGTGGAAATGAAACCGCTTAAAAAATCTCCCGCGCACCGTATGGACGGCTTTGCGGAGCTGGTATGCAGCAATTCTTTGAAGTCGGATTCCTTAACCGGCGCGTCGGGCGTTTTGAAAGCGGAGCTGAGAAAGCTTGACAGTCTGCTTATCAGATGCGCGGACAAAACCTCCGTACCTGCGGGAGGAGCGCTAGCTGTTGACAGATACGCTTTTTCCGACTGCGTTACGGCGGAGCTTAAAAAATTTCCGAATCTGAAAACGGAGTACCGCGTTGCGGACAGAGTCGCGGACGGAATAAATATAATTGCAACGGGACCTTTGACCGACGAGTTGTTTCTCGAGGAGATTAAAAGGCTTTGCGGCAGGGATTTTCTTTATTTTTTCGACGCGGCGGCGCCGATAGTGACGGCTGAAAGCGTCGACAAAAGCAAATCTTTTGTTTCAAGCAGGTACGACAAGGGCACTGCGGATTACGTGAATTGTCCTTTGACGCGTGAGGAGTTTTCGGATTTTTACCGCGAGCTTACAAACGCGGAAACGGTAAAACTCAGAGATTTTGAAAATTCCGCCGTTTTTGAAGGCTGCATGCCGATAGAAATTATGGCGGCGCGAGGCGTGGACACCATTCGCTTCGGTCCCATGAAGCCTGTGGGGTTGACAGACCCCCGCACGGGCAAAAGACCTTTCGCCGTGCTGCAATTGCGCAAGGAAAACCCCGAAGGCAGCCTTCTCAATCTTGTGGGCTTTCAGACTCATCTGACTTTCGGAGAGCAAAAAAGAGTTTTTTCCCTCATACCCGCGCTGAAAAATGCGGAGTTTGTCAGATACGGAGTCATGCACAAGAATATATTTATAAATTCTCCCGCTCTGCTTGATTGTGATTTCAGTATGAAATCCAAACCCGAAATCTTCTTTGCGGGACAGATAAGCGGAGTGGAAGGATACGTCGAAAGCATAGCAGGCGGACTCATGTGCGGCGTCAACGCTTTTCGTAGGCTTAAAGGCAAGGCTCCGATAAAACCCGACGGAGCCACGCTGTGCGGCGCGCTTGCGCTTTATGTATCCTCTCCAAACGAGTGTTTTCAGCCGATGAATGCAAACTTCGGCATTTTAAAGCCGCTCGGAGAGGAAATCAGGGACAAAGCAAAGAAAAAAGAGGCCTATGCCCTGCGGGCTTTGGCTCACACCGATAAAATTTTAACGGAGGTTTCAGATGGATAACGACAGAGTTTTTGCCGATTATATAAAAGGCACTACTATATGCGCCGTCAAAAAAGACGGCAGGATTGCCGTCGCCGGCGACGGACAGGTAACTCAGGGGCAAAGCACGGTGTTGAAGGGCAACGCTGTCAAGGTGAGACGCATTTACGACGGCAAGGTCGTGGTGGGTTTTGCGGGTACGGTGGCGGACGCCTTTACGCTGTCGGAAAAATTCGAAGCAATGCTCAACAAGTACAGCGGAAATTTAACCCGAAGCGCCGTGGAGCTTGCACAGCTTTGGAGAAGCGACAAAATTATGCACAAGCTGGAAGCCATGATGATTGTGGCGGACAAAAACGATTTTCTGATAGTCAGCGGCAGCGGCGACGTGATAGAACCCGAGCCGGACGGAGTTTGCGCAATCGGCAGCGGCGGCAATTACGCTTTGGCGGCGGCGAAAGCTCTTGTAAAGGAAACGAAGCTTCCCGCGGAGGAAATAGCAAAAAAAGCTCTGTTGATTGCAAGCGAAATATGTATTTTTACCAATTCCAATCTGACGGTGGAGGTGCTTTGACATGGAATTGACTCCGAGACAAATAGTAAACGAGTTGGATAAATATATAATCGGTCAGACCGAGGCAAAAAAGGTCGTGGCGGTGGCGTTGCGCAACCGTTACAGACGCAGCAGGCTTAGCGCGCACGACAAAGAGGAAATAACGCCTAAAAACATTATTCTCAAAGGTCCGACCGGCGTAGGCAAGACCGAAATTGCGAGAAGACTTGCAAAGCTTGTCAAAGCGCCATTTCTTAAAGTCGAGGCCACCAAATACACAGAGGTCGGTTATGTCGGACGGGACGTGGAAAGCATGGTGAGAGACCTCGTAGAGGTTGCCATACGCCTTGTCAAGGACGAAAGGTTCAGAGAGGTTCAGGACAAAGCCACGTCGGCGGCAGTGGACAAAATAGCCGAGCTTTTGCTCAAAAACAAGGACGCTCTGCCCGAGGGGATTGCAAAGGAAACGGTAAAAGACGAGATACTTTCGCACAATCTCGACCATTTGACCGTGGAAATAGACGTGCGCGAGGCGCCTAAAAGCATTGACGTCGGTATGGGCGGCGGGGAAATCAATATCGGCAATATTTTCGGCGATATGATGCCCAAAAGATACAAAAAACGCAAGCTTGTGGTCAGAGACGCAATGAAAATTCTCGTTGACGAGGAGGCAGACAAGCTGATTGACAGCGAAAACGTAAACACCGAAGCCATAAGGCGCGCCGAAAACGACGGAATTATATTCATCGACGAAATAGACAAAATTGCAGGAGGCGCCAATCACAACGGTCCCGACGTATCGAGAGAGGGCGTTCAGAGGGATATTCTTCCGATTGTAGAGGGATGCACCGTCAACACCAAATACGGAAGCATAAAAACGGATTATATTTTGTTTGTAGCAAGCGGTGCCTTTCATATAAGCAGCGTCAGCGACCTCATACCCGAATTGCAGGGGCGTTTCCCTGTTGTGGTCGAGCTTAACAGTCTCAACAAGGAGGATTTCGTAAAAATTCTCACCGAACCCGAGAACGCGGTAACCGTTCAATACCAAAAGCTGCTTGCAGTAGACAACATAGAGCTGTGCTTTACTCCCGACGGAATAGACGAAATCGCGGGCGTTGCTGTCGACCTGAACACGACGCAGGAGGATATAGGCGCGCGCAGGCTTCAAGCGCTTTTGGAGCATTTGCTCGAAGAGGTTTCTTTCAATGTGGACAACGGCGGAGAAAAGGTTAAGGTCACGGTTGACAAAAAATTTGTGAAAGACAATCTGACTAAGGAAACAATAGCTCAGAATCTCAGAAAATATATACTTTAAGGAAAAAATTATGTCGGACTTTTTGAACGGACTGAAAAGAACGGATATGTGCGGCAGCTTGAGAAGCGGCGATATCGGCAGGCAAGTAACGATAATGGGCTGGGTTGTGCGCAGGCGCGACCTCGGCAACCTTATTTTTGTGCAGGTAAGGGACAAAACGGGCGTTGTGCAGGCTGTTTTCGATTCATCGGAGACCGAAAAGGCGCTGTTTGACAAGGCTTTTTCCCTGCGTCAGGAGTATGTCGTCGCCGTCGGCGGCGTCGTCAGGGCGCGCGTGGGCGACAACGTAAACAAAAATATGGAAACCGGCGACATAGAGATTGTTGCGGACAGCCTTAAAATACTTTCCGAAGCGGATACGCCTCCGTTTGCCGTCGGAGACGAATCGGCAAACGAAGCGTTGAGATTGAAGTACCGTTATCTCGATTTGAGACGCGAAAAGCTTCAGGATATTTTAAGTATGCGTTCTAAGCTCAACAAAACTATACGCGAGTATATGTACGCGCAAGGCTTTACCGAAGTGGAAACGCCCATGCTCGGCAAATCCACGCCGGAGGGCGCAAGAGACTACCTTGTGCCGAGCCGCGTCCATCACGGAAAATTTTACGCATTGCCTCAGTCTCCCCAGCTTTACAAGCAGCTGCTTATGATAGGCGGCACCGACAGATATTTTCAGATTGCGCGTTGTTTCAGGGACGAGGATTTGCGCGCGAACAGACAGCCTGAATTTACTCAGCTTGACGTCGAAATGTCGTTTGTGGACAGGGAAGACGACGTTATGGGCATGATGGAAGGGCTTTTTGAAAAGATATTCCGCGAAATCAAGGGTATAGAAATAAGTCTGCCGTTAAGGCGCATAACCTACGCGGAGGCTATGACAAGATACGGCTCCGACGCGCCTGATACGCGTTTCGGCATGGAGATAAACGACCTTTCGGACACAGTGAAAAACAGCGGCTTCGCTGTCTTTGACGGAGCGCTTAACGCGGGCGGAAAGGTCAGGGCGATTGTTTTAAAGGACAGGGAGTCGGCTTTGTCGAGAAAAGAGCTTGACAAGCTTGCCGATTTGGCAAAAACATACAAGGCGAAAGGTCTCGCATGGCTCGGAATTGGCTCCGAAGGGCTGCGCAGCAGCTTTGCGTCGAAAATTTCCGCGCAGCTCGTTGACGAGATCGCGAAAAAGCTCGAACTGAAAAAGGGAGATATGGCATTTTTTGTCGCGGACGCGGACGATTACGTCGTGTGCACCGCGTTGGGCGCAGTGAGAAAAGAGCTTGCGGCTAGGTTCGACCTGATAGACAAAAACCGCTACGATTTGCTTTGGGTGGTTGATTTTCCTCTGTTCGAGTACAGCGAGGAGGAAGGACGCTACGTCGCCATGCACCATCCTTTCACAAGCCCTAAGGACGAGGACTTGCCTTTTATGGAAAGCGAGCCGTCCAGGGTGCGCGCCAAGGCTTACGATATAGTTATTAACGGTCAGGAGGCGGGCGGAGGCAGCCTGAGGATTTACAAAAAGAAAATTCAGAACCTGATGTTCAAAACTCTGGGCTTTTCGCAGGAGCAGATAGAAAACAGATTCGGATTTTTCGTAAACGCTTTCAATTTCGGCACGCCGCCGCACGGAGGCATCGCTCTAGGGCTTGACAGGTTTGCAATGCTTCTTGCCAATACGGACAATATAAAAGACGTTATAGCCTTTCCCAAGGTGCAGAATGCAAGCTGCCTTATGACCGAAGCTCCCGGAGTGGTGGAGAACAGACAGCTTGAAGAGCTTGCAATCGAATTAAAAGACGTTGAAGAAGGTTGACAACCGAAAATTAAAAATATACAATGGGATTGACGATATGACCGAACAGGGAAAGGTGATAAAAATCGAAAAAAACGAGGCGGTTGTCAGAGTTCAGCGCAAATCCGCCTGCGCCTCCTGCGGAATGTGCGCAATGAAGCCCAAGGACAGTCACATAGACGTCAGGGTTGAAAACGCGCTTGACGCAAAGGAAGGCGACCTCGTTCAAATAAAGCTGGAAAGCGGTTCGGTGGCTAAAATTTCATTGCTTGTCTATATTCTGCCTCTTGCGCTTGCGGTGGCGGGTATGCTGACGGGCATATTTTGCCGTCTTCCCGACTGGGCAAATCTTGTCCTCTTTGCGGGGCTGCTTGCCGTCGGTTTTATTATCGTTTTTCTTTTGGACAAAAAAATCGCGAAAAGCAAAAAACTTCAGCCCGTTTTGCTTGCGGTGCTACCCGACGGCGAAACGGAGCAGGAAATAAACAAGAACGAAACTATTACGGAGACTTAATCAATGATTGATTTCAAAACCATCAGAAAAACCGACAGCGAAATAGCCGACGTTTACGCAGAGGAGCTTAACCGTCAAAGACGCAACATCGAGCTTATTGCCAGTGAAAATTTCGTTTCGCCGGCAGTTATGGCTGCAATGGGAAGCCACCTGACAAACAAATACGCCGAGGGATATCCGGGCAAAAGATATTACGGCGGATGCGTTTATGTCGACAAGGCGGAAACTCTTGCCATCGAGCGCGCAAAGCAGCTTTTCGGCGCCGAGCACGCTAACGTGCAGCCGCATTGCGGCGCAAACGCCAATATTGCCGTTTATTACGCTTTTTTAAAGCCCGGAGATACCATTCTCGGCATGAATCTGGCGCACGGCGGACATCTGACGCACGGCAGTCCCGTCAATATATCCGGCAATTACTTCAACGTCGTTCCTTACGGGGTGAGCGAGAGCGATTGCAGAATCGATTACGACGCGTTGAGAAAAACGGCGCTCGAATGCAAGCCCAAGCTCATAGTTGCGGGTGCAAGCGCTTATCCTAGAATCATAGATTTTGCAAAATTCCGTGAAATTGCGGACGAAGTCGGGGCTGTTCTCATGGTGGATATGGCGCACATTGCAGGTCTTGTTGCGGCGGGGCTGCACCCGAATCCCGTGCCGTATGCCGACGTAGTGACAAGCACCACCCACAAAACGCTGAGAGGTCCGAGAGGCGGGCTTATACTTTGCAAGGAAAAATGGGCTAAACAGATTGACAAGGCTGTTTTCCCCGGTATGCAGGGAGGTCCTCTCATGCACATAATCGCCGCAAAGGCGGTGAGCTTTAAGGAAGCTCTTTCCGACGAATTTAAAACATATCAGCAGCAGGTTGTTTCAAACGCGCAGGCGCTTGCAAGGTCTCTGACCGACAGCGGCGTAAAGCTTGTTTCGGGCGGCACGGACAATCACCTTATGCTGGTGGATTTGACAAACGACGGAATTACCGGAAAGGAGCTGGAAAAGCTGCTTGACGAGGTTCACATCACCGCCAACAAAAACGGCATTCCTTTCGACAAGGCAAGTCCTTTCATCACAAGCGGTTTGCGTTTGGGAACGCCGAGCGTGACGACGAGGGGCATGAAGGAGCCTGAGATGAAGATTATCGGAGAAGTGATTGCCGATGTAATCAAACGAAGGGAAGACGCTCTTGACGAAAGCAGGGAAAAGGTTCTTGCGCTCACCGAGAAATTTCCTCTTTATGCAAACGATATAATAGAATAAGCTTTTTAAAGGTAGACAGAAAGGTCTGCCTTTTGAATTGTAAAAAAACTGTACCGTCAAAAAGGCGATTGGACGAAATTTTTTGTATCGATATCAAATCGTTTGACAATATTATTTAGTGGATTTATACTAAACACAGTAATTTGATAGGAATTGAACGCCATGAAAATGTCAACGAAAGCCCGATACGGCTTGTATGCCTGCGCAAAGCTGGCGCAGGATTACGACAAAGGTTTTATCAGCACAACGGAGCTTGCAAACGCAATTTATGTATCCGACGGCTATTTGGAGCAGATTGTTTCTTTGCTTAAAAAGGAAGGAGTGGTGCTTTCTCAAAGGGGAGCATTCGGCGGCTACAAGCTGTCCGCCCCTCCTTCGGAAATATCCGTGGGCAGAGTTTTACGCGCGGTGGAGGACAATCTCGAAATTGTGGATTGCCTTTCCAACGGATGCAGCAACAACAACTGCAATTGCGTCACAAAGGGATTGTGGAGCGATTTGTATCGTCAGATAAACATTTATCTCGATTCCGTATCATTGGCTCAGTTGATAGATACGACGAGAAAAAATCGCGTTTATCTGGATCACGCCGCGACCACTCCGTGCGACGACGACGTTATTGTTGCCATGATGCCGTTCTTCAACGAAAATTTCGGCAATTCGCACAGTCAGCATTCCTTCGGCAGGGACGCGATGAGTGCTGTTGACACGGCGAGAAAACAGGTTGCCGACGCGCTGGGAGTCAAACCCAATGAAATTTACTTCACGGGTAGCGGTACGGAAGCGGACAACTGGGCTTTGAAGGGCGCGGCGTTTGCGAGAAAGGATAAGGGAAAGCACATTATCGTTTCCGCAATAGAGCATCACGCAATCCTCAATTCCGCCGAATGGCTGAGAAAACAGGGATTTGACGTATCTTATCTCGGGGTCGACGAATACGGAAAGGTTAAAACCGACGCGCTTAAAGAGCTTATGCGCCCCGATACCGTACTGGTCAGCGTCATGCTTGCCAACAACGAAATGGGCACGATACAGCCGATAAAGGAAATTGCCGAAATCGTGCACGGGCGCGGAAGCATACTGCACGTCGACGCGGTGCAGGCATTCGGCGCGCTGCCGGTAAAGCCCAAGGAACTGGGGGCAGATTTGCTTACCGTTTCCGCTCACAAGTTTTACGGTCCCAAGGGCATAGGCGCGCTGTATATAAGAAACGGCCTGCATATCGACAAATTGGTTGTCGGCGGCGGTCAGGAGCGCTCCATGCGCGGCGGCACGACCAATGTGCCCGCGGTTGTTGGCATGGGATATGCGGCTCAAAAAGCCGTTGCCGAGATGGAAAAAAATTCCGCGTATGTCGCGTCGCTGAGGAATAAATTCGTCAAACGCGTTCTGGAAGAAATTCCGTTCGTCAAATACAACGGACACCCGACGGACAGATTGCCGTCAAACGCCAATTTTTCTTTTGAGTTTGTGGAGGGAGAAAGTCTGTTGATGCTGCTTGACCTGGCGGGCATAGCAGTTTCCAGCGGCTCGGCGTGTTCAAGCGGTTCTTTGGACCCGTCCCACGTTCTGCTCGCAATGAACGTAGACATTGTGCTTGCGCACGGTTCAATCAGGTTTTCTTTCGGAAAGCACAACACGGAAGCGCAGGTGGATTACGTCGTTGACAAATTGAAGGAAATAGTCGAAAGGCTGAGAAAAATGTCGCCTTTGTTTTCACTCAAAGAAGGAGAAATAAGAAATGTATAATCAGAAAGTTATGGATGTTTTTGCAAATCCGCACAATGTAGGCGTGATTGAAAACGCCGACGGCGAAGGCGTTGTGGGCAATCCCACCTGCGGCGACATCATGAAAATCACGCTCAAAATCGAAAACGACAGAATAGTGGACGCCAAATTTCAGACATTCGGCTGCACCGCCGCCATTGCCACAAGCAGCACTGCAACCGATATGATTATCGGCAAAACGCTTGACGAGGCGTTGAAAATAACCAACGCGCAGGTCGTGGAGGAGCTTGAGGGGCTTCCGCCGCAGAAGCTTCATTGCTCGGTGCTTGCGGAAGAGGCTATAAAAAAAGCAGTCGAGGATTACAAAGCCAAGCAGAATGCCTGAATGGAATAATATGGCAGATTTGTGCCGTTTAAAAACGCGCTTTCTCCAAAAACTAATACAAGGAGGAGGTGTAACGCAATGAAGGTAAGTTCTTTCTTGGCGGTGCTTACGTTGGGCGCCGTTGCAGGCGTGATGATGTCGGAGTACAGTCCCGAAATCAAGAAAATGCTCAAAAAAGGCAAGCAGCAGCTTGGCGGCAACTGAATCCGACAAAAAGGAAGGCTGAAATCGGCTTTCCTTTTTTAGTATAAAAGAATTGTGTTATGCGGGATTTTCTGTTACAATACTAAAAGGTGAAAAAATGGGCAGAATTGTGGCGTTGGATGTGGGCGACGCCCGCATAGGAATTGCGGTGTCCGACCCCATGAAAATAGTTGCCAATCCTTTAAACACGCTTTTCAGAAAAAAAACGGACGAGGATTTTGAAGAAATAGCGCGTATCGTCAGAGAGCAGGACGCCGAGCTTGTCGTTTGCGGACTGCCCAAAAGCATGAACAATCAGGAAAATGCGCAGACGGCAAAGACAAGGGAGTTTGCGGAAAAACTGAAAAGCTATATTTCGGTGCCCGTTAAATTTTTCGACGAGCGACTTACGACGGTGTCGGCGGAGCGCGCTCTTATCGAGGGCGGAGTGCGGCGCGAAGACAGAAAAAACGTCATCGACAAGGTGGCGGCGACAATGATATTGCAAAATTATCTGGCTTATATAAATTGAGCCGATGTTTATTTAATCGGAGGTATATAATGAACGAAGAAAAAATCGATGTCAACGGTCTGGACGAAGACCTGGTTGTTCTTACGACCGACGACGGAGTGGAACACAATTTTTATCACGTGGCGACGGTTGACTACAAAAACGAGTGGTACGTTTTCTTTCAGCCGGCGGAGGAAATTCCCGACATCGACGACGACGAGGTGGTGATTTTCCGTCTTGAAGAGGATGAAAACGGAGAGGATTTGTTTGTGCCAATAGAGGACGAAAATCTCCTCAACGAGGTTTATGAGGAGTATGTCCGTATGGCGGAGGAAGAGGACGAGTGCGGCTGCGGTTGCGGCTGCCACGAGGACGGCTGCGACTGCGAAGCAGAGGAAAATCAGGACGCCTGCCGCTGCCGCGACGGCAAATGCGATTGTTCGGGAAATTGACAGAGAGGGACGGTTTACCGTCCCTTTTTGACGGGCGGAAACGGCAGCAATTTTTTTTGCGCTAATTGGTTTTAATCGTTTGCCAATTGAAGAGCCTTGTGGTATAATGTGCAAGGTTTATTACGCACCCGCGTCTGTCCTGCGGTTGTGCCTTTTGAAAGGTAAAAGCGGGAGCTATGGAGCGGGGAGGAAACTAAAACAAAAAAGGAGAAGAACAAAAAATGGCAGTGGTTTCTATGAAACAGCTTCTGGAAGCGGGCGTTCATTTCGGACACCAGACCAGAAGATGGAATCCCAAAATGAAAAAGTACATCTACTCGGCAAGGAACGATATTCATATTATCGACCTGCAACAGACCGTACAGCTTGCCGAAGAAGCTTACAATTTTGTGCGCGAAATTGCGGCGGAGGGCAAATCCGTTTTGTTTGTCGGCACAAAAAAGCAGGCTCAGGCGGCGATTAAGCAGGAAGCCGAAAGATGCGGGATGTACTATGTCAACAACAGATGGCTCGGAGGCACTCTTACCAACTTCAAAACCATCAAAACGAGAATCGAGCGTCTGAACAAAATCAATCAGATGGAAAAAATGGGCGAGTTCGACCTGCTTCCCAAAAAAGAGGTTGCCGGACTCAGAGCCGAGAGGGACAAGCTTGAAGCCAATCTCGGCGGTATCAAGGATATGAAAACCATGCCGGGCTGTATGTTCGTTGTGGACCCCAAGAAAGAAGCGATAGCGGTTGCCGAGGCGCGCAAGATGGGCATTCCCATTGTTGCTACCGTGGACACCAACTGCGACCCTGACGAGGTTGACGTGGTTATACCGGGCAACGACGACGCCATAGGCGCTGTCAAAATCATGGCGGCAATCATTGCAAACGCGGTTATCGAGGCAAAAGAGGGCGTAGTGCTTTCTATAAACACGGAGGAGGTGCTTGCCGAGGCGGCGACTCTCGAAGCTGAAGTTCTCGCGGAGGAAAAAGCCAAAGCGGAATCCAAGCCCAAGAAAAGAAAATACGATGAAAACAAAATAGAGGAAGCCAAAATCGAGGAGCTCAAAAAGCAGGACGAAAAGGCTTTCGTAGCGCAGGAAACAGAGGAAAAGGCGGAAGCCGAATCCGAAGAAAAGGCGGAATAAAGGAGTTTAATTATGGCAAATTTCACTAACGCGGACGTCATGGCTCTTCGTCAAAAGACGGGAGTCGGCATGATGGACTGCAAAAAAGCGCTTGTAGAGACAAACGGAAATATTGACGAGGCTATAAAATATCTCAGAGAAAAGGGTATGGCTACCGCCTCGAAGAAGGCTGACAGAATCGCAGCCGAAGGCATAGTGGACAGCTATATCCACATGGGCGGAAAAATCGGCGTTCTCATAGAGGTAAACTGCGAGACGGATTTCGTTGCGAGAAGCGAACAGTTCGTTGAGCTGGTTCACAATCTGTGTATGCAGATTGCCGCCGCAAAGCCCTTGTATGTCAGAAAGGAAGATGTTGAAGCCGAAAAGCTTGCAGAGGAGAGAGAAATCCTTTTGGCTCAGGCTAAAAACGAGCCTAATCCCAAGCCTGCCGCCGTCATCGAAAAGATGGTAGAGGGCAGAATAAACAAGTATTACAAGGAAGTGTGCCTGCTCGAACAGGATTACGTCAAGGACAGCTCCAAGACGGTTACCGCTTTGATAAACGAAGCCGTCGCCGCTATCGGAGAAAAAATAACGGTCAGAAGATTTGTCCGTTACGAAATGGGCGAGGGGCTTGAAAAGAGACAGGACAACTTTGCGCAGGAAATTCAGGAACAGCTTGAAAGCGTAAAGAAATAATTTAAATTTTATTTTTGCAGTGGGAGCATTTCGATTTATGTTCCCACTTTTGCAAAGCGGAGGTTTTCTTATGCCCGTATACAAGAGAATTTTAATAAAAATCAGCGGGGAAGCACTGGCGGGCGAATCCGGTTTCGGTCTTAGCGACGACAGCATTGCCAATTTGGTCGAACAGATAAAAACGCTTAACTCCGCAGGCGTGGAAATAGGCGTTGTTATCGGCGGCGGAAATTTCTGGAGAGGCAGACAGGGCACGAATATGGACAGGTCTACCGCCGACCATATGGGTATGCTTGCGACGGCGATAAACGCGCTTGCTCTTCAAGACGCTCTCGAACAGAAAGGGGTGCCGACAAGGGTGCAGACGGCGCTTACAATCACGCGCGTGGCGGAGCCTTATATTCTCCGCAAGGCGCTGCGACATCTGGAAAAGGGCAGAGTTGTCATTTTCGGCTGCGGCACCGGCAATCCTTACTTTTCCACCGATACGACGGCCGCTCTGCGCGCGGCGGAAATTCATGCCGAAATTCTGCTTTGCGCCAAAAATATAGACGGCATTTATGATTTTGACCCCAAATTGGTGCCAAACGCCAAAAAATATGATAGAATATCATATATGGAAGTCATAAAGCAAGAGTTGAAAGCGCTTGACACGACAGCGATTTCCATGTGCAAGGAAAACAAAATTCCCATACTCGTTTTTGACGGAAGAAAGCCCTGCGGTATCGTAAACGCAGTTGAAGGCAGAGACGTCGGTACGGTGATTGAGTAAAAAATATAAATGAGGAGATTTGAATTATGGATTATCAACACCCTGCGATAGAACAGCTTTTTCTCGGACTCGAAGAAGGGATTTTCAAGGCTGTGGACTATATGAAGTCGGAATATTCGCTTGTGCGTCCCGGACGCGCAAACCCTAAGCTTCTGGAAAGGATTTACGTCGATTATTACGGTACCAACACTCCCGTGCATCAGATGTCCAACATATCCTCTCCGGAACCGAGACAGCTGGTAATCACGCTTTGGGACAAGAGCATGCTGGGAAAAGTGGAAAAGGCGATTCTTGCCGCCAATATCGGGGTTACGCCCCAAAACGACGGCACGGTCATCCGTCTTACCTTTCCCGAATTGACCGAGGAGCGCCGCCGCGAATATGTAAAAAACGCCAAAAAGCTGGCGGAGGACACCAAGGTTGTGGTAAGGAACGCCCGCCGCGACATCATGGACGGTCTTAAAAAAGCCAAAAACGATAAAATCGTGTCGGAAGACAGTATAAAGGATTTCGAAGAAGAGGCTGAAAAAATCGTTTCCAAAGCTATCGAAAACATCGATTCGCTGGCGAAAGAAAAGGAAACGGAAATTATGGCCGTATGATTTCGGACGGGAGCGACAATGAGGCGCTTATCGGTCTTGAAGCAAAGGATTGCTTTGAACTGCTGGACAAAAGAGGCTTGAAATATACCGCCGAAACTTTGACCGACAAAAAAGCCGGAGCTTTTGACAAAGAATTGGTTATTGCGGTCAGAGAAAGGGAAAACTATTTGCATATTATCCTGGGACGGTTTGATTTTTCCGTCCGTAAATGAGAGGTGGCGTATGTCGGCTATTCCTTGTCACGTTGCGTTCATCATGGACGGCAACGGCAGGTGGGCGGTTAAGCGCGGTCTGTCCCGTTTGAAGGGACACCGCGAAGGCATAAAAAAGGCGGAGCTTGTCATAGACTATTGTCTGAGACGAGGCATAAAAGTAGTCAGTCTTTTCGTGTTTTCAACCGAAAACTGGAAAAGAGCCGAGCGCGAAGTGGCGGGGCTGTTCAAGCTGGCGTCCCGTTATCTTGACAATATCGCCGATTTTTCAAAAAGAGGAATCAGGGTGGTTGTGTCGGGAGATTTGTCCCGACTGCCCGAGGAGCTTGTCTTAAAGATAAACAAAGCGGAAACGGCAACGGTGTCAAATCGTGTCATGACTTTAAATCTCTGCATCAATTACGGCGGCCGCGCGGAGCTTGCGCATGCGGTAAACGAGATTATCCGCAGCGGAAAAAACTCGGTTTCGGAAAAGGAATTGGGAGAATTTATGTATCAGAATCTGCCGGACCCAGACCTCATTGTGCGGACGGGCGGACAGATGCGTCTGAGCAATTTTCTTTTGTTTCAATCCGCTTATTCCGAGCTGGTGTTCAGCGACACGCTTTGGCCGGACATAGACGAAAAGGAGCTTGACGGCTTTTTAAATATTTACCAACACAGGAACAGAAATTTTGGAGAAGTTAGGGACACAGGCAAAACAGTCGATGGTTAGGCGCAGCCTGATTGGACTGGTCATCGGGCTGATTTACGTTTCGGTAATTTTGGCAGGATATTATATAGACCGCGTTGTGGTCTCGGTATTCCTGTGTATTGTCGTTGCTTTGAGCGTGCTGGAAGTAAGGGACGCTCTCGGAAACAGAATACCGAAACAGTTCAACGCTCTGGTGTGGATTTTTGCGCTGTGCTTCGGTGTGCCGTATTTTTTGTTCGGCATAAGCGGAGTCGCCGTATTCATTCTCGCTATTTTTATAATCGGCTGTGCTATTTCGGTGTTTTCTCAGCTTAACGAAGCGGTGGTGCATCTCGCATATTTTTCTTTTTTGCTGATTTATCCCGCTTTCGTAATGTCCGCAATGTTTTTTATCAACAAATCGATGGACGCTTCGGGAAATCTGTTGGACATACATACGGTGGGATTGGCTCTTGTTTTTCTCGTCGCCTCCTGCACCGATATGTTCGCGTATTTTTTCGGAAGTCTGTTCGGCAGACACAAGCTCGTGCCTTCAATCAGCCCCAAAAAAACCTGGGAGGGCGCGGCAGGCGGACTGTTCGGAGGTCTGGTGGGAGCAGGTATTGTTTATCTGCTTTTTGAAACTTCGTTTGCGCTCTTTTCCCCCGGACTGCCCTTGTCGGGCGGACTTAAAATAGTCGTGTACGTAATAATCGGCATATTCGGTTCGGCATCCACTCAGATAGGAGACCTTGTGGCAAGTCTCGTCAAAAGACAGTGCGGCATAAAGGACTATTCCAATCTGTTGGGGGCGCACGGCGGAATTATGGACAGATTTGACGGGATGATGTTCAACGCGGCGTTTATTGCCATAATTTACGCGTTTTTGTTGTCATGAAAAGAAAAAGAATTGCTGTTTTGGGAAGCACAGGCTCTGTCGGAACTCAGACTTTGGATTTGATAAAGCTATATCCCGATTTGTTTGAGGTAAAGGCGCTTGTAGCTTATTCAAACAAGACGCTTCTGCTTGAACAGCAAAAGCAATTTAATGCCGAATATGTCGGAATCATCGATAAAAGCCTTTACGGGAGAGAAAGCGGCGTTTGTTTCGGCAGCGAGTGTCTTGAAAACGTCGCAGAGCTGGACTTAGACGTTATTCTGGTTGCCACAAGGGGGATAGCCGCGCTGCGCGCCGTCCTGAAAGCAATTGAAAACGGCGTCGACGTGGCGCTTGCCAACAAAGAAACTTTGGTTTGCGGCGGCGCTTTGGTCAAGGAGGCGCTTGTAAAAAGCAAGTCGGCGTTGTTGCCCGTAGACAGCGAGCATTCAGCCGTCTGGCAGTGTCTGGGCAAGGGCGAGGTTTCACGACTTGTCCTTACGGCAAGCGGGGGACCTTTTTTCGGTTTTTCAGCCGAAAAGCTCAAAGGCGTAACTCCCGAAATGGCGCTTAAACACCCCAATTGGAGTATGGGCAGCAAAATAACCGTAGACTCTGCCACTATGATGAACAAGGGGCTGGAAATAATCGAAGCGCATTGGCTTTTCGATATGCCTTTGGAGCAAATTGACGTCGTTGTGCATCCGCAGAGCATAGTGCATTCTCTCGTTGAGTATGCGGACGGCACAATGCTTGCGCAAATGGCTCTGCCCGATATGAAATACGCAATAGGGTACGCTTTGTCTTATCCCGAAAGACTCCCGGCTTTCGACGCGCGTCTCGATTTGACAAAAATAAAACCGCTCGAATTTTTTCGTTACGACAAAAAAAATTTTCCTGCCGTTGACCTTGTCCGCGAGGCTTTTTCGCTTTCTCCGCTCATGCCGACAGTGTTAAACGCCGCCAACGACACGGCTGTCGGCGCTTTTCTGCAAAACAGAATTGGTTTTACTGATATATGTGAAACAGTGAGAAAAACATTAGATTATTATAAAAACCGTCTCAACGGCATACAATTAAGCATCGACACTGTTTACGGGCTTGACGACGAGGCAAAGAGAACAGCCGAAAATTTTTTGAAAGGGAAATGACCTGATGAATTTATTGTTGTTTGCCGTTTCCGACGTTGCGGAAACGATTTTATATATTTTGCTGGCTTTGGTTGTGCTGCTTGTTATGATTACCATACACGAGGCGGGGCACTATACTGCGGGCAAAATTTTAGGGTTTAAAATCAACGAATTTGCAATCGGTATGGGACCTAAGCTGTTTTCAAGAAAAAAGAAAAACGGCGAGGTCTTTTCGGTGCGCTTGTTCCCTTTGGGCGGATACTGCGCATTTGAGGGCGAGGATGAAAATATGCCTGACTCTCCCGACGCTTTTAACAGCCAAAAGCCGTGGAAAAGAATAATCGTGCTTGTATCGGGCGCATTGTTCAATTTTATTTCGGCGATTCTTATTGTCTTTATCGCTTTCTGGGCTTTCGGGGACGACGCGCTCGCCATACAAAAGGTTTACGAATCGTCGGTGAATTACGACGCCTATCAGCAGGGCACGGGTTTTAAGGAAGGTGACATAATCTATAAAATCGACGGAAAGGTAGTTTATCTCGTCGTCGACGTAAGCAATTATATTGCCGGCGCGGGCGATGAAATGGACGTCGTGGTTTTGCGCGAAAACGCACAGGGCAAGCGTGAAAAGGTAACTATCGAAAACGTCAGAAAGGGAAAGTTTACCGTCGACAAGCTTGACGAAAACGGCAATGTGGTGCTTGACGAAAACGGAAATCCCGTCAAGGAAGAGGCTAACGGCTGGGGCGTGCAGAACGCCTATGTAAAAAACAGTTTTACTTTCGGACAGGCGCTCGGCAGAAGCGTGCCTTATTGTCTGCGCGCGGGAGGATATATACTCGAAACTTTGGGAGGATTGATTACCGGAAGGGTGCCGATTAAAGACATCGGCGGTCCGATTACCACAATCGACATGACCACTCAGGTAATCCGGACGGGCTTTTCCAACGTGCTGTTCCTTATCACGCTGATTTCCGTCAATCTTGCGGTTTTCAATTTGCTGCCTTTGCCTGCACTGGACGGTTCGAGAGTTATATTCGTCCTTATCGAATGGATATTCCGCAAGCCCGTAAACAGAAAGGTCGAGGGCTGGATTCATGCGATTGGCATGATTTTGCTGTTCGGTCTCGTTATATTGGTTGACGTATTGCGATATCTGACATAAGAAAAGACAGATGAGATTTTCCAAAGTAGTAAAAGTAGGAGACGTGCTGCTCGGCGGCGGAAACAAAATTGCCGTACAGTCCATGACAAATACCCGCACAGCCGATACGGACGCTACGATAAAACAAATCAGAGAGCTTGAAGGCGCAGGCTGCGATATTGTCCGAGTCGCGGTGCTTGACCTTTCAGACGCTGCGGCGCTGAAAAAAATCAAGGACGGAATCGGCTTGCCGCTGGTTGCCGACATTCATTTCGATTTCAGACTTGCCGTTGCCGCTATTGAAAACGGCGCCGACAAAATCAGAATAAATCCCGGCAACATAGGCGGAGAAAACAATGTGACGCGTGTTCTCGACTGCGCAAAGGCTCACGGCGTTCCGATAAGAATCGGCGTAAACAGCGGTTCCGTAGAGAAATGCTTTTTGGACAGCTTTAAGGACAAGTGCGTTGCGCTGACCGAAAGTCTGCTTGCCAAAGTGAGATTCTGTGAAAAAAACGGATTTGAAAATCTTGTGCTGTCGCTTAAATCAAGCGACACGACGGAAACAATTTCCGCCAACCGCAGGCTTGCCTCGCTCTGCGATTATCCGTTGCATATCGGTGTTACGGAAGCCGGCGTCGGTCAGACGGGTATAGTAAAAAACAGCATAGGCATAGGCGCGTTGCTTTCGGACGGAATAGGGGATACCGTACGTGTTTCCCTGACGGAAAATCCCGTGGACGAGGTGTTTGTCGCAAATGAGATTCTGACCGCTCTGGGGCTTAACGAGGGGCTTAAATTCGTATCCTGTCCCTCCTGCGGCAGATGCAAAGGCGACCTAATCGGTACCGCAAAGGCAGTTTACGCGTTTGCGAGAAATATAAAAAGACCTTTGAAAATTGCCGTCATGGGATGCGCGGTAAACGGTCCGGGCGAAGCCAAGGACGCCGACGTCGGATTGGCTCTCGGCGACGGCAACGCGGTATTTTTCAAAAACGGAAAAGTTTTCAGAACGGTAAGCTCGGCTGATGTAGTAACCGAGTTTATAAAAGAGATACAAAAGCTTATATGATTTTAGATATAATCAAAGAAAAAATCGGAAATATATCTGTTTCCGCGGGAGACAAAAGCTATACTCTCGATATGCTCAAACTCAGGAGAGTCAAGCTGGATATGAGAGAGAGGTCATGCCTGTTTAACTTTGCTTTTCCCGTTTTCCCCGACGACGGTTTAAGAGACAAAATTTTGAGCGTCGTGCGGGAGGCTTGTCCGCCTTATTTCAAAATCAGGCTGAAAATAGACAGGGATTATTTGGACCTCAGGGGTGCGCAGGATTTGTTTGTCGGATTCTTGTCGGGGTTTCAGGCGCTCTCCGCTGCGATTTCCCCGAAAGAACAGGTGTTCGGCGTTTCGGAAGACGGTTTTTGCGTAGAGCTAAGGCTGTCGGAAGAAACGGAAAAACTTGTGGAGTCCTCCCGTTTTGCCGAAAAATTTGCCGATTTTGTTTCGGGATATACCAATTATAAGATAGCTTTAAAACGAATCGTAAAGCCGTCCGACATAGATTTCGACGAAAGGGTAAAGGAGTTAGAGGAAAAACGGGACCTGAATATAAGCGCTCAGCTTTCCCTGCCTTCGCGCAAAATCAAGCTGGAAAGCGTAAAGGAACTTATAGGAAGAGCAATCGATACCCCTCCTAAATATATTCTCGACGTAAGAGCGGGAGAGGAGCTGACAATCGTTTGCGGCAAGGTGCACAATCCGACGACTTACAGGCCGCGTGAAAAGGATTTTGTACTGTGCAAATTCGATTTGCAGGATTTTTCGGGCGAAATACCCTGCGTTTATTTTGCCAAAGACGAAAACAATCTCAAAAAATTCCTGAGCGTTTACGACGGGGACGAAATCGTGGTGAGAGGCAAAACCACCGTCAGCAATTTTACAAAGTGCGAGCAAATTACCGCATATCAGATAAGCCGGTGCAAGATAGCGGCGGACGAGGACGGAAACTCTTTCGTTTCAAGACCGCCGTGCGCCAAATATATGGTAGTCGAGCCTGAGCCCTACATAGAACCGAATCAGATTGATTTGCTTGCCGCGACGAACAAGCCGCCTGAATTTTTTTTGAATAATACCGTAGTGGTTTTTGATTTTGAAACCACGGGATTGCGTGTTTTGGAGGACAAAATCATAGAGATTGGCGCCGTAAAAATGATAGACGGCGAGATAAAGGAAAGTTTCAGCACGCTGATAAATCCGCAAAAAAAAATAGACGCCCGAATAACCGACCTTACGGGCATATCGGACGAAATGGTGGAAAACGCGCCGACAATTCAGCAGGTCATGGGGGATTTTTACAAATTTTGTTTCGGCTCCGTCATGGTTGCTCACAATCTCGAATTCGATTACGGTTTTTTGAGATATTTTGCCAAACCGTCGGGATATTTGTTCGACAACAAAAAGCTTGACACTCTTGAACTTTCGCGGCAATTGTTTGCGAAAGACAGGTTCAGGGGAGAGGAGCCGGGCAAATTTACGCTGGACGTGCTGACAAAGTATTTTGAAATTCCGTTGGACAATGCGCACCGCAGTCTTTGCGACGCGGCGGCAACCGCGCATCTGCTGAAAAAATTATTGGAAAAAGACCCCGAACTGATATAAAACAGTTGTAAAAACTTTTTTTATGTGATATAATATCACTATCTTAAATACTGAATTCGGTATGAGAGAGGGTTTTCCCTCTCTCATATCCTTATGAGGAGACTTGGCTTACATGAAAAATGTCAAGGAAGAAGCCGAAAAACTTGCGCGGCCTTTCGCGGACGAGTTGGGGTTGGAAATAGTCGAGGTCGAATACGTCCGAAAGCACAACGGGATGAACCTTACTTTTTTTATCGACAAGGAAGGCGGCGTGACAATAGACGATTGCGAAAAGCTTCACCGCGCCATAGACGAGCCGCTGGATATTCTCGACCCCACAAACGGCGCGTCTTACATTCTCAATGTTTCTTCGTTGGGAATCGACCGCCCCTTGAAAACGGAAAGAGATTTTGCGAGAAATGCGGGCAAGGAAATCGAAGTGGGTTTTTATGCGCCCGTCGACGGGAAAAAAAGAATAGTCGGCGTGCTTGAAAAGTACGACAAGGAAGGTTTTTGCATAAGAACCGAAAAGGGCGGGTTGGTGGAAATCAAATATTCTGCTGCGGCTTCTGTAAAGCCGGTCATTAAATTTTAGTCGGAGGACACGGGAAAATGATTAACAAGGATTTTTTTGCGGCACTTGATGACCTTGAAAGGGAAAAGGGAATCGATAAGAGCGTTTTTGTTGCCGCGCTCGAAAACGCACTGTCTTTTGCCTGCAAAAAGAATTTCGGCGAGGCAATGAACGTAGAGCTTAAACTCAATCCCGAAAAGGGCGGGATAGAGGTATGCGCGTACAAAAACATCGTGGAGACCGTAGAGGACCCCGAAAAGGAAATCTCTCTCGAAGAAGCGAGGGAAATAAAAAAGAGTTACAAGGTGGGCGACAGAGTGGTTACGAAAATCGCTCCCAAGGAGTTTGGCAGAATCGCCGCTCAGACTGCAAAGCAGGTCGTTATGCAGACGTTGAGAGAGGCGGAGCGCAGCATGACTTATTCCCAATACGCCGACAAGGAAAACGATTTGATTGTAGGCGTTGTAAGTCGAATCAAGGACGACGGCACCATTTTTGTCGAAATCGGCAAAAATCAGATGGAAGGTATGCTTTTGCCCGCCGACCAGGTGCCCGGAGAAAAGTTTGCCGTCGGAGACAGGATAAAAGTATTAATCAAAAAAGTCAAGGATGCGGGAAAGGGACCTCAGGTTCTGCTAAGCAGGTCAAGCTTTGCTTTTATTCGCAAGCTTCTTGAAAACGAAATACCCGAAATCAGAGCGGGAATAGTCGAAATAAAATCCATTGTGAGAGAAGCAGGATTCAGGACAAAAATCGCGGTTTATTCCAAGGATGCGGACGTGGACGCCGTGGGCGCGTGCGTGGGCAACAAGGGCGTGAGAATCAACGCGGTCGTTTCCGAAATAGGCGGCGAAAAAATCGACGTTATACCTTGGAGCGAGGATATACTTGATTTTATCGCCCGTTCTTTGAGTCCCGCGCAGGTGCTTATGGTTCAGGCTAACGAAGATACCAAGGAAGCCAAGGTTATAGTACCCGACGACAAGCTGTCGCTTGCGATAGGAAAGGAAGGACAGAACGCCCGCCTTGCCGCGCGTCTTACGGGATGGAAGATTGACGTAAAGTCTTATTCCGCCGCCATGCAGAGCGGGCTGCTTGACGCGGAAAGCACGGAGGACGACGGCGTGGCTGCCGCCGTTGCCGAAGAAAAGGTCGAAAAAGAGGATTGACCTATGGCGGAGAAACGTGTGCCTTTGCGTATGTGCTGCGTGTGCAGACGGTATTTTCCCAAGAACGAATTGTTCAGGGTTGTGAAAACACCCGACGGTAAAATTTTTCTCGACGACGAAAGGGGAAAAACAAACGGGCGCGGCGCGTATATATGCAAATCCGAGCAATGCGTGGCAAAGTGCGCCAAATATAAAATTCTCAACAGACAGCTCGGCGAAACGGACGAGGAAGTTTATGCCGAATTGAAGGATAAAATATAAAATAACATTTTGTTGTTCTTTGGAGGTAAAAATTTGACAGCAGAAAAAGTTAGGTCCGCGCAATCGCAGTTGGAAAATTTAAAATCGCTTAAATCGGTGGTTATGGGAAATGCCAACGCGTTTGCGAAAGAGTTGAGCGACGCAAGACAAAAGCTGGACGCGATTTCCAAAGCAATTGCGGATAAACAGAAAGTTTTCCATGAGAAAATTCAACAGGAAGAAGCGTTGAAGGAGGCTGCCCGAACAGCAGAGCCTGCCGCCGAGTCAAAGGCTGCGCAGGAAAAAACAAAGCAGTCGGAGGAAAAAGAATCTAAAACTGTCGTAGAGGAGAAAAAATCCGAACCTGCGACAGAACGTCCTGCTGCGGCAAAGCAGGAAACTTCTTCCGAAGCTGTCAAAAAGGATTCTGCCGCGGACAAAAAGACGGCAGAGGTCAAAAAAACCGATGTAAACGCTACGGAAAAGTCCGAAAAGGAAGCTAAGGACGCGCAGTCTCAGCCTGTCGCCGAAAAGACCAATCAAAAGACCTATACGGACGAAAAGGGCAACGTCAGAGTAAGAAGATTTCTGACCGATTTTGACAAACAGAAATTGAACTCAATCAGCAAGCCGAGAAGCAGCGACACCTCCAAGCGCTTCGGCGACAAAAATCAGAGAACAACCTCGCAAAGCGCCGCTCAGGGAGCGAGAGCGCCTTACGGAACGGCGGGACGCGGCGGTCAGAGCGCCGGCAGCAGAACGTCGTCTCCTTCGTTGCCGCGCGGACCTAGAATCGGCTTTGCACCTTTGCCTCCCGTTATGGGTTCGGCAGGCAAAAATTTCGGAAACAAGAATAAAACGCCTGAAAAATCCGACGACAAGAGAAATACCGCAAGCAAAAAGCAATTGCTTATGCGTACCTACAACCCCGGTCTGGACGAGGACGACGAGAGAATGCTTGCCCGTCGCGCAAGACCGAAGAAGCAGGAAGTCAAATTCGAGCCGATAATCAAAGTGATTGACCATGCGGTTGTCAACACCAAGGATGTGCCGATTAAGGTTCTGAGCGAAAAAATCGGCGTGCCCGTGGCGCAGATAATCAAACAATTGTTCAAGGAAGGAATAATAAAAACCATAAACGATACGGTTGAATTTGAATATGCCGAATACATTGCAAGCAATTTCAACGTGACGCTGGAATTGCAGGAGGAAAAGACTGCGGAGGAAATTTTGCTTTCCGGCTTTGAAACGGAAAGCGACGGACTTGAGGACAATACCAAGCGTCCGCCCATTGTCACTGTCATGGGACACGTTGACCACGGCAAAACATCCCTTCTTGACGCAATAAGGCATACAAACGTAACGTCAGGCGAAGCGGGCGGCATCACTCAGCATATAGGCGCTTATACCGTTTCGGTAAACAACGAAACGATTACGTTTATCGACACGCCCGGACACGAGGCGTTTACCGCCATGAGAGCGCGCGGCGCAAAGGTCACGGACGTGGCTATTATTGTGGTTGCAGCCGACGACGGCGTGATGCCGCAGACGGTAGAGGCCATAAACCATGCCAAAGCCGCGGAGGTTTCGATAATCGTAGCAATAAACAAGGTTGACAAGCCTGCCGCAAATCTCGACAGAGTCAAACAACAGCTCAGCGAGTATGAGCTTCTTGCGGAAGATTGGGGCGGAGACACTATTATGGTGCCCGTGTCGGCAAAGACGGGTGCGGGTATAAAAGACTTGCTCGAAGCTGTTTTGCTTGTCACGGAAATAAAGGAACTCAAAGCCAACCCCGAAAAGCAGGCTGTGGGAACCGTTATCGAAGCAAAGCTGGACAAGGGACGCGGACCTGTTGCAACCGTCTTAATAAAAAACGGCACGCTGAGCATAGGAGACTCTGTCATCGCGGGAACGGTTGTAGGAAAAATCCGTGCCATGTTCGACGACAAGGGCAGGCGCGTCAAGAGCGCAGGACCGTCGATTCCCGTCGAGGTGCTGGGATTTGACGATGTTCCCGTTGCGGGCGACATCATGCACGCCGGCACGGAAAAGATGATTAAGAGCGTTGCCGACGAAAGAAAGAGCAACGAAAAGCTGTCCAACATGAAGGCGGCTTCCAACGTCACGCTCGGAGACCTTTTCAGCAAGATAAACGAAGGGCAGCTTAAAACACTGAATCTGATTATCAAAACCGACGTTCAGGGCAGTCTCGAAGCGCTCAAGGTTTCGCTTGCAAAAATTTCCAACGAAGAAGTCAAGGTATCTCCCATTCACGGCGGTGTCGGTGCAATCAACGAGAACGACGTCATGCTTGCACGCGCGAGCAACGCAATAATCATAGGTTTCAACGTCCGACCGGACGCCAACGCCAAAGCAACGGCAGAGGCGGAGGGCGTGGATATAAGACTTTATCGCATAATTTACGATGCGGTGGACGATATAACCAAAGCCATGAAGGGTATGCTAGCGCCTAAATTCAAGGAAGAAATTCTGGGACAGATTTCAGTCAGAAACGTGTTCAAGATTACCGGAGTCGGAGCGGTGGCAGGCTGCTATGTCACAAGCGGGAAAATCACGCGCGATTCCAAAATCAGGATTTATCGCGACAATGTCATTGTGCACGACGGAGAAATCCTTGCGCTCAAACGCTTTAAGGATGACGTGAAGGAGGTCTCCGCAGGCTTTGAATGCGGCGTTTCTATTCAGAATTACAACGACATAAAGGTTGACGATGTTTTTGAAGCATACAAGATGGAGCAGATTGTCGACTGATTGGAGGACAAATGGCAAACGCAAGAGTGGACAAGGTCAATGCCGAGCTTAAAAGAAGCATATACGAAATACTTTCCAAAAAGGTCAAATCGCAGGAATTGACGGAAATGTTTTCAATCGTCAAGGTGGATACGGACAAAGAGTTGACATATGCAAAGGTGTACGTCAGCGTCTTTTCCGCAGACAAAGAAAAGGCGGATAAAACTTTTGAGGCGATTAAGCACAGCGAAAACTTTGTCAGGCAATGTCTGTTTAAGGAAATGAGAATAAAGTCTGTCCCGCAAATTGTTTTTTTGAAGGACGACAGTATGGAGTACAGTCAGAAAATAGAAAAAATGCTCAGTTCGCTTGAGGGCGGCAAAAATGAAAAAGAATGATTCCCCCGAAAAAATCCTCGAATTGCTGAAAAACGCGCGGAATATTGCATTGTTTACACATTCCCGACCGGACGGTGATGCAATCGGGAGTACGCTTGCCTTGAAATCGGCGTTGGAGCGTATGGGGAAAAAAGCTTTCGCGTTTTGCGATACCGAAATCGGTCATAAGTACGATTCTTTGGGTTTCGGCAAGTTTTTTTCGGACACTCCGCGCGGAAATTTCGATTTGTATGTAGCTTTGGACTGCGGCGACAGCGGCAGGCTGGGGGATTTGTCGGAGTTTTTTCTAAAACAGACAAACACGCTCAGTATCGACCACCATTACTCGCATATTTCCTTTTCTAAATATAATTACGTTGTGGATTGTTCAAGCACCTGCGAATTGGTTTATAAACTGTTGAAATTATCCGGAACGGAAATAGACGCCGAATCGGCACGACTGCTGTATATCGGTTTGAGCACCGATACGGGAAATTTTTCTCACAGCAACACCACTTCAGAAGTTTTTGAGATTGCGTCGTCGCTTGCGGAGAAGGGCATAGATATAGCGGATTTGTACGACAAACTGTACGCTTCGAGCCGTTTCGAGCGTACAAGGCTTCTCGGCAGGGTTCTCGGGAGAATCAGACGTTATTACGACGGCAGACTTTGTCTTATTTACGTAATCAAAGAAGATTTTGATGCGACAGGAACCAAAAAGGACGATACCGAAGGCTTTATCGATTACGCAATCAACGTCGAGGGCGCAAGAATAGGCGTCTCTATATGCGAACACAGCCCCAATGTTTACAAGGTAAGTATGCGGAGCAAGGGAGAAAATATTTCCGAAGTGTGCGCGCATTTCGGCGGCGGAGGTCATGTGCAGGCTGCAGGCTGTATGATTTCGGGCTTTTTCGAGGACGTTGTGGACAAATTGCTTAAAGCCGTCAGAGATATTGTATGGACGGATTTATAAATATTCTCAAACCGCAGGGACCTACCGCAAGCGATATGGTGGTCAGACTGCGCGGCATACTCAAACAGAAAAAAATAGGGCATTTGGGGACGTTGGACCCCGGAGCCTGCGGAGTTCTGCCTATTGCGGTAGGCAAGGGCACAAAGCTTTTTGATTTTTTGGTTTTTAAGAGAAAAAAATACAGGGCATTCTTTACCTTCGGCAAAACAACCGATACTTTGGATTCCTTCGGCGCCCTTGTAGAGGAAAAGGATTTTGTGTTTGATAAAGACGCCATGCAAAATGCGCTGAAAAGTCTTGAAGGCGTGCAAATGCAAATTCCTCCCGCTTACTCCGCATTGTCTGTAAACGGAGTCAGGGCATATACTCTTGCCCGAAAAGGCGTGTCGCCTGATTTGCCTGCGCGTAGAGTGGAAATATATTCGCTTGATTTTGTCAGGCAGGTTGAGGAAAAGGTTTTTTGTATAGATATAGAGTGCAGCGGAGGCACGTATGTAAGAAGTATATGCCGTGACGTCGCTCAAAAGCTCGGAACCGTAGGATATATGAGCGGACTCATACGCATTGCATCGGGAAAGTTTTCGACAGAGAACGCCTGCACGTTGAAAGAGGTGGAGGAAAATCCGGAAAGCTGTGTTTTGCCTTTGACCGAACCGTTGAATGAGCTTCCCGAAACGATTGTCGAAGATAGGTTTTACAAAGATTTATCCAACGGGGTGAAAATACCTACTAATATGTCTGAAATAGATTTATGCAGAGTCTATTGCAAGGGCGAGTTTTGGGGCTTGGGAAGAAATGAAAACGGTTTTCTTAAACTTGTTTACTATTTGAGGTAACGGCGATGAGGATTGCAGAATTGGGAACGCCCTTTGCGGAAAAAACCGTCGTCGCATTGGGTTTTTTCGATTCGATACATATAGGGCACCGCGATATAATCGCAAAAACAATAGGCAAGGCAAGGGACAACGGTTGTCAATCCGTACTTTTTACGTTTTCCAACAATCCCGCGGAGTTTTTCGGTTCTTTAAACAAATTGATTTATACTTTTGAAGAAAGATGCGATATTATTGCCGAACTTGGCATTGACGTTGCGGCGTTTGCCCGTTTCGACGCAAATTTCAGAGATATTTCTCCGCTTGAATTTATGCAGCTGCTTCTTTCGCTTAATCCCGTTTGCTTGGTGTGCGGCTTCGATTACAGCTTCGGAAAGGGCGCCGAGGGCAAGCCCGAAACATTGCGCGATTTTTTTCTGCCGCAAAGCATAGGGGTGGAAATTGTAGACGAAATAAAGGACGGCTTCGGAAAAATCGGCACGACAAGAATCAAGGGACTGCTTTCGGAGGGTAAAGCCGAGCAGGCGGCGGTTTTGCTCGGAGAGTCGTACAGAATGGAGGGAGTCGTAATGCACGGCTACGGAGTGGGAAACAGTCGTCTCGGTTTTCCTACCGCCAATTTGTCTGTACCCAAAGAAAAGCATCCTTTAAAAAGCGGCGTTTACGCGGGAAGAGCCAAGGTTGACGACAAAGTTTTCCGTGCGATAATAAATATGGGCTGCCGTCCCACTTTTGACGACGACGAAATTAAGGCGGAAGCGTTTCTGCTGGATTTCGACGGAAATCTTTACGGAAAAAAAATTACGTTGTTTTTTGATTCGTTTTTGCGCGAAACAAAAAAATTCGACAATGTGGATTGTCTCAAAGCCCAGCTTGAGGCAGACAGAAAAGAAGCTTTACGGAGAATAAAATGATAAGATTCGGACCGAGCGGCAACGCGCGCGAGTTTTACGAACAGGGCAAAAAAAACAGCGAGGAAGCGCCCGAGTGGCTTGCTCGGAGAGGGCTTAACGCTTACGAATACTCTTTCGGGAGAGGTATCAACATCAGCGACAAAAAGGCAAACGCCATAAGGGACGCGGCGGCTGCATATGACGTCGAGGTTTCTGTGCACGCGCCTTATTACATAAATTTTTCCAATCCCGACGACGCCATGGCAGAAAAATCCTACGATTACGTTTTGCGCTCGTGCGCTAAACTTGCAGAAATGGGAGGAGAACGCGTGGTTTTTCATCCCGCAGCAGTGGGAAAGGCGGACAGGAAGGACGCGTTTGCACTCTGCCTCGACAGGATAAAAATCCTTCGTGACAGAATTTACTCAGCGGGCATGGAAAAATTCAGGTTTTGCCCCGAAACCATGGGAAAAATAAATCAGATCGGAAGTCTCGACGAAATAATCGAGCTGTGCGCCGTAGATAAAATTTTTTTGCCCGCCATTGATTTCGGACATCTGAACGCGCGCACTATGGGCGGTATAAAAACGACGGACGATTATAGGAGAATTCTGGAAAAGCTGACAGAAGGGCTTGGATTTGAAAAAGCAGACAACATGCACGTGCATTTCAGCAAAATAGAGTATTCCAAGGGCGGAGAGGTAAAGCACCTGACCTTTGAGGATGAAATTTTCGGACCGGAGTTCGAGCCTTTGGCGGTCGCTGTTGTCGAATACGGGCTGCACCCCGTTTTTATCTGCGAATCGGACGATACGCAGGCAAAGGACGCGGTTGAAATGAAAAATATTTTTGAAAAAGTTAAAAAGGAGACAGTATGAGAAAAGCGGACAAAGTATTCGAGCAGAAGCCGAGCGTAGACGCGCTATTGATAACGAGCGAGAAAAACAGGTTTTATTATACGGGTTTTGCAAGCACGTTCGGCTATCTGGTAATGCTCAAAGAAAAAAATTACTTTATTACTGACAGCCGTTACATAGAAATGGCAAAAATTCTGGAAAAGGACGCGGAGCTCATTGAAACTACGGGCGGCAACGCGTTCGGACTCGTTTCCGATATTTTAAAGCAGAACAACGTAAAAAACGTCGGCTTTGAGGATACAGAAATCACGTATTCCGAATATACGGCGTTTTGCGAAAAGCTTGTCGGGTTTGAGCTTATTCCCGTTGGAGACGCTATACTCGTGCAAAGACGTTTCAAGACCGACGACGAAATCGAGTTTATTACTAAAGCGCAGAAAATTACCGACAAGGCGTTCAAAAACATTCTCAATTTCATTAAGCCGGACGTGACGGAACTGGACGTTGCTGTTGAGCTGGAATATCAAATGCGCAAAAACGGAGCGAGCGGTCTTGCTTTTGACACTATTGTCGCGTCGGGACAGAACGGCAGCAAGCCACACGCGCATCCCACTGACAAAAAAATAAGACTCGGCGACGCAGTGACGATGGACTTCGGAGCTAGGTTCAACGGTTACTGCTCCGACATGACTAGGACGGTTTTCTGCGGCAAGCCTAACGAAGAAATGCGGAAAATTTACGAGGTTGTGCTGCGCGCTCAGACCAACGCTCTCAAAAACATCAAGTGCGGTATGCTCTGCCGCGACGGAGATATGCTTGCGCGCGAGGTAATAGAGGCTAACGGCTACGGAGCTTATTTCAAGCACAGTCTCGGACACAGTCTCGGTATAGACGTGCACGAGCTGCCCTCCATGAGTCCGTCAAGTCAGGATTATTTGCAGGAAAATATCATGATGACTGTCGAGCCGGGCATTTACATACCTTTTTTGGGCGGAGTGCGTATAGAAGATATGGTTGTTGTCAAACAAGATAGAATAATTGATTTGACAATGTCGGAAAAAAATATTATTATATTGTAGAATAACAATTCGGAGGATTATATGATTTTAGCAGGAGATTTGAGAAAGGGCGTTACGTTTGTTTATGACGGAAATATCTATGTGGTAGTGGACTTTTTGCACGTCAAGCCCGGCAAAGGCGCAGCTTTCGTGCGTACCAAACTCAAAAACGTGGTTACGGGAGCGGTGCTTGAAAAGACCTTCAACCCGACGGAAAAATTTGAAAAGGCCATGATTGAAAGCAAGCAGATGGAATATCTTTACAGCGACGGCGAACTGTATTATTTCATGGACCCCGAGAGCTACGAACAGGTGCCGCTCAACAAATCTCAGGTGGAGGACGCTCTCATGTTCATGAAAGAGAATATGCAGGCGACGATAAAATTTTACAAGGGCGAAGCCTTTTCCGTCGAGCCTCCCAACTTCGTGGAGCTGCTTATCACGCATTGCGAACCCGGCGTTGCAGGCAACACCGCAACAAACGCAAGCAAGCCCGCTACGCTTGAAACGGGCTACGAGTTGCAGGTACCCATGTTTATCAACGAGGGAGACGTGATAAGAGTGGATACTAGAACCGGCGAATACATGGAAAGAGCCAAATAAATATTTTGTTTTTCAGGGACGCTTTTTAAGCGTCCTTTTTTTGTCTAACGAATTTTTTGTCTAAATTTGCGACTTGATATACTTGTCCTCATAACATGAATTTTACGGCATAATGTATTTATATGATTTTGAAAGATATAATCCCCGAAAAGTGGCGCAACGGTTTTGCAAAGCTTTCCGACGATTTAAATGAAATCAGACTTCGCGCCTTGGCGCCGGTTAAGGTTGTCTGCTCGGGTAAACACGGATACTTGACGGAATCGGGTTTTTCCGCGGCGTCGCAGAACGCTTTTACGGCGCAGGTCAAGGATATAAACGACGCGTTGTTTCTTGCCTGCGAAAAATCGGTATACGCTTTTAACGACAATATAATAAACGGCTTTCTCACTCTTTCCGACGGGTGCAGAATCGGCGTGTGCGGCAGGGTGGTAAAAGAAAACGGCAGGGTAATCGCAATCCGCGACGTTTCGTCCTTAAACATCAGAGTGCCGCGCGCGGTAAGAGGCTGCGCGGACAAAATTTTCGGAGAAATATATCCCGTTCTTAAAAATTTGCTTGTAATTGCTCCTCCGGGCGCGGGCAAAACAACCTTTTTGAGGGAAACGCTCCGCCTGTTCGACGGAAAAAAAGTAAATATACTCGTGGCGGACGAGCGTAACGAGCTGGCGTGCATAAGAGACGGAAAACCGTTTTTCAATTTGGGAGGAAGCGTTGACGTTCTTTCAAACTCCGACAAGGCTTTCGCGTTTGAGTGCGGACTCAGAACCATGACTCCCGACATAATCGTCTGCGACGAGCTGTTCGGAAACGACGCGGAGTATATCGAAGGCTGCATTGCGGGAGGCGTAAAAATGATAGCGTCCGTGCACGCGGAAAGCGTCTCAGGCGCGCAGAAAAGGCTGGGGCGTAAGGTTATGGAGTGCTTTGACAAATTTGTCGTTCTTTCGAGAAAAAACAGACCGGGAGAAATAATAGGCACATACGGAAAGGAAGCGTTAATATGAAACTTCTCTTATGCGCGGTTCTTGTTGCCGTGTGCGGCTGCGGCGGCTTGTTTCTTTCAAAGAAATACAAACGCAAGGAACGGTTGTTTTTCGATTTGAATAATTTTTGTTGCAGCTTCAACGCCAATCTCGGCTATGAAAGAGTACCAGTTGAAAAACTTTTGGAAAACAACGAAAATCTTTTCGGAAAGGATTTTTCTCAGTTGGCCGAGGGGTATTTGCTGGACGGAGAACAGGCGGCGCATTCGGATATTCTTTCGGACAGTCAGGCAGACAAAATCGAGCAGTTTTTCGGATTGATAGGTAGAGGAGACGCCGCGGCTCAGCGCGAAGCCGTGTCTGCATACGGCGAATATTTCAGGAACGAACTTAAAAATGCGGAAAACGAGAACAAAAGCAAGGGAAATCTGAACAGGAAGCTTGGATTTTTGCTGGGTGTATTTTTGAGCGTACTTGTATTGTGAGGCGGGTATGGAAGTTGAAATCATATTTAAGATTGCTGCGATAGGAATCCTTACCGCGTTAATCAGCGTTCTTCTTAAAAAATCGGACAAGGACGAAATCGCAACTCTTGTCACGATTGCGGGGCTTATACTCGTGCTGCTTATCGTCATAGACATGATTGTGCAGTTATTCGACGTGATACAGGGGCTTTTCGACCTCAAAGCGCTGTATGAATATTATTAAAATAGTTGCGGTGGGCATCGTAGCGACGATTTTCATAGTGCTGTTAAAGCCCTCCCGTCCGGAAATAGCCACTGTGCTGGCGGTCGGCGCGGGAATAATAATAACGCTTTCGGTATTGGACGAGCTGTTTGAAATCGTCTATACCTTTTACGATATTGCCGACAGCACTGGTATAGAAAGAGGAATCTTTTCTTCGATTCTTAAAATTATCGGCATAGGCTATCTTACGGAATTTGCAAACGGTATATGCGTAGACTCCGGCGCTAAAAGCATAGGAGACAAATTGCAGTTTGCGGGCAAGGTTGTCATTCTTCTGCTTGCGCTTCCGATACTCGAAAACCTGATAGAAATAATTGCGGAGATTTTGCCATGAAATTACGGAAGAAATACGCCGTGTGGCTGTTGTTTTTATGCGTTTTGCTTATATGCTCCCTTGCTCCGTCGGTTTATGCAGAAAGCGACGTTGAAAAGGAATTGAACGAAACGATTGACGAGCAGCTTGGAGGAATCGATTGGAGCGGCCTGGAAGACTATTTCGACGGATTGGGAGAAGACGACAACAAGCTGTTCGACGGAAGCTTTCTCAAAAAAATAAAAAAAATCCTCGGCGGCGAAATGGATACAACCGCCGCAAGCTATCTCGGGTTTCTGGGAGATGTGTTTCTCGGCGAGTTCAACAAGGTACTGCCGTCGCTGCTTTCGGTAGCGGCAATCTGCATACTGAGCGGTCTGATAAACCGCACGAAAACCACGCTTTTGTCCGACTCGACGGGGGAGCTTATTAACTTTGTCTGTTACGGCGTCATAATTCTGCTTGTGTTATCGGGCGTATGGGAGCTGCTGGACTCGACAAAGGTTACCGTGCTGAGGATAAAACAACTCACAAATGTGGCAATGCCGATTTTGCTTGCCATGATGTCGGCTACCGGCGCAGCCGTGGGAACAAAGGTATATCAGCCCTCGGTAGCGCTTCTTTCCTCGGGGATAACGGAAATCATAGCAAACATCATTTTGCCTATGTTTATATTTACCGTTGTTTTTTCGGTGATTTCCAACCTTTCAAAAAATATCAGGCTGGACAAGCTTTCGGACTTTTTTAAAAAAACGTCGGTATGGATAGTGGGAATATCCTTCACGGTTTTTACGGGATTCCTGACGGTGCAGGGGCTGACAAGCTCGACGATAGACGGCGTTTCGATAAGGGCGGCGAAATTTGCGACCAAAAATTACATTCCGATACTCGGAGGTTATCTTGCGGACGGCTTCGACCTGATTCTTGCAAGCAGCGTACTGATAAAAAACTCCTTGGGAGTGGTGGTTTTGATTTTACTGGTAATCACCATTATGGCGCCCGTTTTGAAAATCGTTGTTTTCAATCTGGCGTTGAGTTTTGTTACGGCAATAGTGGAGCCGATTGCGGGAGACAGGATAGTGGGTTTTTTGAGCGGAGTAGGCAAAAATCTGACAATTCTGCTTGTTTCCATACTTGCGGTGGCTTTTATGCTGTTTATATTGATTATGCTGATTATTTTTTCGGCAAACACTTTTGTTTGAGAGGTAGCGTATGAATCTGTCCGCGTGGGTATTGTCGATTGTCGGAATAGTGGTGCTGACGCTTATGGTGGACATAATCATTCCCGAAGGAAAGACGGGCAAATATATCAAAGGAGTGTTTGCAATGCTCACGGTTTTTGTAATTGCCATGCCGTTGCCCAAAATTTTCAATTCGGAGTTTGATTTGGAAGAGTTTTTGCAGCAAAACACATCGGCGTCGGCAGATTACGATGTGTTGGAAAATATATATTATATGCGGCTGGAAAGGCTGGAACAAAAAATAATTACGTCCGCCGAAAGCGAGGGAATAAAAAATATGGAGGTGAAAATAAACGCGCTGAATAACAATTCTTTTGTCGAAATCCAAAGTATCGAGATAAATTTAAAAAATGTAGTTATAGAGGGAAAAAATCCTAATATAAATATTGTAGACATCGTAATCGATTTGGTTTCGAAGGCGGCGGAGACGGATAAAAGCGCGGTGAAGGTTTATGAGTGAAAAAAACTCCTCGGCAAAGCCGAAAAGGTTTAAGGGGTGGGAGCTTCTTGTAGCAACAGCGTTGTGCGTAGTCGTGGCAGTCATCTTTTTTTCGGGCTTTTCCGGATTCGATTTCGGAACGAGCGGGAAGAGCGCATCGACTGACGATTTTGAAGCGTACAGGAAAAACCTCGAAAGCAAGGTCAAAGAGGTTGTGGGCGCAATCGAGGGCGCCGGAAAGGTGGAGGTGGCAATAACCTTCGACGGCACGGTGGAAAGGGTTTACGCATACGAAACGAAAACCACGTCCTCAGGCAGCGTAACGGAAATCGTTTTTGCCAACGGCGCGCCCGTTGTAATCAAAGAAGTGCCTCCCGTAGTAAAGGGTGTGGTAATTGTTGCGGGCGGAGCCGACAATGCGGTGGTAAAATTGAATATTTTGAGAGCGGTGACGGTGCTGCTGGACGTGGATTACAACCGCATCGAAATAATCAAATACAAATAAATTCAAACGACATTTAAACGGAGGAAATTATTATGTCGAAAACAAAGAAAATCATTTTGCTGGTCTCTATGGTGGTTGTGCTTGCCGTTGCGGCATATCTCAACATTATGCTTTTGAGCAAAAAGAGCGGCGAAAACGGCAGCGGAGACGTTCAGTCCACAAGCACGTTTTTCAATACCTGCCGCGAGGATAGAGATACCGCCCGCAAGGAGGAAATAGCCAATCTCGACGCAATAATCAATGTTGAAGGCGACGAATACGAAACGGCAAGAGCAAACGCCGTCGCTCAGAAGCAGACGATAGTCAAGGCTATGGAAATGGAAATGCTGCTTGAAAATCTGCTTAAAGCCAAGGGCTTTGAAGACGTGGTTGTGAGCGTGGGCACTTCCTCTAACAGCGTCAACGTAATAGTAGCCGCCGACGGACTGACGAGAGAAAACACCGCCGTCATTTACAAAACCGTAGCTACGGAAACGGGATACGAAGCCGACTACATAAGAATACTGCCTATATAAAAATTTGCGCTTAATTTATTGTAATTTTTTCCGTTTTGTGCTACACTATATTAACTGTGGGGTACAAGCATGAAGGTTATCAAGCGCATAAACGCAAAAGGAAAGACCGCTTACAGCAGCGATATTCTGCCTAATATCGTGCTGTGCGCTATGGACGGGATTGAAGGAGTGGTCAACAATCGTTTGAGCGACGCCAAAAAGGAAGCGGCTCGTGTCAAGCGTATGATAAGCATCGACGCTTCGGGCGATTTCATTTACGTCGACGTGTACGTAAAGGTCAGATACAACGTCAACGTGACGGACGTCGCCTGCAAGATTCAGGAATCTATAAAAAACGCCTTCAACACTACGGAATTTAAGGTGAAGGATATAAACGTCCATATTGTAGACGTTGAACTTGCCGGCTGAAAAACATACCCTCTGCAAAGGGGGTATTTGAATTTGGGAGATTTTTATGAGGAAATACGCCAGAGAAGTTGCTTTCAGTCTTGTGTTTGAGTATATGTTTACGAAAGCTTTCAATGAAATGGAGCTTGAACAGTTTGATAAAAACAATTTGACGGACGAGGATTTTGATTTTATCAAAAAGCTGTACAAGGGAGTCGTAGGAGAGTATTCCGACTTGGAAAACAGGGTGGGAGAGCTTTCAAAGGGCTTTAAAATAGACCGTGTGTTCAAGGTGGACAAGGCGGTGCTTATGATGGCTATTTTCGAGCTGGACAATCTCGATACGCCCAAAAGCGTAGTCATCAACGAGGCGGTGGAGCTTGCCAAAAAGTTTTCCACGGAGTTTTCCGCCAATTTCGTGAACGGTGTGCTCGGAGCATACGCAAAGGATTGAAAAAAGAAACAAGGAGAGAATTGATTTATGGCTAAGATTCTGGACGGAAAAGCGTTGTCGCAGCGCCTTATGGGTGAATACAAGGCTCGTATCGAAGAAATAAACAGGAATGATTCCATTTGTCTTGCAATGGTTATTGCCGGCGGAGACCCGTCGAGTCTTCAATACGTAAAGGCAAACGAAAAGAAATGCGTTTCGATAGGAATAAACGTTAAAATCATACAGCTTGATTATGACGTAACGCAGGAAGCATTGGAAAAGACAATTTCCGAACTCAACGACGACGCATCCGTAAACGGCGTTCTGATTCAGATGCCGCTGCCTAAACATATCGACAAGCAGCGCGTCGTCAATCTTTTGTCGCCGGACAAGGACCTCGATTGTCAGGGCGACGGAAATATCGTCAGTCTTTACAACAATACCGAGGGATTTTGCCCCTGCACGCCGTCGGGAGCCATAGAGCTGTTGAAGGGCTACGGCATTTCGCTGAGCGGGAAAAACGTCTGTGTGCTTGGAAGAAGCAGCGTGGTGGGCAAACCGCTTGCGCTTATGCTTTTGAACGAAAACGCCACTGTTACCGTTTGCCACAGCAAAACGAGAAGCTTAAAAGAGGAGTGCCTCAAATCGGATATAATCATATCCTGTACGGGCAGAGCGGGGCTTGTGACTGCCGACATGGTGCCCGACGGAGCGGTTGTGCTTGACATAGGTACAAATTTCGTTGACGGAAAACTGTGCGGCGACGTGGATTTTCAGGCAGTCGAAAAGGTTGCCGGAGCTATCTCTCCCGTGCCCGGCGGCTGCGGTCCCATGACCGTGACCATGCTTATAAAAAATCTGCTTGCGGCCTACGACAGGCAGCATAAAACCGAATGATAATAAGCGTAACCCAATTCAACAATTTCGTTAAAGCAATGCTTGAAAGCGAGCCTGTTCTCAACGATTTGCAGGTTCGCGGAGAAATATGCAATTGCAGATACTCGGGGGCTTCGGTATATTTTTCCTTAAAGGACGAAAATTGTCTTGTCGATTGCTTTGCGTATACCTCGTCTCTTAAAGAAGATTTGAGTGACGGCGTTTCCGCAATTGTCAGGGGACGTCCGAATTATCTGAAAAGCGGAAGATTTTCCTTTACCGTTTCTGAAATCAGGACGGAGGACAGGCAGGGCAAGCTTTTTGAAAGCTTTTTGCAACTGAAAGAAAAACTGCGCGCCGAAGGATTGTTTTTGCCCGAGAACAAAAAGAGCCTGCCTCGATTCTGCTTTAAGGTGGGAGTTGTCACTTCGGTTTTCGGGGCGGTAATAGAGGATATAAAGAAAGTGGCTCAAAGACGGTGCGATTATATCGAGCTTGTCTTTTTCCCCGCCCGAGTTCAGGGAAACGACGCGGTAGAGGATTTATGCGCCGGGTTGGATTATTTCTCCGCTTCGGACGTTGACGCAGTTATTGTTGCGAGAGGCGGAGGCTCCTTCGAGGAGCTTAATCCCTTCAACAGCGAACAGGTGGTGCGCGCCGTGGCGCGCTGCTCCGTTCCCGTAATTTCCGCAGTAGGTCACGAAACGGATTTTACGCTGTGCGACTTCGCCGCGGATATACGCGCGTCTACTCCTTCCGTAGCGGCAGAAATGGTGACTGCCGACAACGTTAAGCTTGCGCTTTTTGAGTTGTCGCGCAAAATGAGCGCCGCCGTGACAAACAAGCTGTCGGGTGTGTTTCTTTTTTCTCGCGAGACGGTGGGGAGACTGATTGCCGGACTTTCGGCAAAAGAATTGAAGCTTAAAAATTTTTATTGCAATGTCGGTTTGCGATTGCTGGGCGGAACGGAAAAAAAGGAGCTTGCCGCAGAGTCTGCTTTTACGACGCTTTCGCGCAATTTGAAGCTGGCTTCACCATTGGGCATTCTTGAAAGAGGATACGCTGTTGTAAGAAAAGACGGAGAAAAATTATTTTCTCCTTGTCAGGTAAAAAAAGGCGACGATTTAGAAATAATACTACGTGACGGAAAAATAAAAGCCTCCGTCGAAACAGAGTAAAAATATGTTGGAAAATTCTTTGAACAAGCTAAAAGACATATCGGATAAGCTTGAGGACGAAAACACTTCTCTTGAGGAAGGAATAAAGCTTTTTGAGTCCGGCGTTGAAATTCTGGAACAGTGCGCCAAGGCGCTCGGCGAATGCAAAGGCAAGGTCAGCGTGCTTAAAAGCCGATTGGCTGCTTTGGACGACATTTTCGGCGAGGATTGAATGGAGTTTTTTGAGAAATTTTTATCCCATACGGAAAACAGCAGAGCGTTGGAGGCAGCGCTCTATACGTTGAGAAACGCAGGCAAGAGAATACGCCCCAATCTTGTTTTCAAAACCGCCGCGCTGTTCGACGTCTATGACGAAAACGTGGAAAGGATAGCCTGCGCTGTTGAGCTTATACACAATTATTCCTTGATTCACGATGATTTGCCGTGTATGGACGACGACGATTTCAGAAGGGGCAAGCCGAGCTGCCACAAGGTTTTCGGCGAGGGGACTGCCGTGCTTGCAGGCGACGGGCTGCTCAATCTTGCCGCAGAAGTGCTTTGCGGCGGACTTTACGGAGAAAAATATTTCAAAGCCATGGGCAGACTGTTTTCCCGTACGGGTTTTAACGGTATGATAGGAGGTCAGTCCTGCGACATAGACGAGAAAAAGCAAAACGACGAAAGCACGTTGCTGTTTTTGACGGAACGGAAAACAGTCAGACTGTTTGAAGCCGCAATGCTGTCGGCGGCGGACTATTGCGGAGCGGACGACTCTCAGACGCGCTCGCTCGGCGATTTTGCCAAAGCGTTCGGCTTTGCCTTTCAGATAAAGGACGATTTGCTGGACGAAGGGACGGAGCCGGATAAGCTTACTTTTGTTTCCGTTTACGGCGAGAGAGCGAAAGCTCTGTTGCGGGAATATTCGCTGAAAGCAGAAGAAAGTATGAGTCTGTTTAAAGACAAGTCGGGCTATTTTGTTGATTTAGTCAAAAAGAATCTTGACAGACAATAAAAATGTTGCATTTTTGGCGCAAATATGCTAATATAATAACAGTGATATAATCTATTGGTGGTGCAGTATTCTAGTCAGGCGTCGTTGCGTTGAGGGCGGGGATAAAATATCGCCAAAGGGCACATCGATGAAGTTTCTTGTGCTTGCTTCCGTTGCCCAAACGGGGGCTTGTGCTGGGAGTTAAGAGCTTTGGGTAAGTCGTAACGGCATACGACCTATCCCATTGTTCGGGGAGACTCTATTGGGTAGACCTTCTTTTAAGCCGGTTTACTCGTAGAGATTAAACCTGCTATGCGGTGACAAAAAGCTGTGTACAGAGTAGCCTGCTTTGAGTGGAGTTTCGGGATTAAAGAACACGAAGTCCGACGTTGGCCGACTGAGGGCGGAGATTGCTTTATGAAATTGACTTTGCAAAAGAAGCTAAACGCATCGGTGTCTGTTAAGGAAAACTTCTAGACTGTTTTCGGTAGCTCAGGGATTATAGTACGGACTTAGTGGCGATTCAGTTGCGTGTTCGGAGACGACGCGCTGCCGTGTTTAAAAGGAAACTGCTTTTTCGGCGACGAAGAGTACGCGACAGGGAAACCCTACTGAACCTATGCCGTAAGGTTTATCTGAGCTATTACCACCAATTCTTATATCGTGAGACGTTATTCTAAACCGAAAGGCTTAGAATTTTTTAATAATAAAAATGGAAACTAAAAAAGATAATTTAAAAAAAGTCAAAGACAATCAGGCGGACGAACCTCCTTTATCGGAAACGGAAAGCAAAAACGCGTCCGACGCGCTTCCGAGCGAAACCGCCGAAAAAAGCAAGGAAAAAGCAAAATCCGAAAAGCCCAAAAAGAAAAAGGGCAAAAAAGTGCCGTGGCCCGTCAAATCGTTGATAATTACGTTGATTCTGTCTTTCGGATTCAACATTTTGTCCGAATTGGTCGTAGCCAATCTGACACTCAAAACGATATTCATAGCATATATTCTTATATTGGTGATCGTACTTATCAGTATTATTGCCGACATAATAGGCGTTGCCGCAACATCCTGCGACATTCAGCCCTTTCTTGCTATGGCCGCCCGAAAGGTAAAGGGCGCGAAAATGGCGGTAAGAATCGCCAAAAACAGGGACGTGGTCAACTCTGTCTGCTCTGACATAATCGGCGACATATGCGGAATAATCAGCGGCGCGTGCGGCGCGGCAATTATTACCGTAATGGCGATTTCCGACAGCAAAATCAACCTTATTGCAAGCGTTGTGTGCAGCACCGTTATAGCGGCGCTTATGATAACAGGCAAAGCTATGGGCAAAAAATTAGGGTTGAACAAAGCAAGTCAGATTGTTTTGGGCGTGGCAAAGGTTTTATCGGTGTTCAGCAAAAATTGATGTTTCTGGAAAGTATAGGAGATCCGTCTGATCTCAAAAAACTTGATATAAAGCAATTGCCCGCCCTGTGCGACGAGCTGCGGAAGGAGCTTATACAAACCGTTGAGCAAAACGGCGGGCATTTGGCAAGCAATCTGGGGGTAGTGGAGCTTACTGTGGCGCTTCACTACGTTTTTGATATTCGGGACAAAATTATCTGGGACGTCGGACATCAAAGCTATGTTCACAAGCTTTTGACGGGACGCTTCAAAGATTTTTCCACACTGAGAAAAAAAGACGGACTTAGCGGTTTTCCCGATATAACCGAAAGCCAATACGACGCCTTCGGCACCGGTCACGCAAGCACGGCGATTTCTGCGGGACTCGGGCTTGCAAAAGCGCGCGACATAAAGCACGACGATTTTTCCGTCGTATGCGTGGTAGGAGACGGCGCGCTGACGGGCGGGCTGTCGTACGAGGGGCTTAACAGCATAGACGGCACCAATATGCTTATCGTGTTTAACGACAACGATATGTCGATAGGCAAAAATGTCGGCAGCGCTACAAAAAATCTTTCCCGCGTAAGAGTCAGAAAGGGCTATCTCAAATTCAAAAGCGGTCTTGAAAAAACAGTTGGAAAAATTCCGCTCATAGGAAAACCAATAGTAAAATTTTTAAAAAGCATTAAACGCGCAGTCAAGCTTTCCTGCCTGCGGAATATATATTTTGAAAACTTCGACATAAAATATGTGGGACCCGTCAAGGGACACGACGTAAAGGAATTGGTGTCGTATTTAAAATCCATTAAGGAAAACGTCAAAAAGCCTACCGTCCTGCACGTAATTACAAAAAAGGGCTTCGGACTGCCCAAGGCGGAAGAAAACCCCGCGCTTTATCACTCGCTCGCCTGCAAAACTGACAATTCGCAAATTAATATGTCAGAAATAGTAGGTCGGGAATTACTCAATCTCGGCGAGGATGAAAGAGTGGTTGCGGTTTCCGCAGCTATGACGCAAGGCGTAGGACTTAAAGGCTTTGCCGAAAAATATCCCGAAAGATTTTTTGACGTAGGCATAGCGGAAAGCCATGCGGTGACCTTCTGCGCCGGACTTGCCGCGGGAGGCTTCAAACCTTTTTTTGCGGTATATTCGACTTTTATGCAGAGAGCCTACGACCAAATATTGCATGACGTGGCAGTGCAGAAGCTCAATGTGACAATGCTCATCGACCACGCAGGCTTTGTAGGAGAGGACGGGCAGACGCATCAGGGTTTGTTCGACATCGCCGCGCTTTTGCCCGTGCCCGGTATGACTTTGCTTGCTCCCGCCGACGACGTTGAATTGAAGCAGATGCTTGCTTTTGCTTATCTGTACGGCGAGCCGTTGGCAATCAGGTACCCTGCAAAAATTTGCAGAAGCTTCGGCGCGGAGTTCAGATTCGGAGTCTGGCGCCGCATGAACGAAATCAGTTCGGATATAGCCCTGCTTGCCGTCGGCGGAAGATGCCTTGACGCGGCGTTGGACGCTGCGGAAATACTTGCGTCGCAGAGTATTGCGACGGAGGTCTACAATTGTTCGACGTTGAAGCCCTTTGACGAGGATTGCCTCAAAGCTCTCGAAAGCAAGCGCTTGGTAATTACGCTTGAAGAGGGCGTAAAAAAAGGTGGCTTCGGCGAAGCAGTCGCGGCGCGGCTCAGAAAACCTGTCTGCATCGGGCTGGGCGTGGACGACAAATTTGTAAGACACGCCACCGTCGAACAGCAGCTCGAGGAAAACGGACTGACTGCGGGCAATATAGCGGGAATTGTAAAAAGCAATTTGTTTTGACTTGCGGATAAAACACAGCGTATATTTACAATCGCATAATACTATTCAAGTCACTCGGATAAAGCCGTAAAAATTTATGGCTTTATTTTTTTGTTCAACTATTGCATATTATTGAAACGTGTTGTATAATAATTCAGGCGAGGTAAAAATGTTGATTGCGGCTATAAAAAATATAGTTAAAATTTTCGACAATACCATTTACGACACCTTTATCAAGGCGGCGGAAAAATGCGGCTTGGACTGCGTTTTGTTGGAAAACACCAAAGAGCTGTTGGAAATCGTAAGCAGGGTTGACCTGATTACCGTGTTCGGCGGGGACGGAACAACTCTTATGACGGCTGAAATAGCGGCGACCTACGGCATCCCCATTTTGACGGTAAATCTCGGAAAGCTCGGATTCATGTCGCAGCTTGAAGTCAAGGATATAGAAAACGGACTCAGGCTGATTGCGAAAAAGCAATACAAGCTGGACTCCCGCGAAATGATTAAAATCCAATTCAAGGACAAAACCATCAGCGCTTTGAACGATATAGTCATCTGCAACAAATTCCGCAACAAGGTTGTGGCTCTCGACCTTTACATAGACGACGAATTTGTGGATACCTTAAAGGGCGACGGCGTTATTGTTTCGACTCCGACAGGCTCTACGGCATATTCGCTCGCGGCGGGCGGTCCGATAATACATCCCAATCTGAACATCACTCTGATAACGCCGCTGTGTCCGCATTCGCTGCGGAACAGACCGATAGTGGTAAACGGAGACAGTATAATCAAAATCTGTTGTGTGGACAACCTCGAATGCGTCATAGACGGAGTTTCCACCTACTGGGACATAACGGATATGGACGAAATAACCGTCACGAAATCGCCGAAGGTCTCTCAATTCATTCAATTTTACGATACTTCGTTTTTCTCGAAGCTGTTCTGCAAACTTAACAGCTGGGGAAAAACCTTCAAGGAGGATTAAAATATGTCGCGCAGCAAGCGTCAATCTAAAATTCTGGAAATTATCAGCTCAAAAGAAATCGAAACGCAGGACGAGCTGGTCAGCGAGCTGTCCAAATGCGGATTCAACGTCACGCAGGCGACAATAAGCCGCGATATAAAGGAGCTGGGTCTGATTAAAGCTACGTCCGACCAAGGCGTTTCGAGATACGTGACCGTCAAATCGGTGGATTACATAATTTCAAGCAAGCTGATAACTCTTTTCAGAGAGGCGGTCGTGTCCTTTACCACCGCGAGAAATCTGGTGATAGTCAAAACTCTGTCGGGTTGCTCCACCAATGTAGGTATGGTTATCGAGCAATTCAAGTATCCGGAAATGATTGGCTGCGTTTCGGGCTACGACACCATTCTTATGGTAGCTATGACCGACGAGGACGCGGAAACCCTCAAAACGAAACTTGAAGCTATTTTGGGTTGAAATGTTAAGAAATCTTTTTATAAAAAACATTGCTCTGATATCTTCGCAGAATATAGAGTTTGAAAACGGCTTGTGCGTGTTAAGCGGCGAAACGGGCGCGGGAAAATCGATAATAGTAGACGCGCTGTCCTTTGTTCTCGGAGAAAGAGCGGATAAAAACTTAATAAAATACGGCGAGGAGACCGCCTTTGTCGAAGCCGCTTTCGAGCTTGAACCCGATTCGAGAGCGTTGGCGGTTTTGGACGAAATGGGCTTTGAAAGAGACACCGCCTTGATATTGAGCCGCTCGTTGAACAGAAATGGAAAAAGCGAAAGCCGAATCAACGGCAGGCTTTGCGCTGCCGGTATGCTCAAAGGTCTGACGGCGCTGCTTGTGGATATTTTCGGTCAGAGCGAGCATTTAGGTCTGCTTAAGCCCGAAAACCACCTTAAAATTATAGACGGCTATGCCCCTGCGGAAAACATAAGGGAAAAGCTCGCGTCTGCCTGCGCCGAATACAAAGCAGTGGAAAAAGAGCTGGAAAAATTCGGCGGCAGCGACGAGCAGAGGGAAAGGATTCTGGATATACTTTCTTTTCAGATAAACGAAATAGAATCCGCAGGGCTTGACGAGGAAGAGGAAACGCGTCTCCTTGAAAAGAAAAAAAAGTTGCTTAATTTTGAAAAAATTTCTTCTGCCGTGGGCGGCGCGCTTGTCGCGCTGGACGGAGAGAACGGAGTTTTGGAACGCATTGCGGAGGCGGTGCAGTGCTTTGCGGGTATTTCGTCGTTGGGAGAGGATTTTGCCGCGGTTTCGGACAGACTCGACGCGTTGAGATACGAGGCGGAGGACATAGTTTCAACAATAGAGGATATGTCGTCGGACGACGAGTTTGACGAGACGCTTGATTCAATCGAGGAGAGGCTGGACAGGATAAAGAGCCTTAAAAAAAAATACGGAGCCACGTTTGCCGATATTTTTACCTTTTTGAAAAACGCAAAGGAGCAGTACGACACCCTTTCGGACTCCGCACGTATAACCGAAAAGCTGAACGCACGCAAAAGCGCGCTTAAAACAGAGATTTATTCTTTGTCGGACGAGCTTTCAAAGCACAGGAGAGAGGCGGCGGAAAGGTTTGCGGAAGAAGTGGTCGGACAGCTGAGGGAGCTTGGCATGAAAACCACCTTTGCCGCGCAATTTGAAAAAGCGCCGTCGGAGGAGGAATTTTCGCCCAACGCAAACGGATTCGACCGAGTGGAGTTTATGCTGTCCGCCAATGCGGGAGAGCCTTTGAAGCCCATGTCCAAGGTAGCTTCCGGCGGAGAAATGTCGCGTTTTATGCTGGCTTTGAAAAACATAACGGCAGCTATCGAAAAAATCCCCACGATGGTCTTTGACGAAATAGACACGGGCATATCCGGAAACGTGGCGCAAATGGTGGCGAAAAAGCTGGCGCAGGCTTCCAAAAAGGAGCAATGTATTGTTATAACGCACCTTCCGCAGATTGCGGCAATGTCGGATGCGGGATATTTGATAGAAAAGCGCGAATTGAACGGCAGAACCGTTACCGAGGTTACGAGGCTGGATTCGGACGCCAAGGTCGGCGAAATTTCAAGACTTATCGGCGGAGCCGAGATAGGAGCTTACGGCGGCTTGCACGCGCGTGAAATGATAGATTGGGCGGAAAATTTTAAAAAAGGTTTGCTTTGATTTGAAAATTTATAAATAAAATGTACGAAAAGCCTCAAACTAATTTTGAGGTTTTTTGTTATGAATAAAAAAATTGTAATGGTTTTCGTTGCCGTTTTGCTTTTTGCGGCGTGTTTCTGCCTTGTACTTGCCGGCAGCGAAGCTCCCGAGCCGACGGCAGTTCGGTATGAAGCTTCGACGGACGACATATCGGAAAAGGTAAGTTCGTTATTCGTTGCGCCCAAGCGCAAAAAAATCGAAGAAAAAGTTTATGCAGGCGGTTATCCCGTAGGACTGAGCTTTGAAGGGGAGGGCGCCTTTATTATCGGTTTAAGCGACGTGATTACGGAAGACGGAGTAAAAACTCCCGCTCTTTCGGCAGGTCTCCAAATCGGAGACAAAATCATAGAGCTTGACGGCGTTATGATACCCAACACTACGAGAATGATGGAGGTTTTGGGAGCTAGCGACGGTCGTGAGCTTTCTCTGAAATATATCAGAGGCACAAAATTTTTTGAAACCAAAATCACGCCCGCGCTAGATATAGGCACAAAGACCTATAAGCTGGGCTTGTGGTCAAAGGACAGCAGCAGCGGCGTGGGCACAATGACCTTTGTGCGTGCAAACGGCGCTTTTGCAAGTTTGGGACACCCTGTCACGGACAGCAAGACGGGCAGAATAGTGACAGTTACGGGCGGAACTGTTTACGGCTGCGAAATTATCGGCGTTGACAGAGGGATTAAGGGAACTGCCGGCTCTCTCAAAGGAAATATACTCACGGACAAAAAGCTGGGAGAAATTTACGAAAACAACAAATTCGGTGTATACGGAAAGCTGGACTCAACAGCGGGCGACAAATCCGATTTGTATCAAATAGCCTCCGCCGACGAGGTTCATCCGGGAAAAGCTACAATACTTTCTACCATAGGCACGGAACGAAAGGAATATAAAATCGAAATAGTAAAGGCTTACAGACAGAGTGCGATGGACGACCGCAGCATGGTAATCAAGGTGGACGACAAGGAGCTGATCGATGCGACGGGCGGCATTGTTCAAGGAATGAGCGGCAGTCCGATAATTCAGGACGGCAAGCTGGTCGGTGCGGTAACGCACGTCTTTGTCAACGACCCGACGCGGGGCTACGGCGTTTATGCGGAATGGATGTTTGAAAATACCGACAAAATAATACAAAAAAATTCATAAACTACGGGAGATGTTCATATTTTTTTATATGAACATTTCTTTGTTTCTGCGGGACGCGGGAGCGTCGGTCAGAGATATCTTCAAATCGAATAAGACCAAGATGCTCGTTTACGTTGCGATATTCGTTGCGGGTATGATACTTGGTTTTATTTTTTTCAACAGGATAGAACAGACGGAGTGGCTTTACGTGCATACGACGGATATAGTAATCGTCGTTGTTCAGTCAAACAATTTTTTTGCCGTCTGGTTTCAGAATTTTTGGAAATGCGCAAAACTTGTGCTTGTTTTGTTTTGTCTTAATTTGTTTTCCTTCGGCAGGCATTTTCATTTTTTGCTGATAATAATCAGAGGAATAGTGCTGGGCGTGGGAAGCGTCGTTTTGATTGCGGAATTCGGATTTATGGGCGGGGTTTATCTTGCGGTGGTATTTGTTACGCGCAGCGCCTTTATGTTTGCCTGTATTTTCGTCGGGAAATACATCTGCGTTTACGAAGGCGGGTGTTTAAATCGGGATTGGTGGCATACCGCGAAAAAATATTTGTTCATGCTTGTCATGTGTCTGGTTTTCTGTCTGGCGTCGGCGCTTGTCGTCTTTCTCGTGTTGAGACCGCTTTTCGCCGTAGGCTGAATACATAATTTCTTTTCACGGAGACATACTAAGGAAAAAAGGAGATGGGCATGAACAGAAAATTATTTTTTGCTATTTGTTGTTTTGCGATTCTTGCCTGCTTAGCCGTCGGACTTGGCGGAGCAACCGACGTAAGCACTGTCAATGCGGACGTCGTCAAGGGAATAAATTCCTCGTCGCTTCTTATGGATTACGCTAGCGGCTCGGTCATTCACGAGCTGAATGCGTCTCAAAGGCGTCCGATAGCAAGCATGGTAAAAATCATGACGTTGTTAAGAACCTATGAGAGCGTGGCTTCGGGCAAGGTTTCGCTTGAAGACGACGTAACGGTGTCGCAGCGTGCCGCGGATATGGGCGGCTCGCAGGCATTTTTGGACGCAGGCAGCGTGCACAAGCTGAAAAACCTGATTAAAACGATAATCGTCGCAAGCGCAAACGACAGCTGCGTTGCAGTCGCGGAGCATATAAGCGGCAGCGTGGAAAATTTTGTCGATTCCATGAACAAAAGAGCGGGAGAGCTTGGCTTGAAAGATACAAATTTCGTTAATTGTACGGGATTGCCCGCCACAAATCAGTATTCCTGCGCCAAGGACGTTGCCGTAATGATGAGAACGCTCATATCTACGGAGAGCAATTATTTTGAGTATTCTAAAATCTGGATGGAGGATTTCGTTCATCCCGGCGGAAGAGTGACGGGACTCACAAACACCAACAAGCTGATTAGATTTTATCAGGGGTGCGACGGAGGCAAAACGGGATACACCAACGAAGCCAAGCATTGCCTTTGCGCTACGGCAAAACGAGGCGACACAAGGCTGATTGCGGTTGTGGTGGGCGCACCCGACAGCAAAACAAGATTTAAGGAAACATCCGATTTGTTAAATTACGGTTTCGGAAATTATGAAAGTAAAGTTATGTTAAGCCGTGACGGCCTCGAAGATATGCAGATAAAAAGCGGCGTAAAAGAAACTCTCAAAATAGCTCCCGCCGAGCAGCTGGCTCTGTTCGGCAAAAAAGGCGAAACCAATGGAGAACTCGTAGTAGAGCTTGACAGCGTTAAAGCTCCCGTAAAAGCGGGAGACGCAGTCGGTCGCGCGCTGATAGTCGCGCCGGACGGAACCGTTCTTGCCAAGACGGATATTGTTGCGCTGGAAGATATTGAAAATCAGAGCTATTTCGATACTGTAAGAGATATTCTAAGACAGTGGTAAGGCAAAAATGAAAAAATAAAGGGAGGTTTAACGCCTCTCTTTATTTTATGTGCTTGTGGAACGGCGCTTATTGGTGTATAATACATTATTATGATATTTTACGGAGCAATTGACGCTGCGGCTGCGGCGGGCGGCGACGTTTGGGTGGGCGTGATTTTCGTGTTGGGCTTTGCGACAGCGCTGATTTTCGCGTTGTCGCTTCACGAAATGTCGCACGCGCTTGCGGCGAAGATAAACGGAGACCTTACTGCCGCCATGTACGGCAGATTGAGTCTTAATCCCATGAGACACTTTGACCCCGTGGGACTTGTTATGATGCTGCTTGTCGGCTTCGGCTGGGCGCGCCCAGTGCCCGTCGACCCGAGGAACTTCAAAAATTACAGAAAGGGCATGCTGGACGTTGCGCTTGCGGGAGTTATAACAAATCTCATAGTAGCCTTCGTATGCAGCTTTGTCCTCGCTTTGCTCGGAGACTGGATTTTCTCATACAGCGCGTCTGCCGCAGTGTATTATCTGAAATATTTTTTATTTTATTTATTGGGGTACAGCGTTTTGTTGAACATAAATTTCGCGCTGTTTAACATTTTGCCGCTGTTTCCTTTGGACGGGTTCAGAGTAATAGAAGCGTTTTCCAAAAGGGATAACGGTTTTTTACGCTTTATGCGTCGTTACAGCGGGACAATCCTGCTTGCGCTTATCCTTTTGGGCTTTGTTTCCGACAGCTTTTTCGGCATAGACCTGTCGCCCGTGACTCTTTATATCACACACGTGGGCGGATGGATAACTTCCGCGCTTAAATGGCTGTGGGGACTATTGGGACTTAATCTGCCGCTTTGAGGATACGTTTATGACGGAACAGACAGAACAGGCGGCTTTGTCCGCGCCTGTGAAAACAAACGAGCTTTCTTTGAATATTAAAAATTTCAACGGTCCGCTGGATTTGCTTTTGCACCTTGTAAAGGAAGCCAAAATCGAAATAAAGGATATTTTTCTTTCGGAAGTCACCTCGCAGTTTCTTGCATACATGACTCAGCTTAACACGCTCGACGTGGACAAAGCAAGCGAATATATGGAGATAGCGGCTACGTTGCTTGAAATAAAATCCCATTCGCTGCTGCCGGTCATGCCCGGACTCGAGGACGACTCGGCGGAGACGTCGGAACAGCTGCTGATTAGGAGATTGGAGGAATACGCAAAGCTGTTCAAGGAAGCGTCTATGGAGCTGAAAGAGCTGGAAAATGTCGACCGCCTATACAAGGAACCCTCCAAAGAGGCGGGAGACGTCAGGTTTACGGTAAAGGACCTGTCGCTTGAAAATCTCCTAAATGCTTTTGCGGGAATATTGCACAAGGTTGAGTTGAGAAAGCTTGACGTAAACAGTCCGCGTCAGATAAAAAAAGAAACATTTTCCGTAAAGGGGAAAATGCTGTATATAAGAGATTTGCTTATGGAAAAGGACGAGACGTATTTCTTTTCGCTGTTTGAAGAGGATGCTTCCGCAAACGAGGTTGTCGTCACCTTTTCCGCTTTGTTGGAGCTTATGAAGCTGCAATTTATCAAGACCGAACAGCCGGACGCCTTCGGCGACATAAAAATAGTGAGAAACAAAGAAAATACGGGAGAAATAATCATAGATTATGACGAAAGTATCTAATTATCTCGAATCCATAGTTTTTGTGGCGGGAAAGGAAATTGCCATAGACGACGTGAGAGAAAAGCTCGGCATAACAAAAAAGGAAATGGACGAGGCGATTGCGGAGCTTAAAGAAAAGTATTCGGGAGAATGCGGTATAAATCTTTTGCTCTTTCACGGAAAAATTCAGTTTTCCTCCAATCCGGCATACGTTGAACAGGTGTCGGAGGTGCTCAATCCGATTAGGGAAAAAGAATTGACAAAAGCCATGCTGGAAACGCTGGCAATAATCGCCTACAAGCAGCCTATAACAAGATTGGAGGTAGAGGAAATCAGAGGGGTGGACTGCACGTACGCCGTTCAGAACCTTTCCAAGCTGTCAATGATAAAAATCGTCGGCAGAAAAGACGCGATAGGAAAGCCGCTGCTGTTCGGCACTACGGACGAGTTTTTGAAAAGGTTCAATCTCTCGGGTATAGACGAGCTGCCCAACTACGACAAGCTGCTTGAAAGGATAACGACGTTGAGCAACGCGACCGACGTAAACGATTTTTACAACTCCAATCGGGATATGAATTACGCTTCGTCGGAAAACGGCGAAGACGAGGTGCCGGAGTTTTTGAAGGACGAGGACAATCTTAACGTAATTTAAAATTTGCTGCGGTTGAGTACATTGGAATTAACGGGCTTTAAAGCCCGTTTTTCTTTGCGCATATTTTTTGTTTAAATTCTAACACTAATATTATGACGGCGGCAATACGTTTATCGGCTATCGCGGCGGCGGTGTTGATTGTCTTGTTTTTTCCTTTCAGATTCAATGCCGGTGCTTACGCCGATTTTAAAAACAAAAAATTCGGAGCAAAGATTTATCTGTTCAACTTTGTCCGCCTTTTTAAGATAGAAGGAGAGGCAGACGGACTAAGGCTTACGCTTGAGGGTACGATAAACAAGCAGGTCGACCTTTTAAGAGACAAAATGAGCAGCCCAAAAGAATTATTTCTGCTTAAAGCTCTTAAAATAAAGGCGCTGCACGTAACAATATTGCACGACATAATGAACTATTTTTCAGATAGTATTTTGCCGAAAGCCGTTATGGATATGCTTTGCATTTCCGCAGGACCTGTCCTGTGTCAAAAACTCGGCGCGTGCGTAAACGTGAATTACGCCGTGGGCAGTGAGGCAGTGACGGCAGAGGGCGTTTTCGCTGTCATGCCGATAAACGTCGTAATATTATTATTGAAAAAGGCGGTTGAAAAACTATGGAGCAACAAAACCAAATTCAGGAAATCGTAGAGGCGGCTATTTTAAACCTAAGACAGGTCGCAGAGGTAAACACGATAATCGGACAGCCAATCCTGACAAGCATGGGAGCGACGATTTTGCCCGTAAGTCAGGTTACGCTCGGCTTTGTCGCGGGCGGCGGAGAATACGGAAACAGCGAAAAGATACTCAAAAACAGTTATTCCAAGCAGTTCGCCGGCGGCACCGGCGGCGGCGCGACGCTGACTCCCGTGGGATTTCTCGTTTTGTCGGGAAGCGAAGTCAAAATGGTCAAGCTGTGCGAACAGAGCAATCTGGAAAAAATCGTGGACGTAACAAAGGATATAGTCGAGAGGTTCGTCAAAAACTGAAAATGAAAAAGCAATCATCGAAAAAATTTCTTACGGTTGTTCTTTGCGCGCTTTGCTGCGCTTTGGCTGTGTGCGGCTTGTTAAACGTGCCTCAGGCGCACGCATACCGCGCGACTACCACGGCAAAAGGCGCGGTGCTCATGGAGGCAGGTTCTCGCAGGGTTTTGTTTTCGCGTAATCCCGACGCTAAAATGCCTATGGCAAGCTGCACCAAAATCATGACTGCGCTTGTAGCGATAGAAAGCGGCGAGCTTGACAAAACGGTAGAGGTGCGTCCCGAGGCGTGCGGCGTCGAGGGTTCGTCCGTTTATCTCAGACCTAAGGAAAAGCTGACATTGAAAGAACTGCTCTACGGTCTCATGCTTCAAAGCGGAAACGACTGCGCGGTGGCGATTGCATACGAGCTTGCGGGGGGAGTGGAAAATTTTGCCGATATGATGAACAACCGCGCCAAAGAGCTGGGAGCAAACAATACCAATTTTGTGACGCCTAACGGACTTCACGACGACAATCATTATACTACGGCTTATGACCTCGGCTTGATTGCCTGTCAGGCTCTCTCAAACCAAGCTTTCAGAGAAATAGTAGGTACCAAAAGCGTAAAAATTTCCAACGAGGGCTTTGACTATCAAAGGGTGATAACCAACAAAAACAAATTGCTCGGCAGACTGGACGGCGCAGACGGAGTTAAAACGGGTTACACCAAAAAAGCCGGAAGATGCTTTGTCGGCTCCGCGACGCGGAACGGAATGAGTCTTGTGTGCGTGGTGTTGAATTGCGCTCCGATGTTCGAGGAGTCGGCGGAGCTGATTGAATACGGTTTTGAAAATTACGCTTTGAAACGCATCCTCCCGAAAAACAAAATGCTGGGACTCAAAACCGACGGCAAAAGCAATCTGGTTTACACCTGTGCGGAAGGCTTTTCCTATCCGTTGCGCAAGGACGGCAGCGAGGACAACAAAATTTCAGTTTTGACGGATACGGAAAACGGAAAACTTGAAATAAAGTTCGACAATGAGTTGATTTTTTCTTCGACAATCGGTATTATAAATATAAACGATTGAACGGAGATTAAATGAGGCTAAACAAATATCTTGCGGATTGCGGAGTGGCAAGCAGACGCGGCTGCGACGCAATTATTGCTCAGGGAAGAATAAAGATAAACGGCAAAACGGTCACGCAGCTTGGAATTGACGTAAATCCCGACAACGACACAGTCAGTTTGGACGGCAAAAGACTGAAACCCAAACGGCGCGACGTTTACGTTATGCTTCACAAGCCCAAGGGAGTCGTCTGCACGGCAAAGGACGACAAGGGCAGAAAAACCGTTCTGGATTTGCTGGACGTGAAAGCGAGACTGTTTCCCGTCGGCAGACTGGACTATGACACCGAAGGACTGCTGTTGCTCACGACGGACGGTCAGCTCGCCCAAACGCTTACTCATCCGAGCCACCATATCCCCAAAACTTACGTTGTCAGGATTTTCGGCGAGCTTACGGAGGATGAAAAAATTACTCTCGAAAAGGGAGTTATGTTGGACGGCAAACCGACTCTTCCCGCTTCAATCAAGGTTGTAGGAAAGGACGACAGAACCTCGCGTTTGGAAATAACGGTTTTTGAAGGACGCAACAGACAGGTCAGGAGAATGCTGGATTCGGTAGGAAAGGACGTCGAGTTTTTAAAACGCGTTAGCGTAGGGGATTTGAAGCTTGGCGGACTGAGTCGCGGCAAGTACAGATATCTCACCGAAAAGGAAATAAATTATTTGAAATCGTTGTAAGCAGTCGGCTTTCAGGTCTGACTGCTTTGGCGTTGAGAGGAAAGAATGAAAATATTGCTCAGCAATGACGACGGAATAGACAGCGAGGGCTTGAAGCTGCTTGCGGAGACGCTGGGGAAAGAGCACGAGGTTTTTGTGGTCGCTCCTGCGGAACAGAAGTCTGCTTTCAGCCACAGCATGACTTTCAGGAGGCCGCTGTACGTCGACAAAATAAAAATGAAAGGCGCGTCAAATGCTTACGCGTTGAGCGGCACTCCGGGCGACTGCGTAAAATTCGGCGCGGAGTTTTTCGGCTTCAAGCCGGATATAGTTTTGGCGGGCCCCAACAAGGGACCCAATATAGGCATAGACATTTTGTATTCGGGCACGGTCGGCGCGGCTCAGGAAGGAGCCGTTTTGGGGTATCCCGCAGTCGCGTTGTCCTGCGTTGCGTTCGAGAATTTCAGATTCGACACCTGCTGCCGATTCATGTCGGAAAATCTCGACAGAATAAAAGCCTTGAATCTTAAAGACAGCGTATTGAACATAAACGTCCCCAATGTAGATTACGGACAGATAAAGGGCATAAAGGTTGTAAAACACGGCAGACATTGGTTCGACGATATTTACGAAAAGCATATAGACGTGGAGGGCAACAAGGTGGGCTGGTGCCTTACCGGCGGTATAAGACAGCCGCCTAAGGGTATTCATTGCGATATGGAGTATATTCTTGAAAATTACGTCACACTCACGCCTTTGAAAATAGACCGCACGGATTATGAATTGCTTGACGTTGTCGGCGAGGCTTTCGAAAAATGAAGGTTCTTGTAGTGGGAGCCGGCGCGGCGGGGCTTTTCGCTGCGTACTCCGCGGCAACGCATACCGAAGCCAAGGTCACGGTTGCCGAGAAAAACGAAAAAGCGGGAAAAAAAATTTACATAACGGGCAAGGGACGATGCAACCTCACCAACCTGTGCACGCCGCGCGAATTTCTTGACAACGTCGTGCGGAACCCTAAATTTCTTTACAGCGCGATTTACGGCTATACTCCCGAAGATACCGTCGATTTTTTTGAGAAAAACGGGCTGAAACTTAAAACCGAAAGAGGAAACCGTGTGTTTCCCGTCTCAGACAAAGCGTCCGACGTGACAAAGACGCTGCGCGCCGCCGCCGAAAAAGCGGGAGCGGAATTTCGTTTTAATATGTCCGTTGAAAAGCTTACGCAAAAAAACGGAAAAATTTGCGGAGCGACGTTAAACGGAAAAGAGGAAAATTTCGACTCCGTGATACTTGCCTGCGGAGGAATGAGCTATCCGTCAACGGGCAGCGACGGAAACGGTTACCGTCTCGCCGCGTCTGTCGGACATAAAATAATCGAACCTGTACCCGCTCTTGTGGGATTTAAGGCGGAAAATACAGCCGCTCTTTCGGGACTGACTTTGAAAAACGTCAAGCTGTCTTATGCGGAAAACGGAAAGACAGTTTATTCGCAATTCGGCGAGGCATTGTTTACGCATGAGGGTATTTCCGGTCCTGCGGCGCTTACGCTGTCAAGCTTAGCGGCGCGTAAAGACGTAGACGGCTCGGAACTTGTTTTTGACCTGAAACCCGCTCTCGACGCCGATATGCTCGACAAGCGTGTTCTGAGAGATTTCGACGAGGGCAAAAATAAAGATTTGGGAAACGTATTGACCGCGCTTATGCCAAAAGCCCTGATTCCGTTTGTTGCGGAGCAGGCGGGGCTTAAAGAGGACAAAAAAGTCAACTCGATATCCTCAAAGGAGCGGAAAAAACTTGTTGAAGTTATTAAAAATCTTAAATTCGCCGTCAAAGGCTTTTGCGCTCATGATTCTGCCATAATTACGGCGGGCGGAGTTGACGTAAAGGAAATAAATCCCAACACTATGGAGAGCAAACTTGTTGAAAATCTTTATTTTTGCGGAGAAATGACGGACGTTGACGCGCTTACTGGAGGTTTCAATATGCAGATAGCTTTCTCTACGGGTTTTCTTGCGGGCAAGCTTAAAGGGGTGAAAGCATGACGGCAATCAGAGGAGCTACGACCGTTTCGGTAAACGCAGCGGAGGAAATAGAAAATGCCGCTGCCGAGCTGATTGACGAGATAATGAACAGAAATTTTCTCGGCGGGGAGGATATAGTCGCAATTATCTTTTCCTGCACGAAAGATTTGACGGCGGCTTATCCTGCGAAGGGCGCAAGGGAAAAGTCGGGGCTGAATAAAGTTCCCATGTTCTGCGTTCAGGAGCAGTATGTCGTCGGAGCCGTTGACAAATGCATACGGGCTCTGGTTCTGTGCCAAAAGACAATAAAAGACGCGCGTCATATTTATCTTAAAGGCGCAATAAATTTAAGAAGCGATTTGAGTTCCGAATAGCGTAGCAATTAATGGTTTAATCGTTGTCGTTGACAGTGCGCGTCCGTCCGTTGAGCAGGCTGTCGGAAAATATCGGAGCTTTAAAAAATTTCGGAGATATAAATGTCATATTACGGATTGATTAAATTTCTCGGCGGGTGGGCGGTCAGACTGTTTAACCCCGTCAGAATTTACGGAGCTAAAAAATTTGAAAACAAAAAAAGCATCTTTGTGATGAACCACGTGTCCAATATGGATTCTGTGGTTTTCGCAGCTTATTTCAAAAACGAATTTCGATTTGTTTATAAAGCGGAGTTTGACGAAAAACCTTTTTTGAGACACATATTTCACAATATGAGGCTCATTCCCGTCAAAAGGGGCGAAGTTGACTTGAAGGCTACGAAGGAATGTCTTTCCGCCTTGAAGCAAAATGAAATTCTGTTTATTTTTCCCGAGGGCACAAGAAACAGGGAGAGCGACGAAATGCTGCCTTTCAAGACGGGACCGGCGATGTTTGCACTTAAAACAAAAACGCCTATTAGACCTTTTTATATTCAGAAAGCAAAAAAAGGCAAAAAAAGATATATTATAGTAGGAGAGGAGTTCGAGCTTTCCGATTTTTACGAGGGGGGACTGAGCAAGGAAAATTTGGAAGCCGCAACGGAATTTATCCGCGTCAAGGTGACGGAGCTTAAAGAAAAATTGAACAGGGAGCCGAATGCTCTGAAATGACTGAAAAAATCATTTACGTTTCTGAAACAAACGGTTTTTGCAAGGGCGTAAAAAACGCCGTGGACACGGCGCTGAGATACGCGGGCGAAAACGTCTATACCTTCGGAGAAATAGTCCACAACAAGCGTGTTGTCAACAAACTCGCGTCATTGGGTATCAGGATGACCGAGGACGTATTCGGGCTTAAAAAAGGCGATACTCTCATAATCCGTTCTCACGGAGCAAAAAAATCGGTGTTCGAGCAATGCGAAAAATCGGGCGTAAAGGTTGTGGACGCAACCTGCCCCTACGTAAAGGTAATCAGAAACAAAGCCGCCGAATATTTTGGCAAGGGTTACCTTATCGTGCTTGTGGGAGACAAAAACCATCCCGAGCTGCAAGGCATAAACGGTTGGTGCGGCGACAGCGCCGTTTTTTTCGACGGAAAGGGTAAACTCCGACTCGAAACGGACAAAAATGTTCTCGTGCTTTTTCAGACTACATACGAAAGCAAAAAAGTTGATGAAACGCTGCAAAATATTGTGGCGGATAACGCAAAAACAGTTGAGTTTTTCAACACGATTTGTTATACTACTGAGGATAGGCAAAATTACGCGCTTTGCGTTTCCCGAAAAAGCGAGTGCTGCGTAGTGGTCGGCGGGCGCAACAGCTCCAATACCAAGAAGCTTTTCGACATCGCCAAATCCAACTGCAAAGACACCTTTCTTGTGGAGGAAGCCGCGGAGCTGAGTGATATTTGTCTGTCAAAATACAGTAGAATGAGTTTAATAGCAGGAGCTTCAACTCCGCAGGAGTTGATGGAGGAGGTTTTGTCAAAGATGTTTGCAGAAGCAAAGGACAACAGCGCAACGGTCGCAGTGGAAGAAATCAGCAAAGAAAACGAAGCTCACGAATTCGCAAGCGCCGTTGAGAAGATTGGAAAGAGAAGACCCTTGAAAAAGGGGCAGAAAATCAAGGGGACCGTTTCCCACATTTCCGAAGAGGGCGTGAATGTTTCAGTCGGCTCCAAAACCGACGGGTTTATTCCCAATGAAGAAGTGTCTATGGACGGCGACTTTGAAGCTGCCAAGAAAAATCTCAAGGTAGGCGATTCGATTGAGGTCATAATCACTTCAACGGACAAAGGGTTGACGCTTTCCAGAAAAGAAGTCGAAGAGCTTTACAAGGACGACGAGCTTGTTGAAGGCATCAAAGAGGGTAAAGAATTCGATTTGGTCATGAACAAAGCTGTAAAGGGCGGTTTGCTTTCAAAGCTCGGAAGCTACACCGTTTTTGTTCCCGCTTCCCATATACGCAACGGTTTTGTGAGAGATTTGACTCAATATGTCGGCAAAAAGCTCAGACTGATTGCGTTGGAGGACGGCATCGACGACAACAAGAAAAAAATCGTTGCAAGCCAGAGAGCCTTGCTTGAAAGAGAAAAGAAAGAGAGAGAGGACAATTTCTGGAACAACATCGAGGTCGGAGAAATAGTTGACGGCAAGGTTTTGCGTTTCGCCTCTTTCGGCGCTTTCGTAAGCGTGCGCGGTATGGACTGTCTGGCACATCTGAGCGATTTGTCCTGGAATCCCGTAAAGGAACCGGGAGACGTGCTCGAGCTTAACAAAACGTATGAGTTTGTTGTGTTAAAGCTTGACAGAGAGACCAACAGAGTTTCAATCGGTTACAAACAGCTGCAACCCCATCCTTGGCAGATTGCCGCAGAAAAATATACGCCCGGAACCGTCGTCAAAGGCAAGGTTGCGCGTATTTTGCCTTTCGGCGCGTTTGTAGAGTTGGGCGACGGCATAGACGGCTTGCTCCATATTTCCAATATATCCTGGGATTGGCTGTCCGATATAACGCAGGTTATCAAAATCGGCGACGAGGTTGAAGCCATGGTTATGGATTTTGACCTTGAAAACAGAAGAATCACGCTGTCGAGGAAGGCTTTAATCCCCGAACCGGGAAAAGCAGCCGAAGCCGAAAAGGTTGCCGCCACGTCGGAGGAACCGACAACGGAGGAGCCGACGGTTGAACAAACCGAATCATCGGCCGAAGAAAATAAGGAATAATTTTTAAGCAATTGTCGAAAGCGGTTGTTTTATTTGACAGCCGCTTTTTTTCGGCAAAGCGGACAAAGTTTCTTAAAAAATTTTTTCTCAATTACGTTAAAATCGTTGACAAATCTCCGATTTTAAGTTAAAGTAAATAGGCTGTGATGTGCGGTTGCTTGTCTCGGGGTGTAGCGCAGTTTGGTAGCGCACGTGGTTTGGGACCATGGGGTCGGGAGTTCGAGTCTCTTCACCCCGACCAGATTAGTCCGAATAAGGGCCTTTAGCTCAGTTGGTCAGAGCGGTCGGCTCATAACCGATTGGTCCGGGGTTCGAGTCCCTGAAGGCCCACCAACAAAGTCAAGTAACCTGCTTTACATACCGGATAATTGTGGTTTGTGGCCTGGTAGTTCAGATGGTTAGAACGCTAGCCTGTCACGCTAGAGGTCGAGGGTTCGAGTCCCTTCCAGGTCGCCACTTTTGCCTCGGTAGCTCAGTCGGTAGAGCAGGGGACTGAAAATCCCCGTGTCGGTGGTTCGATTCCGCCCCGAGGCACCACTCGAAGTGGTGTTTTTTTTAGAAATCTTTGCGCTGGTGTAGCTCAACTAGGCAGAGCAATTGATTTGTAATCAATAGGTTGTAGGTTCGATTCCCATCACCAGCTCCACAATTTAATATTTTTGGGAAGATTCCCGAGCGGCCAAAGGGAGCAGACTGTAAATCTGCCGTCCACGACTTCGGTGGTTCGAATCCACCTCTTCCCACCAAGCAGCCTGAATCGGTTTTATATAACTACCGTATTCAGGTTGTTTTTTTGTCGATGATACATGAAAGCAGCAAGTCATTAAAATTTTTATTTTAAATTCAAACGATTTCGTTAACTAAAAATGCGTAATAAATTTTATTTTTCCGAATCGATTTGGCTGTTTTCAGACAATTGCAGCCGCTGTTTTTTGATTTTTTTTGATAAAACAATGCAAGCGGCAATACCTGCAATCAAAATTATTGCCGCAACGCCGCAAATAGCCCATCCCCATTGAATGTCGGCGTCGCTTATTTCAACTGCCGCGTCAAAGAAAGTTATAATTATCCCGAACAGGAGCATTATTCCCGCTTCCACGGTCATCATTATGACATTTTTAAGGCTTTTTTCCAATTTTCGGCACAAATCCTCAGATTTCATTAAGAACATCCTTTAAAACAGCTTATTCCCGGCAGTGTAAAAAAGCTACATGTATACGCCGAATGTGCAGTCAACTTGTATTGCGTCGATTTGCACTCAAACCGATTTTGTGTTATAATACTTTCATGGAAAAAAATAATATCAGAATTACAGATGACAACGAAAACAATTTTTTTGAAAATGTCGATTCGGATTTGCTCATAGAAAAAACTATGCCGTATATGGAGCTTATGATGAAATACGGCTGCGCTTTGAAAGAAATCACGACCAAGTTCGAGGTTCTGAACAGCGAATTTTCTCTTTTATACAATCGGAATCCAATCGAATCAATCAAAACAAGACTGAAAAGACCGCGCAGCATTGTGGCAAAGCTTGCAAAACATGGCATACCGGTCACGGTGCAGAATATCCGCGAAAATGTTTTCGACGTAGCGGGCGCGCGCATTATCTGTTCTTTTCCCCACGATATTTATTCGTTGGTGGAGATGCTTAAAAAGCAGGACGATATAACGGTGTTGAAGGTCAAGGATTATATTTCCAATCCCAAACCAAACGGATACAGAAGTCTGCATCTGATTGTAGAAATACCCATATTTTTATCCGACAGAAAAGAAAACGTCGTTGTCGAGGTGCAGCTGCGCACGATTGCCATGGATTTTTGGGCAAGTCTCGAACATAAACTCAAATACAAGAAAAATATCGATACTCCCGAAGAGATTGTAGACGAGCTAAGAAATTGCGCGGACGAAATCAGCAGACTTGACCTCAAAATGCAGGAGATACATAAGCGCATAGAAAATTTATAAATCTTCTCGTTTTCGGTTGCAATAGAAATAAATATATAGTAAAATATCCGAAAAGGGAGTAGCCGGCGTTTTAAGCGTTGTTAAATCAACAGTCACGTTTTTACTGGTTTAACATTGAACGGCAAGACTTATGCGTTTTTTCGCATAAGTCTTTTTTGTTTCCCGCACCCTTCAATCGGTTTAAAACAAACAAAATATAGAATAATTTGAAAGGAGAAAAAAATGAAGCACTATTTATCGGAAGTTCGGGACGTCTTGGAAAGCGTTGACGCTACGCAAGACGGACTGAAAAGCGCCGAAGCAGGCGAGCGGCTGCAAAAAAACGGTCCGAACAAGCTTCGGGAGCCTAAAAAAGTTTCTTTGTTTGTCAGGTTTCTCAAACAGCTTGCCGACCCGATGATTATCATTCTGATTGTTGCGGCGGCAGTGTCCGCAGTCATCGCCGTATTGGAAAAAGAGAGCTTCGCGGACGTAATAATCATAGTTGCGGTTGTTCTGATAAACGCCGTGCTGGGAGTGTTTCAGGAAAGCAAAGCCGAAAAGGCGATTGCCGCTTTGCAGGAAATGACAGCCGCGACGTCAAAGGTGCTGCGGGACGGAAAAATCGTTCACGTCAAGAGTCAGGACTTGGTGACGGGAGATATAATTCTGCTCGAAGCCGGAGACTCTGTTCCTGCGGACTCGCGGATTATCGAATCGGCAAGTCTGAAAATAGAAGAAGCAGCCCTTACGGGAGAATCTGTCCCCGTAAACAAAACCGCTGCGGCTCTCAATACGCCTGACGGTCAAAAGGACGTGCCTTTGGGCGACAGAAAGAACATGGCTTATATGGGCAGCACCGTCGTATACGGTCGCGGCAAAGCCGTGGTTGTGGCTGTCGGTATGGACACCGAAATGGGCAAAATCGCAACGTCTTTGGAGATGGCTAAGGAGGAAGCGACTCCGCTTCAAAAAAAGCTCGGACAGCTAAGCAAGGTTTTAAGCTTTGCCGTTATCGGGATTTGCGTGTTTATATTTCTTTATAAGTTTATTTACGCCAAGGCGACAGGCTCCGTATTCGATTTTCCTACCGCGCTTGACTCTTTCATGATTGCTGTAAGTCTTGCGGTTGCCGCTATCCCTGAAGGACTTGCAACCGTAGTTACAATCGTTCTTTCCATAGGCGTAACCAAAATGTCCAAGCGCAACGCCGTGATTAGAAAACTGACTGCTGTGGAAACTCTCGGCTGTGCGCAGATTATATGCTCGGACAAGACCGGAACGCTCACCCAAAACAAAATGACTGTGGTGGAGTGCTTTTGCGAGGACAGCGAGCTTTTGGGAACATGCCTTGCGCTTTCATCCGACGCGGAGCTTGACGAGGACACGAATCAAGCCGTAGGAGAGCCTACGGAGTGCGCTTTGGTCAATTACGCCTATTCCATCGGGTTAGATAAAAACCGTCTCAAGGCCACTCAAAGGCGCGTAGGCGAAGCTCCTTTCGACTCGATGCGGAAGATGATGTCCACAATCTGCAAAAACGAAGAGAACGGCGAGCTGCTGCAATATACCAAGGGTGCGCCCGACGAAGTGTTGAAGCGATGCTCCAAAATGCTTTCCGACGGAAAAATTGTCGAGCTTGACGACTCGTTGAGAGCAAAAATCCTCGATGAAAACAAGCGCATGGCAAGCAAGGCTTTAAGAGTGATGTGCGGCGCATACAAGCCCTTGACGCAGCTGCCGACAAGCTTTGAGCCTTCCGAGCTGGAAAAAAATCTCGTTTTCATCGGTCTTGCGGGAATGATAGACCCCGTGCGTCCCGAGGTGAAAGCCGCGATAGAGGAATGCAATCGGGCGGGCATCAGACCTGTTATGATTACCGGCGACCACAAGGACACCGCGGTGGCCATTGCTTTGGAGCTTGGAATCATAACCGATTCCTCTCAGGCTTTGACGGGCGCGCAGCTTGACGAGATGTCCGACGACGAGCTGCTAGGCAAAATAGAGGATTTTTCCGTTTACGCGCGCGTACAGCCCGAGCATAAGGTGCGTATTGTGAACGCATGGAAGCAGCGCGGCTGCATAACGGCAATGACGGGCGACGGAGTAAACGACTCTCCCTCAATCAAGAGCGCCGATATAGGCATCGGCATGGGAATAACGGGCACCGACGTAACCAAGGGAGTAGCCGATATGGTGCTTGCCGACGACAATTTTGCCACGATAGTGTCGGCGGTAGAGGAAGGACGGCGCATATACGACAACATAAGAAAGTCTATACAATTCCTGCTTTCCTCAAATCTGAGCGAGGTTATTGCAATTTTCGTTGCCACGTTGTTCAACTTCGTTATACTCAGCCCGATACACCTGTTGTGGATAAACCTGATTACCGATACGTTTCCCGCGCTTGCGCTCGGAGTAGAGCCTGCGGACGAAAAAATTATGAAACGTCCTCCAAGAAACTCCCGCGACAGTATTTTCGCAAATCATCTCGGAATCGACGTTGTCTATCAGGGGATTATGGTAGCGGTATTGACTCTTGCCGCCTATTTTATCGGCTTTGAAATGGAAAACGGTTATTGGGGAATCGGGCAGAGCAACGACGGCATTACCATGGCTTTTCTGACGCTATCCATGGCTGAAATGTTCCATGCTTTCAATCTGCGCAGTCGCAGCCGCTCCGTTTTTGCGGTAAAGAAACAGAATTGGATTCTGTGGGGCGCGTTCGGGATTTCGCTTGCGCTTACTACACTGATTATTTTCGTGCCCGCGCTCAGCGGAATTTTCGGACTGACGCCGATAACAATCGCGGAATATTTTACCGCTATGGGACTTGCGTTTCTTGTTGTGCCGATTGTCGAAGCGGTAAAGCTGATTTCGGGCGTTTCAGAAAAGAAAAAAAGCAAAAGGAAATAACAGTCGACAATTCCTATTGATTTAGTTGCTTTTGTCCCAATCCTTTTTCTTGACTTATGGGGCAAGAAAGTTTATTATTAAGAAACTTTTTCAGAGGAACCGAATATGACACAAAAGGATTGGCTTAAAGAGGAAATAAAGGCATACAGGAAATATGACGTCGCGGCAAAAAGCGACAGGGAAATCGCCAAGCTTTACCCGGGATTAAAAGCAAGCCTCAGACACAAAAAAGCGCACAGGCTTTATCTCGAAGGGAAATACTTTCTTGCGCGAAAATATGCGGACAAAACAAGACTCAAAACGGGCATTGAAATACATCCGGGTGCAAAAATAGGCAAGGGCTTTGTCATAGACCACGGGATGGGAGTCGTTATCGGAGAAACGACGGAAATAGGCAACAACGTGCTGATATATCAGGGGGTTACTCTCGGCGGCACGGGGAAGGAAACGGGCAAGCGCCACCCTACGATAGGCAACAACGTTGTCATAGGGTGCGGAGCAAAAGTTCTCGGTCCGGTAAACATAGGAGACAATGCCAAAATCGCCGCAAACGCGGTTGTACTCACCGATGTTCCGCCGGACAGCACGGCTGTCGGAGCGCCTGCAAAGATAATAAAGATAAAGGGTGCGAGGGTAAACAACACTGCCGCGTCCATGCTGAACCATGCGGACATACCCAACGTAATCGAAGAACTGTACGGCAGAATAAACGCTTTGGAAAAACAAATTGCGTCGAAGGAGAAAAAGTGATATGCTGAAAAATTCCGTAACGAAAACAATAGGCAACACACCTTTACTCCGTATGACGCGGCTTAAAAAGAGTCTCGGATTGAAGTCGGATATCTTTGCCAAGCTTGAATTTTTGAATCCTGCGGGAAGTATAAAGGACCGTGTTGCCGAAGAAATCATCGCTTCGGCAATACGGGAGGGAAAAATAAATGCAAAAACTACCGTCATAGAAGCGACGAGCGGAAACACGGGTATAGGGTTGGCGTTTTGTTGCGCGTGCAGAGGACTTAAACTTATTGTGGTGATGCCCGATACTATGAGCGGAGAAAGAATTTCACTGATGAAAGCTTACGGCGCGGAGGTCGTTCTCAGTCAGGGCAAACTGGGTATGCGCGGAGCGGTAGAAGAAGCCGAAAGGATAGCGGCAAGCTCGGACAATGCTTTTTTGGCGCGTCAGTTTGAAAATCCCGCCAACGCAGCCGCCCATTTTAAAACCACGGGACCTGAAATTTACCGCGATTTGAGCAATACGGATTATTTCGTAGCAGGCATAGGCACAGGCGGAACAATAACGGGCGCGGGCGGTTTTCTCAAAAAAAAGCTGAAAGACGTCAGGCTTGTGGGAGTGGAGCCTGCCGCCTCTCCCGTGCTGACCGAGGGCAAAAGCGGAAGCCATCGAATTCAAGGTATAGGCGCAGGCTTTGTCCCGCCTTTGCTCAAAAAAGAATTGCTTTACGACATAGTCACGGTGAGCGACGAAGATGCGATTTATTTTGCAAAGCTGGTTGCCTCGACGGAAGGGTGCTGCGTAGGTATTTCTGCGGGAGCGAATGTTTGCGCCTGCGTCAAACTTGCGCAAATGGAACGCGGAAAAAATATAGTCACCGTTTTGCCTGACAGCGGCGCAAGATATATTTCTACGGGATTGTTCGGATAAAACTATTATAGATAAATTGAGACGACTCTTCGGAGCCGTCTTTTTTCTTACCTTTTAAGGACAAAAACCGTCCGTATTCGACAAAACAGGCTCTTTCGGACGTTCTTATTTTTGATAAAATCGATTGGCAAGGAGGCAATCATGGAAGTAGCTGCAAAAAAAGAATCCAACAATCTTGTCATTTTTCTAATCGGCGAACTGGACGAATACACGGCTCCTTATACCAGAAGCGCCATAGACAAGGCGTTGGACGGTTACAAAAGCGCGGATATAATCTTCGACTTGTCGGGGCTTACGTTTATGGACAGCACGGGAATAGGTGTGCTTATCTCCAAATACAAGCAGCTTAAAGGCGCGGACAGCAGACTTTACGTAAGAAAGCCGTCCAAAAGTATAGACAAAATTTTTAATATGGCAGGATTGTATTCAATAATGCCGAAAATCAGTTAAAGGAGTTTTGAAAATGAAATACGACAACGAAATGACTCTTACCGTTTCCTCCAAATCCTGCAACGAAAGCTTTGCGCGAAGCGCCGTGGGCGCTTTTTGCGCGCAGTTAAATCCGACCATCGAGGAAATCGGAGACATAAAGACGGCGGTCAGCGAGGCGGTTACCAATTCTATTGTTCACGGATACAATTACGAAGAAAACGGCAAGATAGACATATGGGTGGGACTCAACGTGGAGAAAAACGCCGTCTATATCAAAATCTGCGACCACGGCAAGGGAATACCCGACGTGGCAAAAGCCATGCAGCCGTTTTTCACCTCGTGTCTGACAGACGAAAGGTCGGGAATGGGATTTACGGTTATGCAGGCGTTTACCGACGAGCTGAATGTAAAATCTGAGCTTGGAAAGGGGACTACGGTAAAAATGCGCAAAATAATCGGCGCCTGCGAAGAAGCCGAAAATCTGGAGAGTGAGGCTAATGTTTGACCATGACGTAACTATGGAACTGATTCGCCGCGCTCAGCAGGGCGACGAACAAGCTAAAACCAGACTCATAGAGGAAAACACGCCTCTGCTTAAAAGCATAATCAGGCGCTATGTGGGCAAGGGCGTCGAATATGACGATTTGTTTCAGATTTCAAGCGTAGGACTGCTTAAAGCAATCAACAATTTTTCTTTGGAGTATAACGTAAAATTTTCCACTTACGCCGTCCCTATGGTGCTGGGAGAAGTAAAAAGATTTCTCAGAGACGACGGCTATGTCAAGGTATCGCGCTCTGTCAAAACTCAGGCAAACAAAATCAATCAGTGGGTGGAGGCTTATCGCAAGACTCATCAGAACGAGCCGTCGGTGGAGGAAATCGCGGCGGAGTTCGGGCTGGATACAAGCGAAGTCGTTTTTATTATGGACTCCACGAAAATTCCCGTTTCTCTGTTTGAAAAAATCAACGATTCGGACGACAAGTCCCTTTGTCTTATGGATAAAATTCCTTCTCAGACCAAGGACGAAGACCTTATAGACAGAGTAATACTGAAAGCCGTCATAAAGGAACTGACGCAAAGAGAAAAGAAAATTATTATCATGCGATATTTCAGAGATATGACTCAAAGCGATATAGCAAAACAGCTGGGGGTGTCGCAGGTTCAGGTTTCAAGACTTGAAAACAAAATACTTGAAAAAATCAAAGCTAAATTTTCAGTTTAGGAGTCCGAAAGACTCCTTTTTTTTATTTGAAAATTGAAAAATTCGGCAATTATATAATATTATTACAGAAATAGTGAGCTGTAATTTATTTTTTTATATTAGTTTAAAATCGAATTTAGAGGAAAAAATAAATCAAGAGGTGTTTGCTATGAAGACAGAACCTTTTGCCGAATTTGAAAAAAATATAGATTGCCGGGAAATAAGGTACAACGACAAATCGCCAAAACAGACAAGGAGAAGAACATGAGCAAAAAGACTGCGGATGATTTTGTTGAAATAGACAAATCCAATTATAAGGAGTACGTTTTCGTCAAGTCGCCCAAATCCAAGCATTGGAAAAATATGATGTGGGCGTTTTTAATCGGAGGCGCGATATGCGTTCTCGGACAGTGCTTTATCGAATTGTACGTCTGGCTGGGAATCGTGCGCGAAGAGGCAAGCGTGCTCGCATCGGCAACTCTCGTTGCGCTTGCAGCGATTTTTACCGGTATAGGTATTTACGACAAGCTGGGCAGATTCGCAGGGGCGGGCAGCACAATTCCGATTACGGGATTTTCCAATGCGGTGGTTGCGCCTGCGCTTGAATTTCGCTGTGAAGGCATGATATACGGGCTCGGCGCGAAAATGTTTCTCGTTGCAGGACCTGTCGTGGTCAACGGCGTCGCCGTTTCGATAGTGATTGCGTTGATAACTCTTATCGTGGGAGGGTTTTGAAATGGGCACAAACATAGAAACCTCTTTAAAAAAGCGCACGATTTATTTCGACAGGGTTTTCTGGCAGGAGGGCTTTGCATTGGCAGGTCCCAAGGAGCTTAAAGGAAAGCTCGGAGACAAATTCGACTTTACGTTAATCAACGACAAATTCGACCAAGATACCTTTGAAAAAGCCGAGAGAAAAATGTTTGAAACCGCGCTCGACGGACTGCTCGCAAAGTCAAAAAAGCTGCCGATTGAAATCGACGTCGTGCTTGGCGGAGACCTTTTGAACCAGTGCGTTTCAACGTCGTTTGCCATGAGAAAATCAAGCGCGTCCTTTCTCGGACTTTACAACGCCTGCGGAACTTACGCCGAAAGCATGATTCTCGGAGCCGCCCTTGTGGACAAGTTTTTGGACAATGCCGTTTGCGTAAGCGGAAGTCATTTTTCAAGCGCCGAACGACAGTACCGTTATCCTTTGGAGCTTGGCGTTCTCAGGTCTCCCATGACGCAGTGGACCTGCACGGGCGTGGGATGTTCGCTTTTGAGCAGAGAAAAATCTGAAAACGCTCCGCGAATTGTTTCGGCTACAATGGGGCGGGTTATCGATTTCGGAATAAAAGACGTCAACAATATGGGCGCCGCCATGGCTCCCGCGGCAAAGGATACGTTGTCGCAGTATTTTTCGGACACGGGGAAAACGCCCGACGATTTCGATTTGATACTTACGGGCGATTTGGGCAAGCTCGGCAAGGATATTCTTATCGACCTCATGGAGCGCGAGGGCGTCGATTTGACAAAAAATTACGCGGATTGCGGAGCGGCGCTTTATTACGAAAAACAAAAAACCTATCAGGGCGGAAGCGGCGCGGCTTGCAGCGCAATCGTTGCAAACGGAATAGTTCTGGACAATCTGAGAAAAGGGCAGATGAAAAACGTGCTGCTTATCGGAACGGGCGCTCTGATGAGTCCCCTGACCGCCTTTCAGGGGGAAAGCATTCCGTCAATCGCGCACTGTATAGAAATTTGCGCGGAAAATTTTGATTCGGAGGGAACTCAAAATGCTGTGGCTGACATTTCTTAAAGCATTTGTGGTCGGAGGGGCTATCTGTCTTATCGGACAAATCATAATAAATTGGACCCACCTGACAAACGGAAAAATACTCGTAATTTTTCTTTTGGCGGGCGCCGTGCTGCAAGGCTTCGGAGTTTACGAATATCTGATAAAATGGGCGGGCGCGGGAGCAAGCGTGCCCATAAGCGGATTTGGCTACGCACTGGTAAAGGGCGCGGTGGAAGCGGCAAAAACAGACGGCGTGGTGGGCGCTTTTACCGGCGGACTTGCCGCCTGCGCAACCGGAGTATCCGTTGCGATTTTCTTCGGTTATCTCGTCGCGCTGATTTTCAAACCGCGTACAAAAACCTTCTGATTTGGGCGGGACAAGCACAAAATCTCCTGTTACGGAATAAAATAGTGTGAAAGGAGAGCGACTGTGCATACGAAACGCGCCGCAAAGAAAAGCGGAAAACTGAGAAAGCTTCGCAGAGGCTTTATTTTGCTCGTGCTGCTTATTGCGATAGTCGTTCTTGTAATTTACACCTTGAACTCTGTGGGACCCGTAATCGTGTCCGTAAGCGAAGCAAGAATACGCGCCTTGACTACGTCTGCCGTCAACAGCGCGATATTTGAAGTTATGACCGAGCCTACGAAATACAGCGAGCTTATCACAATACAGAAGGACGACGCGGGCAACATAACTCTGATAGAGGCAAACGCCATAGTCATCAACAACCTTGCGCGCGAAATGGCAAAACAAACGGAAACCTACATGGAGGCAATCGGAGAACAGGTAATTAAAATACCTGTCGGCACTCTGTCGGGCAGTCCGCTGCTTTCGGGCAAAGGTCCCAAGGTGACAGTCAAGGTAGTGCCTGTCGGCTCGGTAAAATGTCATTTCGTTTCGGAATTCGAAGAAGCGGGCATAAACCAATCCAGGCACAAAATTTACCTTGACATAATAACCAATGTGTCCATAATTCTGCCCACATCTCAAACTACGGTAAAAACAAACACTCCGGTGCTTGTTTGCGAAAGCATCATAGTGGGAAAGGTGCCGGACACCTATTTCAACGTAGGCTCAATCGGAGGCAGCAATTTGGATTTGCTCCCTTGACAATGGGTTGTCGAACGGGCGCTTGAAGCGCCCGTTTTGATTTAAGTTTTTGCAATTACTTTAAAATACTTGAAAAATTTTACTACTTGTGCTAAAATATAAAAAATAAAAAAGACTGTGACCAAGCATAAGAATTGCGTGCAGGAGACCTTTCAGAGAGCAGCCGTTTGGTGCGAGGCTTGCGGGAAGCGCGCAAAAGATATTCACTTGCGAGTTCGGCGCGTGAGTCTTAAAAAGAGGTAGCCCGCTGCGGAAACGGCTCCGTAATGCCTAAAACAAGGTCGAGCTTTCGACGAAATCAGGTGGTACCACGAAAATTTTCGTCCTGACATTTTTTGTCGGGACTTTTTTCAATATAAAATCCAGAACGGAGAAGATGTAAATGAAAGCCAAAATTGCAGATATTGCAAAAAGATTCAGAGAAGAAATTGCTAAGTGCTCCGATTTCGACTCCCTACAAACAATAAAGGTAAAATTTTTGGGTAAGAGCGGAGAGCTTACGGGACAATTGAAGTGCATGAAGGAGCTGCCTCCGGAAGAACGTCCGGCTTTCGGCAGTCTGGTAAACAGCGTAAAGCAGGAGCTTGAACAGCTTTATGCGCAGACTGCGGAGCGTCTTAAAATAAGCGCGCTCGAAGCCAGACTCGAATCGGAGAAGGAAGACATAACAATCGAAAAAAAGCTTTCTTGCCGCGGCACGATTCACCCCATAAACAAGGTAACCGACGAAATCGTCGATATGTTTGTCGGTTTGGGCTTCAAAACGGTGGAGGGGCCTGAAATCGAAACGGATTATTACAATTTTCAGGCGTTGAATCTTCCTGCCGACCATCCTGCGCGCGATATGCAGGACACCTTTTACGTCGCGCCAGGACTTTTGCTGCGCTCGCAGACGTCGCCCAATCAGGTAAGGGTTATGGAAAAGGAAAAAGCGCCCATAAAAATTTTGTGTCCGGGCAAGGTATACAGGTCCGACAGCGACGCTTCGCACTCTCCCATCTTCCATCAGATAGAAGGTCTTGTTGTGGACAAAAATCTTTCGTTGTGCGACCTTAAAGGTTGTCTTGAATTTATGGCTCGCAGGCTGTTCGACGACGATACCCGCATAAGATTCAGACCGTCTTATTTCCCTTTTACGGAACCAAGCGTGGAAGTGGACGTAACTTGCTCGAACTGTCACGGAAAAGGATGTCCGCTGTGCAAATATACGGGATGGATTGAAATACTCGGCGCGGGCATGGTGCATCCCAATGTATTGGAAAACTGCGGCGTCGACAGCAAAAAATTCAACGGTTTCGCTTTCGGAGTAGGTATCGAGCGTATTGCCATAATAAAATACGGAATACCTGATATACGGTTGTTTTACGAAAACGACGTCAGATTTTTGAAGCAGTTTAAATAGGAGGATAAAATGAAAATTCCGGTTTCTTGGCTAAAAGATTTTGTGGATTTGGAAAATATAACGGTAAATCGGCTTTGCGAAGCGCTCGTGTCCGTCGGGTTTGAGGTGGAGGAGGTAATTGAGCTCGGCAGAGAAATAAGCAACGTCGTGGTGGGCGAAATTATATCTATGGAAAAACACCCCGACGCGGACAAGCTTAAAGTATGCAGGGTTGACGTAGGAAAGGAAGTTTTGCAGATTGTGACCGCCGCTACCAACGTGAAAACGGGCGACAAGATACCTTTGGCGCTGAACGGAGCAACGCTTGCGGGCGGTACCGTGATAAAGAACGGCAAGCTTCGCGGTGTGGCTTCAAACGGAATGATGTGCGGCGGCGAAGAATTGGGTATTTGCGAGGACCAATATGCAGGCGCGTCTGTGGACGGAGTTCTTATTCTCGAACAGAATGCAGAAGTAGGCAGGGACATAAAGGAAATCGTCGGATTGGATGAGTGCGTTATAGACGTTGCCGTCACATTCAACCGTCCCGACTGCAACAGCGTCGTCGGTATTGCAAGAGAGGCGGCAGTAGCATTGGGAAGAAAATTCACGCCTCCCGAAACGGATTTCGACACCGTTGAGGAAATATCGACAAGGCAGTACGTAAACGTCGATGTTCGTGACGCCGAGCTTTGCCCCGCTTACTTCATGCAGGCGGCGGAAGTCCAAATTGAACCGTCTCCCTTGTGGATGCGCAGACGCCTCCATGCTGCGGGCTTGCGCGGTATAAACAATATAGTTGACGTGACCAACTACGTCCTGCTTGAAGTAGGTCAGCCCATGCACGCGTTCGACTACAAGGAAATATCGGACAAAACCATTGTTGTACGCCGCGCAAGGAAAGGGGAAACCATTATTCCTTTGAATGAAAAGGAATACGGGCTTGACGAAAACATACTTGTTATAGCGGACAAATCGCGCCCCGTGGGACTTGCCGGGGTGATGGGCGGACTCAATTCGGGTATAAAACCCGATACGTCCACAGTGTTGTTGGAAGCTGCCGAATTTAACAGAGAAAACATACGCCGCACAAGCCGCAGGCTGGGCATTCGCTCGGATTCGTCGGCACGTTTTGAAAAAGGCGTAGACTCCTGCACGGCGCATTTGGGACTTATGCGCGCGCTTCACCTCATTTCAAAATTAAAATGCGGAAGAATTGCCGCCGACACAATCGAAAGCCTGTCGCATGAGATAAAGGAACGCGAAATCAAATTCCATTATTCGAGAGTAAAAAACCTGCTAGGAATAGACATACCTCAAAGCGAGAGTAAAAAAATACTTGAAAATCTCGGCATAAAAACCGAATTTGAAGGTCAGACGTTGAAATGTTTTGCGCCGGCGTACCGTCGGGATTTGGAAAGCGACTGCGACATAATCGAAGAAATCATCAGGGTTTACGGATACAACAAAATAGTTTCCTCCTATCTGGAAAACACAGTGCCTACTTACGGAGGCAAAACATCGGCGCAGGAACTGTGCGACAGAGTAAAAAATATTGCCGTCGGTCTCGGCTACAATCAGATAACGACTTATTCTTTCGGAGGCAAGCAATTTTTCGACAAAGCGGTTTCGGACGGAAACTCCGACAGCGAAAAATGTATCAAAATAGTGAATCCTTTGGGCGAAGAATTGAGTCTTATGCGTCGTTCCCTGATTGCGCACATGTGCGAAGCCCTGTCAGTCAACCTCAGCAGAAAAAACGAAAATCTCTCCTTGTTTGAAATCGCCAAAGTTTATCTTGCCGAGAATCTTCCATTGACGGAACTGCCCGAAGAAAGGGAAACGCTTTGCATGGCTACTGACGTCGGAGACTTTTTCAAACTCAAATCGGATGTAATGACGCTTCTCGACAACTTCAACGTTGACGCCGTCTTTACCCGCAGCGTCGTCAAATGCCTGCATCCCGGCATAAGCGCCGACATAACGGACGAAAACGGAAATTGCTTGGGCTTTCTCGGAGAATTGCATCCCACGGTATGCGCAAATTTTGAAATAAACAAACGCGTATATGTTGCCCAAATAGATTTGGAAAAGTTAAAGGAATCAAAAAAGCAAAAGTCCAAATATGTTCCGATTCCGAGATATCCGTCCGTTGACAGAGATATTGCCGTCGTCGTGAATGTAGACGTTGCGGCGGCAGACGTCATAGATACGATAAAACAAAGCTGCAAGCTGTGCGAATCGGTCGAGCTTTTCGACGTATATCGCGGAGAACAGATAGGAAAAGACGAAAAAAGCATGGCGCTTTCGCTGAAATTCAGGAACAAAGACAAAACTCTTAACGACGAGGAAGTAGAGCCTCAGATAAAGCGCGCTTTGCGCGCTTTGGGAGAGCGTTTCAATGCGAGACTCCGCTGAAAAACCCATTCTTCTTGCTCCCGCAGGCAGTCCGCAGGCTTTGAAAGCGGCGGTTTACAACGGCGCGGACGCGGTCTATCTTGGATTGAACAAATTCAATGCAAGATTAAAAGCCGAAAATTTTACCCTTGAAAACTTATCGGAATGGATAGAATTTTGTCATTTGTACGGGGTAGAGGTTTGCATAACCGTAAACACGTCCCTCAAAAAAGGGGAGCTTGAAGAAGCCAAAAAATTTGCAGAACAGCTCGCGGCGTTAAAAGCGGATTGCATAATCGCGACGGAGCCTGCCTTGATTGAATTTTGCGCAGGACTTAAAGGCATACGCACGGTTGCAAGCACGCAGCTTAATATTCACAATGTCATGGGCGCGCAGACGGCAAAGGCAATGGGGGCGGACGTTGCGGTTTTGTCCAGAGAAGCAATCCTCGACGATATACGCGATATAAACCTTTATGCGGATATTGAGACGGAATGCTTTTTGCACGGCGCGCTTTGCGTCTCTTTGTCGGGGCAATGCTATTTGTCTTCTTTTGTGGACGGCAACAGCGGCAACAGGGGCTTGTGCGCGCAGCCGTGCAGGCAGCTTTACCGTTCTTTCTGTCAAGACGGGGAAATTAAAAAGAGCGGTTACCTGCTTTCCGCCAAGGATTTATGCGGAGTTTACACCGCAAAGCGTCTCGCGGACGCAGGCGTAAGCATATTTAAAATAGAGGGGCGGAACCGAAGAGAACAGTACGTAGGCGAGACCTGCTCCGTTTACAGGAAAATTCTCGACAGCGATTACGAATTTCAGGCGGACGATATAAAGCGCCTCAAAACAGCTTTTAACAGAGGCGACTACACGTCGGGATATCTTAACAATGCCGACAATATCATTTATCCGCTTTTTCAGGGGCATAAAGGAATAGAAGCGGGAATTATAAAAAAGGTGGACGGAAGTTTCGTAATTGCCGGCAATCTTTTCCTGCATGAATGTGACAGCTTCAAAATTTTGCGCGATTTTAAAGAAACGGGCAATTGCGTGGCTGTCGGCAACTCGTCGAATTTGATTACAAAAATAAAATATTCGGGCAAGCCGCAGGAAGGCGACCGCGTATACCTGACAAGCAGTGCGGCAATGAATTTTCGCATAGCGCATACGGAAAAAAGAATCCAAGCAAATGCAGAGTTTTCCGCAAAAGTCGGTGAAGAACCTGTTTTAAAACTGACTGCACGCGACGTAAGCGCAATTGTCAAGGGAAAAATCAAAGCACAGTCTGCCTTAAATCAGCCGTTAAGCAATGCTCAAATAGAAGAATTATTACGCAAAACAGGAGAAACTGAGTTTACTATTTCAGATGTAGTAATAAATTCCGACAATATTTTTCTCCCAAAATCTTCGATAAACGAGCTTAGGCGCGAAGCAACAAGCGCGTTGCGCGCCGAGCTGCTGCGGAATTATTATCAAACCCGAAATCTGCCTGCACATAACGACCGAATCGAAAAAAGCTATGAAATGCCTTTTTTGAATCATTCGGGCAAAATTATTTGTCAGGTAAGGAATGCCGACGAATATCTCAGAATAAAGCAATACACGGATTTCGTGGTTTTCAAACCCGACGATTATTCTGTGGAGTCGGTAAGCGATTTCAAAACTGCGTGCAGCGATTTTTATTTGGATTTGCCCAATTTCGCAACGCAGCATGACCTGCGGATAATAGCGGATATAATCGAAAAATGCGGCGTAACGGGTATTGTGGCGAATAATTTGTACGCATTGAGATTGGCAAAAACCTATTCGCTTGACGTAGTGCTCGGATTGGGGCTGAACATTTTCAACAGAGAGTCCGCTTGTGTGTTGGGCAAAAATTTGAAGGTAAGAGCATACATTGCTTCGCAGGAGCTCAGCTTGAAGGATATACGCGACAATCTGAGCGATGCGTATATTTTTGCAGGCGGTGACATTACGGTTATGACCGTAGCTCACTGCCCGATAAAAGTAAATTTCGGAAACGAATGCAAAAAATGCAGGTACGAAAATCTTATGTACGGAGATAAAACGGGAAGAAAATTTCCTTTGAAAAGGAAGCGCATTGCCCGCTGCTATTTTGAGATTGAAAATTGCGTTCCCTTAAACGGCACGCGCAAAATAGACTTTCCCGGTAATTTTTTTCTGAAATTCGACGGAGACGAAAGAGAGGTGGCTCATTTTTCACTGCTTGCGCAGGGCGTTGACGACGGGTATCGCAAAAACGGTCAATATACTGCCGGACATTTGTCAAACAGCGTAAAATAAATATGATAGAAGAAAGGACATTAAAAAAACTCGAATATTTTGAAATTTTGAATAAAATTTCTCAATATACAACGAGCACGACGGCAAAAAACAAAGTAAGCAATTTGCGTCCCGAATCCGCGCTTGAAAAAAGTCTGTCATTGCTCGACGAAACGGAGGAGGCGGTAAATTTTTTGAATTTCGGAGTTTCTCCGGATTTCGCCATCGACTCTACGGAGGATATTGCCGCAAAAGCAAAAATCAGGTCTACGCTTTCGTTGCGCGAGCTGCTTGTAGTCATGCGCACCTTGCGCACATCCAGATTGCTTATTTCGACTTTGAACACGCCACTGCCCGTTGCCGCGCATATTTTGCCGGACATGGCAAACGGTTTGTATGCAAACAGAGCGGTGGAAGAGGAAATCGATTTTTGCGTGCTCAACGAAGACGAGCTTAACGACAAAGCTTCCGACGCCTTGTTTTCAATTCGTCAAAAAATCAAAAAAACAAATGCGGAAATAAGAGAAAAACTTACTTCTTTTTCCAGGTCGTCGGCAATATCCAAATATCTGCAAGACGACATAGTCACGCTGAGAAACGACAGGTACGTAATTCCCGTCAAGCAGGAATATAAGAGCAATGTGCAGGGCATAGTTCACGACCAGTCGTCAACAGGCTCGACATTGTATATCGAGCCTATCGCAATTGTAAATCTCAATAATCAGCTCAGAGAATTGCTTTTGAAAGAAAGAGAGGAGATTGAAAGAATTCTGTCCGAGTTTACCGATAAAATCAGCGCCTTTGCCCAATTTTTGGTCGCAAACTCCGAAATTATCGCATATTTGGACGGTGTTTTTGCGAAAGCGAGGTATTGCATCGAGCTGAACGCAACTCGCCCCAAGCTCAACGACAGGGGGATTCTCGACATAAAAAGAGGAAGGCACCCGCTCATAGACAAAAAATCCGTTGTGCCTATCGACCTCCGTCTTGGCGGAGATTTCGACATGATAGTGATTACGGGACCAAACACGGGCGGAAAAACCGTTTCCCTGAAAACGACAGGCTTGTTTTGTTTGATGGCGATGAGCGGAATTTTTCTGCCTGCCGCTCACGACACAATCGTTTCGGTATTTGAAAACATTTTTTGCGATATCGGCGACGAGCAAAGCATAGAACAGAGCCTGAGCACTTTTTCAAGCCACATAAAAAACATATCCCACATAGCGCAATCCCTCAACCGCAATTCTCTTGTGCTTTTGGACGAAGTCGGCGCGGGAACCGACCCAGCCGAAGGCGCGGCATTGGCTCTTGCGATAGCGGAATATATTCTCGACAGCGGCGCAAAATCCGTTCTTACCACTCACTACGGGAGACTTAAAGAGTTTTCGCTGACAACCCCTAAGGTTGCAAGCGCTTCGATGGAGTTTGATACGAGTACGCTGTCTCCAACTTACAGACTTGTTTTGGGGATTCCCGGCAGTTCAAACGCATTGGACATTGCGGGACGGCTCGGGCTGTGCCAAAAAATCGTAGACAATGCACGCGGCAAGCTTTCTTCGGAAAAAGTGACATTTGAAAATGTTTTGAGAAACGCGGACACGTTGCGTAGGGAATACAAAGCGCAGCTCGACGAAATAAACTCTCTCAAAGCGAGCATACAGGAAGAGTATGCCAAGGCTGCCGACCAAACGAGAATTTTAAAGGAGGAAAGAGAACGCCTGCTTTCAGGTTCGCAAATCGAAGCAAAAAGAATTGTGAGCAATGCCAAAGCCGAGGCGGAGGAGCTGCTCGACAAGCTCAAAAAAATGGTGCGCGCCGCGGCGTTGGAGGAAAAAAGCCTTTTTGAAGCGCGTTCCGTAATCAAAAAGCTTGACGACAAAAAGTACGACGTAACGGCGGAAGAGCCTGACATAATAACGGGCGCGAGAATCAAACCCGAAAAATTAAAAATCGGGGAATGTATTTTCGTCAAAAAGATGAATACAAGCGGGATTGTTTCGGGATTCGGTAAAAACGGCAAAATCGAAATCAAAATCAACAAGATGACTGTATTTACCGACGCCGACGATTTGTATGAATGCGTCGATTTGTCGGACAAACCGAAACCGAAGGTTTCGCAGGGAGTAAAGACGCATATCAGAGCGGCAGCGCCGGCAAGAGAAATTATTTTACTTGGACAAACGGTAGACGAGGCCATTGCCAATGTGGACAAATTTCTCGACGACGCGGTTCTGTCCGGTCTTTCGGAGGTACGTGTCGTTCACGGCAGCGGCACGGGGGCGCTCAGAAAAGGTCTGCACAAATATTTCGCCACGCATCCTGCAATAGACAGTTTCAGACTCGGAAATTACGGAGAAGGAGAAAGCGGCGTCACGATTGTGACGTTGAAATAGGTTATGATATATTATTTTGACAATGCGGCTACAACGCGAATGGAGCCGTCGCTTACGGAAATATGGAGAAAATATTCCTGCGAAGAGTATTTTAATCCGTCCGCTCTCTCCGACCACTCTACGAGCGTTTACAAATCAATAGAGGACGCGCGTAAAAAGGTAGCCGCCTCATTGGGGGCGGACGCCGACGAAATTTATTTTACATCGGGAGGTACGGAGGCGGACAATCTTGCCGTTTCAGGCGTTGCGGGAGGTAAAAAAGGAAATATAATCACTTCCAAGGTCGAACATCCGGCAGTTTACAATACCATTAAAAATTTAAAAAACAAGGGGTTTGAAATACGATACGTCAAGCTAGACGAAGAGGGCGCGGCGGACGGGCAAAGTCTTGCAAGCCTGATTGACGAAAACACCCTGTTGGTGAGTCTTATGCACGTAAACAACGAAACCGGTGCGATAAACGACATTCAAAAATTGGCAAGCTTGACAAAAAAAATAAACAAAAATTCCTTGTTTATGTCCGACGGCGTTCAGGCATACGGAAAGCTCCCCGTGAAGCTGCATTCGACTGCCGTCGACTTGTATACGATAAGCGGACACAAAGTCCACGCGCCAAAAGGAATAGGGGCGCTGTATGTAAAAAAAGGAGTCAAAATCGCACCTGTTTTTTGGGGCGGCGGTCAGGAAAGAAATTTAAGGTCCGGCACTGAAAACGTAGCAAATATTGTCTGTTTGGGCGAAATTGCCGATAAAATTCTTCACACCAGCATAAATAGTTGCGTGGATTTTAAAAATTTAAAAAATACTATTCTTAGAATAGTAGATAATTCAATCGACGACTGTCTGAATCTTTCAAAGCGCGGAATCGATTCTTTGCTTTTTTTGTTTTTTAAAGGCATTAAGTCGGAGGTTCTTATGCGCCTTTTGGAAAACGAGGGATTTATTGTCGGGAACGGTTCGGCATGCAGCTCCAAAAACAAAACTTCGAGAATTTCCGACGCTTTGGGAGTGAACAAAAGCTTTGCGGAGGGCGGTATCAGAATATCTTTCGGAAAATACAATACACCTGAAGAAGCGGAAAAGCTAGGCAAGGCGATAGTCAGAAACATTCTTTTTTTGAGAGGCGCAAGGTGAAAAAAGTAATAATAATCCGTTATTCGGAAATTCATCTTAAAGGCAACAACAGAGGATTTTTTGAAAATGCTCTGCTAACTAATATTAAAAAAAGCCTTTCGGATCTAAAATGCGAGCTTTTGAGGCAACAGGGCAGATATCTTATTGTTGATTTTAATGAATGCGACGAATGTGCTATTATCGACAGACTGAAAAAGGTATTCGGCATTCACTCGATAAGTCCCGCCATGGAAACCGATTCGGATACAGACGAAATTTTTGAATGCGTAAAAGCTTTGGCTCAAACAAGGGGAAGATTCAGAATCAACACCAACAGGGCGGATAAAGCCTTTCCCCTAAAATCCATGGAAATGTCTGCGGAAATGGGAGGTCGACTGCTCCAATTCAATCCCGCCCTCAAAGTCGATTTACACAAGCCCGATTGGTGCGTCAATATCGATATAAGAGAAAACGGAAAAACCTTGGTATATGCCGAAAATATCAGAGGCGTAAACGGAATGCCCGTAGGGACGAGCGGCAAAGGACTGCTTTTGCTTTCCGGAGGCATAGACAGTCCTGTCGCAGGCTACATGATGGCGAAAAGAGGGATGTCCGTAAGGGGACTGCATTTTCACAGCTATCCTTACACGGGATTGCGCGCAAAGGAAAAGGTTATGGAATTGGCTGAAAAAATCGCAGAATATACGGGCGAGTTTTCTGTCGAAACAATATCCGTAACCGAAATTCAGACTCAGATACATGAAAAATGCCCCGAGGAGCTTATGATTACGCTGCTGCGAAGGTTTATGATGCGAATAGCGTGCAAAATAGCTAAACGGGAAGGGTGCGGAGCCATTATTACGGGAGAAAGCTTGGGGCAGGTGGCAAGTCAGACGCTTGAAAGCATAAACGTTACCAATGCCGTTGCCGACAAGCCGGTTTTCAGACCGCTTATAGGCTTCGACAAGGATGAAATAATAGAAACGGCGCGCAAAATAGGCACTTACGAAACATCCATATTGCCTTATGAAGACTGCTGCACTGTTTTTTTGCCCAAGAATCCCGCAACGAAGCCCAAACCTGAAAAAGTTGAGGCGGCTGAAAAGCTGCTCGACATAGAGGCCTTGACGGACAGAGCATTAAGTACCTCGGAAATAAAAATATTTAAGAATTAATCAATAAAAAATCCGACGAAGTTTTCGTCGGATTTTTTACCAAAACCAATTTTCAAACCACTTGCGATTTTCCTTTTCCTTTATACGGACTTTTTTATAATAAAATTCTACGTTGCTTACTATTTTGCCGTCCTGCTTGACATAATAAGCATAAATTCCGTTTTCCGCAGCCTTTTTGTCCGTAGCAAAAACCACTCCGTCGATTTCTTCTGTTTTTAGTTTTGTTTCCTTTCCCTCAAACTCCCTGAACAACCTTTGATTGTCTTTCAGGTTGTCCGCAAAAATGACGGGAATGCCGTTTTCGCAGACAATTTTTATTTCGGGAGGCAAGTCGTTTTCGGGTGTTTCCGCAACGACAGCGGGGCAATTGTCTATTTCAAACAATTCGGTAAACGCTTCGTTTTGCTTGCAATCGACTCCGGCTACTGCAAGCGCGTGTTTTTCCGAAAATGTTTTTTTATCTAGCTTCTTTTCTACGATGTCGGCAGGGCGTGTAAAATTTGAGGGAGGCGTCGTATACGCGCCCTCCAAAAAGCTTTTAGCCATACGGGCGGAGACGTTTCCCGTAATTTCGGAACCGAGAGGGTCCGAGCTTTCTGCGCCGAGCCAAAATAAATAAGTATTCCGGGTGTCGTAACCGCAAAACAAAGCGTCGGTATTTCCGCTTTTTACTCCCGCAGTGCCCGTTTTGCCCGCAACGTCGAAGCCTATATCGGACAACACCTTTGCGGTGCCAGAATCGGCAACGGTTTTAAGCATATCCGTCATAAGATAAGCGCTTTCCGTGCGAAAGACGCGTGCTCCGTTCTCGGTATTTTTTTTGTACAGCACCTTTCCGTTAAGAGAAATCTCGTCGACAAAGCCTACGCTTTTATAAACCCCCGAATTGGCCAATGTCAAATAGCCCGCAAGTAGCTCCTGCAAGCTTACGCCGTTGTAAAAGCTGCCAAGCGCAATAGATAAATTTCTGTCTTGCTCGGAGGTTTTTATTCCGTTTTTGTTTAGATAGTTGATAGCGGCGCTTACCCCGATGGAGTTGAGCACTTTCACTGCGGCAGTATTCATGCTGTCCGCAACGGCTCGCCTCATCGTTGTCCAACCGTAATATTTATCATGGAAGTTGTTGGGTGAATAACCGTCAAAATCGGTTTTTTCGTCAAGCACGGGAGTGGCGGGAGTAATTGCTTTTAGATCCAATGCGGGACAGTAAACAGCCAACGGTTTGATTGCAGAGCCGACTTGACGTTTTATGTTGTAAATATTATATTTGGAATATCCTATATATGAAGTTACTCCACCTGTAATATTATTTACAACGTAAGCGCAACGCGATGCGGAGTCGCCGCTTAAAGTTTTTACCTCCGTATTCATGCTTGATTTAAGCGCAGCCTGCAAGCCGCCGTCGTAAAAGGTTTTGACAATATAAGGCTTGTTTAACATTTGCTCTTGTTTTGAATTAAGAATCAGGCACGCTTCGATTAGCGCCGCGTCCAGATAGCTTTTTTCCGTAGCCGCTCTTGTGTCGACAGCGCTCAAATCAATCTTTTCTTCCTTTGCCGCCTCGCATAGATTGTCGTCAATAAAACCGTTTTCTCTCATGAGATTCAGCACTAGATTTCTGCGGGAAATATATTTGTCCGGATTGTAGACGGGGGAATAATTGTTCGGCGCTTTCAGCATACCCGCAAGCCCCGCGCTTTCGGCAAGAGTAAGCTCGGACGCAGACTTGCCGAAATAAGTTTTGCTTGCGGTTTCGATTCCGTATGCGTTGGCGCCGAAATATATCGTATTCAGATACATTTCAAGAATTTCTTTTTTGCTGTATTCCTGCTCCACTTTAAGCGTAAGAAACATTTCGTTGACCTTTCGCTTCAAAGTTTTTTTATTTGTCAGAAAGGTATTTTTGACAAGCTGCTGCGTGATGGTGGAGGCGCCTTCCTTGTAGCTTCCCGAAAAAATATTTTTTATAAGCGCGGAGCCTATCCTTTTAAGGTCGAGACCGTGATGTCTGTAAAAACGTTTGTCTTCCGTGGAGACGAAAGCGTTCAGCGTATAATCGTTAAGCTCGGACACCGACACATACTTTCCCTGTTTGCCTGCGTCCAATTCCATACTTTGTCCCTGTGAATCTTTGAAAACCGCTTTTTTTCTGTTTTCATTCATTTTTGCTGCGTCGAATTTGACAAAATCCTTGTCGGTAACGCATGCAATCATAAAAATGCCCGATGCAAGTACGCACAGAGCAATCAAACCTGCAAATATGACAATAACGATTCGCCATGCGGCAGTCTTTTGCCTTTTCACGCTTTTATTATTTGTAATTGAGGGAATTTTATTATTTAGCTTGAAATTTCACAGACAAAAATGTATAATATTTCAACGAGGAATTTTACTTGAAAAAATATCTGATACACACCTACGGTTGTCAGATGAACGTGCACGAATCGGAAAAAATCGCCGGCATATTAAGGGACGAGGGTTTTGAAGCGACTGCGCGGGAAACCGACGCCGATATAATCGTATTCAACACCTGCTGTATACGCGAAACCGCCGAAGCCAAAATCATGGGGCACATAGGTCAGATTAAAAAAATCAAAAAAGCGCGTCCCGAATTAAAGGTTGCGGTGTGCGGTTGTATGTCGCAGCAGGAGGGAGCGGCGCAGCTCATATTAGATAAATTTCCGTTCGTGGACGCGGTTCTCGGTACAGCCAATCTGCATTTGTTAAAGGAAGTTGTCGCCAAAGCGGACAATACTTCCAAAAACAGATTTTTCAACCGTGATTTTCTTGGAGACAACGACAACCGCCCTGTTTTCAGGACAAGCGGCACCAACGCATGGGTAAACATAATTTACGGCTGCAACAATTTCTGCACTTATTGCATAGTTCCGTATGTGAGAGGGCGGGAACGCAGCCGCCCCGCAAAAGATATAATTTCCGAGGTTAATGCATTGCTTGACGAGGGATACAAGGAAATCACTTTGTTGGGGCAAAATGTGGACAGCTACGGAAACGACCTTAAAGACGGTTCGAATTTTGCGTCTCTTCTCGGAGAGCTGGGAAAAATAGGCGGCAAGCACAGGATTCGTTTTATGACCTCGCATCCCAAGGATTTCAATCAAAGCGTGGCGGAGGTTATCGAAAAATATCCTTCGCTGTGTCATAACATTCATTTGCCCGTGCAAAGCGGCAGCAATTCGGTGTTGAAAAGAATGAACAGACGCTACACAAGAGAGCAATATCTGGAGCTTGTGCGTACAATCCGAACGCACCTTCCCGACGTCGGACTGACAACTGACGTTATGGTCGGTTTTGCGGGAGAAACGGAGGAGGATTTCAACGATACGCTCTCCTTGATGGAGGAGGTGCGCTTTTCAAGCGCATTCTGCTTTGTTTACAGCAGACGAAAGGGAACTCCGGGTTATTCTATGGAAAATCAGGTGCCTCGTGAAGTCAAGACTGAAAGAATAAAAAAGCTCATTGCTCTTCAAAACCGCATTACAAAGGAAATAAGCAAAGAGCACGAGGGGAAGGTTTTTGAAATTCTTGTCGAGGACAAAAACGAAAAATTCGAAAACACATATTGCGGACGTACCGACGGAGGCAGACTGGTGAACTTCAAAAGCCCGACAGACATCGTCGGGCAATTCGTCGATGTAAAAATTAAGACGTCGAGGTCTGCCACTCTATGGGGGGATTTGATTACGGAGGAAAAATGATTTACTCACCTATGATGCAGCAATATCTGCAAACAAAAGACGAATACAAGGACAGCATATTGCTTTACAGGCTGGGCGATTTTTACGAAATGTTTTTCGACGACGCAATCAAAGCAAGCGAAATTCTTGATTTGGTTCTTACAAGCAAGGTCTGCGGACAAAAATGCAAGGCTCCCATGTGCGGTATACCTTATCACGCCGTGGACAATTACATTGCCAAACTTATCGAGGCGGGAGAAAAGGTTGCAATTTGCGAACAGCTTTCCGAGCCCAATTCGCGCGAGCTTGTCAAGCGTGGAGTCGTCCGCGTGGTAACGCCGGGCACAGTAGTTGAAAACACTATTTTAAACGAAAAAAACAACAATTATCTTGCCGTCGTCTTTTCCGACGGCAAGACGACGGCGGCGGCTTATTGCGACATAACCACCGGCCGCTTTTTCGCACATGAGTTTTCAGGCGAATCTGCTTACAAGGAGTTGCAGGAAAACCTGCTTTCCTATTCTCCAAAAGAAATTTTGACCGATTCGGAATGTTTGCAGTTAAACGAACGTCTCGACGTCGTCCGAGCCAATCTTATACCGCGGCTCAAATGTTACAACGACGGCGCTTTTACCGTCGAGAAAGCAACAGAGGTCATAAAAGAGCAATATAAAACCTCTTTTACGGAAGTTTTCAACTTAAAAACGCATAAAACGGCTTTGCGCGCAAGCGGTGCATTGCTTTCATACCTCAACGAAACTCAAAAAAGGTATTTGTCCCATCTCGAACCGATTAAATTTATTGAAAACAGCGAATTTATGTCGCTTAATGTCAATACTCGGCGCAGTTTAGAGCTTGTGAGCAGCGGCAGAGAGAACAAAAAGAAAGGGAGCCTCTTATGGCTGCTTGACAACACAAAAACGGGTATGGGCGGCAGACTTTTGTGCGATTGGGTAGAGCATCCGCTTCAAAATCCGAAAAAGATTCAAAGACGGCTTGACGCGGTGGAGGAATTGGTCGAAAATTTTTTGCTTCGCGAAGAAATTTCCGAATGTTTGCAACGCATAAAAGATATCGAACGGTTGTCGGGTAAAATATCGTACAACAATCTGACGCCGAGGGATTGCAACAGTCTTCAAGCGTCGTTGGCAGAGCTGCCCGTATTGAAGCGAATTTTGTCAGAGACGCACACGCCTCTAATCAAGGATATAGACGGCAGGCTTGTCGACGTGAGCGATGTTGAAAAGCTTTTGTTTTCCGCAATCAAGGAAAACGCTCCCGCCATTTCGAGAGACGGAAATTTCATAAAAGAGGGCTACAACGCGCAGGTCGATTACCTGAGAAATATTTCTCAAAACAGCATCGGTTTAATCGGCAAGCTCGAAGAAAGAGAAAAAACGAAAACAGGCATAAAAACCCTGAAAGTGGGCTACAACCGCGTATTCGGTTATTACATAGAGGTATCCAATGCCTTCAAGGACGTGCTGCCGCAAGGTTATATCCGCAAACAGACTATTGCCACGGGCGAAAGATTTGTTACGGAAGAACTGAAAAAGCTCGAAGAAGAGATTTTGAATGCCGACGAAAGCGTTTTGCGGCTTGAAAAGGAGCTGTTTGAAAAACTCAGACAGCAGCTGCTTACGCATATATCGGAATTTCAATCCATAGCGCAGGCGGTAGCCGAACTCGACGCTCTTACAAGCCTCGCGCGCACGGCGGTTGCAAACAATTATCGAAAGCCCAAACTGAATACGCACGGAGCCGAGCTTAAAATTACGGAGGGGCGCCACCCCGTTGTGGAAAAGTTTTTGAAAAACGACGTATTTGTGACCAACGATACCTGTCTCGATACGGACGAAAACAGAACTATGATTATCACAGGCCCCAACATGGCCGGTAAAAGCACTTTTATGCGGCAGGTCGCGCTTATTGTTCTCATGACGCATATCGGAAGCTTTGTACCTGCAAAATCTGCGCTTGTGCCGATTGTGGATAAAATCTTTACAAGAGTGGGCGCAAACGACGACCTTACTCTAAATCAGAGCACCTTTATGGTGGAAATGGTGGAAATAGCCGCCATAATGAACGGAGCGACTTCAAAAAGTCTGATTTTGCTTGACGAAGTTGGGCGCGGTACCGCCACCTTTGACGGTCTGAGCATCGCTTGGGCAATTATGGAACATATAACTGAAAAAATCCGTGCAAAAACCTTGTTTGCCACTCATTATCACGAGCTTACCGAGCTGGAGGGACGGCTGGAAGGCGTAAAAAATTATAAATTTTCCGTCAAGGAATTGCCCGACGGCATAGTGTTTTTGCGCAAAATCACAAGAGGCGGCGCCAACAAGAGTTTCGGCATTGAGGTGGCCGCTCTTGCGGGAATTGACAGCGCAGTGCTGGAAAGAGCGTCGGAATTGGTTTCGCTTCTGGAAAAAAACGATATAAACGCTTCCGTTTTCAGCAAGCAGGAAGCGGACGAGGAGGCGGAGAAAAAAATCGCCCGCGAAAGACAAACCAAAGCCGCGCTCAAAGTGGCTTCTACCCTCAAAGAGGTGGATATGAACAATCTGACGCCGTTGCTGGCTTTTGACCTCGTCAACGAGCTTTCTAAGCAAATCAAGGAATCCTATGAGTAAAATCAATATACTTTCAAGCGATATTTACAACAAAATTTCCGCCGGAGAGGTAGTGGAAAGGCCTGCGTCCATAGTCAAGGAGCTTGTGGAAAACAGCATCGACGCGGGCGCCGAAAATATTGAAATAACCGTTAAAAACGGCGGAATCGACCTGATAAATGTTGTTGACGACGGTTGCGGTATAGAAAAAGACGATATCGACGTCGCATTTCTGCCGCATACAACAAGTAAAATCGCTTTGGCGGAGGATTTGAGCGAAATCAAAACTCTCGGCTTCAGAGGCGAGGCTTTGGCAAGCATAGCCGCCGTTTCCGTTGTGGAAATGCTTACAAAAACGGAAGGCGACGAAACAGGCTCGAAGGTAGAGGTACAGGCGGGACGAATTAAATCCAAAGGGGAGTTTTCCGCCAACACGGGCACAAGCGTCTGGGTGAGAGACTTGTTTTACAACGTTCCCGCACGCAGAAAATTTTTGAAATCGGCAGGGCGGGAAAGCGCGGAAATAACATCTGTTGTAGGGAAACTTATTCTTGCCAATCCCGAATTGAAGTTTAAATATATAAACAACGACAAGCTGATTTATCAGACCAACGGCAGCGGTGCAAAAGAAGCCATTTATACCGTTTACGGAGAAGAAGCGGTAAAGCATTGCGTCAAATTCGACGATTTTTACAAAAACCTGAGAGCCTGGGGATATGTCAGCGATTTGAATTATTTCAAACCTAACAGTTCATATCAAACATTCGTGGTAAACGGACGTTACGTAAACAGTCCGCAGCTTTCTTCCGCGCTTAAAAATGCTTACAAGGATTTTATGATGACGAAAAATTTTCCTTTCGCCGTCATTTATATAGAAATCGCCCCTTCGGAAATTGACGTAAATGTCCACCCTAACAAGCTAGAAGTAAAATTTTCCGACTCCAACGCGGTGTTTTTGTCGGTGGCAACTCCCGTAAAGCAAATTTTAAACAATCTGTCGCATGACAGGGCGCGTCTCCTGCTTGAACGCGACGAGGCACAAAGAAAATTCAAACGCGATTCTGACTATGAGTTGAAACATCTCGATACCCACAATCCTTTAATCTTCGTCAATCAAAAATACGAGCCGGAGGAAATAGATGTAAATTCACTGCTCGTATGTACCGATTCCGATGCGGATTTAAGCGTGCAGCCGAATTTCGGAATCGAGGAAACGCAGGAATTTAAACCTGCGCTTGAAGAGCTTGTTCAAAAGATAAACGGAAAAAATTTGTCGGGACATACTGAGACGCACGGCGAAAACTCGGTTTACAATCAAAAGCATATGCTGCCGTTCAGCAAGTGTTACAGAAAAGGCGTGCTCTTTCGTTCCTATCTGATGCTTGAAGATTACGAAAACGAGCTGCTGCATTTAATTGACCAACACGCGGCGCACGAAAGAATCCTGTTTGACAAATTCACTGCAGAATACGAAACGCGTAAACTCGAAATACAGGATTTGCTTACGCCCTACGTAAGGCATGTCTCAACGCCCGAATTTCAGGTTCTTTGCGAGCTTATGCCTCAGATGGAAATGATGGGCTTTTATTACGAGCCTTTCGGAAACAATACCGTAAAATTGACGGCAATACCGTTGCTGTTTACCAATATGAGCCACAAGGACTTTTTCGATGCGGTTTTGGAAAATTGCGGAGAGGGGTTTGATACAAAATCTTTAACAAAAGACATACTTGCTCAAAAAGCCTGCAAAGCGGCAATCAAAGCAGGGGAAAGCATGAGTGTATTCGATGTGGACTACCTTTTGAAAATGCTGGATGAAAACATATTTTTAAAGTGCCCGCACGGCAGACCGTTGGTTGCCACTTACAAAAAATCCGACTTCGACAAACTTTTTAAACGCATAGTTTAGCAGAATAATTGATTTATGGAGAATACTATGCGTAAAATATTAGGTATTGCGGGACCTACGGGAGTCGGAAAATCCCGTTTGGGAATGACGTTGGCCGAAAAAATGAGCACAGATATTATTTCTGCGGACTCCGCTCAAATTTATATCGGCATGGACATCGGCACGGCAAAACCCGACAGGGAGGAGCAGAATCGCGTCAGACATCATTTGATTGACATTGTCAGGCCTGATGAAGAAAATTTCAACGCTTTTACCTTTTCAAAAGCGGCGGAAACCGTTATAAACGAAAATACTTTTAAGCAGCCGTTAATTGTCGGCGGCACGGGCTTGTATTTTGAAACTTTATTTTACGGGCTTGATTTTTCCGTGACGGAAGAAACCTTCAAAATAAGAAAAGAGCTTAAAAGTTTTTATGAAAAATACGGCGAAGACGCGCTTTACGAAAAGCTTTTGGCGACGGATCCCGAAAGCGCAAAAAACGTGCATAAACACAATGTAAAGGGTGTTATACGTGCATTGGAAATCTTTTCGACAGGCGGCAAGAAAAAATCCGACGCTGTCGGAAAAAAAAGATTACCCGTAAAGGATTTCAAGCTATATATCCTTAACGATGAAAGAGAAAGCCTGTATGCGTCGATTAACCGACGAGTCGATATTATGATTGAAAAAGGTCTTTTTGACGAGGTTGAAAATTTGCTTAAAATTTATCCGTCAACTTGCAGAGGCTTGACGGCAATAGGATACAAAGAAAGCGTTGAATATTTGTCGGGCAGCTGCACAAAGGACGAAGCTATTGCCCTGATAAAACAGCATACGAGGAATTACGCAAAAAGACAGTTGACGTATTTCAAAAGGCTTCCCGCAGTGTGGATTGACAAATGCGAGACGGAAAAAATGTGCGATTTCATTTTAAAGGATTTTTATGGACGTTAAAAATTATGAAAGCCATGCGGCAAAGATAGTGCAAACGGCAGAAGCAACTCTTTCGGACAACTTTAAAAATATAGATAACGTCGCTTTACTGAACCAAAGAAAAGTTTTGAATGCCTTTATAAACAACCGTGTTTCTGCACGTCATTTTGCGGGTACAAACGGATACGGTTATGACGACGTCGGTCGCGAAACTTTAAATTGTGTTTTTGCCGATGTATTGGATGCCGAAAGCGCATTGGTAAGCCCTCTTATTGTTTCCGGCACGCACGCTCTTACTTTGGCTCTGTTCGGAATTCTGCGCCCCGACGACATACTTTTGTCCGTCACGGGCGACGTTTACGATACGTTGAACGACGTGATTTCCGGCAACGGCAACGGTTCCTTGAAAGACTTCGGAATAAAATTCGACAAAATCGAACTGTGCGACGGAAAAATAAATCTCTCCGAAATATGCAAATATCTTGAAACAACGCAACCGAAATTGATTTATTTTCAACGTTCAAGAGGCTATTCGTGGCGCAACGCATTGACAATCGACGATTTCGGAAACGCGGTAAACGTTATTAAGAAAATTTCTCCGGATTCGCTGATTATGGTGGACAATTGCTACGGCGAATTTACGGAAGAATGCGAACCCACAGTTTGCGGCGCCGATATTATTGCAGGCTCGTTGATAAAAAACGCGGGGGGCGGTCTGGCGCCGACAGGAGGCTACATCGCAGGAAGAAAAGAATTGGTGGAGCTTGCCGCAAAAAGGCTTACTACGCCGTCCACGGGAGGCGAGGTCGGCTCGTATGAAAACGGATACAGAAATTTTTATCAAGGTATTTTTCTCGCGCCGCATACGGTGGCGCAAGCTTTGAAAGGGGCGTTGCTTTTGTCGGAATGTATGTCGATTTCGGGTTTTGAAACGCTTCCCGACAAACATAGCAAACTCGGCGATATAATTTGTTCAATCAAATTCAACGACAAACAAAAGCTTATTGATTTTTGTAAGCTTGTTCAGTCAAACTCTCCGATAGACGGTTACGTAACGCCTGAGCCGTGGGATATGCCGGGCTACGAAAATCAAGTAATCATGGCGGCAGGCTGTTTTGTGCAGGGCGCATCAATCGAACTGAGCTGCGACGCTCCCGTCAAACCGCCTTATACGGCTTATCTCCAAGGCGGGCTGACTTACGAACACGTTAAAATCGTGGCACAAAAAGCGGTGGAGTATTTTCTCAAAACAAATAAAAAGACCGATTGAATCGGTCTTTTTATTTGTTTTTTTCGCTGTCCGTTATACTGATTTCCACAGCGGCTTTTCTTCTGATGTCGTCGGTAATTGCGGCATAGTGTTTTTTTGTGGTGTTTACGTCCTTGTGCCCCAAAACATCTGCAACGACATAAATATCTCCCGTGTTTCTGTACAACTGAGTTCCGAATGTGCTCCTTAGCTTGTGCGGCGTGATTTTTTTAAGAGGCGCGGCTACTCCGCTGTATTTTTTAACAATATTTTGAACTGCCCTTGTGGTTATTCTGGAATTTTGGAGCGACAGAAACAAAGCTTTGTCATCGGGAGAGGCTGCCTTGTTCGCCAAGCGCTGTTCGTAATAATCTCTTAAAAATCCGCCGACCTCGTCGTTAAAGTAGAGGATAACGCGATTTCCGCCCTTGCGAGTCACGACAAAGCTGTTATTTGAAAAATCAACGTCGTCAGTATTAAGACCGACCAACTCGCTGTTGCGGATTCCCGTTCCCAAAAATAATGCAATAATTGCCGAATCGCGTATTTTTGTATGCTTATGAAAAGACTCCTGTCTGCCGCCCAGACCGTCGCCTGTTTCCGCCGCAGTAAGAATTGCCGGAATTTCTTCCTTTTCAAGACGTACGATTTCCTTGTCGTGAATTTTGGGAGTATCTACTCGTTCCGCCATATTGGACGTCAGACTTCCTTTTTTGAAAAAATATTTATACAGATGCCTCACGGCGGATAATTTTCTCGCTTTTCCGTTTTCGGAGTTTTTTATTTGACGTCCGTCTGCGCCGTAATAGCAAGTCAGATAATTAAGATAAAATTCAAGGTCGAAAGAGGAAATTTTTTCCAAATCTTTCACAGCCAAGTCTTTTGCGCTGCAATTTTTAAAATTCTTGATTTCAGAAACAAGAAATCTGAAAAACACCTTCAAATCGTATGCGTAATTCAAGCGAGTCAACGGAGAAGTTCTGCTTTGAATGCCTATAAAAAATTCTCTGCAAAAATCAGGCAAATCGTCTTCAAGCATCTGATTTATCTTTTCATTGCATTCAAATTCTCTGTCCGCAAAATAATCTGAATTATGTTTTTTCATTTGATTAAAGGCGACACTCCGATAAAAAGATGATTTCAGTATACATCAAAAACAAAAATAATGCAATCTCGGGACAAGAATAGTGGAATAAATTCATCAAAAAACCCATCTATATCTATTCGCAAAATACTGATTTTGCGAATAGATATGTGCATTTGCGTTGAAATTTAACGAGTCTAAAAATAATTTTTCAACAAGAATATGTTTCTCTTGTTTTAAGTCAAATTAAATATCGTTTATTAAAAATTCAAATCTTTTCAAGCTGCGCCTGCGTTCAGCCCAATCCGGAATAAACTGTTCAAGCGTTTTCCAGAATCTTTCCGAATGATTTAATTCCAGAACGTGACACAACTCGTGAACTACCACATATTCTATCAGTTTAGGTTCCAGTTGAATTAACCTTGAATTAAATGTAATCATTTTGTTGGAATCGCAGCTTCCCCATTTGGATTTTAACGATTTAATACGCACTCCCGCCGGACAAATTCCGATTTTACTGCCGATTTGCGACATGATTGCGGGAAGATTCGTCTTTGCTTTTTCCAGCGTAAATTTTTTCATAGCATCTTTAAGCTGTGAAATCTCGGTTACTTTTTGCGGTACGATAAACATATCTTCCAATATAGTTGCCTCGGTTACGTTACTTTTTACCACTCTGAAACGCTTTCCGAACAATAAAAACTGCTGATATTTGTAAATTTCTTCAAATTCGTTTTTGATATTTTGTTTTTCTTTTGCTTTTTTCTCTATCCAGCGTCTTTTCTCGCGCACAAATCCCTCTATAGCTTCCTTACTGAGATTTTTCGGCGCGCGGACCTCCAGCGTTTCGGCATCCCGGACGGTAATAATCAAATTTTTATTATCTGTACGGATAATTTCAACTTTCATGACGAACCCTTTTTTGATAATCATACCACTTTACATAGTTTAAATACCGTTTAATTTTGTCGTTTTGATAAATTTTTTGAAATAACAGAATATTATGCGACACATATTAGTTTATATACTTGACTTTATTCGGCATTTATATTAGAATTTATTTGATTTTTACACAGGAGGTTTTTAATGGTCGGAAATTTTAATTTTCTTAAAGGAAATATCGAAACTATTATACTCAACGCCTTGTACGGCGGAGACAAATACGGCTATGATATAACCAGAGAAATAAAGGAAAAAACCGATAATCAATACGAAATCAAGCAACCCACTCTATACGGTTACCTGAAAAAACTCGAATCTGAAAAATTAATCGAGTCGTATTGGGGAGGCGAATCCAACGGCGGACGAAGAAAATATTACAAACTCACTCAAAAAGGAAGAGAGCTTTGTATAGAATATAAATCCGAATGGAAATTTCACAAGAACGTAATGGAGTCATTGGTTGACAGCGAATCGAGTATTGATGAATTGCCCCAAAAAAATCAAAGCGAAGTAACCTCCATTTTCGGACACAAGTCGGGCAGCAAAAGAACCCGCTCGACAAATATTGTCACAAAGGAAGATTTAAACCGAGTCAGCGAGCTTTTATCCAACAATTCCGACACCACGAAACAAACCGCCGAAACTCTTGACGAAAAGAAACCACCACAATCGATTTCGGAAGTCCCCTATTCCTCCCCTACAAAACAAGACGCAAATGCCGTTTCCTCAGACTCGGAGACAAAATCTCGGGAAAAGGTTTCGTATTTCGCACAGATAGAAAAACAGGAAACTCAGCAGGAAAAAGAATACAAAAGCATATTGGACAATCTTGTCGGCGAGCAATTGACCGAAAAGGAAAAACGTGCGGCAGAGCACAGAAACATTGCAAGCGAACAGGATTCCGCTGCGACGTCTACTCCCGTATCTCCCAACGAAGTAAATCATCTTCAACTGAGCGAAACAGCTGATGCTATGGCAAAGCAAGGGCTGAGAATGAAGCTTTACAACAGAGTGGCTTCCGTTTATAAGCCGGCGCCCTTTTTGCCCGTCAACAAACTCAATTTTTTGACAGTTTTGTTCGGTTTTGTTTTTGCCGCCGTAGAAATGACGGTATTTTGGCTATGCGTAAGAAACAAAACCTACGGAACAAGCACGCCTTTTCTTATAGTTTTGGGAGCCGCACTGCTCATACTTGCAGTTTTTCTGTTTATTTGGCTGCGCTGGCCCTCCAAAAAGGTCAAGCCGCGTTTTAACCTCAAATTTCACATCATAAACAGTCTGATATTCTTTGTGATAGCTTCCGTTGCAGTATTGGTGGTTGATTTGCTGATATTTAATCTGGCCTTCAACGACCAGCAAGCCGTTGTGATGTATCTGGTCTTTCCCATTATGGTTTTGCTGAATGTTCCCGTGTATGTCTTAATCAATTCCTTTTTGAGGATTCAATACCTTAAAAGACTTTAAAAAAATGCAGCCGTATCGGCTGCATTTTTTCATTTTACGCCCGCGTCCGAAATGGCTTTTTTCGCCAGCTCGTCGCACCTGTTGTTGTAAAGATTATCGGCGTGACCTTTGACCTTGATAAACGTAGGTTTGTGTTTTTTCAGTTCAAATCTCAAAGCGTTCCACAAATCTACATTTTTGACGTCGCTTTTGCCTGACGTTTTCCAGTTGTTTTTCTCCCAAGAGGTTATCCAATTTTTTAAAAAAGCGTCCGCAACATAAGCGGAATCCGTATATATTTCCACCTCGCAGGACTCTTTAAGCGCTCTCAATGCCTGAATAACCGCAAACAACTCCATACGATTGTTGGTTGTCTGCTTGTCATATCCGCTTATTTCCTTTTCAACTCCGTTAAAAATAAGTATAGCCGCCCAGCCTCCGACGCCGGGATTGCCCGAACACGCGCCGTCGGTATAAATTGTCACCTTTTTCATCGCCCATTTATTTTATAATTTTCCGTAAAAAAAGTCTATCGTTTTTTAAGCAAACAAAAAATACTTATAGACATTAACTTGACTAAAAGTATGGAGAAAGCTAAAATTATATAATATGACGTCACGCGCAAAGTCTTCGGAGAAGCATAAAAAAATCAAGAACAAAAAATGGCTGACCGGTCTGATTTTTCAAAGATTCGTAGTAATTTTACTTATCCTGCTTCAGCTTGCAATTCTAATCTTTTTAATCTCAAGCGGCAGCCGCAAATACACCTGGGTAAGCATCACTCTTACCGTTGTCTCCCTGCTGATAGTTTTAAGCATAATCCCCAAAAACGAAAAAGGCGCTTACAAATTTACGTGGGCTATTTTTATTTTGGTATTTCCTGTTTTCGGAGGACTTTTTTATCTGTTTTTCCATATTGAATCGGGCACAAACAGATTCAAAAACAAATTGAAGGAAGCCGACGAGGCTTATAAAAAATATTTTCTGTCGCGAGGCAATTTTTTGCCGGGTATTTATCAGACACAATGCAATGAAAAAAATATAAAACTAATGAAATATCTGCACAACTTTGCAGGCTATCCCGTTTTTCCCGATTCCGATTGCAAATATCTTAAAATAGGCGAAGAGTATTTTGAAGAAATTTTATCGGAGCTGAAAAAAGCAGAAAAATATATATTTTTGGAGTATTTTATTTTATCCGAAGGCTATATGTGGGATGCCTTGTTTGAAGTCCTGCGCGAAAAAGCAGCGGCAGGTGTCGACGTGCGGCTTATTTATGACGACGTCGGATGCTTTTTGCGGCTGCCCAAAAACTTCGCCAAAGAACTGTCAAAGCATAAAATCAAAGCTGTCGCATTTAACGCCATTCACCCCATGCTTACCACAAAGCAAAACAATCGAGACCACAGAAAGATTACCGTAATTGACGGAAAGGTTGCTTTCACGGGCGGCATAAACATTGCCGACGAATATATAAACCACATTGAAAGATTCGGTCATTGGAAAGACGCGGGAATAAAAATCGAAGGCGCTGCGGTTTGGAGCTTCGTATTGTTTTTTCTGCAAATGTGGTTCTACTGCACAAAAGAAAGAGAAGACGACCTTTCCCGCTTTTATCCCGACAATCTTTTGCAGAGCCGTTCAGAATTGTCGGAATGCAATACAGACGGATTGGTTCAACCGTACGCCGACAGCCCTGCGGACAAAGAAAATGTAGGCGAACACGTCTATCTCGAAGTAATCGGAAGCTCTAAAAAGTATCTCTACATCACAACGCCCTATCTTATTATTGACGACACAATGCTTTCGGCACTCAAATTGGCTGCAAAAAGCGGCGTTGACGTAGTTATAATCACGCCTCACATTTGGGACAAGCGTCTCGTTCATTTTACCACTCAGTCATATTACAGAGAACTGATTGAAGCAGGCGTAAAAATATTTGAATACACTCCTGGGTTTATACATTCCAAGATATTCGTTTCCGACGATTCCGTTGCAACGGTAGGAACGACCAATATGGATTTCAGGAGCTTGTATCTCCACTTCGAGTGCGGCGCGGTGATTTACGATAAAAACACCATTGCAGACATAAAGGACGATTTTTTGGAGACGCTTAAAGAAAGTCAACAGATAAGCATAGAACAATGCAAAAAGAGCTTCCCTGTGCGGCTTATACAAAACATAGTGAGACTGTTTGCGCCTTTGATGTAAGAAAACAGCCAGAAGCAAAAGCTCCGAAAATTTCGGGGCTTTTGCTTAAATAATCAGCAAAAAAATACCCGTCGTTTTTTTCACCGACGGGTATTTTTTCGATTGGCAGGGGAGACGCGATTCGAACACGCAACCAGAGGTTTTGGAGACCGCTGCTCTACCGTTGAGCCACTCCCCTATGCTAACTATATAATTATACTATTTTCAAGAAAATTTGTCAATAAATTAAAAATACTTTTCAAGCGAATCGGGCAGTCAAAAATCACCGCCCGATTCGAAATTAAAGTTATTTCGCGTATTCGACGCTGCGGGTTTCCCGTATTACGTTTACTTTGATTTGACCGGGATAATCCAACTCGTTTTCGATTTTTTTGGCAATATCTCTTGCAAGCATAACGGCGTTTGCATCGTTCACCACCTCCGGCTTGACAATAACGCGGATTTCGCGCCCTGCCTGCATGGCAAAGGATTTTTGAACTCCGTTGAACGAATCGGCAAGATTTTCAAGTTTTTCAAGACGTTTTACATAGTTTTCAAGGCTCTCTCGTCTTGCCCCCGGTCTTGCTCCCGATATCGCGTCGGCAGCAGCCACAAGCACAGCTTCTATCGTCATCGGCTCCACGTCGCCGTGGTGCGCCATAATCGCATTGACGACTTCCTTGCTTTCCTTGTACTTTTTGGCAATATCCGCGCCGATTTCGATATGCGTCCCCTCAACCTCTTGGTCTACCGCTTTGCCTATGTCGTGCAGCAACCCTGCGCGCTTGGCAAGCGCTACGTCGCACCCCAATTCCGACGCCATCATACCTGCAAGATAAGATACTTCAAGCGAATGATTTAAAACATTCTGTCCGTAGCTTGTCCTGAATTTGAGGCGTCCCAACAAGGTGATGATTTCGGGATGCAAATTGAAAACCCCCGAATCGAAAGACGCCGCTTCACCTGCTTCTTTTATAGTTACGTCCATCTCCTTGCGCACTTTTGCAACCATTTCTTCAATGCGCGCGGGATGTATTCTGCCGTCCGAAATAAGCTTTTCTATTGCTATTCTTGCAATTTGCCTTCTTACCGGATCAAAGCCCGAAAGTATGACCACCTCGGGAGTATCGTCGATAATCAGGTCAACGCCCGTGGCGTTTTCCAACGCGCGTATATTGCGCCCCTCACGCCCGATAAGCCGCCCTTTTATTTCATCGTTAGGCAATGATATGGTAGTGACCGTTATTTCCGAAACCTGGTCCGCAGCACAACGCTGAATTGCGCCGCTTATAATTTCACGGGCTTTCTTTTCGCCGTTTTCCTTGGCTTCCGCCTCGATTTCCCTTACAAGAGCGGCTGCGTCCCTCTTCGCTTCGGTTTCAATTGTGGATATAAGCAGCTTTTTAGCCTCATCCTTGGTCATATTGGAAACTTTTTCAAGCTCCTGAACCATTTTTTCTTCGGATTTTTCAAGCTCCTGCTGCTTTCTGTTAAGTTCGTTCTGATGATTCTGAACGCTTTTGATTTGTTGCTCCAGATGCTCGTTCTTTTTGGAAAGAACGTCCTCTTTTTTATCCAGCGCCTCCTCTTTCTGAATAAGCCTGAATTCCTGCTTCTGAATCTCGTTTCTGCGTTCCTTCGATTCCTTGTCGAAATCCTGTTTAAGTTTTAAAACTTCTTCTTTCGCCTCTAGTATAGCTTCCTTTTTTAAAGTCTTGGCTTCGATTTTTGCCTCGTCGACAATAGATTGAGCAACATTTTTGGCTTTACCTATTTTTTTATTAAGCACGAATCGCGTAACCAACCACCCGCCGCAGCCCGCCGCAGCAATGCACAATACGGGAACTACGATTAACCAGGCTAGGTCTACTTGAGCAAAGAAGAAATTCAGTGCGTTGAATGACATAAATTTCCTCCGAGTTTAAAATTTGTTAATTAAGAACGGCAATTTTCACGACCGGTTGCGTTGCGTAAAAATTTGCACACTCCGCTATATATTGTATATCTATTATTGCCCTCTTGTCAAGATATAGGACGAAACAAAATTTATTTTTTTCAGTCAAGTAAACGCAAAAGCTAAAAAAATGTCTGAAAACACTGTTTTCAGACATTTTTTTAGCCAATCAATATACTATGTAAGAAATATTAGCTTGTATTTAGATTAAAATTGAGATACTATTTAACCTTCGGGGTTTTCAGATTCCGCTTTGCCTTTTTTATCCTCGATTTGAGCAAGCAATCTATTTTTAATCTCCTCCATCACGGCAGGGTTGGCGGAAAGATAATTTTTGGCGTTATCTCTGCCTTGACCTATTTTCTCTCCGTTGTATGCAAACCAGGAGCCGCTCTTTTCCACTATATTTGCGGCGACAGCCAAATCGAGTATGCAACCGCTCTGCGATATTCCTTTGCCGTAAACTATATCAAATTCTGCCGTTTTGAAGGGAGGCGCAAGCTTGTTTTTGACTACCTTCACCTTTGTCCTGTTGCCCACTATTTCGGCGCCGTCCTTCAACGTATCCGCCTTTCTCACGTCGAGCCTGACACTCGCATAGAATTTCAACGCCTTTCCGCCCGGAGTAGTTTCGGGATTTCCGAACATAACTCCGATTTTTTCACGCAGTTGATTTATAAAAATGACACACGCATTCTTTTTATTTGTTATTGCCGCAAGTTTTCTAAGGGCCTGCGACATAAGTCTTGCTTGAAGCCCTACATGCGAGTCCCCCATATCTCCCTCTATCTCGGCTTTGGGGGTGAGCGCGGCAACCGAGTCGACCACTATCAGGTCAACCGCACCGCTATCGACAAGATAATCGGCAATATCCAACGCCTGTTCGCCGTTGTCAGGCTGTGACACATACAAATTGTCCAAATCCACGCCGAGATTTGCCGCGTAAACGGGGTCGAGCGCATGCTCCGCATCGATGAACGCGGCTATTCCGCCTTGCTTTTGCAGTTCTGCAATGATATGAAGAGAAACAGTGGTTTTACCCGAAGATTCGGGACCGTAAATTTCGATAATCCTGCCTTTGGGTATTCCTCCTATTCCCAATGCAATATCCAGCGCAAGGCAACCCGTGGGTATGACTTCTATATTTTTTAACGCAGCGCCCTCGCCGTATTTCATTATGGCGCCCTTTCCGAACTGCTTTTCTATCTGCAATATCGCCGATTCGAGCGCTTTTTTTCTGTCGGTGTTTTTCTTTTCGTCAACCATTTTTTAACCTCTCTTATTTTTCAGCAATTTAATAAGTTGAAACAATGCGTTTTTTGTCGTTTTGACGCGCACCTGATTTCGGTCGCCGTCAAAAACATACTTGAATACATGGATACCGTGATTGTTTCCCAACGAAACGTAAACAAGTCCCACAGGCTTGTCTATACTCGCACCGGTAGGTCCCGCAATACCCGTAGTCGCCAACGCAAAATCAGTTTTTGCAGTGTTCAGTACTCCTACCGCCATTTCATACGCTACTTCCGAACTGACCGCTCCGTAATTTGACAATGAAATTCCGCTTACTCCGAGCCGCGCGGCTTTTGCCTCGTTTGAATAAGAAACAATGCCTTCGAGAAACGCCTTGCTTGCATTGGGCACATTTACGATTTTGGAGGCAACCATACCGCCCGTCAACGATTCGGCTATCCCAAGTGTTGCGCCGGCAAGCTCCAACAATTTGACCGCGACGTCTTCGAGTTCGCAATCCTCGTCGGCATAAATATTCTCTCTGAACTTGGCGTACACCGCCTCGGTTATTTTTTCTTTTACGTTTTTAGCTACCGAATGCGAAAAGCACACTGTAAGTTTGGTGTCGCACGCGAAGTCGGTTTCCACAAAAAATCTAACGGTAGTCAATCTTTTGAATTCGGAAAGACTGTGGATTATTTCGTTTTTTTCCGGACCGAAAATTTTATAAACGCTTACCGTTGAAAATTTTTGCTTGGTTGCAAGATACGGCATTACGTAATTGTCCAGTGTATATAAAGCTTCGTCGAAATTGTCGGGCGCAAGAATAATATCGCCTCCGACATATTTGCCCATACTTGCACATTCGTAACCGTATCGAGGACTGAATGTGGAAAAGTCTTCAGGAAAAAGCAACAGCTTTTCCATCTCAAACTCCGCGGGAGGTTTAAGCTTCTTTTCCTTCTCGGGCACTCTTATCAAATCAATCTGAGCCTTTTTGTCATAAACAAGCTGCCTGTCAAGAACATCCGCAACAGTCTCCTTTACAAAAAAGGACTCGCCTATGACAAACAAATCGGCAGAGCCGCCAAGCTCGGCAGCGAGACAATCCTTCAACTGCTTTTCGGGTGCGGACAAATAAAGCAGCTCGAATTCCACTCCCGCATTTCTGAACCTTTCCCCCAAAGGTGCGCAGATTTTTAAATCCGATGTAATTACCTTTAACATTTTTTATCTTCCGCTCTCAGCAAATTTTTGTTGCAATAAATATATACTATGCCTGAAATAATAGTTAATATTGTCGCCAAAACCAACAATCCCAATGCAATGTAGAATACAACGTCGTAAAAAGTCTGCGACCATCCGATAATCACATCCTTCATTTTAAGAAACAACATCAGCGGCAATGCAATATCTTGCACAACTGTTTTGATTTTCCCGTAAACATTCGCCTGCATTACAAAGCCCTTTGCTGCTGCAATTTGCCTGAAAACGCTTATAAAAAGCTCCCTTCCGATAATAATTGACGCGCAGATATCCGTAATATAATAAGGAATAAACTCATTTTCAAGCACGCGAGCGCCTGTTGCCATAAAAAGCGCCACCGCTACCAAAAGCTTGTCGGCAACGGGGTCAAGCAATTTTCCAAGTTCGGTAATCTGATTTGTTTTTCTTGCGATGTAACCGTCGAGAAAATCGGTAAATGCCGCAATAAGAAACACCGCAACCGCAAGCAAAGCTCCGTAGTCGAAATTTATGTAAAAACACACCGCCATAATCGGCACAAGAGCTATTCGCAGCAAAGACAATCTGTTGGGTAAATTCATTTTGCGACCTCTCCCCGCAAGTCGTAATCCTTGAAATCCGTTATCGCCACGTCATAAAATTCGCCGATAACAAGCTCGTTTTCCGACTCTATATAAACAACTCCGTCAACTTCGGGCGTCTGAAAATAGGTGCGCCCTTTATAAATCAAAAGATTTTTTTTCGAGTCAAGCTCGCAGAAATCGTCGATTAGCACCTCGTAAACCTTTCCCACATGGCGTTTATTCAATATCCTTACAACCTTTTGCTGACACTTCGCAAGCTTTTGAAGTCTGTGCTGAGTCACCTTTTCGGAAATTCTTTCCTTCATCAGAGCAGCCACAGTTCCCTCTTCGGGCGAGTATGCAAAAAATCCCACGTTTTCCAGCTTCTGCTTTTCAATAAAACTTTTAAGCGTCAAAAAGTGTTTTGTCTGTTCTCCGGGAAAACCGCATATAAATGTGCTTCTGATTGAAATATCGGGAATTTCTGTGCGCAAATATTTAAAAAGCTCACAAATTTCTTCAAAGGATGACCTGCGGTTCATGCTTTTCAATATATCGTTGTGCACGTGCTGCAACGGGATATCCAGATACTTCACGATTTTAGGGTTTGAAGCAATTTCCTTTATCAATGCTTCGTCAATTTCCTCCGGATAGCAGTAAAGCAGCCTAATCCTTCTTATTTGCTCTATTTCGGAAAGACTGCGCAGCAGTTCTGTCAGTTTGGGCGAATTATACAAATCCGCGCCGTATCTCGTGACGTCCTGCGCAACAAGAATAAGCTCCCTGACTCCGCTTTCCGCCAGCTGTTTTGCTTCCCCGACTATGTCCGACATGGTGCGGGAACGAAAACGTCCCCTTATGTAGGGTATAAGGCAATAACTGCAATAGTTGTCGCAGCCGTCCGCTATGCGCAGATAAGCGTAATGGGAGGGAGTTGTAAGTACCCTTTTCCCCGACGAAATTCCGTTGCAGACTTCAACGTCGTAAAACCGACTGTCGGCGTTCAAGACTTTTTCAACGATTTCTCCCATTTTTATATAGGAATCCACTCCGCAAAATGCGTCAACCTCAGGCAACTCCGGCAAAAGTTCTTTACCGAATTTTTGCACCATACAGCCCGTAACAATTATTTTTTTCCCGCTGTTTTTAAGCTGAGCCGATTCGAGTATGGCGTCTATCGATTCTTTACGGGCGGCTTCGATAAAACCGCACGTATTTATTATTATAACGTCAGCTTCGTTTTGCTCCGAGGTAAGTAAAAATCCCTTTTCTCTTATGCTTGCCAGCATTATTTCGCTGTCAACGCGATTTTTGTCGCATCCGAGCGAAATCACACCCACCTTTATCATCAATCGTCACCAAACAAATTGTTGTATTCTTCCATAGTAATCAGCATTTGGCGGGATTTCATTCCGTCGTATCCGCTGACAAATTGTTTGCGCTCCATATCCTCGACAATTTTCCCCGCTCGGTTGTAACCGATGTTGAATCTTCTTTGCAGCATGGAAATGGACGCGCTGTTTTTTTCGATGCAGTATTTCAATGCGTCGTAAAAATACGGGTCGGTCTCCTTGTCCTCTCCCTCGCCGCCGGCGCCCTGCTTGCTGTGCGTAATTTTCTTGATTGCGTTGTCGTTGTAGTGAGTTTCGTTGTGCTCTTTGAGATAAGACACAACCTCAGTAACCTCTTCCGTAGAGATGAAAGAACCCTGCAAGCGCACAGGCTCGGGAGACGCTTCTGACATAAACAGCATATCACCTTTGCCCAAAAGCTTTTCCGCGCCGCCCTGCGCAAGTATTGTGGAAGAGTCTGTCGGAGTGGGCAGCTTCAACGCTATACGCGTTGCGATATTGCTTTTTATATCGCCCGTAATGACATTGACCGACGGTCTCTGCGTAGCAAGAATAAGGTGTATGCCCGCCGCTCTCGCTTTGGCGGTCAGCTTCTTTATTTTCGCTTCCACCTCGTTTTTGTTGTACATCATAAAGTCGGCAAGCTCGTCGATAACCAGCACGATTCGGGGCAATCTTTCGGTAAGATTCGGGTCGACGACGGCATTGTAGCTGGCAATGTCCCTCACACCCGTTTCGCTGAAAATGACGTATCTGCGTTCCATTTCGTCAACCATCCACTGCAAAGCCTTCAAAGCCTTTTCATTTTCGCAGATGATTTCGTCAATAAGAAGATGCGGCAACCCTTCATAGGTTGTAAACTCCACCTTTTTGGGGTCAATAAGGATAAACCTCAGCTCTTCGGGCGAATATTTGTAAAGCAGACTGACTATGATGCCGTTGAGACATATACTTTTTCCGCTGCCTGTGGAACCCGCAATCATGAGGTGCGGCATATCCGCAAGGTCTGCCATGACCTTTCGTCCCGCAATATCTATGCCGACGACAAAGGTCAGAGCGCCTTTTGCCTGCCAAAACTCGTCGCTGTCTATCATGACTCTGATAGGCACCTTCACGCCTTTTGAATTGGGCACCTCTATGCCGAACAGATTTTTTCCCGGTATCGGCGTCTGCAAACGCACTCCACCCGAAGACGAGGACAGTCTCATGGCAATGTCTTCGTCGAGAGATTTGATTTTTCGCACAGAAATGCCGGGAGCAAGCTCCAACTCATAACGGGTAACCGTGGGACCGTTGATTACGTTGACGACCTTGGCGTCAATTTTAAGACTGCTCAACGTATCTTCCAGCGCTTTTGATTTCTGCGCGTTGGTCTCCGCGTTTACGTCAAGCTTCATGGGCGAGTCGTCCAGAATTTCAACCGGCGGCTTGTCGTAAGGCTGATAAATATGAACGGTATGCTCTTCTTTCTCCTCCTTTATGCCTATGCCGATTTGAACGCCTTTGGACTTGGAACCGGAAACGAAAGGCTTTTCGGTAAACCTTATGTCCTTCTTCTCCACCTCGATTGCTTTCGGCTCCGAAGGAGTTTCCTCGATATTCAGCTCCAACGAAGAAAATTCAATCGGAGCTTCGTCCTTGTCGTCATCGAATTTCGGTTGCTCGGATATAAAAGACTCCGTCTCTTTTTCTGAAAGTTCCGATTTTTCCTTTGTATCGTGCGTTTCATCCGCGAGAATAAAATCTTTTTCTTTTTGTTCTACGACGCGGATATCGTTTATTTCATCCTTAGGCGGCACGGACGCATCGTATCTCTCGGCGGATACCTCCATGAAAACGTGTTCTGTTTCGGGAGCAAACTCCTCTGCCGGGCTTTCGACGGTTTCGGTGGGAATTTCGGTTTTTTCTTTTCCGTAAACTCCCTCTCTTATTTGCCTGCTTACCTCGTCGCCGTTTATTATCGGTGCCTTATTGTTCCCCAAGCCGTCCGATTTAAGGGTGCGCAAATCCTTTGCAAGACTTTCCTTGCGCTGACGAATAAGCTTGTCCTCCTCTCGCACCGTTTCGGAATAATAACTGTTTCCGTCTGTTCTGTGCGGTAGAGCGTCCGTATCGTGGATGATTTTAGGCGGCGCAGTATGCCCGGCTCCGTTGCCGTATGATATATGCGCGGTATCGAATCTGTTTTGCACGCTGTTCTCCGACGGAGAAGGAAAAGCTTCCTTTTCTCTCAGCAAATCCAAATCGCCGAACAGCTGTTTTCTTGCAAGTTCTCTCGAATCGGGCTGACGGGTCGCTTTGGCAACGGATTCACCGAAAAATTCCGTTTTATCCGATTCGGAGCTGTCAAAAGCAAGCCTCTGCGCCAGCTCCTCCTTTGTGGGGATTTCTATTTCAACGGTGTCGCCCGACTCTTTTTCCGCCGCTTCTCCTTTTGCACGCTTAAAGAAAAAGTCCATTGCGACAATTATCGTCGCAATCAGAGCAAGCGTCAAAAAGATATAAGTGCCCCAACCCTTTATATAACTGTACAACGGATATATGAAAATACCGCCGAAAGCGCCTCCCATGGTTACCATTGTATCTCTGTAATAAAAACAAGCGTCGAGATACTCCGTATAGCTGCGTTCGCTTATCAGAGAGGACGAGGTCATGGCGTGTACAAGGAGAATTATAATAAAATACATAAACGCGAAATTGACTATATAGCGCGGTTTCACGTTTACGGATTTGTTCATAATAAAGAAAATTCCCAACAAAAGCGCGGCAAGAAAAATGCCGTACGCAGAAATTCCGAAGCAGCCGATAAGCGCTCCGGAAACGGCGGGGACCAACCCGGTCACCATAAAAATCAGCAGCAGGGCTGCGACGGAGGTAATGCAGATACCTACGATTTGTTTGGGGTTCAGCTTTTGTTTTTTCATCTTATCTGTCACTTAAAATCAACTCCCCTTGACGTACTGTTAAATTATACAATAATAATCCGTTTTAAGCAAGGCAAATATTTTAAAAAAACCGAAAAAAGTTTTTCTCTTATTCGATGAATTTTTCTACGCAGCGAAAATCATCCGTCTTTTGTCCCACGTATACAGCCGAACACAAGGAAAAATCAAAGCATTTTTTAGCCGCCTCCCACACGCGCTCGGAAGTGATTGCGTCTATCTTTTTCAGTCGTTTTTTCAAATCGTAAACTTCGCCCGTTTTCAGAAAATAATTGGCATACGCAGACATAATTCCCAAAGGATTTTCCTGCCCCATAACCAGATTCCCTTTAAGCTGCTCCTTTCCCTTGTTGAACTCCGCCTTCTTGAAGCCCTCCTCGACAAAGCGTTTTATTTCGCTTTTCATCAGTTCCGCAAGCCTTGAAATGTTTTTCGGCGCGGTTGCGGCATAAACCTCCATGTAACCGTTGTTTTTATAAGCGGAAGGATAAGTATACACCGTGTATGCCAATCCGTTCTTCTCTCTGATAGTCTGAAACAGGCGGCTTGACATACCTCCTCCCAACATGAACGAGGCGATTCCCAACGCGTAATATTCGTCGCTTGCAAACTCCGCTCCCGGAAAAGCAACGGCAATATGCGCCTGCTCCACCTCCTTAAACGCATATTTAAACTGTGTTTCCGTAACTGCGGGAACAAGAGAAAGCACCTGCTCGGCGCGTTTTTTTGAAAATCTGCTTTCAAAGTATTTTTCGGTAAGGTCGCAGGCCTTCTCAAAATCCACGTCGCCCGTCAAGGCAATACACATATTGTCGGGCACATAAAACCTCTTTTTATAATTCAACAGGCTCTCTCTTGTGGCTTTTTTAATATTTTCGGGCTTGCCCGTTATCGTCATCCCAAGAGCGTGGTTTCCGTAAAAAGCCTCCGCAAGCAAGTCGTGACACACGCTGTCCGGCATATCCTCGTCCATAAGGATTTCTTCAACCACCACTTTCTTTTCTCTCTCGATTTCTTCCACGTCGAACTGTGCGTCGAAAAACATATCGGAAAGCAATTCCATGCTTTTTTCCGTATGCTCGGACATGGTTCTCGTATAAAAACAAGTAACGTCCTTTGAAGTGTATGCGTTGAGCTGCCCCCCTACGTTGTCGATTTCCTCCGAAATTTCAAGCGCGCTCCTCTTCTTCGTCCCCTTGAACAAAAGATGCTCTATAAAATGGGAATAACCGTTTGTCGAGGTATTTTCCACGCTGCTGCCTACTCCTACGAAAACCCCGCAGCAAGCGGTATATATACCGCTCATTTTTTTTACGATAAGTTTAAGTCCGCTGTCAAAAACTTTGATTTTTTCCATTGAAAATGCGTCTCCTCATTCATTTGTAATGTTTTCACCTACGGGCACGACTTTAAACCCGTTTTCGATATAAAATTTCAAAATCGTTCCCAGCGCATCGGCAGTGTTTTTGGTCGGGTGCATCAATACAAGCTCTCCGTTTTTGACATTGCTTGTCGCCCGCTTGACAATAAGCTGCGTGTCCTTGTCTCTCCAGTCTATGGTATCCTTCGACCACATAATGGTTCTGTATTTAAGCTGGGAAGCCACTTTAAGCGTGGTTTTGGAAAAACTGCCGCTGGGCGGGGCAAACAAATCCATATCCACCCCCAAAATTTGTTTAATCAGCTTGTGAGTGACGTAAATTTCATTGTAATTGCCGTCAAAATCCAGCTTTGCATGGTCTTTGTGATAGTAGCCGTGACTGCCTATTTCGTGCCCCGCCTCCGCGATTTTAACAAGCACGTCCTCGTTTTTCGCAGCCCAGCTGCCACCGATAAAAAAAGTCGCTTTTACATCGTGCTCCTTCAAGGTTTCTAGCATCGAGTCGATATATTCCGTCCCCCAATACACGTTTATCATGACCGATACGTTGTTTTTCGTCTCGTCGCCGCGATAAATGGCTTTTTCGTAATCATATCCGAAAACGCTCGTTATGTCTCCCGAAAAGCTGATGACGAAAACACTGACTATCAAAAGCGCAATCACAACATTGCAGACCACGTTTACAAATAATTTTTCGCTGATTTTTTTCAAAGCACTTTCCCCTTAAAAACCGTCCCGATTTGTTGCGGGCGTCGTTTTATGTTATGAGAAAAATGCTTTCAATATGCGTAAGGCCTCATCATAGGATGAGGCCCTCGGAATTATTAAAGCTTTTTGATAAGTTTCAGGTCTATCCGTCCCTTTTCATCTATCTTGATTACCTTTACATGAACGGTGTCGCCGATGTTTACAACGTCGGTCACGTTTTCCACTCGCTCTTTTGCCAGCTTGGAAATATGAATCATGCCGTCCTTTCCGGGCGCAAGCTCGACAAATGCACCGAAATTCATAATCCTAACCACTTTTCCGGTAAACTCGTCGCCTATTTCGGGCTCCTTGACAATCGCCATGATTATGCGTTTGGCCTTGTCCGACATTTCCTGATTGTTGGTGGCTATGAACACCGTGCCGTCGTCGGTAATATCGATTTTTACACCTGTTTCCTCTATAATCTTGTTGATTACCTTTCCGCCGCTTCCGATAACCTCTCTGATTTTGTCGGGGTCGATTGTAAAGGAAATAATTTTGGGAGCATATCTGGAAAGCTCGGGCTTGGGCTGCGGCAAAATCTCCGCCATTTTGTCAAGAATAAACATTCTTCCTTTTTTCGCCTGTTCCAACGCCGTTTCGAGAATGTTCCTGTCTATTCCCTTGATTTTTATATCCATCTGAATTGCGGTGATTCCCTGCCTCGTGCCTGCAACCTTGAAGTCCATGTCGCCCAGAAAATCCTCCAAGCCCTGAATATCGCTTAAAACCGCCAATTTTTTGCCGTCGTCGCTCTTCATGAGTCCCATAGCAATGCCCGCCACAGGCGCTTTTATCGGCACTCCCGCATCCATAAGCGCAAGCGTGGAGCCGCAGATACTCGCCTGCGACGTGCTTCCGTTGGAGCTTACAACCTCGCTGACGGTACGTATCGCGTAAGGAAAATCTTCCTCGGAAGGTATAACCGGTTCAAGCGCTCTTTCCGCAAGCGCGCCGTGACCTATCTCACGTCTGCCCGGACTGCGCAGCTGCTTGGCTTCTCCCGTCGAATAAGGAGGCATATTGTAGTGATGCATATATCTTTTGAAATTGTAATCATCGTCCAGGCTTTCAAGCTTCTGCACTTCCGAAATGGTGCCCAGAGTAGCGGTAGTTATGACCTGCGTCATACCTCTTGTGAAAACGCCGCTTCCGTGCACTCTCGGCAGAACGCCGTTTTCGCACCAGATGTGACGTATTTCATCGGTTTTTCTGCCGTCGGGACGTATTCCCTCGTTGAGTATACGCGCTCTCACCTTTTCCTTTGTCATCTTGTAAAGCACGTCGTTTACGAAAGGAAGAGCTTCGGCGTCAGCCTGAGCAAAATGCTCCTTTGCGGCTGCGTTTACCTCGTCCTCGTTTTTCTGTCTCTGAGCTCTGTCGAAGGTATCCAGCGCTTTTGTCAGCATATCGTCAGCAAAATCACGAATTTCGTTCTCCTTGTCCTCCGGAATGGGATGCAGGTCGGGGACGATTTTGGTTTTGCCCACCTCGGAAACGATAAATTCTATAAAATCGCACTGCTTTTTGATTTCCTCGTGACCGAACATAATAGCTTCCAGCATCTGCTGTTCGCTTATCTCGTTTGCTCCCGCCTCCACCATCATTATGGCGTCCTTCGTGCCCGAAAGATTGAGCGTAAGCTGAGTTCTGTCTCTCTGCGCGGCGTCGGGATTGATTACCAGCTTGCCGTCGACCAGTCCGACGACGACGCTGCCCGTAGGTCCCGCAAAGGGTATGTCTGATATGCTGAGAGCTATGGAGCTGCCTATCATGGCAAACACCTCGGGCTGTATGTCAGGCTCTACCGACATGGCTGTGGCAACGACTGCCACATCGTTCAAAAATCCTTTGGGGAACAAAGGTCTAATAGGTCTGTCAATCAGTCTAGACGTCAAAATCGCTTTGTCGCTCGGACGTCCTTCGCGCTTTTTGAAGCCTCCGGGGATTTTGCCGACCGAATACATTTTCTCCTCGAAATCTACTCCCAGCGGGAAAAAATCGATTCCGTCGCGCGGCTGGGCGGCTAGCGTCGCGTTTACCATAACGCACGTTTCTCCGCATCTGATAAAGCAAGAACCGTTTGCCTGCTCGGCATACTTGCCGATTTCAACGGACATCGTGCGTCCGCCGATTTCCGTCTCAAAGACGTAATACTCTCTTTCTCCGATTTTGCAAACCTTTTTTTCGTAATTACTCATTTTTAAATCTATAATCCTCCGATTTACCTGTCACCTTAGCTTTCGCAAAAAATCCGTCTTGCGAAACAAAAAAATATAAAACAGGGGTGAACAAAATCACCCCGTATTTCGGATATTTATTTCCTCAAATCGAGCTCGACTATGATTTGTCTGTACTTTTCCAAATCATTTGCTTTGAGATAGTCGAGCAAACCGCGCCTCTGTCCGACCATTTGAAGCAGACCGCGTCTGCTGTGGTGGTCCTTTTTGTGTGTTTTGAGGTGTTCGGTCAAATGATTGATGCGCGCCGTAAGCAACGCAATCTGAACCTCCGGCGAACCGGTGTCGCCCTCTTTTCTGCCGAATTTGGCAATGATTTCCTGTTTGTTGATTTCCATTTTGTCTTTCTCCTTTTTTGATATGCCGTCAACAAAGAAATCCGTTGGAGAAATCGGTATATCCTTGTAAACGGTCTAAGGTATGATAGCATAAAATTCCGTTTTTGTAAAACGATTTACGACGCATTCACAGGAAAAGATTTTCTTTTCCGTCAACAAGCCTTTCAATCTTGTCGATATATGTCGGAATATCCTTAGGGTTAGCAAAACGCTCTATTCTGTTTTGGGAGGAAAACACTCTTTTTGAAATGGCATTGCTTCCGCAAGCAAGTATGCTCGTGGTTTCTTCCATTATGTCTATATTGTACAAGCCCTGTTTTCCGTCAAGACAATAGCCGACATTTTCCAGATTTTCGCTCATATACTTTTGTCTGTAAAGGTAATAAGGCTTGTAGCCTTCCGAACAAAGCCTGTTCCTTGCGTAGTCTACCATGGCGGCAACGCTTTTTTCGCGGTCGGACTTGTCCATTCCGCGCTCCTTCAAAACGCTTCCTTTCTTTAACGCCAAAGTATGTACCGTGATGTTTTCCGGTCTAAGTTCGGCAGCGCAATCCACGCTGTGTCTGAATTCTTTTTCGCTTTCTCCCGGCAAACCGGCAATCAAATCCATATTGACGTCGAAAGAGAAGTTTTTTGCCATACTATGTTTAAGATAGATTTCTTCGACAGTGTGGTTTCTGCCCACTTCGTCAAGTATTCTTTGATTAAAGCTTTGCGGATTGACGGAAATGCGGTTGACTCCCCTACTCGCCATTATTTCAAGCTTTTCCGTGTCGATAGTGTCCGGTCTGCCCGCCTCTACGCAAAATTCGCGCGGAGAATATTCTCCGAAGAGAGAAAGCAGTCCGTCAAGTCTTTCGGCGGATACAGACGTAGGCGTTCCTCCGCCGAAATAAATATTTTTTACTTTGATATTTTTTTGCGAGACAAGCCTTTTCACCGCGAGTATTTCCCTTTCCAACGCATCCAGATAAGGCTCGACGTATTTTTCCAGACGTTTAATTTCTCCGCACGTAAAGGAGCAGTAGCTGCACCTGCTCAGGCAAAAAGGTATTCCAACGTAAATATCCGCTTCGTCGTCTTTCGCCGCCCTAAGCCCATCCTGCTGCCTCAAAACAGCGTCAACCAATTCGATTTTCGGTTCGGTAACGTGAAAAAGACTCCTGAAAGCCTCTTTGTAGTCTCCGTTTTCGGCGGTCAGTTCGCAGGCGAGTTTTGTCGGTCTGATTCCCGTGAGCGCTCCCCACGGAAGCTCGGCGGGTCTAAACAGCTGCAAGCAATCGTATACGCACAGTTTGGCGTATCTTTTCTGTTGTCTTTTCAGAATCAAAAAATCATCGGATTGTACGGAAAAAACATTTTCGGAAACCACTCCGCCGCACTCGGCAGTATTCCTCCAACAGCCCGATTCAAAACGCAAATCGTGTCTAAGCCACGCGTCCTCGCGTTTGTCGGCAAGCGAGACGTGCGCGTCTGCAAAAAACAAACGGATAACCTCTGCCAAATCCGACGAATACTGCTTGTGGCTTGTCCAAAACAAAATTTCTTTCATTTGCTTCTCTTGAAAGCCGACAGGTAAGGGTTAAACCGAAATTCATGAAACAAATCGGTATTCTCCTCGTGCCCTGCGTATACCTTGTAATTTTTGTCGATAAGTGCGATTTTAGAAAGCGAATCCATCATTTCGCGGTAGTCCCCGCCGGGCAAATCTATTCGCCCTATACACTCCTTAAACAGCGTATCTCCCGAAAACATTATGTCGTCGATAAAATAGCACACGCCGCCGGGCGTATGACCGGGAGTTTTCATAACGCCGAAAGAGAAACTGCCTACGGAAAAGCTGTCAATGCCGTCAACGTAATCGGTTATCTTGCAATCGTGGCAAAATACTCCCCAAAGGTTTTTGGACGCGCTTGCCGCCAGAGCCGCGTCCTTTTCGCTGCCGTAAACGGGCACGCCGTATTTTTCGACTATGGGCTTAGCTCCTCCGCAATGGTCGAAATGTCCGTGCGTCAGCAAAACAGCAACGGGCTTCAAGCCCTTTTCATCTATGAATTTCGTTATCTTATCTCCGTCGAAAGCGGGATCCACAACCACGCAGCATTTTGTTTGGCTGTCGTAAAGCACATAAGTATTGGTGGGAAGTATCCCCGCAGAAATTTTCTTCACTTCGTACATAAATCGTCTCCCTTCACATAGTCGTCCTGAAAACCTTTATGGTATTGGGCAGAGTTTCAAGTCGGGCTATGAGTTGATTTAACTGTTCGTGATTGGTGATTTCCACCGTAACAACCGCAATGGCGTTTTTGTTCCTGTCCTTTCTCGCATTGATTGACATAATCGGCAATTTCTCGGCGGCTATGACCTTGGTCAATTCCGCAAAAGCGCCTACCTTGTCTTCCATAACTATTTGTATTGTGGCTCCGAAGGTGTTTTCGGAATTTTTGTTTATCCAATGTGCCTCGACAAGCCTTTCTTTTTCCAGACTTTTGAGCGTATGACAGTCAGCCCTGTGCAGACACACGCCTCGACCGCGGCTTATATACCCTACAATTTCGTCGCCCGGCACGGGAGAACAGCAGCGCGAAAAACGGACGAGGAAATCGTCGTAGCCCTTGATTTCCACCATATTTCCCTTGCCGCTTTTACGCAATACGCGAGCTCTGTTTTCCTGTTCGTCCGAGGTTGTCTGAACATTGTTTATGTTCAAAAGCTTGAACATAATCTGATTTATCGATACTCCGCCGTACCCCACCGCGGCGTAAACCTCCTCCAAGGAGGCAAAACGATATCTCTCGCAGATATTGTTCACGGCTTCCGGAGTCAGCAGCCTGCCAAGCTCTACTCCGTGACGCTTTGCTTCGCGTTCCAGCATGGATTTGCCTGTTTTTATATTTTCGTCGCGCAGCTCGCGCTTGAAAAACTGTCTTATTTTTGCTTTCGCACCGGAGGTCTTGACGATTTTAAGCCAGTCTCTCGACGGACCTTTTGAATTTGAAGAAATCAGAACCTCGACTACGTCGCCGTTTTCAAGCACCTTGTCCAGAGGCACGATTTTTGAATTGACCTTTACGCCTACGCATTTGTTGCCAACCTCGCTGTGTATTGCGTAAGCAAAATCCAGCGCCGTGGCGCCGGCGGTCAGGTTGCGGACGTCGCCCTTCGGCGTAAAGCAATAGACTTCGTTGGATATGGAAATATCGCGTCTTATCAAATCCAGAAACTCTTTGGAATCTTTCAGGTCGCCTTCGTATACAAGAACCTCTTTTATCCAATTGAGCTTGCCGTCAAGCTGCGAAACTCCCGTTATCCCCTCCTTGTATTTCCAGTGGGCAGCGATACCGTACTCCGCGACCTTATGCATTTCTTCCGTGCGAATCTGAATTTCAAACGGCATACCCACTTCCGTTATAACCGTAGTATGCAACGATTGGTATAAATTGGGCTTGGGCACTGCAATATAATCCTTGAATCTTCCGGGGATAGGTTTCCATTGGGCATGAATCGCCCCCAAAACGCTGTAACACTCCTTCAAAGATTTTACGATTACCCGCAAGGCAGTCAGGTCGTAAATTTCGGACAGCGTTTTGCCCTGATTTTTCATTTTTTTGTAAATACTGTAAAAATGCTTTGTTCTGCCCGATACCTCGCCTTCTATTTCAAGCTCCTTTAAAATTTCTTTGAGCTTGACAATCATTTTGTCTACGAAAATCTGACGCTCTTCCTTTTTGAGAGCAATGTTTTTGGCAAGATAATCGTAAGCCTCCTTGTCAAGATATTTCAGCGACAGGTCTTCAAGCTCGCATTTGATTTGCGAAATACCCAGCCGCCCCGCCAAAGGCGCGTAAATATCCAGCGACTCTCTCGCCATGCGCTGCTGTCTCTCGGGCGACAGATATTGCAGCGAGCGCATATTGTGCAGTCTGTCGGCAAGCTTGATAATCAGCACCCTTATATCCTTCGCCATGGCAAAAAACATTTTGCGTATATTTTCCGCCTGTTCCTCCTCCGCAGAGTTGAATTGCAGCTTGTCGAGTTTGGTAACGCCTTTTACCAAATCGGCTATTTCGTCGCCGAATTCCGTTCTTATTTTTTCGTCTGTCACGTCGGTGTCTTCTACGGTGTCGTGAAGCAAGGCGGCGCATATTGCGGGCACGTCAAGTCCCAAATCCACAAGAATGTCGGCCACGACAGTGGGATGAGTGATATACGGTCTGCCGCTTGCTCTGAATTGTCCGTCGTGCGCGGAGAAAGCAAGGTCAAACGCCTTTTTGATTATCCCTTCGTCCTTGGGATAATAATATCTGACCTTTGATAAAAGATTTTCTATCGTAATTTCGGTCGTATCTTCCTTGTTCATTTCTTATTTCCGCCGAAATAGCAAAAGACGGCGGAATCCTCCAGATTGACTTTTTTATTCTCCACTATTTTGTATTTTCCGTTGTCGTCGAAAACAACCAAACCAAGCTCTTCAAACACTTTGAGTGCAATCAAAAACTGTACGTAATTCAAATCGAACAGCATTGCATTGTCGAAAAGACTTTTCAGGTCAAAGTAATTGGGAGACTTTTTCAACGCCTTGAAAACATCCATGCAGGTTTTTCTGTCGATGCGGACGGTTTCCAGATAGCTCGGCAACGGCTTTTTTTGCGGCACATAAACAATATGTTCGCCGTAGCTAAAAGAAAGCGCTCCTTCATAGTCTCCGAAAACGATTGTTTTGGAATAAAATCGCGTATCTGCGTCAGGCGAAATTACAATCTGCTTTTGAGCGCCTGTGGTATTCCTGAAAATATCTACGTAAAACTCCTCTAAATTATACGTCACGCACGCTGTTTCGTATTCCAGATAATCGTTGAAAACAAGCATGACGCTTTTGCTTTTGAGAAACGAATTCAGCAGCGCGCCGTCCAACCTGATTTTTTTCTTGTTCTCAAAGGAAAGTCTGCCTATAAGATTGGCTGCGTAAACCTCGTCAAGCCTGATAGAATTGAGTATCGACAGCGACACAAGCGTGCCCGTCACCCTTTTGGAATAAGAGTCATATTCAAGATTGCACACGCCTTCGACGTCCGCGCCGCTTTTGAGAGCAGGCAAAAAACCGGCGAAATTTCCGAAGCCTTTGAGTTCAAGTCCGTCCGCAAGAGACATTTTAAGATAAGAGCCTCCGAAAAGACCGCAGAGCTTGCACACCGATTTGAAGTGAAAGCGCAGCTTGTCGTTGGGATAGCAAGGTTCAAGCAGCGCAAGTTTTGAAAAGCTTTCTTCTCTCAGATATTTTTCGTCGTACTCCAAATCATAATAAACGGTGTAATCGGAGTCGGAAAATTCTATATTTTTTTCAAGCTCCTCGACCAGACTGCCGAGCCTGTCCTTTTTTACCGTACATCCCACGGACGCTCTGTGACCGCCGAAGCGTTCCAGCAAAAATCTGCATTTGCCGAAAGCCTCGAAAAGATTCACGTTGTCCGTCCCTCGCGCGGAACCGACGAAATTTTCTCCGTCGGCGGTTAGCATCAGAACGGGCTTTTTGTAAAGCTCCTTGAAACGGTTGGCGGCGATACCCAATATACCGTGTTTCCAGTGCTCGTCGTACAGCACTATTATCTTTGAGTCCGCAATATTTAAGCCCGCCAGCTTCTCGTTTGCCTGCGCCACGGTTCTTTCAAGCATTTCCTGCCTTATTGTATTGCATTCGTTAAGCTTGGCTACTTTATCGCTTTCGGCGCGCTCTCGCATAAGCAACACCTCCAACGCGATGTAAGGGTCTCCTATCCGACCGGCAGAATTTATTTTCGGGCAGATTTTCATTGCTAGCGCGGAAGCGCTCAACTCTCCTCCGCACTTTGACAGCTCCGCCAGTTTTTTCAAGCCTCTGTGATTGAAATTTTTAAGTCCGAAACGGACAAGGGTTCTGTTTTCCGATTCCAGAGGCATCATATCCGCCACCGTCCCCACTGCGGCAAGGTCGGCGTAAAGCGCGGCGGCTTCAAATCCCGCCACAGCCTGAACAAGCTTGAAAACGACGCCCGCTCCGCAAAGGTTTGCAAAGGGATAACCCAGCTTGGGATTTATGCAGACGCATTTTGGCAAAATTTCGGGCGGCTCGTGATGGTCGGTAACAAGAACGTCCGCCCCCGTTTTTTCAATCACGTTTTTTATTGTATCCGCTTCCGATATACCGCAATCGACAGTAATCAGCAAGTCATAGTCAATGGTGCCAAACTTTTCCAAAATCGGTTGGAGATGCAAACCGTATCCTTCTTCTCTCGTGGGAATCAAAACGTCCGCATAAACTCCGTTGTCGTTTAAAAAGAGTTTCAGAATTGCCGACGCGGTAAGCCCGTCCGAATCGTAATCCCCGCATATAAGCGCCTTTCCGCGTCGTTTTATTATATTGTTGAGCAATTCTGCCGCTTTATCCATATTCGACATGGAAAACGGCTCGAAAAAGCCGTCGCGCTCGTCTTGATTCGGCTTGTCGTCGGCAAGTCCTCTTTCTGTAAGAACCTCTGCAAAATCGCGCTCCACGCCGAATTTTGCCGCAACGGCGTCGATTTTTTCGGGAGCGCAGTCCGACGTTCTGCGTTTGTATTTTTCTTTCATTTCCGCATTGCTTAAACAGCCTTCCGGACGGAAGGCTGTTTACTCTGAGTCAAATAAATTATTTGTTAAGAGACATCCAAAGTCTCGGAGCTGCGAAGATTGCCGACAGGGTGTTTACGGCAACCGCAATTATCAAAGCCAGGCAAGTCTGAGCCACGTTTCCGCCGCAAACGAAGACCGCCGCCAAAGACAACACAACAATCACCGCACACGAAATAAGCAACCGTTTCAGCGTCTGCTTAACGCTAAGGGAAACAAGCTCTTCGCCTTCAAGTTTAAGATTTTTTTCGTTGCTCCTCAACGTCGACAAAAGCATGACATTGTTGAACGCCGAGTAAAGTATTACAAACGCCGCTACCGACATGATGTAAGTGTTTACCTGCAAGCCGACAAATCCGAACAGCGCCACCAAAGCCGCTGCGACCAGAAAATCCCACAACATCATGATAAGCACCGTCAAAGACGCGTACACGCCCTTAACTTTAAGATATCTCAACAAAACATACAGGTAAATTATAACCACTGACACGGCAAGAGCTATCGAAGCGCGTTTCAAAAGCTTGGAGCTTCTCGCGTTGTCGACTTCGAGCAGACGGCACTGAACGCCGTTTATCGTAGCCGATTCAATCGGCTTGTCCGAAGTGAAATTGACGACTATGGCGTCGTAGTTGTCGCGGTCGGAAATATTTTCTCTCGGTTGCAGGGAAGAAACCCTTGCTCCGTTGTTATTGAGATAATCCCTTATTGTCTGCGCTTCCTTTTGGAAGTCGTCCTTTGAAAATACTTTTTCGTAAATAAGCTGCTGTCCGCCTCCGACGGTGGCGTCCGCGTTAAACCCCGCAACGCTCACGGCAACTATGCCTGCAAGCACAATAACGGCGCATACGATGAGAAAGGCAATAAAACTCTTTTTGGAAAGCAATTTAGTCATTTATTTGTCCTCCTTCACGATACCGAAGGCTTTGTCGTTGTCGGGAGAAACTCCGCGCAAAACTTTGACGTAACCCCTTGTAAACAGGAAGGTTGCAATTACTCCGAGCACAAGGCTGAATGTGGCGCCCATAGCGAAAATTTCTATCGAGCCTGTTCCGATTATCCAAATAAGGATAAGACCGAGCAACACCACGATAGCGCCGTTGAGAATAGTCCACACAGATTTTTTGAATCCGTCGTCAAAGGACAGTTCAAAGCTTTTGCCCTTTTTGAACTCGGAATTGATATTTCCGAGCAAAACGGCGTTGAATGCCGCAAACATCGCCAGACCGAAAAACAGCCCGACAAAGCCGGCGAGAGACATAAACTGCGCCAAAGGTATGAACGCAATGGCAAAAGCCAGCAGAATCAGATAAAACAGGAAGGAAAGCGTAAAGGCAACTCCCATCAGTCTGTAAACGGCGATAAAGGCGACAATAATAAGAACGCTCATAACTGCATAAACAAGAAGAAGCATATTTGCCGCGTCGTTGCCAAGCTCCGCTCCCACGTCGTTGAAGTCCATCGTATTGACGACGTCCAACGGATAGCTGCCGCTCATGAATTGAATAGCCATTGTCTGTGCCGCAACGGGAGTGGAAAGCCCCGTTATCTGACTGTAATTCGAAGTAATTTGAGAGGAAACATTGGGATTGCTTATGGTTTCTCCGTCTAGTATAAAATAAATAGGAGTCGAGCTTGTTATCGCGCTTGTTCCTTCTTTAAGCGCTTCGAGACCGAAATCGTCAAATTCGACGTAAATGCCGTAGCTTGACGTAGACGAGTCGTAGATAGCGTCGGCACGGACTATGCAGTCGTTCCACGTGAGTTCGTCGCCCTGCGCGTTTTTAGGGATAAAAGGCTCGGAACCGTCCTCGTTCAGCGAAATGACAAGCTCCCCTTTGCTGCCGAGTATGTCGAAAACATCGGAAATTGAAAGCGCGCTCTCTGTTGCGGGCACTTCTACGCTCACAAGACCCTCCGCGGGGGAAGAAGCCACAAGCGCTTCGGTAAAGCCCTGAATGCCCATACGGCTTTCGATAAGGCTCATTCTGTCCTCAAGCGTGTCGATAACCTCGTCGAAGCCTTCCGCATATTCGCTGTCGGAAAGCTCGTTTTTGTTCACTTCAAAGGTAACGAAATAACCTCCCTTCAAATCCAAGCCGTATTCGATAAGCGTAACGGGAGAATGATAGTCGACGTTGCCCAGCGGCACGACGACGGGACAAAAGGTCATCACTCCGAGGAGCAAAATCAAAACTATGGAAATAACTAATAAAGTGATGGACTTTCTTTTGTTCATCCTTTAAAGCCTCCTTCAAATTTGCATTAACTTAATTAGTATACAGTTTATTCCCAAATAAGTCAATTATATTTTAAAAATAAAATTTAAATTAGCCGCTCTTTCGCATATACGTAAAGCGCGCATTCCGTCCTCTTTTTCATCAGCGCGCACGCCTGAGAAAATGGCTTGTTTATGTCGCCGTTGAAGTGCACCGCATTTGCCGAGCATCCGCCGCTGCAAAGATATTTTGCCCAGCAGTCCTTGCAGTCCTCTTTGGAAAAAAGATTGCTTGAAGCAAATATTTTTCTCTTGGATTCATCAAGACTCATATCGAACACATTGCCGAGCAGATATTCCTTTTCGCCTGCGAACTGATGGCAGGGATACACTCCGCCGTCGGGAACGACGGCAAGATATTCGCAGCCGGCGCCGCAGCCTTTAAGTCTTTTTTTGAGGCACGGTCCGTTTTCCAAATCGATATTGAAATGAAAAAAGCTAAACCACGTTTCGGGCTTTTTGCGAAGCTTGACATATTGCTTTGCAAGCTCCTCGTACTGTCCGAAAATTTCCGGCAGGTCGGAGTCCTTTATTTCCATTTCGCTTCCGCGCGGCAGAACGGCGGGTTCCACGGAAAGCTGCTCAAAGCCCAGCTCGCGCATAAAAAGCACGTCTTTGGCAAAATCGGTGTTGAAATGCGTGAAGGTCCCTCTGAGAAAATAGCTTTTGTTTCCTCTTATAGAACGAAAATAACGGAAATTGTCGACAATAAGGTCAAAACTGCCTTTGCCGTTGGGACACGGCCGGGCAAAATCATTGACCTCGCGTCTGCCGTCGAGGCTTAAAACCACATTGTCCATTTCCTCGTTGAGAAAATCGGATTTTTCCCTGTCCAGCAGCAGTCCGTTTGTCGTGCAGGTGAATTTAAAGATTTTCCCCGCCTTTTGAGCCTGTTCTTTGGCGTAACTTACCGTCTGACGCAAAACATCGAAATTCATGAGAGGTTCGCCGCCGAAAAAATCCATTTCCAGATTTTTTACCGCGCCCGACTTAGCAATCAGCATATCCACGGCTTTAAGCGCGACGTTCAAGGGCATATTTTCGCGTTTGCCGTGATAGTCGCCCTGATTGGCAAAGCAATAACGGCATCTAAGATTGCAATCGTGACTTAAATGCAGACAAAGCGATTTTACGATACCCGCCTCGTAATTTTCTCCGACCGAAGTCTGCGACGTGGAAAAAAGCAGCCCTTTTTCTTTAAGGGCTTCGATTTCCGCCTGCGCTTCCGCCGTTTCGTCGGCGGAATATTGCGAAAGTATTTCCTTATTGTCATTGAGCAACGCGAAAACAAGTCTGTCCGCCGTGTGGAGCGAGCCGCTCTCCGAGTCGAAAACAAAATATTCGTCGTTTACCTTAAAGCTATGTACCATTTTTCTCCCTACGCAAAAAAAGCAGTAATTTTAATACTGCTTTTAAATGCGAGTTTTTAAATTATTTGCCTGCGCCTTTTACCAAAACGGCAACTCTCTGCTCGCAGCTTTGATTGCCCACCGTGCAGCTCGTCTTGCAAGCCGATTGGCAGCTTGAACGGCATTCGCCGCAGCCTGTGCCTTGCCTTTCGATGTTGAATTTGGGAGCCGCAACTGTGTTGATGTGTTTCATATTTTTTACCTCCGATAGATTTACCGCAGGATATTATACTACGAAACGCCGAATTTTTCAACTGTTTAAACGACTTTATTTTCTCAAACCGCAAATAATGCCTGCAATCGCCCCTACAACCGCGTCGATTGCCAGGTCAATTCCGAATCCCGCCCAATTGAAGCTGTTTGCGAGAAGGGAAAAAACCACAAAGCTGAGCACGGCGAAAAGCAAAGCGGACAAAATGCCTTTCAGCCAGCATTTTTCCTTGTTTTTAAGAGAAAAAAACACGCCTAGAAATACGCTTAAAATTTTTATGACCTGATTTACTATCGGCACGGCGGTTGCCGACATATTCGTAAGCTTGACAATCAGTGAAAAGACAAGCACAAGTATTGTGGCGAAAACAAAGCTCAACAGTCCGCCCCTGATTATTTCGCCCGAATTACTTCTTTTTACCGCTGCGTTGGACATAAGAAAAACCTCCTACAAGTACATTAAATACTTATTCGGAGGTCTGTCCGTTTATGCCTTTGAAAGGTTATTTAATTTCGTTTGTTTCAACGATTTCTTCCACTTCCTTATGCTCTTCGGGGCGCTCTATTTTGTAAACGGCTTTTTTGAGAAATTTCATGGTGGTCTTGTTGTCGCCCTCTCCCGTTTCCACAACGAAGGTTTCGTTTATTTCGTCAACGCTGACTATCGTGCCGACTATTCCGCCGATTGTCGTGACAATGGAGCCCGGAATATAGCTTTTGAACATTTCATCCTGCGCCGCCTTGTTTTTCTTCTTGCTGCGCGCGTTGAAAATCATGAAAACCACGATAAGAACAATCAATATGCCGAGCATAACCCAAGTGCCCCAATTGTTTGACTTTTCGGTTTCTTCAAAAAAGAATAAAAAATTGTTTAGCATCGTTTTACCTCATAAAGTTTTGTAAAAACAGTATAAATCATTTTTGCCCGAAAAGCAATCAATTTACACCCTTATTGTAATAATCGCGATAAAAATTTTCTCTGAACTCACCCAGCCTGTCCTCTGCTATGGCTGTACGTATATTTTCCGTGAGCTTCAAAAGAAAATTGATGTTGTGGATTGACAAAAGCATAGCCGCCTCAATCTCGTTGCAGTTCACTAGGTGCCTCAGATACGCTTTGGAAAAATTTTTGCAGCAGTAGCAATCGCAATTTTCGTCCAGAGGAGAAAAATCCTCCTTGTAACAGGCGTTTCTAACCACCACCTTTCCCTTGGAGGTCATTGCCGTTCCGTTGCGCGCGATTCTTGTAGGCAGAACGCAGTCGAACATATCGATTCCGCGCAAAACCCCTTCGATAATATAATCGGGCGTGCCTACGCCCATAAGGTAGCGCGGCATATTTTCGGGATACAGAGGTTGAAGCACATCCAGCATTTCGTACATAAGCGAGGCAGGCTCTCCGACCGAAAGACCGCCTACGGCAATGCCGCACTTTGCGTAGGGAATTGTCGCTTTTGCGCTTTCCTCTCTCAGACGCGCAAAAAAGTTGCCCTGTATTATCGGAAAAAGCATCTGCTCCTCTCTGCCGTGAGCCTTTGCGCACCTGTCAAGCCAGTTTAACGTCCTTTCCATAGCCGTTTTGGCATAATCCTCGCTGCAACCGTAGTCGGAGCACTCGTCAAAAGCCATGATGATGTCCGCGCCGAGATCGTTTTCTATTTCCATCACCTTTTCCGGCGAAAAAAAATGCCTGCTGCCGTCTACGTGGGAAGAAAACGTAACTCCGTCCCCCGTTATTTTCCTCAAAGACCCCAGCGAAAACACCTGAAATCCGCCGCTGTCCGTCAGAATAGGCTTGTCCCAATTCATAAATTTGTGCAGACCGCCCGCTTTTTCCACCGTCCTGTGTCCCGGTCTCAAATACAGGTGATAGGTATTGGACAAAAGTATTTGACAGCCTATTCCTTCGAGAGTTGATGGCAAAACGGCTTTTACGCTTGCCGCCGTGCCCACGGGCATAAATGCGGGCGTTTCCACTATTCCGTGCGGAGTGTGAAAGCGTCCCAGTCTTGCGCCGCTTGCGGCGTCTTTTTTTAACAATTCAAATTTGAAAAACTCTTTTTTGTCCGTCATTTTTTCAAAAACATCGCGTCCCCGAAGCTGAAAAACCTGTATTTTTCGCGCACGGCGGCTTCATATACTTTAAGAATATTTTCCCTTCCTGCAAAAGCCGAAACAAGCATGAGCAGAGTGCTTTTGGGGAGATGAAAATTTGTAATCATAGCGTCCGTCGCCTTGAATTTGTAAGGCGGATAAATAAAAATCTCCGTATTTCCGGAACCTGCCGAAACCAAACCGTTTTCGTCCGACGCGCTTTCCAGTACGCGCACGCTTGTCGTGCCCACGGCGACCGTTCTTCGCCCCTCTCGTTTCGCACGGTTCAAAGCCGAAGCTGTCTCGGAGCTTACCGAATAAAATTCGCTGTGCATTTTGTGCCGCGAAATATCTTCCTCCTTGACGGGACGAAAAGTGCCCAAGCCCACATGCAGCAAAACCTCGACGATTTCCACTCCTTTGTTTTTAAGCCTGTCAAGCAACGCATCGGTAAAATGCAGTCCCGCGGTGGGCGCAGCGGCGGAACCCTCCGTCTTGGAATAAACCGTGTTATAACGGCTTTGGTCCGACAACTTCTTCTTAATATAAGGCGGAAGCGGCATTTCTCCAGCGCGTGAAAGGATTTCCTCAAACACGCCGTCGAAAAAAAACCTGACAATTCGTCCGCCGTCGTCGCAGACCTTTATTATCCGCGCTCCAAGCTCGTCTCCGAACAGAAATTCCGCTCCTTCCTTAGCAATGCGCCCCGGCTTTAAAATGACCTCCCAATCGGTGTAATTCAGACGCTTGAGCAGCAGAAGCTCGATTTTTCCGCCGGTCGGGACTTTTTTACCGTACAAACGGGCGGGTATGACTTTGGTGTTGTTTATTACCAGCACATCGCCGCTTTCAAGCTCGTCTTCAATCTGATAAAAGCGCCTGTGACGGATTTCGTCCGCCGAAACGTCGTAAACAAGCAACCGCGAGCTGTCGCGCGGCCAAACAGGCTCCTGCGCAATCAGCTCCTCCGGCAGGTAATAATCGAATAGCTCCGTTTTCATTCTTCCCGTTCTTCTCTGTTGAAAAAAATACTGATTTGGCTTTCTCTGTCCGAAGAAAGAGACCTGCCGTAATGCCTGTACGCCGCGGGCAAACATACCCGACCGCGCGGAGTTCTTGCAAGAAAGCCTATTTGAAGAAGATAAGGCTCGTAAACGTCCTCTATGGTTCCCGCGTCCTCTCCCGACGCCGCGGCTACGGTTTCCAACCCCACGGGACCGCCGTTGAATTTGTCTATCATGGACAAAATTATGTTTCGGTCCACTCCGTCAAGACCCAATTCGTCGATGCCCATACAGCTTAACGCGAAGTCGGTTATTTCCGGCGTAATTCTGCCTTCGCCCTTTACCTGAGCGAAATCCCTCACTCTTTTTAACAACCTGTTGGCTATACGCGGCGTACCGCGGCTGCGTCCCGCAAGCATAGCCGCCGCTTCGGCGTCGATTTCCGTTTCCAGAACTTTGGACGAGTTGCGCACGATTTTTACAAGCTGCTCGGTCGAATACATTTCAAGTCTCGCGTGCACTCCGAAACGGTCTCTAAGCGGCGCAGACAGCCGTCCCGCCTTTGTAGTCGCGCCTACAAGCGTAAAACGGGGAAGAGAAAGCCTGATACTTTTTGCGCTCGGCCCCTTACCTATTATGAAATCCAACGCGTAGTCCTCCAACGCGGGATATAGTATTTCTTCGACCGAGTGATTGAGTCTGTGAATTTCGTCTATAAACAAAACTTCGTTTTCAGTCAGCTTGGAAAGCAGCGCGACAAGGTCGGCGGCTTTTTCTATGGCAGGTCCGCTGGTTACGGTTATCCTTGTGTGCATTTCGTTGGCTATTATGTGAGCCAAAGTAGTTTTTCCAAGCCCCGGCGGACCGTAAAGCAGCACGTGGTCGAGATTTTCGTTTCTTCTTCTTGCCGCGCTGATATAAACCATCAAATTTTCCTTGACCTTGTCCTGACCGATATACCCTTCAAGAGTCTGCGGCCTCAGTATGTTTTCGCTTTCGGCTTCCCGCTCCACAAGCGTGCTTGAAATCAGTTCGTTGCCATCGTACATTTTTTAGCTTCTCCTTTCAGCTGTTTTTAAGCGCGTAGGAAAGCAATTCCTCCGTTGTTTCCGCGCCGTTTTCCGACGCGTTTTTAATTCTTGCCGCCGCATCCTGTCTGCTCAGTCCGAGCGAAACAAGCACTGAAACGGCTTCGTTGGCTTCGGAAGAAAGCAGACCGCCCTTGGCGGCGGGCGATACGTTTACGAATGCTTCGCGAGACACGTCTACTTTGTCTTTAAGCTCGAGAACAATTCTCTCGGCAGTCTTTTTGCCGAGACCTTTTACGCTTGTAAGCACGGCTATATCTCCCGTGACGATTGCGGAAGACAGGTCGGACATTTTAAGCCCAGACAACACGGACAGGGCTACCTTGGGACCAATCCCCGAAACGGAAATGAGTTTGAGAAACATCTCTTTTTCTTCGACGGTTGCAAAACCGAATAGCGTAAGCCCGTCCTCTCTCAATTGAAGATAAGTAAACAGCTTAACGTCCGCGCCCGTTTTAAGACTGTCAAGCGTGTTGGACGAAACGGCAAGCTCGAAACCAAGACCGTTGTTTTCGACAACCGCCGTTCCCTCGTATATCGAAACGACCTTTCCGCTAACGAATCCCAGCATTTTTTGCTCCTATATTCTGAAATTTTCGCACAGATTTCTCGTCTGCGCATGAGTCAAAGCAACCGCCAGCGCGTCTGCCGCGTCGTCGGGTTTGGGAATTTTGTCCAGATTGAGAAACACCCGCACCATTTGCTGTACCTGACGCTTGTCGGCGCGTCCGTAGCCGACCATTGCCTGTTTTATTTGAAGAGGAGTATACTCAAAAAGATTGCCGCACAGCTTTACCGCACAAACAAGCAATACGCCGCGCGCCTCCGCTACCCGTATGCCTGTCGTTATGTTGGTATTGAAAAAAAGCTCTTCGACGGCGACGGCGTCCGGTCTGAATCTGTCCATAAGCTCGGCAGCCGCGGCGTCAATCATGGCGAGCCGCACCGCCGTGTTTTCGTCGGGCGGAGTCTTGATTACTCCGTAGTCAACCGCAACATTGTTTCTGCCGTCCGACTCAATCACGCCGTACCCCACAGTCGCAAGTCCCGGGTCAAAGCCGAGTATTCTCACCTTAATCTTCCTCTTCGGGCAGGTCTACGTTGTGATAAACATTCTGCACGTCGTCGAAATCGTCGAACATATCCAGCATTTTTCTGAATTTCACAAGCTGCTCGTCATTTAAAGTAACCATGGTCTGCGGCAGCCACTCCACTTCCGCCGAGATTATGTTGACGCCGTTTTGGACCAGATTGTTTTTTACCTCGTTGAAATCTCCTACCGATGTGTACACCTCGAAAATTTCTTCCTCCACAGTCACGTCGTCCGCGCCGGCTTCCACAGCCACATCGAAAATTTGCTCTTCCGACAGCTTGCCGTCGCGCTCGCCCACGATGACTCCCTTTCTGTCAAACATAAAAGAAACGCAGTTTGTAGTGCCGAGCGAACCGCCCATTTTGTCGAAATAGCTTCTGATTTCGCCCGCAGTGCGGTTTTTGTTGTCCGTAAGGCACTCCACAATCACGGCGCTTCCGCCGATTCCGTATCCTTCATAGGTCATAGGCTCGTAATTGATGTTGCCAAGCTCTCCGGAAGCCTTTTTGATGCTCCTTGTTATGTTGTCGTTGGGCATATTGTTGGCTCTCGCCTTTGCTATGACGTCGAACAGCTTGCTGTTTGTCGACGGGTCGCTTCCGCCTGCCTTTACCGCCACGGCTATCTCTCTGCCTATTTTGGTGAATATTTTTCCCTTTGCGGCGTCACCCTTAGCTTTTTTGTGTTTAATGTTAGCCCATTTGCTGTGCCCTGACATTATTTTACCTCCGCATAAATTAAAAATTATTTTTTCCCATCAAATACATCAATATGCCCGCACTCACCGCCACGTTGAGCGACTCCATATTGTTTTTCATGGGTATACTCACGGTTTTTTCGCACCGCATACGCGCGGCGCTGCTGACGCCGCCGCCTTCGCTGCCGAGAACCAGCGCGTGCTTTTCCGCAATGTCGGCGGTAAATACGTTTTCGCCCGACATATCGGCGCATACAAGCTGACAGCAGGAAAGCAAATCGAGTATTTTTTCCCTTTCGCCCTCGAAAATATTGAGAACATACTGCGCGGACATTCCCGCACGCAGGCTTTTCGCCGAAAAAGGGTCCGCGCAGCCGCACAAATAAACGTCGTCGTATCCAGACGCCGCCGCCGTGCGCAAAACGGCTCCCACGTTTGCGGGGTCCTGCAATCCGTCAAGCAGAAGACATTTCCCCTCGGGGCTTGACAATTCTTTTTTTTCCCGCCTTACGACTGCAAGCACACCCTGATTTGTCACAGTGTCGCAAAGCTTTCCGAAAATCCTGTCGTCGGCGACAAAACACGGAGCCGACAAAAAGGACTGCTCGCCCGCTTCGCGTTTTTCGGCATAGGCACGGGAGCATAAGACAAACTCCGCCTTCAAACCGTGCCTGAAAGCGTCTTTTACCAGTTTTTCCCCTTCGGCAACAAACAAGCCGTACCTGTCCCTGTATTTTTTATCGGACAGCTTGCGCACAAGAGTCAGGCGCGTATTGTTGGGCGAAACTACGTTTATCATAAATCTCCAGATAATCAAAAAGCCTTCTCACCGAAGGCTTTTGCAAACAGCTCAAAGGCTGGCTTTGGCAGTCTCCACAAGCTTGGCGAAGGACTGCGCGTCGTTCACTGCGATATCCGCCAAAACTTTTCTGTTAAGCTCTACGTTGGCTTTTTTGAGACCGTACATAAATTTGCTGTAAGACATACCGTTTGCGCGCGCCGCCGCGTTGATTCTCGCTATCCACAGGTTGCGGAAATCTCTTTTTTTGAGTCTGCGGCCGATGTAAGCGTAATTGAAACTCTTCATCACCGCCTGTCTGGCTATACGGTAATTTTTGCTCTTTGCTCCGAAATATCCTTTCGCAAGCTTCAATATCTTTCTGCGTTTTTTAACCGCGTTTACACCGCGTTTGATTCTCATAATAAGTTACCTCCTATCAGTGGGACAGCATGCGGCTGATTGTCTTTTCCTGCGTGCTGTCTACGTATGCGGCGCCGCGCAGATTGCGCGTGCGTTTGGTCGTCTTTTTGGTCAGAATATGATTTTTGCCTTGCTGCGCTCTTTTGATTTTGCCGGACTTTTTAAGGCTGAATCTTTTGGCTGCGCCGCTATGCGTTTTTTGTTTGGGCATATTTTAATCCTCCGTTATTTCGTATTTTTGTTATCGACAGGAGCAAGCACCATGGTGATGAATCTGCCTTCCGCCAAAGGCTTCTTTTCTATCGTGGCGTAGTCCTTTATCTTTTCGTAAAAGCTGTTGGCGACCTCGATTCCGTTGCCCACAAACGCCATTTGTCTGCCTCTCATCCTGAGACTTACCTTGACTTTGTCGCCGTCCTTCAAAAATTTGACGGCGTTTTTCGCCTTTGTGGCAATGTCGCCCTCGTCGATTGTCATCGAAAGTCTGATTTCTTTCAGCTCCACGATTTTTTGATTTTTTCTGGCTTCCTTTTCGCGCTTGTTCTGCTCGTAACGATACTTGCCGTAATCCATCACTTTGCAGACGGGCGGAACAGAATTCGGTGAAATTTTAACCAAATCCAAATGAGCGTCATCCGCAATCTGCTGCGCCTGTCGCGCAGACATGATACCGAGCTGCGCTCCGTCCGAACCGATGAGCCGCACCTCTCTGTCTCTGATTTGCTCGTTGGTCTGTAAATCTTTGATAACCTTTACCTCCGAAAAAATAAAAAAGTGTGAACAGCAAAAAGTCCACACGCAACAGACGTATCCTTGAAGACACGCTTGGCTATTGTCTACCCTACAACGCAAGTCGTACGGGTGAGAAAGTGACCTTTCTGCTTTTTGCTCGATTATTTTAGCACAATACTTTTTTCACGTCAACCGTTTGCAACGATTTTTAAAAATTTTTTGGCAAGGAAATTAAAGCGCGCCGCGCTCTGTGCCTTCGCGAGGCGCGCTTTTGAATTTTAATCGATAGCTTTTTCTTTGATTTCGGCAAGAATCCTTGCGGAAAACTCGTCAAGACTCATAAGTCCCAAATCGCCCTTGCTTCTGTGGCGCACCGAAACCTTGTTTTCCGCCGCCTCCTTGTCGCCGACAACCAGCATATACGGGATTTTTTCCAGCTGAGCTTCTCTTATTTTAAAGCCCACCTTTTCCGACCTGTTGTCAACCTCGGCTCTTATGCCTTTGAGTCTCAGCGCGGCGGTAATTTCCTCCGTTTTAGCCGCCGTTCTGTCCGTGAGGGACAATACTTTGACCTGCGTATACATCATCCATGCGGGGAGCGCTCCGTTATACTTTTCAATGAGCAGCGCAAGCGTCCTTTCGTAGCAGCCGATTGAACTGCGATGTACGATAAACGGTCTTTTTTTGTTGCCGTCCGCGTCAACATAGCTCATATCGAAACGCTCGGCAAGCTCGAAATCGATTTGAATGGTGAACAGAGTGTCCTCCTTGCCGTAAACATTCACGCTCTGCACGTCGAGCTTGGGACCGTAAAAAGCCGCTTCACCGACTGCTTCGTAATAATTTACTCCCGCGTCGTCGAGTATTTTTTTCATCAGCCTTTCGGAATTTTCCCACGCTTCGGGATTGTCAATATATTTTTCCTTGTTTTCGGGGTCCCAACGGCTGAAACGATATGACACGTCATTTTCCAGCCCCAGCGTTTTCATAAAATAGCGTATCAGGTCAAGCACGCCGAGAAATTCCTGTTCTATCTGATCGGGGCGGCAGATTATATGCCCGTCGGAAAGCGTAAATTGACGCACTCTTATCATACCGTGCATTTCACCGCTGTTCTCGTTTCTGAACAAAGGCGCGGTCTCGTTGTAGCGCACGGGCAAATCGCGATAGCTTTTCAGCCCGTTTTTGTAAATCATGAACTGAAAAGGACAGGTCATGGGTCTTAAAGCCAGCACCTCCTTGTTGACGTCTGCTTCTTCGGGATTTCCAAGTATAAACATGGCGTCGCGGTAGTGATACCAATGACCGCTGATTTTGTATAAATCGCTTTTTGCCATGAAAGGTGTTTTGGTAATCATATAGCCGCGCTTTTCCTCTTCGTCCTCCACCCAGCGCTGCATTGTCTTCAATATATGCGCGCCTTTTGGCATGAACAAAGGCAAGCCCTGCCCTATGTTTTCCTCGGTCATGAAAATGCCGAGCTCTCTTCCCAGCTTGTTGTGGTCGCGCTTTTTGGCTTCCTCCACCCTTGCGAGAAATTCTTCCATTTCGGATTTTTTGTCGAAAGCGGTGCCGTAAATTCTCGTCAGCATTTTTTTGCTGCTGTCTCCGCGCCAATACGCGCCCGCAATGCTCGTAAGCCTGAACGCTTTGAGCTTGCCTGTGGACGAAAGGTGGGGACCCCTGCACATATCGGAAAATTCGCCCTGAGTAAAGAATGTGACAGTTTCGTCCTTTATTCCTTCGAGCAGCTCCAGCTTGTAAGGCTCGTCAGCCAGCATTTCCTTCGCGCGCTCAACGGAAACGACGGATTTTTCGACGGCAAAATCCGATTTGACGATTTTGTTCATTTCCTCCTCGATAGCCTTGAAATCGTCGAGGGTTATCGGCCGAGAAAAATCTATATCGTAATAAAAACCAGTTTTGACGGCGGGACCGATTGCCAGTTTCGCATCGGGATAAAGACGCTTGATTGCCTGCGCCAGAACGTGGCTTGCAGTGTGTCTGTAAACCTCCTTTCCTTCCTCGTCCTTGAAAGTTAAAACCTTGAAGCTGCCGCCTCTGTCTAAAATTTCGTTCAGACCTAAAAGCTCTCCGTTTACACTGACGCACACAGCCGCTCTAAGCAAGCCCTCGCTTATGCTTCTTACCACTTCCGACGCCGCAACGGGAGAAGAAAACTCCTTTACCGCACCGTCGGGCAATTCGAATCGAATCATTTTAATTCACCTCTTGTTCTGTAAATAAAAAAGCCGTCCCTGAATTTAAGGACGACTGAATATGCCGCGGTTCCACCTTAATTGTCGGACAAAAAGCCCGACCGCTTTGACAACGCAATTTACGTATGCGCCTACGCTGTCGGAAAAGCGGTACGGTTTCAGGCTGCTCCGCACGGCTCTCAGCTTGCCCGCGCTCTCTGTAAGAACAGTGCTCTGTCCGCTTGTCTTTTCTTTCAGACAGATATTTGAATTGCATTCATAATAGCACAAAAAATAAATTTGTCAACTGATTTTCGCGCTTTTCATATCGTTTATTACAAAAAGACTGTCCGCTATGTCTTTGAACTGCTCGGACATACTCTGCCAGTCGCCGTAAAAATTTACAGCCGCAGGATTTATACACACAAGATTGTAAAGCAAATCCTCTTCTGGCTCCTGCCTTACAGACAACGTGGTGAGTTTGTTCAGTCTCAGCCCCTTTTCGTCAAAAAGCTCGAACCCGCTTTCCTCGTCGAAAACGACCGACAAATTGTTTACGAGAGTGGGTATGGCTTCCAGTAAAAACATGAGAAAATCCCGCATGGTATCGTAATCGTTGATAACCGTGTCGTATGAGTTGGACAAAACGACTATTTCGTCCCACTTCTTTTTTACGTCGCCCAGCCTGAAATTGTAAAAGCCGTCCAAAGAAAAATTCCGTATATTTTCAAGATTTCTTTTTATTGCCGTCTTGTCGTAGGAATTGTCGAAAATGCACATTGTATTTATCAGCGTGCGCGAAAGCAAATCCTCCGAGCCCATATTCAATTTTTTACTCAAATATTTGTTTTTATAACCTATGGAAAAAATGTCCGCAAGCAAATCCTTGACCAAAGCGGACATCTGTCCCGCGCTTTCGTCGTAACAGGCAAGCGAAAAGAACGTCCTGTCATCTATTTCTTCCAGCGCGGAAACTCCTCTGGCTTGCGCAAGCGGTCTGTCCAGCTGTCTCGCCAGATAATCGAGAAAATGTCCGTCTTTTTTGTCCACATTCAAAGAAAGCTCGTACATCGGATACTCCTTTAATATCAATAGTTTATGCAAATAGAAATCTTTTAATTATTTGACGGCAAATTATTCGATAAAAGAACAAATAGCGCTAACGGCAATAAAAAAACCGCTTTAAAAGCGGTTTTAAAGTTTATTTGTTTTCTACTTATTTGTTTTCTTCGATATACTTGACGATTGCGCCTACTGTTTTGAGTTCGCTTGCGGTGTCGTCGGGCACTTGAAGATTGTAGGTTTCTTCCAGCGCCATAATCATTTCCACTATATCCAGAGAATCCGCGCCCAAATCGCTGATTATGTTGGACTCCATGGTGATTGTGTCTGCGGAAATACCGAGTTGCTCGGAAAGCATCGATTTAATTTTTTCAAATACCATAAGTTTTACCTCCGTTTGGATAGTATGTATTTTACTATAAAAAAATCGAAATCACAAGCAATTTGACGTGAAATAACAAAAAAACGGCAAACGTCATAATTTGTAGAATGGAGGCACCCTTATAATGAGACGCAATTTTACCAACGAGCGGGACTATTTGAATACTGTCGAGCAGGACAGATGCGCTCCTCCCTGCTGTCTCAATCCGCCGAGACCAAAGCCCCCGCTCAAGCCCGACACGGGATTTGACTGCACTTGCAGAACGGAAAACTGCAAAGTTAAATTCAGTACCGACCCGTTTTCCGACTGTATCGAAATAAAATGCAGAAAGCGCCCCGAAGACATTTGCGCCTGCAAACCCAAGCCGCGCTGCCACTGCGAAAAAAAACCGCCGTTTTTTCCTTTCTGAATTTTTTGACTAAAAAACCCGTGCCGAAACGGCACGGGTAACTTTATTTTAAAACAACGCGTTGAAAACCGTTCTCGGAAAGGGAATAACGTCCCTTATGTTTGAAACGCCTGTAAGGTACATAATCAGCCGTTCAAAGCCCAAACCGAATCCCGCGTGCTTCGTGCTGCCGTATTTTCTCAAATCGAGATACCAGGAGTATTCCTCCTCCTTCATGCCAAGCTCGCGGATGCGTTTTTCAAGCAGCTCGAAGCGCTCTTCTCTCTGACTACCGCCTACTAGCTCGCCCACTCCCGGCACAAGCATATCCATTGCGGCGACGGTTTTTCCGTCGTCGTTGAGCCGCATATAAAAAGACTTTATTTCTTTGGGATAATCGGTTACGAAAACGGGACCGTCGAAAACCTTTTCCGTCAAAAATCTTTCATGCTCCGTTTGAAGGTCGCTGCCCCAATGTACGGGATACTCGAATTTGTCGTTGTGCTTTTCGAGAATTTTAACCGCTTCCGTATAAGTTATGCGCCCGAACTGACTTGAAACGAGCTTTTGCAGCCTTTCGGTTAATCCCTTGTCGATAAATTCATTGAAAAACTGCATTTCCTGAGGACAATTTTCCAGCACGTAATTTATCACGGATTTTATCATGTCCTGCGCGAGCTCCATGTCGTCGTTAAGGTCGGCAAAGGCTATTTCCGGCTCTATCTGCCAGAATTCGGCGGCATGGCGCTGCGTGTTGGAGTGTTCCGCTCTAAACGTAGGTCCGAAGGTATAAATATTGCCGAACGCCATCGCGTAGGTTTCTCCGTTTAGCTGCCCCGACACCGTCAGGCTTGCCTGCTTTCCGAAAAAGTCCTTGCCTGAATCAACCCTGCCGTCGGCGGTTTTGGGCGGATTGTCAAGGTCAAGCGTCGTGACTCTGAACATTTCTCCCGCACCCTCGCAGTCGCTTGTGGTGATAATGGGCGTGTGCACGTAAACAAAGCCTCTCTCGTTGAAAAATCTGTGCACCGCGAAAGCCGCGACCGAGCGCACACGCATAACCGCGTTGAAAAGATTGGTTCGAGGTCTCAAATGCGCGATTTCACGCAAAAATTCCACACTGTGCCTTTTTTTCTGCAACGGATAATCGGGAGTGGATTTCCCCTCGATTTCTATGCTGTCGGCTTTGATTTCAAAGGGCTGCTTCATCTGCGGCGTAAGGACGACTTTCCCTTTTACCACTATCGCGCTGCCTACGTTTAGCTTTGCGATTTCTTCAAAGTTGGTTATTCTTCCCTGCTCGAAAACAACCTGCACGCTTTTAAAGCAGCTGCCGTCGTTAAGCTCGATAAAACCGAAAACCTTGCTGTCCCTTATTGTTCTTATCCAGCCCGCCACCACCACGTCCTTGTCGGCGTAAAACTCGGACTCGCGGTATAAAGCAGACAATAAAAGTCTTTTCATCCTTCACCTCAGTTGTTTTTGTTTCTCAGCTTTCTCAAAAACGGAGGAATAGAGCTGTCTTCCTTGAGATTCATATTGGGATTTGGCAAAATGCCGTCGGAATAAGCCGCCGCCGTTTCTTTAAGCTGCTCCGCAGAGACCTGAGGCTGTTGCACCTTGACAGGCTCCTCTATTCTGCTGCCGTAAAGCTCTTTTGCCGGACTCAAAGCGGAATTTTCAGTTTCCTTTCCCGCAAACACGTTTTGCTTTAAGGGCTTGTCCGTAGGCTTTACGTCGAAGCCAGTGGCGATAATAGTCACCTGCACCTCGTCGTCTATATCCTCCCTGATGTCCGCTCCGAAAATAATCGCCGCGTCTCTGTCCACAACCTCTTTTACAAGGTCTACGGCGTGTTGAATTTCGCCCATGGTCATATTCAGCCCGCCGGTAATATTTATTATTATTCCCGTAGCGCCTTCTATAGTGGTTTCAAGCAGCGGACTGTAAACGGCCTGACGAACCGCGTCTATGGTGCGGTTGTCGCCGCGTCCCACGCCAAGCCCCATATGCGCCATACCTCTGTTGCGCATGACCGTTTCCACGTCGGCGAAATCGAGATTTATCAGCGAGGAGGAGACGATAATATCGGAAATGCCCCTGACTCCCTGACGCAAAACCTCGTCGGCGCGTTGGAACGCTTCCACCACAGTTATGTCCTTGCTGAAATTCTGTATCAGCCTGTCGTTGGGTATGATGACAAGCGTGTCCACGTTCTTTTTCAAATTCATTATGCCGATTTCGGCATTGTCCATACGGCGTTTTCCCTCGAAGCTGAACGGTTTGGTTACGACGCCGACGGTAAGAATACCCATTTCCTGCGCAATACCTGCGATTATGGGTGCAGCGCCCGTGCCGGTGCCTCCGCCCATACCTGCGGTAATAAACAACAGGTCTGTTCCCTTGAGAGCCTCTTTAATGGCTTCGCGACTTTCCTCCGCCGCCTGCCTGCCGATTTCCGGATTGGCTCCCGCGCCGAGTCCTTTGGTAAGCTTTTCGCCGATTTGAATTTTTTCCGACGCTTTTGACAGGTAAAGCGCCTGCTTGTCCGTGTTGACCGCAACAAACGACGCGCTCGTAATGTTTGCCTGTATCATACGGTTGACGGCATTGTTCCCGCCGCCGCCTACTCCGACCACCTTGATTTGTGCGACTTTGTCCGCTTCGTTATATATATAATCCATAATTTTCTCCCTGATAAATCTGATAGTATATGTTTATTTTTGTTTAAGCGCGATATCCAGCAAACCGTATGCCGAGGTATAGAAGGCTTTGGTTGCCTGCGGAATGTCCGGAAGCGCGTTTTTAACGTTGACGTCGAGATATTGAGAAAAATATTCCGTTCCGCCTATGACGGAAGACAAACCGCCTCCCGTAACGTATATCGGAGTGTTGCGCTTTATTTCGTAAGGACACAATTCCAGAGCTTTTGCAAAATAGTCGGCTATTTCTTCGATTCTTGCGCGAACCACCTCGTTTGCTTTTTCCGCTTTGAGCGAAAGCCCTCCCGACAACACATAATTGTCCGACGAATCAAATTCCAGCTTTAAATTCACCTTGCTTTTGAGTTCTTCCGCCTGCGCAAAGGAAATTTCCATCACCTGCTGCAAATCCGCCGAAATGTTTCCGCATCCCATGGAAAAGGATTTAAGATAAACCAAACCCTCCCCGCATACAAGCATGACGTTTGATGTGATGTAGCCGACGTCCAGCAAAAGAGCGTAGCCGTCTCTGACGGATTGCTCGATTAACAGCAGCGATTGGGCAAGACAGGAGGAAACGAATTCCCAACCCGAAAGAGCGCATTTTTTCAGAATTGCCCCGACAACGTCCGTGAATACGCGGGAAGCAAAACAATAGGATATCAGACCGTCCATTTTGTTCGCCGTCCGACCTATCGGGTCGGCGACGTCCTCTTTGTCGTCCAGAGTGAAATAAATATCCGACCTGCCTATCGGCAAAAACTTTTTGTCGCCGTCAAATATGTCCGTCTTTTTGTAAATTTCATTTACGTCGTCTTTCGTTATACGTTTTTTGAAACGATAGAGATTTGTCGCTTCGCCAACTGTCACGGAAGTAAACTCTCCGGGTACACCGACGAATACTTCCCTTATCTGACGGCCATAGCTTTGTTCCGCCTGACGGAGGGCATAAGACACGGCGTCCGACAGCCTTTCCGGCTCAAGCCACTCTCCGTCGTAAAATCCCGCGTATTTGCTTTCTCCGCGCGCAACAATCAAAAAGCCGTCGGGCGTTTTCTTGCCTACGAAGACGACAATCTTGCTCGAACCGAAATCGATGACAGCGACTTCGGCGTTTTTTCTGAAGTTGAAAAAGTTCATTTTTAATCCTCTGATTCAGTCGGCGTTTACTACCGTCGTGATTTTTCCGTCCTTTTCCGATACCTCTATTGTCGTGCCGAAATGCGTGTTGTCCTTCTCGTCGGATGCGTAAACGCTCCAACCGGCGTGAATTTTGCGTTGAAGGTCGGAAACGGGGTCGTTGATTTTAAGCACCGCTCCCGTATTGAATGCAAGACTCAAGCAATAGTAGTCCGGCATTGCCTGAACGGAAACCGAATCAAGCAAATCGGGCAGCTCCACAAAATCGAATCCTCCCTGCCACAGCGTCCTGAAAACCACTTCGCTTACCTCGTTGAGCCAGGTCGCTTCGGGTTTGAATTCAAGCCGTCTTCCGACAGAGGGAGCGCCGCTTAAATAGGAGGAAAAATTCAGCGCGGGAAATTCGGTCACAGGCTGATTGAAAGCTTCCAGCACATAATTTTCGCTGTCAAGAAGATAATAAACCCCGTTGTGGGAAATGACGGAAACGGGCTCCCGCACGGTTACGAAAATTTCCAGAAAATTGGGAAACAGACGGTTGACGCCCTGCACCTTTATGTAAGGATAATTCGACTCAGTCTGTGAAATCAGCTTTTTTCCCGAAAGAAAGAATATGCTCTTTCCCTTGAAATCCTCAATCAGCTTTTCTCCCGTCAAATCCGAATATCTTTCCGGCGCGTCTACATAAACCGTCTCGCCCGTGTTTTCGTCGTAATGCAGAAACACAAGACTTGCTTTTTGAAGCGTAAAAACAGTGCTTCCCAAAACGATAAGTATGACTATCGCCAGGAAAACCGAAAAAATAATCAGCAGCTTCTTTTTCGCGTTTTGCTTCATCAGATTCCTCCGGACAAAAAATCCGCATTTAACTTTTATATTATACATACGGACGACGGATAAGTCAATAAAAACGCGCGTACATTTAAAGATGTTGATGCAGTATTTTGACATATTTTAACACGAAAAGCAAGAAATATGGATAATTTAAAATATTATGTCAGAAATAATACGCAATCAAAGTCTAGTTTTTTAAAATAATCCAAATGAAAAAGCCCGCCGTTCAGGCGGACCTTTTACGTTCATATTCTGCGTATATCCGCGCCGACAGAATTGAGAGCTTTGTCAAGCATAAAATATCCTCTGTCGATGTGCTTCGCATTGTTTACGACCGTCACACCTTCGGCGTTAAGCCCCGCCAGCACAAGCGCGGCGCCGCCTCTGAGGTCGCAGGCGTTTACCTCTGCGGACTTCAATCTGTTCACTCCCCTAACCAACGCAAGTCTGTCGCGCACGGTTATGTCGGCGCCCATTTTCGTAAGCTCCGACACATGCTTGTAGCGCGTCTCAAAAATATTTTCCACTATTACGCTTGTGCCCGAAGAAACCGTTTCCAAAGCAAGTATCTGCGCCTGCAAATCGGTAGGAAAACCGGGGTACGGAGAGGTCTCTATAAGCGAAATGGCGTCGGGGCGTTTAAGGCACTCGATGTAAACGCTGTTTTCTCCGACGTTCAAACGCGAAACACAGTTTTCAAGCTTGCTTAAAAGCGCAGTGATATCGTCGGGCACGCAGTTGGACACAAGGAGCTTGCCGCCCGTTATTGCAGCGGCAATTATGTAAGTGCCCGCAACGATTCTGTCGGGTATAGGCTCAAATTCGCATCCGTCAAGCTTTTTCACGCCTTCGATGACGATTGTAGAGCTGCCCGCGCCCGCTATTTTCCCGCCCATTTTGTTTAGAAATTTTTGCAGCGCGGCAATTTCCGGCTCCTTTGCGGCATTTGTTATCGTTGTTTTTCCTTTGGCAAGCACTGCCGCCATCATTATATTTTCCGTTGCTCCCACGCTTGGAAAATCAAGATGAATATCGTTTCCTCTCGCATTTTCTCCGTTGCAATACAAAAAACCGCCCGTTTCCTCTATATCTATGTTCAACGCTCTCAAACCCTTGAGATGCAAATCGATCGGACGGATTCCTATATCGCAGCCGCCGGGAAAAACGGCTTTTGCGTGTTTGAGCCGTCCTATAATCGGCCCCATAAGAAAAAGCGAGCTTCTTATTTCCTTAGCATAGCTCGAAGGTATTTCATTGCCGGTAAGAACCGAACAGTCAACGGTCAAATCGTCTTTTTCCCAAAAGATTTTTCCTCCGAGCGCCTCTATGATTTTGGTCATGTTTATTATGTCGGTGATTTTGGGGCAATTGAACAGTGTTACGGGACGCGTAGCCAAAACACACGCCGCAAGCAAGGCAAGCACGCAGTTTTTTGCGGAATGAACCGCCAACTCCCCCTCCAACCTATGACCTCCGTTTATCAACAGTCTGTCCATTTTGAGTTCTCCATAGTCAAATCTTTGTTGCAGACAGCCCGTTCCGAAACACGACTTGAATTTCGTCAACAAAAAAACGTGCCGCCTTCAATAATATTATCTTATGGCAAACCGTTTATAAATGTGAGACGGACGGCGTCTCCTCGTTTCTCGAAACATTGAGAAGCAGGCCTGCGGCAAACATGAACATAACGAGCGACGTGCCGCCGTAGCTGATAAAGGGCAGCGGCAATCCCGTGGGAGGTATGCTGCCCGTTACCACGGCTAAATTTATCGCCGACTGCACGGCAATTATCGAAACGATTCCTCCGCACAGCAGAGAGCCGAATTTGTCCGCGGCGTTGAGACTGATTTTTACTCCTCTGTAAATCACAAGCAAAAACAGCAGCATGAGGAACAGGCATCCTACAAGCCCCGTTTCCTCGCCTATGACGGAAAACACGAAATCGCTTTCCGCAAACGGCAAAAACGAGTATTTCTGTCGGCTGTTGAACAATCCGACTCCAAACCACCCGCCGCTCCCCAACGCATACAACGACTGTATCAGTTGATAGCCTTCGTCCTTGGGCGAAGCCCACGGGTCGATAAAAGCAAGAAGTCTTTTAAGCCTGTACGGCTCTACTAGTATCATTACAGGCACGGCGACGGCTGCCGCAACAAGCAGAAACACAAACCATTTGGGCTTCATGCCGCCGATAAAAAGCATTATAAGCATCACAAGCCCGACGCACATAGTGATAGACATATTGGGCTCGAGAATAATCAGCAGACAAACTGCAACGCCGCTCCCCAAAACGGGAAGCGTGTGCGATATGCGCGTCATATCGGTTTTTTCGCGCGACATATAAGTGGCGGCAAAAAATACGAAAGCGAATTTTGCTATTTCGGAGGGCTGAAAAGAAAATCCTCCGAAGCCCACCCATCTTTTTGCACCGTAATTTTCTATGCCAAGCCCGGGAACAAACACCAACCCGAGCAAGACCAAAGAAACCGCCAGCAAGGGAAGTGAAAGCTTTTTTAATAAATCGAGATTGAGCCTTGACGCCAAAAGCATGGCTGCCACGCCTACGACAAAGCCTACCGCCTGTTTGGTGAAATAATAAAATTTGTTGGAAAAATCCCTTTCCGCCATGTAATAGCTGGCGCTGTAAATAAACAGCAGTCCTATGAGAGCTAGCAGTATGACTGCGCCCAAAAGTATGTAATCGGGTTTTCCGCGCGTGTTAATAAGTTTCATTTTTCAATTTTTCCACTATTTTTTTAAAATGTTCGCCGCGCTCGGCAAAATTTCTGTAAGAATCAAAGCTTGCGCAGGCGGGAGAAAGCAGAATCACGTCTCCCGCGGAAGCTTCGGCATACAGAGTTCTCACCGCATTTTCCAGCCCGTCGCAGAAACAATATCTTTTAAAACCCTTTCTTTGCGCAAATGAAGCGATTGTTTCGGCAGCCTCTCCGATAAGCGCAATTTTTTTTACCCTCGGCGGCATCTTGGCAAACAATTCGCAAAAATCCAGATTTTTATCCCTGCCGCCCAAAATCAAATAAATTTTATCGCCAAAAGCGTTTACGGCTTTGATTGTCGAATCTACGTTTGTGGACTTGGAATCGTTGACGAATTTCACCCCTTTCACGCTACCCGCAGATTCGAGTCTGTGTTCCACTCCTTCAAAGCTCAAAAGCCCCCTTCTCAGCTCGTCGACGTCAAGCCCCAGCTCGCGGCAAACAATCAGCGCGCACATGGCATTCTGAATATTATGAACGCCCTTGATTTTTAACGCAGACGCGTCGCATACCGTGTCTTTCGTACCGCCTTTTTTAAGAATGATTTTTCCGTTGTCCAGATAACATCCCTCAGGTTTTCTTTCCGTACTGAAAAAAAGCTTTTGCGCTTTGCCTCGCCATTCTATTGCGCGGATTACGGGGTCGTCGGCGTTCAGCACACAGAATCCCTCGTTCTGGAAAGTGAAAATATTTTTTTTCGCGGCGGCATAGCTCAAAAAATCTCCGTGCCTGTCGAGATGGTCGGGAGTAATGTTTAAAATGGCGCTTATGTACGGCGCAAACCGAGTGCAGCTTTCAAGCTGAAAGCTGGACGCTTCAAGGACGGCTATATCCTCCTCTCCGAGTTTTTCGCACATCGAACAAAACGGAACGCCTATGTTGCCCAGCGCGTAAGACGACCTGCCCGCACTGCGCAGTATGTGATTGATTAGACTCACCGTAGTCGTCTTTCCGTTTGTTCCCGTTACCGCAACCACACGGCATTTGCTTCGTATGTAACCTAGCTCCAGCTCTCCCATGACAGGTATGTTTTTTTCTTTGCAGGCTTTGACCAACGGGCGGTTCAAAGGTACGGACGGAGACAAAAGCAGCGCGTCTGTGTCGTCGGGAATACTTTCGCCTTTACCAAGAAATTTTTTTCCTTCCGCCCATTCGGGCACGCCTTCCCCGTCCCGATACAACAGTATTTCGCATTCATCCCCGAGCAATTCATACATTGCCTGACCGGAAACTCCCAAGCCGTAAATTATAACCTTTTTCATTTTTCCTCCCTAAATCAACGTCAAAACACAAATCAAAGCTACTATTCCTGTAATAGTAGAATACAAAAAGCCGATTCTCGTTTCACTCAGACCTTTTTTCTGTAAATGATGATGAAACGGCGCCATAAGAAAAACTCTCCGCTTGGTTCGCTTGTAGTGAACAACCTGAATTATGTCGGAAACGGCGCTTGTAGCGAACATAACGCCCAATATCGGTATATACAGACTGAGTCTCCCGAGAATAGACACGCACGCCACAACACCGCCGAGAGCGAGAGAGCCTACGTCTCCCATAAAAATCTTTGCGGGAAAGCAGTTGAAAAGCAAAAAGCCCGCCAGGCTTCCGACAGTCGCAAAGCATACCGTCAAAAGCCCCTGATATTCTTTTACGTAAAGCGACAGACCGTTTTTATCCGCGTCGGCAGCCACAATGGCGATTATTGCGGCAATTCCCGCCATATAAACCAATGTAGTCGACGCAGCAAGCCCGTCCAAACCGTCGGTAAGATTGACGCTGTTTGTGGTTGCGATAAAAATAAAAACCACGAGCGGAATAACTCCCCAACCCAGCGACACCGTATTTTTTGTAAAAGGTATATAAACGTCCCCTCTTATCAGTTCGTTTTTATATACCACAAAAGCCACAATCAGCGCAATGGAAAGCTGAAGGATAATTTTCTGATAAGGTCTGAGCCCCAGATTCCTTTTGTAGCGGATTTTTATCGAGTCGTCGAGAAAGCCGGTAACGCCGTAAGCAAATGCAACGGCAAGAGTTATATATACGAATTTCCCCTTTCCGAAAATCAGCGCGGCTGTAAGCATGGCGAGTATTATGGCGATTCCGCCCATTGTGGGAGTGCCGCTTTTGTAGCTGTGCTCTTTGACGTATTCCAAAATTTCCTGTCCCGCCTTTTTTCTTTTCAAAAGCGGCAGCAACAGAAACAGAAGCGCAACGCACAGCAAAAAAGCTATTAAAGCAGCCAAAAGATAATTACTCATTTTGTCATCCCAAAAATCTATGTACTACCTCGATATCGTAAAACGGATATTTTCTCCCTTTGATTTCCTGATATCTTTCCGCGCCCTTGCCGAGAATTGCCACGGTGTCCGCTGCTCCCGCCTGATTTAACGCATGAAAAATAGCGTCCTCGCGGTTCTGTATTATTTCGTAATTTTCTTTCAGTCCCGCAACTATGTCGCGGAAGATGGAAAAACTGTCCTCAAATCTCGGATTGTCGTCCGTTACTATTGCCAAATCGGCATATTTTGCCACCGCTTTGCCCATAAGAGGGCGCTTGAATTTGTCCCTGCCGCCGCCGCAGCCGAAAACAACTATCAGGCGGCCGCCCTTTTTTCCCGTCGACGACAGATAAGAAAGAATATTTTCCACACCGTCGGGAGTATGCGCGAAATCCACCACCACGCGCGCGCCGCTTTTCATGAAAAAGGTTTCGTTTCTTCCGTCAATGGACTTTACCTTGCTTATACCTTGTGCAATGACGTCGGCTTTTATTCCGTAAAGACGCGCCGCTGCGGAAGCGGCAAGCGTATTGTACATATTGAATTTTCCTTTGAGAGAGTAGCTTACGCGCTTGGTTTCGCCGCAAAGACCGAGCGTATAGCTTATCCCCTTTTCGCTGCCCTCGAAGTCGCTCGCGAAAACGTCCGCGGGATTTTCGCAGCCGTAAGAAATCATAGACAAATCCGCGTTTTTAAGTATTTTCATTCCCAACTCGTCGTCGGCGTTGATTACTCCCACCCTTACGTATTTTTTGTCGAAAAAACTCTCTTTGACAGCCGCATAGGTCTGCATGTTTTTAAAAAAGTCGAGATGGTCTTGGCTCAGGTTGGTAAAAACAGCTATGTCGCTTGTCACGCCTTCCATTTTTTTGAGGGCTATCGCGTGAGCCGACACCTCCATAATCACATACCTGATTTTATTGAGATGTATTTTGTAAAACAACTCGTGCAAATCAATAGGGTCGGGCGTGGTGAGAGCGGATTTTATTCTGCGCTCGCCTATCCATACGCCGTTTGAACCGATAACCGCGGTTTTCTCGCCGGTTTCCTTTAATATGGCGTCAATAAGATATGTGGTGGAGGTTTTGCCGTTTGTGCCAACCACGCTGATAATATTAAGCAAATCGCAGGCGCTGTGAAAAAAGGTTTTCGCCATTTTCGACATGACTGCCCGCGTGTCGGAAACAATTATACGACACACGCTGTCGTCGGCAAGATTCACGTCTCTGCCGCATACCAAAGCTACCGCTCCGTCCGCGACGGCTTTGTGCGCGAATATATGCCCGTCGGTCTGAGTGCCTTCCAGACAAAAAAACAAGCCGTCCTTTTTTACTCGACGCGAATCGCATGACAAGGAAGATATGTTCAAATCCGTATTTCCCTTGACGTCGATATAATTGATTCCGCTCAAAAGCTCAGATAATTGCATTTTAAGAGACCTCGCCGTATAAAAAAATCCATACTGTTCGTATGGATTATTTTATTATTTGCGACGCCGCATTATGTTAAGCGGGCTTTAAATTCTTATAATTGATTATCTGCTGAAAAATCATCTTTGCGTAAGGCGCTGCGACGGTGGAGCCGTAATGCGCGCCGGTAGGCTCGTCAACAAGCATTAGCGCCAGATACTGCGGATTGTCGGCGGGGAAAAATCCCACGAAGGAGGAAACGTATTTACCCACGGCGATATGACCGTTTTCGTATTTTTGAGCCGTGCCTGTTTTGCCCCCTACCTTAAAGCCTTCTATATAAGCCTGTTTTCCGCTGCCGTTTGTCACGACGTTTTCCAGCAGCCCCGCAAGCTCGCGGCTAACTTTTTCGCTGATTGCCCTCTGTCTTACGGTAGGATAAAATTTCTTTACAAGCTCGCCTTCCTGAGTCCTGATTTCCTTTACAAGGTAAGGCTGCATCAAAAGACCGCCGTTTACAGCCGCTGACGTCGCCATAGCGAGCTGAAGAGGCGTCACCGCAATAGTTTGCCCGAAAGAAATTCTCGCCAAATCTCCGTTGGTTACGGCGCTCTCCGCAACAAGCAGACCTGCCTGTTCCCCCGCAAAATCTATCCCTGAAACCGCTCCGTAACCAAAAGCGGAAAGATACTTGTACATGGTCTCCTTGCCCAACGACAAACCTATGTCTGTGAATATGGGGTTGCAGCTGTTGTTCAAAGCGTCGCCCAGATTCTGATTGCAATGCTTGGAGGAGGTGTGCGTTGTCCAGCACTTGACTCTGGAGCCGTCAACGATACGGAAATTTGCGTTGTTGGGAAAAACGTAAGACGCCGAATGCGCTTTGGGATTTCCCCTCGCATACTCCTCAAGCATCGCCGCCGCAGTAAGCACCTTGAAGGTAGACCCCGGCTCGTACACGTCCGTTATCAGCATATTTTTCGTGCTTGCCATAAGCTCGCCGATATTGTCCCGCGGCAGATTGTTTAGGTCTACGCTTGGCTTGGAGGACATCGCCAACACCTCGCCCGTCTGCGGATTGACAACAATGCACCTCGCGCCTTTGGGAGAGTGCCCCTGCATAACAAGGTCTAAAACATTCTCCACCACGCGCTGAATCCTGAAATCTATCGTAGTCACCACGTTGAGTCCCGATACGGGCGGCGTATAATACGCGCTTTCGCCTTCAAGCTCTTTTCCGACAAGGTCGCTCGGCGTCAGAATGGCGCCGTCCACGCCTCTCAGATATTTGTCGTAATATGCTTCGAGACCGCTTTGTCCCGTGTTGTCGGAAGAAACAAAGCCTAGCACCTGAGACAGGAAATCGCCGTAAACGTATTCACGCGAGGTGTCGGCGGCAAGATAAACGCCTTCGAGATTGTAGCTTCGGATTAAATTGGCTTCCTCGACGGTTATTTTCCGCTTGATTGTATTTTCGGAAATTTTTGCCGTGACTTTGTCGTATACGTCCTGATAAGACAGCTTCAATGCCTGCGAAAGCAGCTCCGCAACAAGAGAATGATTGCTTACGCTGTTAGGTCTGACGTAAACGGTGTAGCTTGTTCCGCTGGACGCAAAAACAATACCGTTAGTGTCGGTTATATCCCCTCTGTCCGCCGTTACGGGCAAATCGCGCGTCCATTGCTCCAAGGCTCTGGTCTGAAGCTTTTTACCCCAAACTATTTGTATATAGCCCAAACGCAAAAAAATGACAAAAAAAATAAAGGCTATTGCAACAAACATTGCAAACAGCCTTTTTTTTGTTGAGAAATACGTGTTACGCACCTTTTTTCAGCCTCCGAAAATATTTGACAACCATTCGCAGAAGTTGTTGAACCAATTGGAAGGCACATCATATTCTGCGGACGGTCTCATCTGGAGCGGTTCGTAATACATCGTGTTGCTTTCAGAGGCCTCTTCGAGACCGAGCTGACTTTCCGCGATGTTCTTTATTTCTTCGTCTGTATACATATTGTCGATTTGAGAATTGAGAGCTTCGAGCTCTTGAAGTTGAGATTCCACTCCCGCCTGCAACGCCGCGACCTCTCCCATAACATTGCTAAGAGCAACCGCCGTCAACGATATGGTAAGTACGAGAACCAACACAACAGCTATATACGAAACTATAACTATTTTTTCTTTAGCGGAAAGCTTCGCGTTGGTTTTCGTACTTGTCGTGCGGGGAACCGTATTGTATTCCCTGCTGAAATATTTGCTCAAATCGATTTCTTTGTTTTGTTTAAGCGTTTCAAAGGAAGGCATAAGGTCGGGATTGGAAAAATCCTCTTCCGTTACGCTTGCCGACGTCTGTGACGCAGCCGTTTCCTCTCCGAAAAGCCTCGAAGCTATATCGGTGTTGGAAAAATACGAGGGCTCTTCAAAGGAACTCTCTCCGGAAAAATCGTATTTTTCCCTCGCCAATGCACTGTCGTTAAACGTCAGCTTTTCCTTGCTTTCGTTTTCGATATTATCGACCGTAACCTCGCGTCTGCTTGTCGTCAACATTATATTCCTCCTCGGAGAACAATATTCCCCTTCACACTCTTTCGCAAGCCCTAAGCTTTGCGCTTGCGGCTCTCGGATTGTCGTCAATTTCGCTTTTGTCGGGCGAAACAGGTTTTGTCAGTATTTTTATTTCTCTTCTCTTTCCGCAGACGCATATCGGCGCGTTTTTGTCGCACACGCAATCCGCTTCGAGTTCTTTGAACGTCTGCTTTACTATTCTGTCTTCAAGCGAATGAAAACTCAAAACAACCATTCGTCCGCCTACTCTCAAAGACAGGGCAAGCTCCTTAATTGCCTCGCCAAGACCGTCAAGCTCTCCGTTTACGGCTATTCTCAATGCCTGATAAGTCCTTTTTGCGGGGTGTCCGCCCTTTTTTCTTACGGACAAAGGAATAGACGCGTCAATTATGTCGTTCAGCTGTCCTGTGGTTTCAATTGGCTGTACGGTACGAAAAGCTACGATATTTTTGGCTATTTTCGACGCAAATTTTTCTTCTCCGTAATCGCGTACAATCTCGAATATTTTTCTTTCGTCGTATTCGTTCAGTATTTCTTTCGCAGTCAGACTTTGGGTTCTGTCCATTCGCATATCCAAAGCGGAATCCCGGCTCATATACGAAAATCCTCTTGATTTTTCGTCTATCTGATGACTTGAAATACCCAAGTCCATCAAAATCCCGTCCGGTTTCAGCCCTTTTTCCGCGAGGAACCGAGCCGCGTTTTTGAAATCGCTTTTTATCAGCTCCACGCTGCCGCAGCCCTCGAAACGCTTCGCGCAGAACCGTATCGCGTCGTCGTCCTTGTCGAAAGCAAGCAATTTGCCTTTTCCCGACAGCTTTTCCAAGATAAGCGCGCTGTGTCCGCCTCCTCCCGCAGTACAATCGACGTAAATTCCGCCCTGCCTTACGTTCAGAAACTCGATACATTTTTCGGCAAGTATAGGCTTGTGATAGGACTGAGCATCAAACGCCATATTTTGTACCGATTTCGGCCAACTCCTGGTCGAAATTTTCTATCGCGCTGTAAGAATCCCACTTCTCCTCGCTCCAAATTTCGACTTTGGAGCCTGCGCCGTTTATCACTATGTTTTTGTCTATTTTGGCAAAATCCTTGAGATTTGCGGGTAAAATAAACCTGCCCTGCTCGTCCGGTTCCACTTCGCTTGCCAAAGAGAGAATTTTTCTGATTGAGCGCTGCGCTTGCAGGTCAAAGCTGGGTATGCTTTCAAGCTTTGCAACGTAATCGGCAAACTTGTCATAGGCGTAAACGCACAGACATTCGTTGCTGCCGACAGTCACAACATACTTGCCGCCAAGCTCGGAACGGAATTTTGCAGGCACTCTCAACCTGTTTTTCGCATCCAACTGATGTCTGCTTTCGCCTAAAAACACGGAAACTCTCCTTCTTACAAGCAAATTATATAGGGAAAAATAGGGAAAGTCAACTACTTTTAACCACTTTATAGGAATTTTTTTTAAGAATTTGGGAAGAGCGTCCACTTTTAGGCAAATAAAAAGGAGACCGCGTAGAATTTCGGTCTCCTTTTAAAGGGGTCTGTAACGTATGTCGTCAAATTATTTCGGTCAATTTGAAATCCACCAAATCGGCGGAAGTCAACCAAAAATTCATGTTGAATTTTCTGACAAACAAGTCGCTTCTGACTTCCTTGCCGTGCAGATGTCCGTATACGACCGTGTCCACGTCGTGCAGTATCAACTGCCTGACAAATTCGCTTTCCTCGCGCCTGCCGTTGAAGGGCGGATAATGCATAATACATATCACACGGTCACCCTCCTGCCGCAGTTTCTCCATAGCGGCAAGCGACAGCTTGATTCTCTCGATTTCACGCAAATAAATTTTGTTGTCGCGTTCATTAAGCGGTCTGTTAGGCTCGGGCAAAACCCACCCGCGCGAACCGCAAACAATCAGGTTGCCGAACTTTAACGCGTCGTTCTGTATGGCGAAAAAGCCTTCCGGTAAAATTGCTCTTACCTGACTTATCGTGTTCCACCAAAAATCGTGGTTTCCTCTGAGAATAACCTTTTTGCCTTTAAGCTCCTTGAACAATGCGAAATCGCTTTCGGCGTCCTCCGATTTGATTGCCCAGCTGAAATCACCCGGCATAAGCACTACGTCTTCGTCGGATACCTTTTTTTCCCAATCCTCCTTGATTGCAAGGAAGTGATTGCTCCAATTAGGTCCGAAGATATCCATAGGTTTGTTTACCGTAGTGGACAAATGTAAATCGCTGATTGCAAAAACTTTCAATAAATTTTTCTCCTCTTTGATTTTAACACAAAATCGGAGAAAAAGCAATCGCCGCTACCATTCGTCGCCGTATTTTTTAAGACAACGCGCGCACATATCGTTTCTGAGCACAGGACGCAGACCGCAGAATATGCAGAGCCTTTCGGCGTCCTCCTCCTCGTCGAAAGTGTCACCCTCCAATTCTCTCATACATACTGAGCAGTATTTTTCGTCGGAGCTTTTATAATTCAACTCGCATCTCGGGCATTTTTCATATATCATATTATCACCTACGGTGTAATATGTTATGTCAAATAAGGTTCAAAGTGTGTGTGCCCGGGCTTATCGAATCAAGTGTTGGAATTGGGGAACAAAGGCAGGTCGAAGAAGCCTGCGCAGACCTCCTGCGAATATTCCTGACAAGGCGGTATGACGGCGTAGCCGTATGTGGGAACTATGAGCTCGACGTTGATTACTATTTTAAGTATAACGGAAACGCAGGTAGTCACGTTGAACACGTAATCTCCTTCGACACCGCTTTCAAATACGCCGTCGGGAATAACCACGCTTGCTGTGGCCTCCACCTGATAAGGCATTATGGACGCTTCGGGAAGAAGCAGAATTACGTCCTCGTGAATGGTAACCGTGCCGTATCCTACGCCCTCTTCTCCGTTGTTGTCGGTGTAAGTAATTTCGACGGGTATGACTACGTCGCACTCCACTCTGCCGTATCTCGGTCTGTCCGCAAGACGCTCCACGCTAAGATTTGTCACCTCGCCTGCAACCGCTATGCTGCGTCCGCCCACGAATTTAAGCGGCAGCGCGGGATTTGCGGGATTGAGGTCGTTTAAGGTGATGACCACGTTTTCAAGAGTAGCCTGCTTTATGCAGGCATCGAAAACTTTTTTGGTCTGTATACAAACTTTATCGCAAGGCATATTGCCTCTTGAATTGTTGTCTATGCCGTTGAACATAAATTAACCTCCTAATGCTATTACTAATGTATGTGCAAAGGTGTCAAAAAGTGCATAGAAAAACGCCGCGTTGCGTCTACGGCGTTTCGGTGTAAATTATACGTTCGATTTTGTCGAGTACCGCTTCTTTTCCCGTTTTTAAAAGTCCCGAAACGGGAAGAATATCGGCTTCGCCCAGCTTGAATACCGCAGCAAGGTGCCGTATGCGGTTTTTTATCTGACTTTTCGGAAGCTTGTCGCTTTTTGTAGCAACAACGGTAAAGGGCAGATTGCGCCTGACAAGAAAGTTATACATTTCGGCGTCGTCAGCCGTCGGCTCGTGCCGTATATCAACGAGAAAAAGCACATGGCAAAGCATTTCTTCGTTCAACAGATAGTCGTCTATAAGAAGCGCCCATTTCTGTTTTTCCTCCCGACTCACTCTGGCAAAGCCGTAGCCCGGCAGGTCGGTCAGAAAAAATTCCTCGTTGATTAAAAAATAATTTATCAGTCTTGTGCGCCCCGGAAGCTTGCCGGTGCGAGCAAGCTTTCCGTCGTTGGTCAAAAGGTTGATAAAACTGCTTTTGCCGACGTTGGATTTACCGACGACGGCAATTTGTTTAAGATGACTTTTTATTCTGTTACCCGGTGAGGCGGCGCTGCTCACAAAGGCGGATTTTTTTATTTCCATTTGTTTTCCCGCGTAAAATATCAGACAAGAGAATTTCTGAATACCGTGTTTATGTTGTCGGACAAAACCACATTGATGTTTTTAAGCACTTCCTGAGGTATTTCCTGCAAATCCTTTTCGTTGTCCTTTGGGATGATAATTTTTCTTATCCCCACGCGATAAGCCGCAAGCGTTTTCTCTTTGAGACCGCCGATAGGCAAGACCTTTCCGCGCAGAGTCACTTCTCCCGTCATAGCCACCTTTTTTGACACCGCGCGGTGGGTAAAGGCGGACATGATTGCGGTTGCCATGGTTATGCCTGCGCTCGGACCGTCTTTGGGGATGGCGCCTTCGGGTATATGAATGTGAATATCCGTTTTGGCAAACACCGAAGGATCGATTCCGTATTCGCGGCAGCTGCTCTTGACAAGACTGATTGCGGTGCGGGCAGACTCCTTCATTACGTCGCCCATCATTCCCGTGAGCAAAATATCGCCCTTGCCCTCGAAAAGCGTAACGTCTATGGTAAGCGTAGTTCCTCCCACCGCCGTCCACGCAAGTCCCGTTGCGGAGCCTACTTCGTCGGCTGTGTCAAGCTCGTCTTCCTTAAACTTTTCCACTCCGAGATAATCCGAAAGATTGTCCGGCGTGATAACCTTTGTTGCATCCTGTTTTTCAACGATTAGCAAAGCTGTTTTGCGGCAAATCCTCGCTATCTCTCTTTCCAGCGTGCGCACGCCCGACTCTCTCGTGTAGCGACGGATTATTTTGCGCAACGCGTCGTCCGTAATGCTCAGCCCGCCCACAGGTATGCCGTGCTGCTTCTCCTGCTTTCCGATAAGAAACTTTTTGGCAATTTCCATTTTTTCTTCTTCGGTATAGCCCGTAAGCTCAATAATCTCCATTCTGTCAAGCAGCGGCGCGGGTATAGTGTCCACCTTGTTTGCCGTCGCGATGAACAGCACCTTTGACAAATCGTAGGGCGCTTCAAGGTAGTGGTCGGTAAAGGTGTTGTTTTGCTCCGGATCGAGAACTTCGAGCATGGCGCTGGCGGGGTCTCCGCGCATATCAGACGACATTTTGTCGATTTCGTCAAGCAACAGAACGGGATTTTTGCACCCTGCCTGCTTCATGAGATAAATTATTTTTCCGGGAATAGCGCCGATATAGGTACGTCTGTGACCTCTGATTTCCGCTTCGTCCCTCACTCCGCCGAGACTCATGCGCTCGAAAACCCTGTCGAGACATCTTGCTATGGATTTGGCTATCGACGTCTTGCCCACTCCCGGAGGACCGACGAAACAGAGAATCGGACCGTTCAACGTGCCTGTAAGCTGCATTACCGCAAGATATTCGAGAATGCGCTCTTTTATCTTGTCGAGACCGAAATGGTCCTCGTCGAGAATTTTTTTTGCGCGTTCCAAATCCTTGTTGTCCTCCGTCTGAAAATCCCATGCAAGGTCGGTCAGCCACTCTATATAGCTGCGCGAAACAGTCGCGTCGGGAGAGGTGGGCGCCATCTTTTCAAGACGCTTTAACTCCTTCAATGCTTTTTCCTCAACCTCGGCAGGCATTTTGGCGCTGCGTATTTTCTTTTCGTATTGGGCGATTTCGTCTGCATCCTCGCCAAGCTCGTGGCTAATCGCCTTCATCTGCTCTTTGAGATAATATTCCTTCTGCCCCTTGTCTATTGACTGCTTGACCTGCGCGGAGATTTTTTTCTCCACCTTGGCTATTTCGGTTTCGCTGGCTATGATTTTGCACAGCTCTTCGAGACGAACCTGAGTGTCGTCTATTTCCAAAAGCTTTTGTTTGAGCTTGTCCTGATAAATAATAAGATGACAAATCAGGTCGGCGTATTGATTCGGCTCATACGTGTCGGCAAGCTTTGTCAAAAGCTCCTTGTTTATCTTGTTTGGAACATTTACGCACAACGTCGCCAAAAGCTCTCTTGCCTGACGCAAAAGCGCCTGCGTGACGATTGTATCGGAATTTTTGTTTTCCAACTCCTCGACAGCGACGGAAAAATAATCGTTCTCTTTAAGATATTCGACTACTTTTGCTTTGTACTGCCCCTTTATCAGCAGACGCACGTTGTTGTTGGGCAAATCGATTTTCTGCAAAACCTCGCACACCGTACCCACGTCGAAAATTTCTTCCTTTGAGGGGTCGATATTTATCAATTCTTTCTGCGCGGCGAAAAAAAGCTTGCCGTCACGACGCAAAGCCTCTTCAAGCGCCCTGACCGATTTCGGTCTGCCCACATCCACCGTTATGGTTGTATTGGGAAAAACCACCAGACCTCTCAATGCAATCAACGGCACTACTTTCGCATTGTCCTTCAATTTTTTCTCCTCTGGATTCATCATGTAATTAGTATTATAAATTGATTTGGTTTTTATTGCAAGTGTTTGAAAAAATCCCGCGTGAGAAAGCGGGATTTTATTTTGTTCAAGCGGATTTCGCACCGTCGGAACGTATAATTATAGGCTTCGACGTCCCGGATACGCACCCTTTGTCGACGATAATTTTTGTTATGCTCTTGTCGCTCGGCGCTTCGTACATAAAGTCAAGCATCACGTTTTCAATCACGCTTCTCAATCCGCGCGCGCCTGTTTTGAGCTTCATGGTCTTTTCGGCGACAGCCCTTAACGCTTCCTCCTCAAAAACCAGCTCGATGTTGTCCATCTGCATGAGCTTTTGATATTGTTTAAGCAAAGAGTTTGCCGGCTCTTTAAGAATCTTGACCAACGCCTCCTCATTAAGCGGGGACAACCCCACGACGATAGGCAAACGACCGACAAATTCGGGGATAAGTCCGAATTTTATGAAATCCTGCGGCTGCGAATTCTGTACAAGCTCGTTGGCGTCGACCTCGTTGTTGGATTTGACCGTTCCGCCGAAGCCCAACGAGCCCTTTTCCATCCTTGAATTTACTATTTTGTCAAGCCCCACAAACGCGCCGCCGCAAATAAACAGAATATTCGTCGTGTCGATGCTTATAAATTCCTGCTGGGGATGCTTTCTTCCTCCCTGCGGAGGTACATTTGCCACCGTGCTTTCCAAAATTTTAAGCAGCGCCTGCTGTACTCCCTCTCCTGAAACATCCCGCGTGATGGAAACATTTTCAGTTTTCTTGGCGATTTTGTCTATTTCGTCGATGTACACAATGCCGCGCTGCGCCCTTTCCAAATCGTAATTCGCGTTCTGTATCAGCTTCAACAAGATGTTTTCCACATCCTCGCCGACATAGCCCGCTTCCGTCAGCGTCGTGGCGTCCGCCACCGCAAAGGGTACGTTGAGAATACGCGCAAGCGTCTTTGCCAACAGAGTTTTTCCGCTGCCGGTAGGTCCGAGCATGAGAATATTGCTCTTTTCAAGCTCCACGCCGTCGTTTTCCGCCTTGTTTTTGGCGGAATACACTCTCTTATAATGATTGTAAACCGCAACAGACAGCGTTTTTTTGGCGTTGTCCTGCCCTACCACGTATTTGTCAAGCTGCTCCTTGATTTCGCTCGGAGTAGGCAGCACTATATTTTCCGTATTTTCCTCTATGTTCTGGTCTTCGAGTATCGCATTGCAAATTTCTATACAGACGTCGCAGATTGCGGCTTCGTTGGGGCTGGCAATCATCCTTTTAACCTCGGACTTTTTGCGACCGCAGAACGAACAGCGCTGCTCCCTGTTTTCAGATACACTTAAATCCATATATTCCGTCAATCCTTTCTCGAATAAAATATCTTGTCGATTATGCCGTATGCCTTGGCCTCTTCGGCGGACATATAAAAATCTCTGTCCGTGTCCTTTTTGATTTTCTCTATTTTCTGCGACGTGTTTTTTGCCAAAATTGCGTTCAGCTTTTCCTTTGTTTTGAGGATTTGCGTCGCCTGAATTTCTATGTCGCTCGCCTGTCCCTGCGCTCCGCCCAAGGGTTGATGAATCATTATCTCGCTGTTGGGCAGCGCAAATCTTTTGCCTTTTGCGCCGCTTGACAACAGAAACGCGCCCATGCTCGCGGCAAGCCCCACGCAAATCGTGGAAACGTCGCATTTTACATACTGCATGGTATCGAAAATCGCCATACCGGCGGATACGCTTCCGCCCGGACTGTTGATGTAAAGACTTATGTCCTTTTCGGGGTCCTTGCCTTCGAGGAAAATAAGCTGCGCCACAATGCTGTTTGCCATTTCGTCACCGATAGTTCCGGACAGAAATATAATTCTGTCCTCCAAAAGTCTCGAATATATATCGTAAGAGCGCTCCCCTCTGTTGGTCTGCTCCACAACCATAGGTATCAGGTTCATGGCAATTTTCTCCTAAAAATAAATATTGTTTAAGCCTCGATAGTATTCTTTTTTTTGAGCATTTCAAGCAGCTTGTCGGTTATTACTTCGTTTTCAAAGTAACCGAGCTGACGCTCGTTGAGAGACTCCTTGTATTCCTTGAAATCGCGTTTGATGTCCGCGGCAAAATCCTTGATTTTCTGATTTAAAGACTTTGCGTCGCATTTGATTTTCTCGGCTTTTACTATAGCCTCCATTACGAGCCTCGTTTTGACTGCCTGTGCCGATTTTTCGCGATAATTGTCCCTTAAAGCCTCCATTGTAGTATTGGTATATTTAAGGTAATCCTCGATTTTAAGCCCCTGATAGGTAAGCGAATACTGAAACTCCCTAATATAATTGTCAATTTGAGTCTCAATCATACATTGAGGAATTTCCACCTTGCATTTGTCTACTATCATCTGCAACAGCCTGTTTTCGACGTCGGTATCGGCAGCCGCGTTCTTGCGCTCGGAAATATGCTTTTCAATATCCTTTCTGTAATCGGCAAGGGTATCGAATTCGCTTACGTCCTTGGCAAATTCGTCGTCGATAACGGGAAGCTCTTTGAAGCGGATGCCGTGCAGCTTTATGTGGAAAACGCTGTCCTTTCCTTTCAGATTTTCGGCGTGATAGTCGTCGGGAAATTTCACGTTTATATCCTTTTCCTCGCCGACGCTCATGCCCTCCACCTGCTCCTCGAAGCCCGGTATGAAGGTGTGGCTGCCAAGCAGAAGAGTCTGCTTTTCAGCCGTACCGCCGTCGAACTTTTTGCCGTCCACGCTGCCGCTGTAATCTATCACAACCTCGTCTCCGCTTTTTGCGGCGCGGTCGCTCACTTCGATGAAACGCGCGTTTTTCTCGGCTGCGGTGTTGACCTCGGCATCTATTTCCTCCGAGGTGACTTCAACGGGATTGCGTTTGATTGTCAGTCCCTTGTATTCCCCAAGCTCCACTTCCGGCTTGACCGTCACCGTTGCGGTAAAGACAAGCCCTTTTTCGTCCAGACTGACAACGTCTATTTCCGGTCTGTCGACAGGCTCGACGGAAGTGTTTTTGTCAAGAAACTCCTCGTAATATTTAGGCACACAGTTTTGGAACGCATCCTCCACAAACAGTCCCTCGCCGTACATTTTTTCCAGCACCTTGCGGGGCGCATGCCCCTTGCGGAAGCCCTGAATATTGTACTTGTTTTTGTTTTTCTGATAGGCTGCTTCCGTTTCCGCCGCCCACTCCTCGGCAGTCACCTTAAATGTTACGACAACTTTACCCGTTTGCTTTTTTACCGTGTACTTCATTATAGTCCTCCGATTTGATATAACTGAACCAATAGACGTTATTTTACCACACAAGCACAAAAAATACAACTGTTTGTGTCGCTTGAAAACTTGAATTAAATTGAAATATGTAGTAAAATAATTCAACAGCGAGGTGAAAAATGGCTTTTGACGCTTTGAGCCTCTCCGTGCTCGTAAAGGAGCTGCGGGAGAAAATTTTGGGCGCAAAAATAAATAAAATTTTTCAGCCGGAAAAAGACGAGCTTCATTTTCTGCTTTTCAACAACGGCAATTTTCGTTTGGTAATGAGCGCCAACGCGTCTGTCAACCGTTTCTGCGTCACGGCATATCCTGCGGAAAATCCGCTTACCGCGCCGTCCTTTTGTATGCTGCTGCGCAAGCATATCGGCGGCGGAACGATATGCGACGTCAAGCAGCAGCCTTTTGAAAGAGCTGTCGAGCTGACGGTGGAAAATAAAAACGAGCTTGGTTACAGACAGCTCAAACGGCTTGTTTTCGAGGTCACGGGCAAAAGCGCGAACATTATTCTCACTGACGAAAATTATACGATAACGGACTCGCTCAAACGTCCCGACACGGAGCTGACGTCGAAAAAACTGCTTGTAAAAGGCGCAAAGTACAGATTTTTTGAAAAAACAAAATTGTATCCCGAAGAATTTCCCCTGATTGACTGCGCGGCACGGGATTTCAACGGAGAGCTTTTCGATTTTTACGCTTCCTCCGTGGCAGGCCTTTCTCCCAGAACAATAAGAGAACTATGCGCCCTAGCCCGCAACGAAAAGAAAAACGCCTCGTCGGCTCTGAAAAGATATCTCGACAATCTCGCGTCGAAAAAACCGCAAATCATTTTCGACAAAGGAAAACCCTGCGACGTAATCCCCTTCGATTACGTTTCCTATGACGGCGAAAGGCTTTGTTTCGACACCTTAAACGAGGCTCACGACAGCTTTTACCACCAAAAAGACAAGGCGCTGCGTTTTGCCGAAAAATCCAAATCCGTTTCAACGATTGTCAAAAACGCCTTAAACCGAACGGAAAAAAAGCTCGGCATACAAAGACAAGCGCTGCTCGAAGCGAGGGAAGGAGAAAAATACAGAATATTCGGAGACCTGATTCTGTCAAATCTGCACAGAATAGGCAAAACGGACGACAAGCTGATTGCGCAGAATTTTTACGAAGAGAACTGTCCCGAAACGGAAATACCTTTAAATCGTGCTTTAAGTCCGCAGCAAAACGCGCAGCAATATTACAAAAAATACAACAAGCTCAAAAAAAGCCTTGTTTACAATGAAAAGCTTGTCAGGGAAAATTCCGAATTTATAGAATATCTCAAAACCCTGTCCTTTGCATTAAGCGTCGCGGACGAAAGCGAGCTGCCCGAAATCGAGGAGGAAATGAGACGCGCCGGACTTCTGAAAGCCGCAAAAAACAACGTCAAAAACAAGAGCAAGGAAATAAAAAGCACGCCGAGACTATACGAAATAGAAGGCTTTTCCGTATACGTAGGCAAAAACAACACTCAGAACGAACAGGTAACTTTCCGCATAGCCAAAGCAAAAGACATATGGATGCACACGCAGACGGTACACTCGGGACACGTGGCAGTTATTGCCGAAAATCGCGACGTTCCGCCTTCGGTGCTGTTGAAGGCTGCCGAAATCACCGCTTTTTTCTCTCAGGCGAGAAACGGAACAAAAATCGCCGTTGACTACACCACGCGCGAAAACGTAAAAAAACCGTCGGGCGCGAAAACCGGCTTTGTGACTTACGTCAATTTTTCCACGCTTTTGGTAAATCCCGACGAGCACGCCGAGCTTCTCAAACAATAAAAAAGGAGCGTTTTTGACGCTCCTTTTGTTTTAAAACAGCTTTCCCGCAAACGTAAATATGCTCACTACGATTATTGCAAGCGTAATGATTATACTCGCAATCATGTAGGCAAGCAGCCCCTTGGATTTGGTTTTGTCCTGCATATTTTCAAGATATTCCGCAATCTGTATGACGGAAAAAGCAACTGCCGCAATCATGAGAATAACCAAAGCGGCATTGGCAAGCACGCGCAGACTCAACACAAGCCCGAGCACCGCAAGCACAAGCGCAACAGAAAGCACTCCGATAACTATTTTTTCTACAAATTTCCTCATATTACATCTCCTTAAAAGCCCTTGACTTTGAACAGAATGTAAGCCGCAAGCAAAATCAGCACAGCCGCCCAAAACAAAATTTTCCACGTCTTGCCCTTGCCCAACGTAAAGCCGTAGCTTGCGATACAGATGACGAGTATCATACATACTTCCCGAATGGTCGCAAATATGCCGACATTGAAATTGACGCCGAACCATTTTAGCACAAGCTGAAACAGCGTGAGCAACGCGGAAAGCAAAAGGACGATGTACGCCGAAAGCTTGACCAAGGAGTAAACTCCGCTTCCCCTCGATGAGTTGGAATTGTTCTGATTTTTCTTTCCCATAAAAAAACCTGCCTGTAAAATATTTGCTCAGTTTCTCGACATGAGATAGAGCGCCGCCATGCAAACCGCAAGGCGGTTTTTTATCTGTTCGTTTAGGACGCTGTGCGCATATACCGTCCACTCGCCCTTTTCTTTTGAAAAGACCTTTTCACAATCAAACAAAGGCGCGTTTGTCTGAGCCGATTTCAAAAGCTCCTCCGTTAAGCCCGCAGGATGACCGTAAAATTTTTTTTGTTCGCCGTCATACTTCAAGCCGCAGTCGATGACTGCGTCGCATCCGCTCACGGCAATCCCAATGTCGTTGTATACCCTGCATCCCTTTTCTTTGAGAAAGGTCTGTTCGCCCGAAGCAAACACGGAAACCTTGGATTCGTAACGGGCGAGCGTCGACGAAAGCTCTCCGACAAAAATCCCGTCCCCCGCGTCGCCCAATACGGTAACGTCCAAAGATTTGACGGTTTCAAGCGTATCCTTCAACGTAAAGAGATAAGTAAGTATTTTTACCGCCGACGCGTCCGAGCCGCAATCGATAATCTGCGCGCCCCCTTCCGCCGCCTGCTTTACGGATTTTCCGTCACTATTTAAAAGTGCAACGAAATTTGCTCCCAGCGCCCGAGCGCGCGCGACGCTTTCCCCGACGTTTTTGCAATCGGAAAAGCAAAAGCTGATTCCGCTCATGTATTCGCAAGCCAGCTTCAATGTATTTGCCGCAAGAAGGTCGCCCTCGAAATCAAGCACGGCAAGCGATTTCCCCAGAAGCTGCGGTCCGCGCTTGACGCGGGAGTTGACAATACGCTTCATTTCGGAGGCTATGTCGAGCAGCTGATTTATTTCCGCCGTGGACAGCGAGGACGCCGTCGTTATGCTTTTGAATGACAAGAAAATACCTCCCGCACACCGTCTTTGCAATAAATAATAGCATTTTGCGGAAAAAAAGTAAAGGCTACGCAAGCAGATTCAAAACTTTTTTGAAATAATCGGGCAGCTCGCATTCAAAGCTCATTTTTTCTCCGGTATGGGGATGCGTAAATTCCAGCTTTTTCGCGTGCAGCAGCTGACCGTCGAGCTTAAACCGCTGATTTTTGTATCCGTAAGCTTTGTCGCCGACAACGGGATGTCCCATATATGCGGCGTGCACTCTTATCTGATGTGTTCTGCCCGTTTTAAGCTCAAATTCCACCAAGGTGTTTTTCTCAAATCTTTTAAGCACCTTAAAAAGCGTAACCGCGCTCCTTCCGTCGGCGCGCACCGCCATAAGCTTCCTGTCCTTTAAGCTGCGTCCCACAGGCTTTTCGACGCGCCCCGAATCTTCTTTGAGAATTCCCTCCAAAATCGCCCAATATATCCGCCTGCACTCCTTTGCGGCTATCTGTCTCGACAGCTCCGTATGGGCTTCGTCGTTTTTTGCGACAACCATAAGTCCCGACGTATCCTTGTCGAGCCTGTGCACTATCCCGGGGCGCAAATCTCCGTTTATTCCGCTTAAATCCTTCAAATGCCAAAGCAAAGCGTTTACCAAAGTGCCCGTATAAACATTGTTTGCGGGATGAACCGTCAGCCCTTGCTGCTTGTTTATTACTGCAAGCCACTCATCCTGATATACTATGTCTAACGGAATATTCTCCGCTTTCAGCTCCACAGGCTGCGGCTCGGGCAAATCAAGGACAATTTCGTCGCCTGCCTTTACCTGACGCTTTCCTTTCAGCTCGGTTGCTCCGTTGATTTTTACGTTTCCCGCCTCAATCAGTTTCAGCGCGTGGGCTCTGCTCAGTCCCTCCGCAGCCCCCGCAAGAAAAACGTCAAGCCTTTCGTTTTCGGTTTTTTCCGCTTTGAAAAAAAGCTTTTTCAATTCTGTCCGCTCTCCCCGCCGTCATCCTCGCGCTCGGTATGCGGCTGTTCCTCTTTTTCGGCGGCGGATTTTTTTCTTTTCGCGTCGGCAAGCAAAGAATCCTTATCGAAAAACAACAGCGACGCCGCAAACAAAGCTACGCCTGCGACAAGAGATATATCGGCAACGTTGAAAACGCTGTCAAGTCTGCCGAAACACTCCGTTGCGATAAAATCCCTGACTCCGCCGTTAAAGAAACCGTTTCCCCTGAAAGCTCTGTCTATGGCGTTGCCTACCGTGCCCGCAAACATCATCGCAACGGCAAAGCATCCCGCATTGCCCGAGTTTCTTCTGAAAAAAATCAAAACGCAAAAAGCGGGCAGAGCCAGCACCGTGAGTACAAAAAACAATACGTGCCGTCCCGCCATGCCTCCGAAGGCTCCGCCGAAGTTTTCCAAATAACTTATTGAAAGCACGCCCTTTATCACCGTCACGGGCAGTTTGCCGTCCTCGTAAGCCCTGACCGCAATCATTTTCGTAATTTGGTCGAGCACGACTATCGCAATCGCGGTAGCCGCAAGAACGACAAACAAAATAAGATTTTTCTTTGTAAGTTTAATTTTTTTCATGTAGCGTAAAACCTTTCACCGAACAGCGCTCTGCCGGGTCTTATCATATTGGAGCCGTTTTCGATTGCCGTCAAGTAATCGACGGACATGCCCATGGACAGCCACTTTATATCGCTTCCGAAATTTTCCCTCAATTTTTCAAACAGCTTGTAGGTCTTTTTGTAAAGAAACGCGCTTTTTTCGCTGCCTAACGGCATAACGGTCATAAGTCCGTTGAGCGTCAGATGTTTTTTCCCCTTTACGTACTCGGCAAAAGCCATAAGTCCGTCCGGACTGACACCGTCGCGCGTCAACTCTTCTCCGTGTTTGACTTCGACCAAAACGGGCATAGTCAAGCCGCGCTTGGCGCACTCCTCCTCCAGCTTGTCCGCCAGCGAAACCCTGTCCAAAGACTGAATCAAAGATACCTTGTCCAATATGTATTTTACTTTGTTTGTCTGCAACTGTCCGATAAACTGCCATTCCAGCCCCTCCACGGGTTGGTATTTGGACAAAAGCTCCTGCACCCTGTTTTCTCCCGCGGCAAAAATGCCGTGCGCGGGACACTCACTGACAAGCTCAATCGAGCGGCATTTTGTTGCCGCCACGACTTTTACGCCGGACGGTATTTTTTCTAGAAAATCCTTGATTCTGCGCTCAGTCTGCCCGTCCATAAATCTCCTCCATTACGTGCCCGACATAAAGTTTTGCAACATCCACGCCGGTACAGTCGGATATGAACATAAAATGAGCGTTGGTGTTTACCTCGCAAAGCAAGGTTTTGTCTTTGTCGAAAAGCAAATCAACGCCGATATAGTCCGCGCCCAGCAGTCGGCAAATGCGCTCCGACAGCTCGACCTGCTCTGAACTCGGAATATATTTTTCGCCCACGCCGCCCAACTCTATATTTGCGCGGAAATCCCCATTATTTTTCCTTTTCATTGCCGCAACCGCTTTTCCGCCCACGACGATTATTCTTATATCCTCTCCCGAACTGTTCTTTACATATCTCTGATAAAGGTGCGGCATATATTTTAGCCTGTTTCTTAAAGCGTCAAGCTCGGAACGGTTCTTTGCCAGATACACCTGCGCTCCGAAAGAGCCGTAAGCCTCCTTGACAACCATAGGATACCCGAGACGTTTTTCTACCGAGTCCGCAAACAATCCGTCGGTATCGTCAAAAGCGGGATACAGCAGCGGAGACGTAATTGTTTCGGGCATGGGAATATTTTTTCCCGACAGATAAAGAAACGTCTTGTTTTTGTCGTCGCAAAGCTCGATTACCGCGCTTTTGTTGAACACTCTCACTCCGCATTTTTCCAGCATGGCAGCGCGCTCCACGTCCTTGTCCCAATATATGCAAAAATCGGGAAGCTCCTCGTTGCACACCGCGTTTCCGCTTTCGTTGAAATAAAGCGGCAGCAGATTGTGTTTTTTTATCTGCGCGTCAACATTTTTAGACAACAGATTTTGCCTTAACCTTTCCAATGAAAGCCGAGTGGACTCGGTTTTGCTGAAACCGTTATGAACCAGCCAGCAACGCCCCTTTTTCATACGGTCAATCCTTGAACTCGAATATATCTTCCGCATCCGGCTTGGAAAAGAATTTTCTGCCGGTTGCCGCGCCGTCGCCGAGTATCGACGTTTTGACAAGCTTGCGGTAATACAAAACGCCAAGCACGATAACCGCCGCCAACAGCACTGCGTGCACGATTGCGGGCACGAGAGTTTTGCGCCATGCATCCGCAACAAGCTCATTGGCGGCGTTCTGCGCAACGCTCAAAAAGCCTTCATCGGTCAAAGCCGCAGTTATCGTATCCGCAACAGACTGCATTTTATCCACAAAAGAATTTCCGAAAGCGGATTTGAAAAACTCCAAATTGTCGTTGGACGTGTGGGAAAGTCCCGTCGGAAAGCTTTCCGCCTCCACAAAGCCGAAATATTTGGAACTCATATTGCCCGAAAAAATCAGCAGGGACGGCACGCCGGCGCTTCTGAAATAAAGCTGGTCGCTGTTCTGCGCCGCGTGAAAATAAGGCAGTCCGTCGCTGCCCCAAAGCAAAGTGGTTACGCGCTTATTGGCAGGCATATTTTTCAAAGGCACGGACACTCCCTCTTTTTCGGATATTTTGACGAAAAAATCTTCAAAATCGGTTTTAACGTCCTCGCCGTAGGCGTAAAGCATATCGCCGCCGGCAATCATGTCGATGTTAATGAAAAGCATGGTGTTTTCCGCGTCAAGCGTCTGCGCGGCATAAAAATACGAGCCTACCATACCCGCTTCCTCCGCGCCGAAAGCCACTATCTCAACATTGAAGGGCAGAGAAGCGCCGGCAAGCTTGCGGGCTATATATATGAGGGCGGCGACGCCTCCTCCGTTGTCGAAGGTACCGTCAGACGCTCCGTAAACGTCGTTGTCGTAATGAGCGCCGATTATCACCGTCCGCGCAGTTACCTGTGCTGCGGGTATACGCCCCGAAACATTTTGAGAGCTGTCCATGCCGTAATAAAACGTCGTTTGTTTTACGTCGGCAAGCCCCTCCTCTCCAAACCGCTCGGCAATATAATCGGCTGCGGCCTTTTCCTCCTGAGAAAACGCCTGCCTCTTGGGGTGCGTCTGTACGAAATCTTCAAGTATAAGATAAATTTCGTTGTCCTCTCTGTCAAAGACCGAGGTCTCCGCCGCCGACACGCTTTTATTGCCGACGGGTATAAACACAAAAACCGCCATGCAAGCGACAATAATAAATGCCAAAATCCTTTTCATCACAATGCCTCCAAAAGCACAGACACAAGCTTCAGTCCGAAATAAATCAGATATGCGATTGCAAACACCTTGAAGTAATATGGCGCGGCTTTGTCGTTGAAATACAGCTGTTTCGTCTTGACGAAAAACAACCACAAAAACGGAGTTGCGACGACAAACTCGAACAATACGCTTCCCCAACCGATGACAAGAGGCGTCAGGTAGTAAAGCAGATTAAGCGCGCCCGAAATCAGATTTATCGGTATCAGACACAAAAGAAACAGCACGGTAAACTCATTGCGCGGAACCATAACTATTTTCGATACGTAAAGAACAAATCTGAGCGCCAGCCAAATCAAAACCTCCGTTATAACCGCGCCGATAAGTCCGCTCGCCGCCATAAGCCAAAAGCTGCGTTCAAGCGCTACGCCGAACAGACCGGCATACGACATATAGTTGAATGCGCTTTCGATGTCGAACCAGTTGCAGAACACAAAGCTGATATAGAAAAACAGCCTTGTCAGCCACAAAGAAAGAGAATAATTTTTCCTCAATTTTTCTACCATATATATCCTCACACACAAAGCAAATTTAGCACCAGCGCCCTGACCGTTTCCCTGTCGTTTATGCTGAAATCTCTCAAATCCTTTTCCGCTCTTGCGGCAAGCTCCAAAGCCTGCTTCAATTGCGCAGGAGTGTAGCGCGACGCCGTCTGCGCGGCACGCTTCATCGCGTAGGGCTTGACGTTGAACAGTCTGCTCAATTCCTCCGTGCCGCAATCGCCGGTTGCGGCGTAAAACATTCTTCGATAGAAATTGTACAGGGTGATGATTATTTTTACCGCGTCCTCGCCGCCGTTTAGAAGCGCCTGAATTATTTCTATGGATTTAGCCGCGTTTTTTTCACTGATTGCGTCGGACAAATCGAATACGGCGTATTCTACGTCTTTGGTTACGTGCTGCTGCACAAGCTCCCGCGTGATTTCTCCGAAGGAAACAAGCTTTTTCGTTTCCGAGGATATGCGCGACATATCTCGCAGACAGAATTCGGCAAGAAGCGCTGCCGCTCCGTTTGCAACCGATGCGCCGCAGGACGCCGCGAAATCGTTTATCCATTTTACGCAAAACGACAAATCAGGCTTTGAGCAATCGATTTTTTCCGCTTTTACGCCGTCAAAGCAGCCGCTTTGACTGTCGTCGCACAAAATCAGGCACGTGCTTTCAAGAGGGTTTTGACTGTATCGGAGCAAAGGGGCATTTTCTTTTGAATGAACGGTTTTTCCCGTTCCCGCGTTTGCAAGACCGCGCGCAACAACAACTCTCTTTTCGCTTAAAAACGGAAAGCCCGACGCGCACGCTACGAGCTCTGTTACGGACGGTTCTCTCAAAACGGTTATATTCAATTCAGGCATAGCCACGTTTAGGGATGCACAAACGGTTTCGACTGCCTTTTCACGCAAAAAAGCGTCGTCGCCCTCGACAAGCAGCACGGGAAAAAATTCCTTTTTCAGTTTTTCTTCAAGCTGAACAAACCTCAACGGGCAATCTCCTTTGCCTAAACCGACAAAACCATTTTATCATTTAACACCCTTAAAGTAAAGTTTCCGAGCCTCTTTGTGGAATAAAAATTTTCGTCCGTCGTGTATTCGTTGGTAAACAGCAGGCAATCAAAATACCGATCCAGCCCAAAATAAGCACGGTCGGTAAGGACTGCGTCGACATAACCGTCGTACAGTGCGGCTGTCTCGGCTCCCAATACAGCCATACTGCCGTTAAACGATACAAATATATTTTTGCCGTTGAAATTCACGTTAATTCCCGCGGGGATTCCGTTTACGACAAGCGGCGAAAAACTCATGCCTTCCCAGTCGTCGGCGCCGTAAAACGCGTCCGCCGTTTCCACTCCCCCGCGTGAAAAAATCAAATCCTTTTCCGCGTCGTTTATCCCGCGCATTTTGTAAACTTTTTCAACCCGCACGTCCGAGTTGTTTCCGCCTTCAAGGAGATATTTCGGTTCCAGCTTGTCATACTCCAATACTACGGCGTCAAAGCTTTTTATTCCTCTTTCCGCGCAGAATGCCTTGATTTCATTAACGCATGCGTAATCCTCGAATGACGAAACTGCGACCGCTCTGTTTTCGTCGTCCACGAAAACCGCAGTTGCGCTGCGGCAGTCAAGCATTGCGATTTCAAAGCCGCCCTTTTGGGGAAACTGACACATCACGGCGCACAAAAGAAATATTCCGCACAGTCCCGCGCAGACAATTCTCCTGCCTTTTTTCGTAAGATTGACAAATCCGCCCGCCACAAAAAGAATCGTCAAAAACACAAATGCTCCCGCGCCGAAGCTCCTCAACGGAATAACGGCAAAATCTAGCTCGGACACAAACCCGACTGCGGTGTTTACGGCTTTAATCAAAAAATCCGGCACAGCAAGCAAAAATTTCATGAACGGAAGCATGCCTGTCCACAAAAGAACGAAAACAACTGAAATCAACGGTATAACGACAAGATTAAGCGCCAGCGAAAAAACGGGAATCAGACCGTAATAATGCACAACCAAAGGAAACGTCCCCAGCGACGCGCCCGTCGACAAAAGCAGCGACGACAATATGCCCTTTTTGAACCTGTTCATATTTTCGTCAAGACGCCTGATTTTTACGGCAGAAAAAACGGCGATACCGTAAACGGCGGCGAAAGACATCTGAAAACCGCCGTCGAAAAGATAAAAAGGATTTATCAGCAACACAATAAGCATCGCAAAGGAAACGGAGCTTAGCATATCCGATTTTGCGCCTATTGCGTTAAGAAAAAGACCGACAAAGGTCATGACGGCCGCGCGCACGACCGACGGTGAAAAACCGCATAACCAGGCGTAAAACAAAACGGGAACAATTGTCACAAAAAGGGATAATATGCTTTTGAAACGCAATTTTCTGACAGCAAAGGCAAATATACCCGCAACAAAACCGACGTGCAAGCCGCTGACCGCGAATATGTGGGCGACGCCCGTTCTTTTGTAGGCGTCCGCCAAGCAGTCATCCATAAAAGCCTTGTCCCCTATCAAAAGCCCGACAGCAACGCTTGAGCTGACTTCACTCATGTTTTCAGTCATGGACTGCCGCACAAAATCGCGCACCCTTTCGGGAACCGTCGCGTAACCGACGCTGCGCGAAACTCCCGTCACGTTTTCGCAGGAATAAAAAACTCCGTTTTTGATTAGATAAGACTGCACCCCGTCCGACAAAAGCGCAATCGGATATACGTCGGCGGAAAAAATTATTTCATCGCCTACCGATATGTCTTTCAAAGAAAATCTCGCCTGAACCTTGCCTTCAAGCTCCAACGTCTTTTCGCCGTCGAAAATGTATACGTCCCTCAAAAAATATTTTCCGTAACCGTTTTCGTCAGGAGTGAAAGAGTTGTCGGTAACTATGCCGCGCAGGGTAATGTTTTTGTAGGCGACGCGCCGGTTTATTTCATTTATTCCGGCATTGGTTTGGAAAAAACCGCAAAACAAAGCCGCCGCAATCAAAATAAAGGTAAGCATTATCTTTTTATTTTTTAAAATAACGCCGACAAGCGCACCAGTCCCCGCCGTGCCGAAAGCTATCGCAAGCCAATAACCTTTGCCGCGCCACAGCGCATACGCGCACAGCACGCCTCCGACAAAACCCAAGGCAAGAAAAAGAAATCCTCTGTAATTAAGAAATCTTTTCATAGGTTTTCACCAATGTGCAGCTTATAAAAAACCTGAGAGTAAATTTCTTCCCCCAACAGCTCTTTCAGCTCGGACATTTCGGTAAAACAAGAAAAAAGTTTAAAGTTCTCTATCGTCAGTATTATATCGGGCGCTATTCTTCCCTCGGCGGCAAGAGGGAAAAAAGACGAATTGACGTTTATGGACGGATAAACGAAGCTCCCTTCGCGATAGTCGAAAATGACCGTTCTTCTACTTCCAACGGGCATGGAATAAGACGATATATATTCGGGAGCGACGGTTTCGCTCAGCTCGCCCGCCGCCGCAAGCAATTCACCGTAAGTTGCCCCGTCCCGCAGGAAAAACCAGCCGCTCGACTCCACCGCGCCGCCGACATAAACATATCTGCCCCCTTCATATCCTTCAAAAGTTTCGTCCTGCGCCTTGTCGGGCAGAGAAAAACAATTTTCCGCACCGAAAGACAGAAAGCCGCTTAAAAATACGGCTACAAACATCAACGCGGCAACAAAAAAATATAAACAAACCTGTCCTTTCTTCATGAGTAAGTTTCCGTGTATATCTTATCACAAAACCGTTTGAGTGTAAATAAAAAAATTCCCGCCTTGCCGTCGGAGAGCAATAGTCAACCTGAATAAATCAGGTGGGTAATTAGCCGGCATTTTCTGTCTTCCCCCGAAGCCGTTTCCGACTTTTGAGCCGCTTTAGGCGGCGAGAGGCCTGACATATTTGCGCGGACGTCATTTCCCTTTTGCTAAATGTGGTTGACGCAAACGCTCGTATTCCTAACGCACAAGGCAGGAAATAAAATTATAACCAATCGTATCACTTTTCAGTCTGTTTGTTCCACCGTTTGAGAGAAGGCAGCAGAGCTTTGAGATATTCCTCCGCAGTTTCGTGAGTAAAGCTTTCCTCTCCGTTTGCCATATGAGGCACGCACAAATCTATCATTTGCTGCATGGTGCATTCATAAGTAAAATGCCCGTCCTTGTAGCAGTACATACAGTAGTCGTCGCTTTTTCTGCCGTCCTTTTCCGTGCCTCTGAGTTCCATAAAATCCAGCGGCATTCCGCAGCTTTGGCAAATCGTGTTCATCGTCTTCTCCTTTCAGGCAACTGTATTTTAGCATAATTTTTGATAATTGGCAAGAAAATTTTTTGTCTTATGTTGACACGGGAAAAATTATGTTTAAAATAAAACAGGAGGCTTTTTATGTGCGGACGCTTTCAATTGGACGTTAACGACTCCGAATTTAGGAGCATCTTTAAATCTTTAAACTATACGCCGACAAATTCCGTATCCGAATCCGGGGATTTTACTCCCTCGCTTTTTCTCCCCTCGCTTTGCCTGAACCGAAACGGAAAAATCGCCGTAAAGGCTTTGAAATGGGGACTGTCCGCCCCGTCCGGCAAAGGTCTGTTGATAAACGCCCGCAGCGAAACGGTTTTGACAAAACCTTTTTTCCGCTCCGACTTTGAAAACAGGCGCTGCCTCATACCTGCGCACGGTTTTTACGAATGGGACGCGGAAAAGAAAAAAATATTATTTAAAAGGTACGACGGTGCAATGTTTTTTCTTGGCGGAATATTCAGAAGGCTTGAAACCGACGATAAATGTCTGATTTTAACGCGGAGTGCGCGCCCTCCGATTTCCGCCGTTCACGACAGGGAACCGATTATGCTGGAAATAAAACAAGCGCGCGCATGGCTGACCGACACTGACGCGGCAAAGAATATGCTTGAAAACGATTTTTCGGCAAACCTGATAAAAACAGATTAATCATTCCGACAATCTTACTGAGACGTAAGAATACAAAAAACCTGTCGAATTGCTTTTGAGCATTCGACAGGTTTTTTGGTACTCCTACGGGTTTTTCACTCGGAATTTCTAACTATCCGAAACCGTTTGCCGAATTTCATAATAACAGAATTTTACCTTATACGCAAGTTAAAAATGTGCCTTTGGACAGAAAACAAATCCTTTGGGCATTTTTTGTTGTGCGTTCGGTCGTGGCTCGTTGCGATTTGAAAGCAGGCTGATAAATTCTACTTGTTTATTAAGTCGCTACAAAGAGGACAGGAAAATCGGATTGGAGGGATAGCATAATGGAATATACCAACAAGGGAACAAGTATCATCAGTCGTAAAGCAGCCGAGGAAAGGCGGCGGCATTTTTTCAAACAAAAATCATATTGGGAACAGTTGGAGAAAAGGAAAGGCAATCATCAATACGTTAGAAGTGCGCTATTGGATATGAACGAGTTAAGCGGCGAATTTTTGATTATGCCACGTTTGTTAGAGCAGTTCTTTTTTCTTTACCTCAACAAACATCGCCCCAGCCAGCAAAACAGTCAATTGGCGTTGAGTGTGGTTCGTGTGTTTGCCTTACTTGCTCATCAATATTACAAATCGGCGGCAATTTTTAAGATGGTTTCGTCTTTTTACGTTTCGCCGAGTGTTTGGGATAAATGGCTGATTGGACGAAAGGCAAAAGAAAGCGGTATCGCCATTTTGAAAGAAATGGGCGTTATTACTTCCTATCGCTTTAATCGTAACAAGTTTGCACCGCCTGACAATTCCCGCTTTGTTACTATGTACCAATTCAACTTAGACAAAGTGAAGTGGTTGCAGGGTTGCGTTAAGACAATGGCAACTTTTGAGGAACTCAAACAAGAAGAGAAAATCGAAGGTAATCGATTTGATTATGCTTTTGACGATATAGCGAACGATATTTTCGGCTTTATTGAACAATCGGAAGGCAGTTGACTATAATTTATTTTAGTGTGTACCTCTTGACAGTTACTGTTTCTTGTGGCGTTCTTTTCCTATTCACTGGCGGCGGTGTGGCTATGCCCAGTACAGTCGCGGTGTTCGCTTAAACCTTGCGCAAATTGTCAGGAGTGGGCTTTTATTGCTACAAAACAGAGCAACCGTATTTGACGGTTGCTCTTTCGGGTTCTGGTTCGTCTGGGGTGTTTAATTCTGACACACGCCGCCATACGGCGGGTTACATTTTGTCTAAAATGCGTTGCTTTTCTTTATTGTATTCGTCTTGGGTGATAATCTCTCTTTTTTGCAAATCGGCTAACAAGGTCAACAGTTCCGTTGCGCCTTGTTTCGGTTGCCGATTTTCCAAATGCTCGTTTATCTTTTCTAACTCGCAAACCTTTAAGATATGCACTATTAAAAAGGAAAGGAAGATACAGCACCCAAGGAATACGCAAATTGCAGATATGTAGTAATACATAGCCTCGTTGTTATCTTGCGTGTTGTAGATAATGCCTGTGATTAACAAAGCAATGGTCGCTATCAGATTAAGAACGAACAAAATAATGACTGTCGTTTCAACGAACTTTCTTGAAATGATACGATTGCTTGGTTGCCCTTTGTAATTCATTTTTTACCGCCTTTCCGAGAAATTATTTCGGCTCTTTTGTCGTTATACTCTTGCTCGGTTATCAACCCTTTTTCTTTTAGGCTATCTAACTCTGCAAGCAAATCTTTGTCAGGAGTTGGTTTCTTTTTTCTGACGGTTGTCGCTATGAAAAAGATTGCGACTACCAACACAATTACGCCGATTATTACAAACGCTATCCACATTGCTTTGCACCTCCGAATTCTATTAAATCTTAATTAAAATTATTAGTCCAACCAATTTGGTTGAAAGGCACAAAATAAAAGTGCCGCCCTCAACGAGGACGACACAGTGCTATACCTATTGCCCTCGTTGAAGTGCGACCTTACAACTTACCATACTATTGCAGAGGTGGGCTTTTCGGTAAATAGCCGAAAAGATATTTCCTCTGCAATTCGTGGAAATATCGGTATGGGTTATAAGGTCGCATAAACATTATAGCACAATCGGCGGTATTGAGCAAGTTTTTGGGCTTTCGTTTTAGCAATTTGTATTCAACTTGCTGGCAAACGGCGACATTTCTCTCACAGTCCGTCGGACGTTAATGTTTCTGGCGTTTCCTTTATGAAAAAACGACGGTGTTAAAGCCGTCGTTTCGCTATGTTACCAACCTTTTATGAAAAAGTCCGAGGGTAGATTACCTGCAAAAAAATTCAAAATACCATTCCCGTATTGCTTATTTGCTATGTAATCAAAGAATTGCGCCGCCGTAATCTTTTGTTTTAAGTCAATAATGGTTTTGCCGCTATCTTTGTACTTTTTCAGCCAATATTGTACCGTAGAAGGAGGACAGTCGATTAAAGCAGATATGCTACGAGATGAACCGATACCGTTAATTGCATAGCCCTTTGCTTTTACCGTGAAATAAATTACACAGGCTATGTATTGGTCGAGTCCATTATAAATTCTTTGATTTGGAGCGTGCTTGCGCCGTTTTTCCCATTCGGCGTATTCTATCGGGTCAGGGAAAAATTTGCCGCAAAAACGGCAACGATATTTCTGTACTCCGTTCCTATACTTGCCCCACTTAGGCGGCTTACTGTTTTCCGAACCGCATTTTCCGCATTTCATAAGAAAATTTTACCACAACTTTAGGCAAAAATCAACCCATTTCATTTGCATTGTTATTGTTTTGTATGAGGGTATAACAATGCTAATTACAAAAAAACAATTGAATACTACCAAAATGCAAACCTGCAATGCGCGAAAAATTACCTATTCGGACGGCAGGACTGCGTATGTGTTCAAAAAAGATTGTACAACGGTACAGAATAACCTTACACGGCAAAATGGGTTTCCACCCGTAAACCGTAACGAGCCAATGACAAAAGCGGCTTATCGTCGAACGCTAAACCGCAATTTCGAGAAACTCATTGAATTAGACGTTTTCAATGAACGAAGTCTGTTTTTGACGTTGACTATTCGTGAGGAGCAGTACAACACTTATGAAAAAATCTGCGACAGATTCAAAGTGTTTACCAACAAGGTACGGTTCAATAAAGCGGTTGGTAATTCCTATATAGGGGCAGTGCGCTTTATTGAAGTGCAGGAAAAAGGCTTTTTTCACATTCACGCAATTCTTGTCTTTAATACCGCCGACATCAGATTGACGTGGAAAGACCTTCACCGTATGTGGGGCTGGGGATTTGTAAAAGTAAAAAAAGTTTATGATTTTAGCGGGCTTATTGATTACTTGACCAATAACAAACAAGGCAGTGAAAGTGTATTTAACGGCAATTTCACGCGCTACCCGAAAGGTGCAAAGGTGATTTATATCAGTCCGAATTTACCAAAGGCTACAAGTGAAAACATATCGATTACCGCTCAGGAGTGCGCCGCGCTGGTGCAAGACGAAAATACTGTCGGGCATATTAAAATTCACAAGTATTACGACTCGGCGTGCCGCCGCGTGCGGCTTGCCGTCGATAAAATGGTACTTATTCAAATATTAAAAAAAGGAGGTTTGCGCAAATAAAATAATTCTGTGGTCAGAGGCTTGCTAATTTTATTATTTAGCGTTTTAATACTACCACAGACAATTTTTGCGATTGCAGTTATGGAAATCAGAATTGTTGCAAGAAAGAGTAAATCGAATTTTAAGAAAAAAAACAGTACGCTCGGCTCAATCAAACCCGTATCAAAAGAACGATTTTTTCCTCTCTTTGAGTTGATGATGAAAGAACTGGAAACCGAACAAACGAAAAACGAACAAAGGAGCATTGAACAATGAGTAAAACTGAAAAGAAATTTGCGGTTGGTTATTGCAGAGTTTCTACCGACGAACAGCGCAAGGAAAGTATAGACCACCAACAGCGAGAAATTCAAAAGTATGCGGACGAAAACGGTATTGAAATAATCGAATGGTACAAAGACCACGGCTATTCAGGAACAACAAATAAAAGACCTGCTTTGGAGCGTATGATAAAGGATAGCAAGCAGAAAAAATTCAGTTTGGTGCTGGTTTGGAAACTCGATAGATTTTCACGCAATACATACGCTGGTACTGTTGCAAAACACGCGCTAAAAGAAAACGGTGTTTTTCTTTATTCTGTTATCGAAAGAATTGATAATACCCCCGAGGGCAAAATTGTTGAAGCCTTATTTGAAGCAATGAATCAATATTATGTAGGAAATCTTGCTCGTGGTGTTTTAGGTGGAATGATAGAAAACGCGTTGAACAGTTTGAGCAACGGCAGTTGCACTTATGGGTATATGCTAACCCCAAAGTTGGATGAAAACGGAAACATAATCAGCAAGAAAACCAAAGGCGGAAAGATTAAAACAGTCAATACTTATGCAATTCACCCCGAAAATTCCGCCGCCGTCAAACTGATTTTCAAAATGTTTTTAGAGGGTGCGGACAGGAATTCGATTTTGAAACGCTTAAAAGACCTCGGTTATAAGAATGCCAAAGGGAAAGACTTTAACGGAACTCATATTGACAAGATTTTAAGAAACGAGCGTTATACGGGTGTGTATATTTTTGAGTATAACAAGGGCAAACAAGTCAATTACAATCCCGTTGAGGTAATACGCAATGAGGGCGGTTTGCCGAAAATAATCGAAAAGGAAGACTTTGACAAGGTACAACAGATATTAGACGCTCGTAAACATAAGCCTAACAGTCATTCGTTGGTAGATTATTTGCTGACGGGTAAGGTTGTGTGCGGTGAATGTAAAGCCGCTTTTACAGGTTCGACGCATTATAAAAACGGTACGCCTTATTACTATTACCGCTGCGGACGGGAATCGCCTGATTGTAAGGTCGTATCTGTCCGCAAGGACGCCCTTGAAGATTTTGTTATGTCCGAACTTGCAAAAGTGATACACAGCGAAGAATATATTGTAAATCTTCTCGACCGCTTTGTTGCTTTTTATGAGGAAAAGAACAATAACAACGAGATTATAAAAGGGCTTGAAACGAAATTGCAAGACGTAGAACGCCAAATTTCCAATCTTGTTAAAGTGATTGCAAACTCTGGAAATTTCAATGATATTTTTCAATCGGAGTTGGATTCGCTTACGAACGAGAAAGCCAAAATACTCGATAATTTGCAAAGGGAACGTAACATAGGATTTACGCAGTTTGTAACAAAAGAGGCGATTCGCCGTTCCTATTTCAATGTGTTAAAGTTATTGGAAACAGGCGAAGCCAAAGACAAAGTTACGATAATAAACACGTTGCTGAATCGTGTGGTCGTTTATAAAGACCGCATTGAAATTTTCATCAACATTCTGCCGTATGAAGATGCCGCCGCCGAAATGTTAATCACGAACGATGACTTGTCGACTTATGGATTGCTGGAAACGGACGATAACGAAAAAATCGCCCCTAAGGACGATTTTCCGAGTGATAACTCGATTGGTACACCATCAGGGACTCGAACCCTGGACACCCTGATTAAGAGTCAGGTGCTCTACCAACTGAGCTAATGATGCATATTTGGTGATCCATCCGCGATTCGAACGCGGGACACCTTGATTAAAAGTCAAGTGCTCTGCCGGCTGAGCTAATGGATCTTATCTTATTTACTTTGTTTTCTGTTGTGGCAGGGGTGGCAGGATTCGGACCTACGAATACCAGAGTCAAAGTCTGGTGCCTTACCGCTTGGCGACACCCCTACAAATGGGGTGAGCAATGGGAGTCGAACCCACGACCTCCAGAGTCACAATCTGGCGCTCTAACCAACTGAGCTATGCCCACCATTTTTGGCGTGCCTGAAGGGATTCGAACCCCCGACACACGGCTTAGAAGGCCGTTGCTCTATCCGGCTGAGCTACAGGCACACACTTCGCGTTTCCACAACGTCAAACGGCGGGACTCAATCTCGCACATGAAGATGTGTTGGAGCGGGTGATGGGAATCGGACCCACGCGACCAGCTTGGAAGGCTGGGATTCTACCATTGAACTACACCCGCACGACAACGCTAAAAAATCATAGCACAAGCAAATTTCATTGTCAAGATTTTTAGCCTATTTTATAAAAAAATTCTCTCCGTCAAGCATTTTCATCTTTCAAAATTCAAAAAAATTCAAATGTTTTCCGACATCCTGATTGATTTTAATCAACGACCTGCTTATGTTATTGACAAATCCCTTGACTTGTGCTTAAATATACTTCGATGCGGCTATGGCGGAATTGGCAGACGCGCCAGACTTAGGATCTGGTGTCACAGACGTGGGGGTTCGAGTCCCTTTAGCCGCACCATAACAGACAGAGATTGAACCCAATATACATTTTTGTAAACGGTGTTGCGGGCTTTATCTCTGCAAGGTAAGGAAAAAGCACAAGGTTTAATGCCTTGTGCTTTTTGTATACATACACAACTTAAAATCCACAGAAGATTTTTTCAACGCGAAAAGATACACTCTACCGAGAGTATGCTTCTGCGGATAAAATATTAAGTTAGGTCGCAGATTTATTTAACACTTATTTAACAATTTTGCAATAGTTTCTGAAATAAAACACGTTCCGAATTTTTGTATTAAAATTTTTAAAATCTTGCAATAAAAACAAGCCCGGAAAGCCTTAATAGTCTAAACTAAAAAACGAGTGAAACACTCAAAAAAAATTAAAGGAGTTTGTATTATGGAACAAAAAATGCACAAACGAATCCTGAGCTTTATCGAAGAAGAACGGCTTTTGTCGGGCGACGAGCGAATTTGCGTGGATATTTTCCGCAGGTTGAAGAAAAATCGGTCTTATCTGCCCTCTCTTCATGCCGTCGTCGAGTTGGCGAAAAGTTTCAACTGCTCGGCAGACTTTCTCTTGGGACTCAGCGATTTTCCCGACAGCGCGGATGAAAACATCGACGTAAATTCATTTTGCAAAAATCTGAACAGATTTGCCAAACTGCACCCGACAAAATTTTATTTGCTTAAAAAACAAGGCTTTTGCAAAGAATTTTCCTCGTTTTACAATTGGTTGAACGGAAAATATCTACCCGACGCGTTAAGCCTTGCAAAACTGGCAAAACGTCTTAACATTTCGGCGGACGCTCTTTTGAAAAAATAACCGTGTCAGGCAAATCCCGCTTTTTGAGGCGGGATTTGCCTTGTCTGCAATCGGTGCATGGATAGTCCGTCGTTCAATCTCCGCGTCCCAACAGATAATCGACCGAGCAATTCAACGTTTCGGCAAGGCACACGAGATTGAACACATTTGGCATGGTTCTGCCCGTTTTCCAATTGTTTATCGAGGATTTGAATTGAATCTTACCCGTGCGTTTCAGTACAAAAACCTTCAATTGCTTTTTTTCGAGAATTTTGCACAGCCTTTCTGAAAAAACGGGCAATTCCTGTCTCGGGTTTGGCAAGCTGTTTTCATTTTCCAAGCCCAACATATACGCAAAAGAACATCTGAAAAAATCCGCCAATTTGAGCAAATTTCTCGTGGAAGGCAGTTTTTTGTTTTTGTCGGACTTCCAATGCATGAGCTCGGTTAAATCAATGCCCGTGCTTTCGCTTATCTGCTTCGGCGTAAGCCCCGTTTCTTTCATCAATTCATTTAATCTTGCAGTAAACGACGAAACAATATCCATTTCTTTTCTCCCGAAATATATGTTACACTGTTACTCGCATGATTTGTTTAAAATGTCTCTTGTTGCATACTTTTTGACAAAATAATTAAATATAATACAAAACTTTCTAAAAAACGATATAAATAAGTGTCGAATTTGCCCAACAATCACCATTGATTTTGTTTTACCGCAACAAAAATTTAAAAAATGACGGAAAAACAGTTGCGCCGCAATAAAAAAAATGATATACTATGCAAGCGTTGATTTGCCTCCATAGTCTAGCGGTCAGGACGCCGCCCTCTCACGGCGGAATCAGGGGTTCGAGTCCCCTTGGAGGTGCCACTTGCAGTTCGTAAACGAACTGCTTTTTTGTTTGGTTACGGACTCTCACCCCCGGGGTGACGCGTTTTTGCGCTCGGCGCAAAATTCGCTATTCCGTCTCGGGACTGCCTCCCGCTCCTTGCGAGTCCCCTTGGAGGCGCCACTTGCAGTTCGTTTAAGAACTGCTTTTTTTGTTTGTTTCAAACATTTCAAACTTTACGAGGCAAAAACAATGATTTTGGAAACGGAAAGATTAATGCTAAGAGAAATGACGCAATCGGATTTTGACGACCTCGCGGAAATGCTTTGCGACCCTGAGGTGATGTATGCTTACGAAAGAGATTTTTCCGAAGAAGACGTCGGGCAATGGCTTGACAATCAGCTGTCGCGCTACAAAAAATACGGTTTCGGCATGTGGAGCGTGATTCTCAAACAAAGCGGAAATATGATAGGTCAGGCGGGAATTACAATGCAGCCCTACAAGGACGGAGAGCTCCATGAAATAGGTTATCTGTTCAAAAAAGCGTTCTGGCACAACGGATATGCGACGGAAGCGGCGCGCGCGCTGAAAAATTACGCTTTTCAGACCTTGAAACTTGATGAAATTTTTTCCACAATCAGGACAAACAATTATCCGTCCATTGCCGTAGCGAAGCGCAACGGTATGGAATGTATAGATTGCTACGTCAAATATTATTACGGAAAAGAGATGCCGCACTATTTGTTCAGAGCGACAAAAAAGCTTGAAGATATGTTAAGATAGTTAAAACATGGGCAGCTTTTGCTGCCCATGTTTTTGCTTTTGGAAAATTTTTTCCGCAATGTTTTATTGCCAAAACTTTAAGCCCAAATTTATTAACCGTCTATCAGATTGTAGTTCAACAGAATGCGTTTTATTTTTATCGCGTTGGTTTCGCTTGCCTGCGCGTAATGAATGGTGTTTTTGAAACCTATCCACATTATTTTTATGCCCGTTTCCGAGTCGTTTTTTACCGCCTCCGCAAACGCCTCAGCCATTACGCAACATTCGATAATAAACGGCTTGGACATAAAAGTATCCAGCTTTATTTTTGCTTCAAATTCCGCTATTTCGTTAAGAATTGCCGTTTTAGCGGCGGAATCAAGGCGAAAAGCCGGCGGCGGCGCAATTTTCAACGCGGACTCTTCGTCATAGTCTTCGTTTGAAGCAGCAGAACTGCCGAGATTTTTCAGCACCATCTCCCCCGCCCTTTTGAAGGGCTTGAGGACGGTGTCGCAGAATTTTGTGTAAGCGACGTTTGTGTCCTCGTCGTAAAAAAACTCCGTCAAAAATTCCAAAAGACTGCGCCTGCCAGAGTCAAATTCCGTCAAAAGACATACCGTGAAAGCGATTATCCTCTTTTTGTCGTTGGGCATTACAAATTTGCAAACGGATTTTCCGTTTTTGGTCAACACAACGCGCGCCTTGTCGTATTCGTCGGCGTAGCTGACGTTTTTAAGCGTTTCGCCGACAACCGCAGTCAGCTCGGGAATGGTCGCCACGCATTTAAGCAAGCCGGAAATATGCCTGTCTGCAAGAATAAAACGGGAGTTGATTGCCTCCTCAACCCGCTGCGAAAACATACCGAGATTGTTTTTTTGATTGCTCATATATACCTCGCGAATAGTTTAACACAATTTGTGTTTTTACTCAACAAAATAAAATCTTTTGCAAAAAAAGTTGTTTTATCGTCCGAAATATAGTACAATCAATAAGCAAAGATTCTTTTGCTGTTTTTTTGCGCGTTTTTTTCTGCGGAGGTAAAAGTTTGGCAATCTCTATGGACAGCACACAAAATAAATTGTTGCTTTTGTTCGTCTTCGATAAAATGGAGATGCCTTTAAGCGAACAAACTATTCTCGAAATGTGCTGCTCCGCCAACAATTGGATAAATTATATAGATTGCAAACAGGCATTGATGCAGTTAATCGACGCGAATTTTGTCGCCGCCGTCAACAAGGGCGCGTCAAACGAAGCTATGTACTCTATTACGCCGGAAGGCAGAATTTGTCTTGCACATTTCTTCGTGCGCATTCCCTCCAGCCTGCGCGAGGTTGTAAGCGACAACGTCAAACTGAACAGGATGAACTACAAACGCAAACAGGAATACGCAAGCGACTATCAAAAAAATCCCGACGGCACTTACGACGTGCTTCTTAAAATAATCGAACCTAACGAGCCGGCGCTTGAAATCAAAATCAACGTGCCCAACAGAACTATTGCAAAACATATTGACAAAAAATGGGAAGAAAAAGCCGCCGGCGCTTTCAGAATAATTTACGATTATCTCATCGAATAGCAACTTGCAAAAATTTTTTTGACAATTCTCCAAGATTGCTTGACTAATCTGAAAACAAAAAGTATAATATTTTAGCGTTGTTTTGCGAAGATGGCGGAATAGGCAGACGCGTACGTTTGAGGGGCGTATGGTAATACCGTGTGGGTTCAAGTCCCATTCTTCGCACCAACAAGCGGATGTGGCGGAATTGGCAGACGCGCTAGATTCAGGTTCTAGTGGTTTCACAGCCGTGCAGGTTCAAGTCCTGTCATCCGCACCAAAACAGACAGAGAATGAACCCGATATACATTTTTGTAAACGGTGTTGCGGGTTTTATCTCTGAAAGGTAACGAAAAAGCACAAGGTCAAAAGCCTTGTGTTTTTTCTATGCTCCCACCCAAGAGAACCCACCCAGACAGCCGCGCTAAAACGGACATTCGTCGTCGTCCGCTATCTCTATGAGCGTAGGCGGCTTTCTTAATTCTCCCGTAAATTTGTTTACGGGCGTTTCCTTGCTTATGTCAAAGTTATATACCGCCGTTATACGCCGCAGGAACGCCGCCCAAGATTTTGGCTCGTTTTCCTGTATCTTTTTGTATTGTTCGTTAAGCGGTATATTTGAAACGATATAAACCGTATCATAGCAAGCAACGCGGTTAAACTGCCGCCCTCGTATGCGCAGCGGCTGCCCGTCCAAGTAGTCCAATATTTCGCTTATCTTAAACGAACTGCGGAACTCGTCGAGGAATAAAACTTTTTCGCCGTTGTAGTCGTCTATCCAACCAAATTCATAGTTTGTCGTTCGGTAAACCTCGTCATAGCCGTGCTTGCTATAAACGTAACTTGTCTTTCCTACTCCCGCAGAGCCGTATATATAAAACACCTGCATTTTACGAAATTGTCTTTTGTACTTGTTTTCCAAAAATGCCTGCCTGTATTCTTTCGCCCATTTCATAACGCGGATAAAACGGTTGCCGTGCTTTTTAGATAAATCGTAAAAACTTATATCGTTTTCTATATCGCGCATTATATCGGTTAAGTCGGTGCGTTCGCCGTCCTCTATAAATTCGCCGTATTCGTAATATGTGGGGCTTATTCTTGTTTCCTCGTCCATACAGTATAGGCGGGCTTGCGTTCGTTTGGCTCTGCGTTGTTCTATGTGCGCGTCAACGCCGATTTTCTCTTTCGATAGGCACTTTTTAATCGTCGTAAACCATTTCGGTTGCGTAAACTCGAAATACCCTTGATAATGTTCCGTTCCCGTTTCGGGTGCTTTCTCTCTTTGAAATACCACATAACGTAAATCAGATACTGTTTTCAGATACTCCAAAAACTCTTGTTCCGTTTGTACGGGGTTATTAACAGTAAAGCACCAATCGCGCGCTTGCTTGTTCTTTTTAGGCTTTTCGTCCGTTTCGTCCAAAGCGTTCAAGTCTATTTTAATTCCGTTTTCGTCCATATAAAAACTCCCGTTATTACCGCCAATGCCGTTACACTATGACATAGTGGCGTGGTAATACTATACGCCACGCGCGGGCGGGCAAGCCGCCCGCGCCCGTTGCCGTCATTCCGCTTTCAGGTTTGCGATATATCCGCTTATTTGTTTGTCATATTGTTTAAGCATTATTTCCGATATGCGGTGCATAACGCTTTCCTGCGCGTCTGTCATACCGTTTTTATTGATTTCCGTAACTTTGACATACAAGGGCACGCTTATCATAGGTGAGCCGTCTTTGTTGCGTAGCGCGATATACGCGACCACTTGATACAATTCCTTTTCCATTATCGCACCCCTAAAAACTTACATAAATGCTTGTACACCGTTTGCATTTGCCTTGAAACCGCCGACTTTGAAACGCCCGTTTCCTTTGCTATTGCGCTGAAAGACTTTCCGAGGAAAAAGACTTTGTAAATAAGTTCCTGTCTTTTCGGTGTGAGCATAGATATTGCTTTTCGTATGCTTGTGATATTCTCTTTGCGTATGTAACTTTCAAGCGGGCTGTCTGAACGCCTATCCTCAAAGTCTATACCGTTTTCCATAAGGTAGTACAAAGATGTGTGCCGCCTTGTTTCTCGCCAATGATTACGCTTTTCCTGTTGTACGATTTCAAGGTGTACGGCGTGAAGTTCGTCCGATACCTCGACCGTGCTTGTTGTGCCGTCTGCAAATGTGTATTTAATTGTCTGCATAGAAAACCCTCCGCTTATAGGCGCGGCAGAGGGCAAACGGCAATGTTTTTTGAAAAACTTTTTTTGATTTTGATTATCTGCATTGTTTGTCGGTTCCTTGATTTTCTGTTTTTGGAAAATCGACCGAAACAGGCAAATTTCGCAAAGATAAGCGCCCGCCGGTCGAGAACTAAATCTCGAATCCGGCGGGCGCAAAAACATATTAAAAAAGCCCGACAAACTTTGAACTAAATCAAAGATTTAGCCCTAAAAATTTGTCGGGTTCTTACTCTTTCGCGGAGAGTTTCAACACCTTTTACAAATGTCAGCCATAGGCGGGCGTGCGCATATAGCCCCGTTATTTCGTTTGTGGTGGGGTATTCTTTCGTGCGCTATGAACTGTCAAAGTATAAAAAAAGAATTGAGTGTTGTATTTTCAGCCCCCGAAAATAAATTCCTTTACTTTCGTACACCCAATTCTTTATCATTTGTCCGTCTGATAACTTTATGCTTTTTCGGTTATCGTCTTTTGAATGATAATTTTGCCGTCCTTGATTTCTATCGTCATTTTTGCTCCGCATTTCGGGCAATATATTTCTATTGTTGAGCCGTTGCCTGCTTTCAATAACTTGTACCCGCAATCGGGGCATACCGTGTACATTTTCATTTTGAGCCACACCACACTCTATTTTTAGTAGACTTTCCGTGTCCAAAGTAAATAGTACGATTACCCATATTCGTAATTTTTTTTGCGCTTTCTTGAGCCTCTCTTTTTTGATTATAAAGTAGTGCACAACAAGGATAAAACATATTCATTAAAGCATCGCCGACAAGTAAAAATTTGTTTTCAATATCTAAACCGATTGAACCTTTTGTGTGTCCTTGTAAAGAAATTACTGTTGCTGGTATTCCATATTCAACAAGTGTATCGCCCTCGTTCAAGAATATATCGGGTATAAAAGCAGGTATTTTATCTTTGAAAAAACTCTTTTTGGAAAATGAAAGCATTAACTTGCCCAATAAACCATCCGCATACAATTCTTGATTTGTATTATTTTCTAAAAGAGATAAATCGGCTTTGCTCATAGCTACTGGCACTTGCAATTTTTGTTTGAGATAAGCAGTATTTTGAACGTGGTCAATATGACCGTGTGTAAGAACTATTAGTCTAATAGGATATTTATTGCAAACAGATAAAATTTTTTCCTGATATTTCTCTTTACCAGTATCAACAAGAATAGCATTATCACCTTTTACAACAATAAAGCAATTAACATTCCCGCAGGGAATACGATTTATTTGTATCATAATTTTTACTCCTTAATTTGTTTTTTCCATAAGGGGTATATAATCATATAAATTTTTCAAGTAATCGCTCCAATCACCGCTTAATTCAACATTTGGTGAAATTACAAGAGCCGTTGCACCGTGAACAAGCGACCAAAATTTAATTAGACGTGCAAGCCCTTGTTCCTTTGTTATACCGCAACTTTCATTCAACGCCAAACAAACCTTTCTAAATACCTCAAATGGTGGGTAATTGTCTTTCACTTCGTCGAGCGTTAAAATCATTTTGCAGGTTTCTTTGTTATTAAAAATGAAATTGTAATATGCGGAATGAAGTTTGAAAAATTCAATATATGCATTTCCAAGTACAATGAGCGTTTCGGGGTTCGCAGGATTCTTATCAGTTATCGAATTTAACAAATAATCGGCAAATTGTATTGAAACATATTCACGACAGGCTAATAATAATTCTTCTTTGTTTTTGAAGTGAGCATACGGCGCGGCGTATGTTACGCCGCAAGCTCCGGCAACTTTACGAATAGATAAGGCTTGCTCACCTTCATTATTGACGATAGCAATTGCCTTTTCGATAAGTTCCTTTTTCAAATTTCCGTGATGATATGGTTGTATTTTATTCATTTGCAACTCCTATAATCTTTATGCTGTTAAGATTATACCACATAAAGTTGACATTGTCAAGATAAAATGATAAAGTATTCCATGAAGATACTTACAAACCATAAAACTATGTTCTTGCTGTTCGCTTGTGCTTAACCGCCTGCGAGTGGGTATCACCGCCTTGCGAACTGTCAAGGGCGGCTATTTATCTCCCGTGAGGCATAAACCGCCGTCGCCTGCGGCGCAAACCCTTGACATTTTCCTGCGGCGGTGTTTTTCGCTGATTAAGGCGGTTAAGCACAAAAGCAAAAGCCGAAAATAAATTTAAGGCGCACCCCGCGCCGAAAGGAGCAGACAATGAACAAAAATGCAGTTATTTACGCCCGTTACAGTTCGCAAGGGCAGAACGAGCAAAGCATTGAGGGGCAAATCCGCATTTGCACCGAATACGCCGAAAACAACGGCTACACCGTCGTGAAAGTCTATACCGACAAAGCAAGAACGGGAACGAACGACCACCGCCCCGACTTTCAGAAAATGATAGCCGATGCCGACAGCGGCGCGTTCGAGCAAATCATTGTCTATAAGTTTGACCGTTTCGCCCGCAACCGCGTTGACAGTATAATGTACAAAGCGCAGTTGAAAAAGAAATACGGCATCAGAGTTGTTTCCGCAACCGAACCCGTCAGCGACGACGAAGGCGGCGAATTTTACGAGATGTTTTTGGAGTGGAACGACGAAAAGTATTCGCAACGCCTTTCCAAGCGCGTACACGACGGACTTGACACGAGCGTTAAAAACGGCACGTATTGCGGCGGCAAACTCATTTACGGGTATAAACTCATCGACACCGACAAGCGCGGCAACAAGGGCATTATACACAAAGTAGCCATAGACGAGGAGCAAGCCGAAGTAGTCCGTTACATATTTGAGGAATATGCGAAAGGCACGCCGAAAAAGGAAATCGCGGACGAGTTGAACAGGCGGCATATACTTTACAGGGGTAAGCCGTTCAAATTCCGCACGTTTGAAAACTGGCTTTCTAATGCAAAGTACACGGGCGAATGTATGCACGGAAAAAGAATAAGCACGAATACCTATCCGCAAATCATAGACAAAGCCACCTTTGCGGCGGTGCAAAAGCGGCTTGAAAAGAACAAGATATTAGCGGGCGCAAATTCGGCGGTTGAGCCGTACATTTTAACGGGCAAAGCCTTTTGCGGCTACTGCGGCGACAGTATGACGGCGGGCGGCGGCACGAGCCACACGGGAGCGAAACACTATTATTATGTTTGCCACCAAAAGCGCAAAGGCGGTTGCCGCAAATCGAGCGAGAACAAAAACAATCTTGAATACACCGTCGCAAAAGCGGTTTACGATTTTTTGAGCAGACGGGAAAACGCCGAAATTGCCGCGCAAGACACGATACGCCATTATGAACAACGCACGGGCGAGGACAGTTTGCGGAGCATAGAGGCGCGGATACGGCACGCACAGGACGAGGCGGAACAACTGACAAACGCTTTCATTTTGGCGCGGAACGAACTACTGCGGGCGAATATAGAAAAGAAAATGACCGAGCAGGAAATTTTAATCAAAGACCTATGCGCGAGCAAAGCGCAAATCGAACTTGAACGGGGCAAGAAAATCACGAAAGAGAAAATCATAGACTTTATCGCGGAAATGCTCAAAGGCGACCCGTCCGACAAAGGCTATCAAAAGAAACTCATTGACAATCTTGTTTACAAGGTATTTGTTTATGACGACCACATTATAACATATCTGACGCTCGGCAACTACAAGGAAATAAAAGAAATAAGCCTTGCCGATACCGACAAGGCTTTATCTGCGATAAAGGTTCAACCTCTATCGTCTATGGTGCACCAATCGTAAGAGGTTCAATTCCTCAAGTCCCCCGATAAGCCTTGTTTTAAACGAGGCTTATTTTTTTGCAATAAAATTTAAAAAATCGACAGGTCATATTTACGCCCAAGTTTTTCGCAATCGGGTTCTAATCAGCCTTGCATATAAAATTGCCCGTAATCCGTTTTGCAAAGCGATGAAAATTTTTAGAACGCTCTTTTTTTGATAAAAGCTCTGCTAAATTCAAATTGAGTTTATCCCATTCATTTTTTTACAATTCATCAACTTATCTATTTTGTTTGACAATCGGAGGCTGTTTGTAGTAAAATACATAACGTTGAACAGCAAATAAAAGCGTAGAATTTCAGCAGAGATTCTACGCTTATTTTTGTTCTTCGCAGGTTTCAGACGCTCTTTACTCCGACAAAGACGAATAATTTTTTCGGAGAAACATTTATGGCTTACTCTCAAAGCACGGAATTTTTGGGAAAAGAAAAAATTTCAAAATTGATGCTGAAATTCTGCATCCCGTGCGTACTGTCTTTGCTTGTCAGCGCTCTTTATAATATAGTCGACCAAATTTTCATCGGCAACAGCGAGCTCTCTACCCTCGGCAACGCGGCAACCGGCGTTGTGTTTCCTATATTTATCATTGCGCAAGGAGTTGCCTGGTATTTCGGAGACGGTTCAGCCGCTTATATCAACATTCATCAAGGCAAAGGCGATACAAACAAACTCCATAAGTGCGTTGGCACGGGCATATCCCTTACTTTAATCGCGAGCATTGCGTTGCTTGCCGTGCTTTACCCGTTGAAAACGCAAATTTTATACTTGTTCGGCGCGTCGGATAATACAATTGACTATGCAACTGAATATTTTGACATCATTCTCGGTTTTTTCCCGATTTATATGCTGTCAAATATGATAAACGCCGTTATCCGCGCGGACGGCAGCCCTACGTGGTCTATGCTCTCCATGCTTGTCGGCGCGATTGTCAATATTATACTCGACCCGGTTTTTATTTTTGTGTGCAAATGGGGTATGGCAGGCGCTGCCTGGGCTACCGTTATCGGACAGGTGATTTCTTTTTTAATCAGCATCGCATATTTGTTCTGCACAAAGACATTTAAGCTGACGCTTAAAAGCTTTATTCCGAATTTCAAGGTTTACGGCGAGGCGTTCAAGCTCGGAATTTCATCGCTGGTTACGCAAATGACCATTGTTGTCATTTCGCTTGTGTGCAACATCATGCTTGCAAAATACGGCGCTGCCTCCGAATACGGCGCAGATATACCTATTGCCGTTATCGGAATTGAAAGTAAGGTTTTTACCGTCGTTATCAATATCGTGGTAGGTATTGTTCTCGGCTGTCAGCCAATAATCGGTTACAATGTCGGGGCAAAAAATTTTGAGCGCGTAAAAAAGCTGTACCGTTCTATTTTACTTTGTACGCTTGCCGTAGGACTTGCTTCAACGCTACTCTTTGAAATAGCCCCCGATTGGGTTGTGGGTATGTTCGGCAAGCCCACCAACATTCCGAATCCCGACGCCTATTGGGAGTTTGCCCGCAAAACTTTCCGCATTTTTCTCTCGTTGGTGACCTTCACCTGCGTGATAAAGATGTCCTCTATTTTCTTTCAAGCCGTCGGCAAGCCTGTATTCGCGATTTCGACGTCTTTGATAAGAGACATAATCTGCTTTGTTCCGCTCGTCTGCACTTTGCCTCTTGCCTTCGGAATAGAAGGTATTTTAGCGGCTGCGCCTGTCGCCGACTTTATTGCCATTATTGTTACTGTGATTTTAACCGTTATTTACTTCTCATCGATAAAAAAATCCAATCAGTTTCTTTTAACCGATTGAAAAGCCCGCACAAATATCGGGCAACCGAAAACCCTAATCGAATTTGATACGATTAGGGTTTTTTATCGGATTTTTTAAGCTCGCTCATTTTTAAACTTCGCCGCAGTTCGTTGCAGGCAGAATAACAATTGTAAAATTTAAATCGCACTGTTTGATTGCTCGCGGTCGATTTCTTCCTCAGCAGGGCGCACCTCTTTTCTAAGTTCAGTGACAAATTTCACGTTGAGCGCATTGCCCAAAAACAACAAGGTTGCAGAGCACAGCGACCATGCGGAAGCGGGGAACAAAGCCGCCAAAACATACCCCACAGCCACAGACAATATGTACAAGGCGTAAACAATCCTCATCTTTTCCTTTTCATATTGTTTATATTTCCGAAAAATCCAAAGATTTTTAGCAAAAGCGGGATTTTCTTCCAGCTCCGCCTTCTGCTGTTCTTCCAATTCTTTCAGTTTTTTATTATACGGCAGTGAAACGACAAAGGCGCACACAAACATCAGCGTTACCAAAAAGGGTTCAGCGAATCCCCAAAGCGATACGCCGAAAATGAAGGGAGAAAAAAACACCAAAACAATTACGACGCCGCATAAAGCCGAAATAATTATGCCGAGCAATGCGGCTTTGGACTGCTTTTCGCCCAGCTTCTCCGCTTGTGAGCGTAAGGACGGGTTTGGATAAAGATAACGATAAGAGCGGGCGTTTTTATCCTCTTCCAAAGAATATTTATGCTCCCGTCCCTGAGCGGCGTCGATTGCCCTTGCCTCGTCGGCGGTCTCCGATTCCAGCGTTTTGCCGTCGATATTCTTTTTGCACTGCGCGGCAAAAATGAGCAACCAGGATACCAGCAAACACAATCCGAATAATAATCCGAATACTACGACACCTATGTGGCTGATTGCGCTCAAATCCTCGGATACGCAAACGTCGCAAACCACCGCCGCTATCAAAAAAACCACGCCGATACACAAAATTACAATCGGCCATTTCATAAATTTTTTCGAACGGGTATTGATTTCCCTAGTCTTTTCACGATAGCTTGCAACCTCAGGCATTTCGGTTGCCTGTCGGGGGCGGTTCAATATTCTGTTGTAGCTGTGCCTGAAAACGAAATGCAAAACAATCGTAGTCAAGCTTGCCGCAAGCAACAAAATCATTGTGACCAAAACAATCGTCAATTCCGACGTTTTGAGCGCATCGTCAAAAAGCAGCGCTTCAAGCACAATAACAAAGCTAATCGCAACGGTAATAATCGCCGCTGCAAGCTTGGCGCAGTATAATCTGTACAGGCTTCTGCGTTCCCGCTCGTCGCTGACGGCGCGGGCATATTTTGCAAATTGTTTTTCAAACATTTTTACAATCCCTTTTACTCTTCGCAATAGCGAAAAACAACAGTATATAAACTCATATATATTATAGTAGTACATTAAAAAAATTGCAAGTATCGCCGTAATATTGATTAAAATGTGCATTGCAGCCTCTGATTTGATATAAAAACCGCACTTTTTTGTTGCAAAGTATTGTTTTTTGAAAATTATTTTGATATACTTTTAACGCGCTATAACACAATCCAATATGTAGGTTACATCGGCATAGGTGTACCCTTATTCCTACATATTGGAAATTATAGCGCAACTAATTAAGGGATACAACTTTGCGGGCGTTCCCTTAATAGGGGGCGCTCTTTTTTTTTGAATTATTTTTTTGGAGGAAAACAAAATGAAGCACAACCAAAAGCTATCAGTAATGATGCTGACAGTGGTTATGTTCGTTTTTTGCCTGTTCGGTGTAGCCGCTTGCGAACCGAACGAAAACGAAAACGGCAATAAAAACGAAAAAACCACCTACACCGTCACGTTTGAAACGGTAGGCGGAACGGCAATAAGCCCCGCAACAGTACAAGCGGGCAAGACCGTTTCGCGTCCTTCAAACCCGACTAAAACAGGCGCGGAGTTTGTCGATTGGTACACTTCAAGCACTTACGACGGCGAGCCGTACAACTTTTCCACTCCCGTCAACGCCAATCTGACGCTGTATGCCAAATGGTCTGATGCGGACTACGCCGTGATGTTTGACGTGAACGGCGGCAGCCCCGTTATCGAATACGCTACATATAAGCACGGCAGCGTCCTGAATGCACCGGACGCGCCGAGCCGCGTAGGCTACTCCTTTACCGGTTGGTATACCGACGCAGGCTGCAAAAATCAGGCGTCTTTCCCGTATGAAGTGACAAAGCACACCCGCTTATACGCCGGATGGGAAAGCGCTCGCGACGTAACCGTAAGCTTCAAAATCGCTTACCTTCAAAACGATACCCGCGACATAAACTACGACGAAAATATACTTGATTCCGTAACCGTTAAGGCGGGAGAAAAGCTTACGCAGCCCGATAACCCAAAAGACATTTCTTATATTGACGGCAAGGGAACAACGCATACGCTTAAATTTTCCTACTGGAATTTCAACCCCACTTACAGTGCCACGCAAACAAAAGCGGTGCTTTTCCCCGTTACTTATACCGACGTTGAAGAAATAACTCTTTACGCCGTATATACAGAGGTGGGCGAAAACGACGTGTACGCAAGCCTTACCGTGCACCCGAACAACGGCGAAGAAGCAACCGTCATGTACGGCGTACAGGGACAGAGGCTTTCAATAGGCAACCTAAACGACCTTAATCCCGCCCCCTTCTACTCCGACTCGCAGCTGCCCCGAAAGGCGGGATATGAGGTTGACGGTTACTTCAAGACAGCAGACTTTGCGTCCGGCACGGTATTTGAAATCCCTTTTTTGCTGGAAAACGAAAAAAACGACGTCTATATCCGCTGGGAAAAGCACGACGACATTACCGTCACCTTTGACTACGGTTTTAACGAAATCAACGCAACTGCTGCGGCAAATCAATACCGCGGTCTTGTTGCTCGCCCCGAAAACAAGCTGATTGAAGGATATACCTTCGACGGTTGGTATACGGCAAGATACTCCGCCGCGGAAGAATACCGTTGGAATTTCGACATAGATTTCGCAGCCGAAGACATAACGCTGTACGCCAAATACGTCAAAACCGCAACGGTAATAAAATACGAAACCTGCGGCGGTTACGAGCGCAACCCGATAGCGGTGAGTCAGGGGCACGAGGTCACATATCTGCCCGTTCCCGTGCGTCAGACGGGAGACATCGCTTACAATTTCCTCGGATGGTATTTTGACGAGCAGTACACCAATGAGGCAAAAGCGCCTCTGACAGTAACCTCGGACATAACGCTTTTCGCAAAGTGGAGCGACTCCGTAGACCTGAGTATGTTTGATATACTCGACCTGGGCAACTCGAGCGGCTACTCCGTGCGCGTGAGGACGGTTGCGAAAAACGATATAACAGGTTCCGTGACAGTTCCGATGCGCTACGGCGGGGAATTGATTGTAAGAATAGAAACAAACGGATTCGAGGACTGCATAAACATAACGCAGTTGACTGTGCCCGACTCGGTGACAATCGTCGGCAATTACGCTTTCCAAGGCTGCAAATCGCTTGAAAAAATTGTTCTCCCCGACTCACTCAAACAAATCGGCGCATATGCTTTCAAAAACTGCGAAAAGCTTTCCGACGTAAACTTCCCCTCTCAGATAATAAGCATCAATGCAGATATATTCCGTACCGCCCCTCTCATGCAGGAAAAGCTGGAGCAGGATGAAAACGGAATGTTTTATTGGGGAACCGCATTCCTCGGCAAAAGCTGTTATGTGAAGGGCAAAAAGGTAGAAGACAACGAAACCACGTCTTTGACCGTGCGCCAAGGCACCACTGTGGCAGCTGTTTATTCATTATACTATATGAACGCCCTCAAAGAGGTTACGTTTGCCGACTCCGTCAGATACCTGCCGAACAACGTTTTTGAGGACAGCGAAAAATGCGTTGTAGAAACGATAAACCTGCCCGCCTCCTATGAGGACGCAATGACGTTGACGACGTTTTTCCCTAGCAGCGTAAAAACGCTGACGCTTGACGAAAGCAACGAAAACTTCTCGATTGTAAACGGCTGCCTTATACGAAACAAGGATATGCAGCTCATTGCGTCAACCGCGCAAGCGACGGCTATCCCCGACGGCACGGTGATAATCGGCAAAAATTCTTTCAGAAACAAGCCTATCGACACGGTGTTGATACCCGATACGGTGACTACAATCTACGCCAATGCATTCAAGGACTGCGACTTCACTTCAGTCGTGCTTCCCGACAGCGTGGGCGTGCTCGACAGTACGGCTTTCGCCGGCTGCTCGGAAATGCTTTCCATTAAATTCGGCGCGGGCATAAACTTGCAGAACGCCGACTTGTTCGCCGACATGAAACGCCTGTCATCGTTGGAGGTCAGCGAAAACAATCCTTATATGCTCAGTCTTTCGAGCGTGCTTTACAGACAAGAAACTTTTGCGATAATTTATTTCGCCAAAGGGTATACGGGAGAGGTGGCTCTTCATGACGAGCTTGAAACTTTGCCCGCGAGTATTTTCAACTCAGCTAATATTTCGCGCTTAGTCATACCTGACAGCATCGGGACAATAGAAAACGGCGCGCTGTCGGGTATGTCCGTAGGCACGCTTGCAATCGGGAAAAACACTCCCCTTATCGACATCGGGCAGACAGGCAGCTTTACGCTGAGAAACGGCGCGGAGGTTTCCGCCGACAACCCTTACATGACGGCTGTGGACGGAGTTCTTTACAACAAGGACGTGACAAAGCTCCTTCAAATCCCCTCCTCGCTGACAAGCTACGTTTTCCCCGACACGGTCACCGAAGTGCAGAACAAGCTGAATATGAGTTACGTACAAGACGTGACAATAGGGACTGGAATCTCGCTGAATACATTTGAATTTCTTGTTTTCGACAACAATTCAAGAACGGAATGGATCGACTTTTATCCCGAAACCGTCAATGTAAGCTCAAATCACGCCGAGCTAGCCGTCTTTGAGGGCGTCGTATACACTAAGGACAAAAAGCACATTGTTTTCATCTCCGGCAGCTTTGACGGCAACCTGATTCTGCCCAAAGAAATGGAAACATTGGATGAAATTTTGCTCTCGAGAATGCCCAAATATATAGACGGAGGTTGGGACGACGCAGGCGTGCACATAAACACTCTCAGCGTGGAAGCGGAAAGCCGGCTTACGTCAATATCGGATGTCGCTTTTGCGGATTATATCGAAGCAAATTCAGCTACGGACAGACTTCCGGATTGGTTTGATTCGGGATATCAACATTTGACGTTCGATATAGACAAAATCGACTTGTCCGCCGCAACGGGACTTACTTCCGTCGGAGAAGAAGCCTTCACTAGAAAAGAGTCGCTTAAAGAAGTTATTTTCCCCGCTTCTGTCGAAAATATAGGCAGCTCGGCTTTCTTCGAATGCAAAAAACTGCAATCGGTGACAGGTCTTGACGACAACGTGCAAATAGGCTCGCAGGCATTTTACGGTTGTACCGAGCTTTTCGACGAAAACGGATTTCTGACTATCGGCAACGTGCTTTACGGATATGACACTGCGCGCGCAGACAAAGGCACAAATGTTGTTTTGCCTGATACGGTCAAAAAAATAGCGGCTAACGCATTCGTTCTCACAAATCTCCGCAGTATAGTAATCCCGTCGACGGTAGAGCGTGTGTGCGCATCGGCAATTTTATATTACGGACAAACCGAGCTTGCCGTGTATGTCGAAAGTACGGACACCGTTCTCGAAGAAAACTGGTCCTCTGCAACAAAATCGCGGGTAGTTTCCATAAAGAACGGCGTTTCCGAAGACGGAACTTACTTTTTCCTCGACGATACGACAGGTTTGTATTACAGACTGTCCTCCGACAAAACGGCAAGCGTACTGAACGACCTCACGGCAACCGAAGCATGGTCGGGAGAGGTTGAGCTTTCTTCTGCAATAACCTACGGCGACGAGCAGTATACGCTCACGGAAATCGCAGTTCAGGCTTTCTATTCAAATTCGGACAAGGTCACGAAAATCGTTTTGCCGAATACTCTGCAAAAAATAGGCAACTATGCGTTTGCAAATATGATTTTAACAGAAATTGCCCTGCCCGACAGCGTAACGGAAATCGGTTATTCGATGTTCTACCAAACTACCACGCTCGAACAAGTGACATTCTCCAAAAACATTTCGGTCGTTCCGTCAAGCACCTTCTCCGACAACGCAAATCTGACTGCTTTCGATTTTTCAGGCATTGAAGAAATCGGTGAAAGCGCGTTCAAAAATTGCGGCTTGACGCAAGCGGATTTGAGCAATGTAAAATCAATTGCCAAAAACGCGTTTGCGGGTTGCAGCGCGCTGAACGCCGTTACTTTTTCACAAGAGCTTGAAAGCATAGGCAGCTACGCTTTTTACGAAACGGCTCTCACGGAAATCTACGTCCCCGCGTCTGTTGCCGAGATAGGAGACTACGCCTTTGCAGTAAACGAATTGGTCGAAAAGGTTACGCTCGCGACAGGCATTGCCGGCAAGGGCGCTTTTCAACAAAATACGGCGCTCACTACCGTTGAATTTGTCGGCGGCAAGGAATATTCCGTAGGAGTGCAGGTGTTTTATCAGTGCAGTAAGCTTACTGCCGTTTCATTCGGCGCGGGACTGACAAATATAGGTACATACGCTTTTATGGAATCGGCCGTTACAAAACTTTCTCTCCCCTCTTCGCTGAAAAGCATAGGAGATTACGCCTTCTATAATTGCGCGAAGCTTGATGCTGTTACTTTCCAAGAAGGACTCGCAAGCGTGGGGAAATATTCGTTCCAAGGAACTGCCGTGACGGAGCTTTCTCTCCCCGCATCGCTCACCGAATACGGAGAAGGCGCTTTCTTTAGCTGCGCTTCCTTAAAATCCATTGCGTTTGCAGACGGCTCGACAAAAGTCGGCAGCAAAAACGCTTTCCAATGCAAAGCGCTCGAATCCGTGACATTCGGTTCCAGCTCGGGACTGACAATCGCAGTTCAGACTTTTTACGGCGCAACCGCTCTCAAATCCGTCAGCTTTGCCGATGACTGCGTTGTGAAGGAAATAGGAAACTACGCATTCGGCAACACCGCGCTTACTGAATTGACGCTTCCGCAAGTGGAAAAAATGGGCAAACATGTATTCTATCACTGCGCCGCTCTCAAACTCACAATACCCTATGCGGCAGATGCGATTCCGCAAGACTGGGCGGCAGATTGGAATACGTCCTCCGACGCAAAAATCATTTACGCTGAATAAGCTTGTCTTTTTAAACCGAATGCCGCCCCGTTAAGGGTGGCATTCGGTATGATTTCCCAAAAACTAGACTTATTCAACTTCTGTATTCCTTAATTGTTTTTATTTCTTTTTCGATATATTTCGCCGTAAACTTAATTAAAAAGAGATTTGTAATGCAAATCTCTTTTTAATTATTTGAAAACATCGTTTCCCCTAACCGGGGCATTATTTACAACGTTAGAAAAATATTTGAGAAACTCATTTTTTGATTTTAAAAAATTGCTTTTGACTGAATTATTATCCAAATCAACTTTCATTTTTGTTTCGCAATCATAAAAAATTAAGCTGGGGAAATTTTTTTTTAAATTATTTACGTCCCGCAAAATAACGTCTATGGTTTTTTCCGAATTAGGTTTTGCGACTCTGAAAAAGCTTCTCTTTTCGTTTATATGCACTTCTATTATGCCATATTCTAATATTTTTTCTAAATATACCCCCCATTCGTTTTCGTCTTTAATTACATTATAATCTAAACTCAATAATTTTTTTGCTAATTGTAATTTATTACAATCATATTTGGATAATTCAAATAAATAAACACTTCTTCCCATAAATTTTTTTATGAAGTCAATTTACACTTTCACCCTAATATAAATTTCCACCCGGTCCCCTAATTTCAAAATGTTATATCCATCGGCTGAACCTAAACTTTGGATTGTATGTATAAAGTATAATATTTAAATCTAAACATGTCAACTTAAACCAAAAAAAGATTTTCAAATACCAATCTGTTTTTGGTTAGTTATTTGAAATTTCCCAAAAAGCATATACTGACATTGCTATTTCAGCAGCAGCAAAGCGTATTCCGCTTGTAGTTTCAAATACATTTAAAATATGAAGTTCCTCATACATTTTGTCATAACCGTAACAAAATTCATTTAATGATTTTGCATTTTTGGTACTTTCGCCATTAATGATAAAATTATCCGAACTACTTACACCCAAAAATTTAGTGTTGTAAGATACAAACTTTTTATTAAAAGTTTTAATGTTTCCAATACCCAATTCTAACAACATAAGCTGTCTATGTTTATCATTTTTCATCTTTCACCTAAAATTTTATATCCAATATCTCTTAAATTCAATAAAACGTACGGTATTAAGTTTTGCATGGCTCTGACCGTGCCGTCTTTGTTGTAGGCGTATTCCAAAGTGCAGCCGTTTGCCGTCTCAGTCCTTAATCCGACTTATTTAAAATTAAGTTCCCTGCTAAAATTTCAATTATATAATCATATGCAACGATTAAAAAATGTTTTAATTTGTTAGCCGATAGCCCATCTTGAGAAACTGAATTGAAATTATATTCTTTCACCCATTCTGAATCTAAAACTTCCATAATAAAACTTTGGAAACATTCATGCAAACTTCCACTTACAAAACAATCATCAGGGAAATCTCCGCCTTTAAAAAAATTTAATTTTTTCGTTTCTAATACTGAAATTTTTATCGCCTGAAATAAATCAAATGAAACTTTCCACCGTATACAATTAATATCGTCCAACAAAATATAATATTGTTTTTCTGTTTCATCAAATACCATCTTTTCCATTGGAACTGTATGTATTTGGAAATCATCATACGCAATTTTCATCTTCATAAATATTTACTGCCTCCTCTTACTATTATATCAATTCCAATGCCTGTCCAAGCATACTTCATCATAGAAATATTGCCCCATTCTACCTTCACATAAGGTGTTTGCTGTTTTAAAAGCAAAAAGTCTTCTATTATTTATAGAATATATTTTCTCTTGATATTTAAATACTTGTATTGGAGGAAAACTGTTATTCATTATACATTTCGCTCAACCGATTTGTCAATTCTTTGAATAAATGGCAAAGACTATACCTTTGCCATTTATCCATACCAAATATTAAATAAGTTTTTTCAATACTGTAATTAATAATCCTAATAAAGTTTGATCTGCTCTGAATGAAAACGATAATAAATGAGTTTCATAGTCTCCTATTGTTCCTTTGACAAATAGCGCTCTATTTTTAAAAAATAATTTAATTTTATTTGCAGATTCTGTATCAAAAATACAACATTCCCCACTTAATGTATTCAACATTTGTGTCAGTTGATTTATGTAATTTTTTACATCAACAAAATAATATGCTCCGTGCCCTTTAAATCCATTAGATTCAATTAAAAAATTTAAACAATTTTCATACTTATATATTTCCGCAACAAATTCAACTCTATCGGTTTTAAATAATTCATATTTCTCTTTTTCCATTTCAACCTCTCAGACTTTAAATTTAAAATCATCCATAAGATACAGAATTATACAACCCCACCCGTTTCTCCAACGTAATCTGTCGTATTTGCCTAGTATTTTATTTTAAAACTTTAATTTTGATTTTGTCAAGAATTTAACTAAAAAAGAGATTTGCTTGCAAATCTCTTTTTTAGACTTCAATATCATTCGGCGAATTTAAAATATTTCATCTATATTTTTGCCATATATTTTAACCTTTGAACTTGATTTTTCAATAATTAAAGAATCAGATATGCTTTTTTGAACAGATTTTAATAAAGCATTTTCCTCCTCTTTTGACGATGTGACACTATATTTTGCCATTTTAAATATTTCAAATACCATCTCGCAAGGAATATGAGTTTTTAAAGAACTATAAATTTCAATAAAATTTACAACCCCATTTAAACTAGTTTCGTTTAAAGAATCCGTTATGCCAAAATAAACTTTACCTTTATCACATAAATACGAATTTTTGTAAATCCCTTCTTTTTGTCCCGTCAATGCCCAGACATTTTTTCTATCAGTAACCGTATTATAGCAACCTATCGGCACTAAACAAGTAAGGATAATACTTTTCTTTAAATCGGATAAATGTAGTCTTGAATTGACATAAGAAAACAAATAATCCTGCATTGAAAACTCAACTATTTCTTTACCGTTTTTTATGTTTACCGATGCCACGTTATCACAAACCAGTTCCACGAAATTTTTTACTTTTCTAATTTTAATTTTTCCTTCCATAGGAACCTCTACTTTAAGAATACCAAAAATGCATTCCATTACCATGAAAAACAATATTTTTAATTGAACCTGTCCAAGTTCCCGCATTAAAGTGCTTCGGCAATGTTGCTCGCTTCAAAGTTATAAGTGGTATCAGGGATTTCAACGTATTCAGTATTTAAAGAGTCTCTTTTTTGTTTTATATACCAAAATGAATAACATATTTGTCTTCTTCTATTGCTTTTCTACACAATTCAATTAATTCTTTTAATTGTTGTTTGTATTTAGGCTTACATTTTACTTGTTCTATATTTTCAATAAATTTTTCTAACGATTCAGTCGGTATAATTGTATTTCCATAATAATCAAGACCTTCTCCTTTATTATGCCAATATACTTTAAATGTGTTATAGCCTTTAAGAAATAAAGAATTATTCAAAATTATATCATCTGAAACTTTTATACTTGTATAATTTGAAATTAAGTTATAATTAAATCTATTTGGAATGTCTTCTTTTTTAATTTTTATAAATTCATGATACATTTTATATTACTCCTAATTTATAATTCCAAAAGAAATAATAACATAGTAAGTATGGAAATCTTCGGAAATTTCAAAGTATTCAGTTTTTAAAGAAGAAGAAGATTGTCTCGTTCTTTCAGTTCCCTTGCAGACACAAAGCCTTTTCCCTCTACATAGAAAGGATGTTTCGCAGTGCAGATTATTTCCTCTCCCGCCGCATAAACATGTTACCACTCTTGCGTTTCGTTGCGGAAAAGACGTACCACCTCTTTGTAGCACTTATCGCCTGTTTCCTCGTCATAGACAAGGTGTATTTCCGTCTATTTTATTATTATATGCTTAACTTAACGGATTTGTCAATAAAATTAAATAGGGATTTGACTTACAAATCCCTATTTAATACATTTCAACCACAATTATAATATTTAATTGATATCTGAATTTTCAATATCAATTTCTTCTTTATTTGGTTTTCTAACATATGGCACCATATCCTCACTGCAAGCACCAAATTTTTTATAATTATCCCTTGCTTGATTTAATGATAACTTTCCATTTGGTCCCCCAACTATATCATTCGGATTATCTTGCCCTACTACATCATATTGCCAAAAGCACACCGGACATATTTTGCAATTTACTTCTTCTCCATAATCTTCAATGGTATAATATCCACAACAAGGACATTTTATCTTTTTTAATACTTTCACTTGAGTTTTCTCCTTACGGTTTATATAAGCTATTTTCTTTCAACCGATATACATTATCCAACATATTTACGTTTCTGTCAAGACCATTGACTCGAAAGCACTATTAATTATATTTCTGTAAATTTCGGCAAAAATTAAACCCCGCGCCAATTAGCACGAGGTTTCATAATTTCAATTTTAAAAAACTAAATACTCGATATATTTAGTTTTTTGGTTCATATTGTAGTTTCATAAATTTTTATCCATCCCTCCAAGTTGATTAATTTTGGAAATAAATCAAAGCTTCCATAAAATTCTTCAATCAGTTCTACCGGTTTTACTTTATCAAAGTACCCTTTTTTACTTAAATGTAATATTATTTCGATAATATTACTTTTTGTCACCTCTTTTACCAGAACAATATTATTTAATATTTCATATAATTTTCCCATACTCAATGATTCATTATATTCCTGAGTTAATGTAAAAATATCATAAATCATTGGATGAAATAATTTTCCGTCTATCGCAACTAACACATCCGGTCGCATACCGTTACTTTTACAAGCATATTCAGCATACTCGTCGTCATCGCTAAAATAAATACTTAAATTCTTCATTTTTCTCCATTTATGGTTTGAGGACTACTTGATTTAATAAATTTTGATAATCGATTAATGGCATTGCATATTTTGGTCTTATAACATAATGTCCTAAATCTATGCCTTTTTGTACTATTTCTAATCCTTCAGGCACATATACTACTTTATGGGGAGTTCCAAACTTTGCAACTTTCTGTGGATCAATATTTAGAGATATACCGTCCTTACCAGGAACCACCATTCCATCTTTTATTACATATTCGTAATTTTTAAGGGTCATATCACTTCCACCACGATATAAGTAAACCCCACACTTATTATGAACCAACACATTACTATGAGAAACATAGTATGTATGGAAATCTTTTACTTCGAAGTTGTAGGTGGTTTCGGGGATTTCAACGTATTCGATTCTTAAAGAATCTATTTCAACTTTGCTGCCGTCACTGAGAAGAAGATTGTCTCGTTCTTTCAGTTCCCTTGCAGGCACAAAGCCTTTTCCGTCTACATAGAAAGGGTGTTCCGCAGTGCAGATTATTTCCTCTCCCGCCGCATAAACATGATACCACTCTTGCGTTTCGTTGCGGAAAAGACGCACCACCTCTTTGTAGCCCTGCTCGCCTGTTTCCTCGTCATAGGCAAGCACCTTGTCTCCGACTTCTATTTCTTCTATCGGTTTAAGCGTTTCTTTTCCCGCTTGGTCTAAACATGCTACAAGCGTCCCTGCTTTGAAACATTTCGGAGCTGCGTTTTGAATCGCCTGTACAGCTTTGCTGACGCCGAATGATACCATTGCAAGTGTCAAGCTTATTGCAAATGCGGGCGCAAGCTCTTCGTTTATGTAATTGTTAAAACCGTCAACAAAGCTTTCCTTATTCCGGAATCCCGCGATTGTTGCGCCTATCACCAACGTGACTGTCGTTCCTAATACTGCCGATATATAATACAGTGTGAACGCAGGACAGAATATTGCCAAAATCGTTGCCGCTATGAAGATTACCAACGACAGCAATTTTCCCAATTTGCTTCCCCAGAATCTTTTCCAGGACACATTCCAGAAATACTGCCACTTGCTTAACTCCGGCGCATCATAGGCAAGCTCTGTTTCCGTCTCTATTGTATATTCATTATATACTTCACTCAACGGATTTGTCAACATAATTATTTTGCTCTATTAAATTTAAAAAAGAGATTTGCATTTGCAAATCTCTTTTTTGTTTTTAGTCGTCGTGTAGTCTTAAACCATAGTTCCCTAGATATTTTCTTTGAACATTTTCATCTGAATCAAAACTGAATCTGACTTTATCATTGAACTCCTCTACATAGCCGATTTCCGTCAATATATTCATAACCGCATCCTTTGTTAAATCTATTATATTGCTTTCTTTATAAATATTCAACTCCTTATCGGTCTTATAAAATATGTAAATATCTACCGACATACCAAATTGCGCTACACAATGTATTCTATAAATATTACAATTATTTTTTTTTGCCCAATGTTTGATTCGAGGAATAGCTTTTTCCAAATAATCCCATTGCTTTATCATTGCTTTTCTCGCTTCTTGATATTCATTTTTCATTTCTTGAGTTATATTATACATAATTGTCCCTCACAATTGGATATCTTCATATTAAAACTTTAATTTTAGTTTGTCAACTTAATTAAAAAGAGATTTGCATTTGCAAATCTCTTTTGTGTTTTTAGTCGTCATGTAGTCTTAAACCATAGTTCCCTAGATATTTTCTTTGAACATTTTCATCTGAATCAAAACTGAATCTGACTTTATCATTGAACTCCTCTACATAGCCGATTTCCGTCAATATATTCATAACCGCATCCTTTGTTAAATCTATTATATTGCTTTCTTTATAAATATTCAACTCCTTATCGGTCTTATAAAATATGTAAATATCTACCGACATACCAAATTGCGCTACACATTCTATATTATAAATCTTACAGTTATTTTTTTTTGACCAATGTATTATTCTAGGAATGGCTTTTTTCAAATAATCCCATTGTTTGAAAATTTTTTCATCCATTTCTTGAATTTTATTTTTCATTTCTTGAGTTATATTATACATAATTTGTCCCTCACAATTGAATAATTCCTAAACCATTTTCAAATAAATGGTTTATTTCATAAAAAAAATAACCAGTAGCATTAACAATACTATGTGACGCATAAAATGTTTTGCCCAACGCAATTTGCTGATTGAGGAAAGCTTTATTGATTAGCCACATATTATCTTTGCCCACAATCTGAGATATCGCGTCCCACTCCTGCAAATAAAAATACGTAAATTCATTTCCCGCTCTTGCTATATAGGAAGTCGCTCCTCCGTCTTCAAATTTACCCAGCATGACTTTTGAACTTTCAGGATTATGAGTTCCCAACCTCGCAAGTGCTTCATAATCTCCGTTTTTTGCCGCTTCAATTGCAGCCGACTTGTTGTTGGTAACGGTTTTTGGAGTAACGGCAGCATTGGCAACAGAATATCTAAGGGTGTTTAAGCCTAAGGCAACGATATAAATAGCTGACGTTATGGCTACTTCCTGCGCCCAGTTGTTTCGGATATAATTGACAAATCCGTTCCAAAATCCGTATCCCTGCTGCGAGCTTTGGAATCCTGCCAACAACGCACCTATGCCTAACGAAACTACCACCGCTCCGAAAGCAAATGCATATCCAGCCCAAATTTCAGGTGCAAAAATCGGGAACGCTATTGACGCTGCAATTGTTGCTATCGTCGCCATAACGAACAACGCCGTTGCAAGACCTTTTCCCCAACCGCTCCGCCAGTAGGATTGCCATTTTGTCAATTCGGGAGGGTCAAATGCCAATTCTGTCGCTGTCTCTATTGTATATTCATTATATGCTTCACTCAACGGATTTGTCAATGTCGAGTTATGCAGATTCAAGCCGTATATTGTCGTTGCGTTGGCAAGCGCTGTTTCGGGGCTTCCGCCGTCAAGGAATTGCTTGGTTGCCGTGCTGTAAAAACGGTTGTTTATGTAATAAAACCCACTGTCGCTGTCGTAATACTGACTCTTCCATCTTACGGGATTGAGCGTACCTATTCCGTTCGTGTCCTTGACGACCTTGCAGCTGCCCCAAGCGTCGTACTCATACGCAGCAACTTCTCCGCCGTTGTCAAGAATCGCCACCACGTTGTTCCTTGCGTCTTTGACAAACATATACGGATTTGCCTCAGATGCTATTTCAAAGCCGGATATTCCCTCCGCGTCGTATATGTATCTTATTTCTTTTTCTCCGTTTCGGTTTTCTCCAAGCAGCTTTGTTCCGTCGTAATAGTACTCCGTTGTCTCGCTTCCAGTTTTCTTTCTGAATCGCAGTCCACTCGAATTGTATTCGTACTCCGTGTTTCTTATCTTTTTGAGCAGATTTCCGCGCTCCCACTCTATTTCCGTTGATGAAAACGGCGTTTTGCAATATTGAATACAGTTGCCGTAATTGTCGTATTCAAACTCCGTCCGCGCAATGTCTCCGCTTTTTATGTAACCAGTTAAACGTCCGTTTTCGTAGGAATATGCTTTGACTACTCCTCCGCCCGTCTCGCTGCAAAGCGTCCCGTCTTTGTTGTAGGCGTATTCCAGAGTGTAGCCGTTTGCCGTCTCCGTTTTCAGTCTGTTGCTTTTGTCGTACGTATACGACCTGACCTTTGTGCTCGTTTCTCCGTCATACGTAGTTTTGTACGTATCGCTCAAAAACAAACCTCTGCTGTCGTAGGTATGATTGATTTCGTACTCGGTTTGGAAAAGATTTACATAATTGTGCTTTGCGTATATTTGAGTTTTTAGCGCAGTCCCTTTCTGATAACTGTTTTGGACGGTTATTACGGAATCATATATTTCGCCCGTGCCGCTTTCTTCCTTCTTGTGCCTTTTGCTTTGCAGTCGTCCGAGGCTGTCGTAAGTATATTCCGTCACTCCCCTGTTAAATCTCCCCGACATACGCTCGGCTTTGAAATCCACGCTTTCCTTTATGCGGGGAGCCAATACCTTGTCTTTGTCGTAGGTTACACCCGTTTTTTGTTGCGTGAAATCCAGAAAATCATATTGCACCTCGTCGGTACCTGTTTTTTTCATGGTAAAACGGGTTTCGTTTGACTGCTCGATTTCCACGCCGGTGCAGTTGTTGAAGTCGTCGTAAAAGTATTTGTAGGTGCGGTTTTCAAAGGGGTCGTACATAAAGGTGACCTCAGACGCGCCTGCACTCTCGGGCAGCGCCTGACGGGTAAACGTGGTTGTTTTGCCGTTTTCCTCTATTTTTTCCGTTCTGCCGTATTTGTCCAGCGTGAGCTTGTGCTGCTCCGCAGTGTTTTGGTTGCGATAAGTCTTTGTTGTGACCGTCCCCTGCGCATAGTCAGCTTCCTTGCTCACAAGCAACGTGCGTTCTCTGTCTTCTCCCTCGCCCGTCTTAATCAGGTAAAACTTTGTCGCGTCTCCGAAATTGTTGTACTCCGCGCCGTAGCCGTAACCGTACGACGAAAATCCCGTAGGCGTCACTGCGGAAATGCGTCCCGCTTGGTCGTACTCTATGAGATTTTCTCCGTTTTCCTCCGCGTAGCTTACGCCCGTCAGTCTGTTTTTCGTCGCGTCGTAAGAGTATGTTTTTGTCAGACCGCCGTCCGTTTCGTTTTTTCCGCCGTAAGTCGTTTTCTCCGTTCTGTCCATACCCGTGTCGTAATTTACGCCGTTTTTAGACGTAGCGGTCGTTTCGACGGAAGAAACTTCGTCGTGCACTGCCGAGTATTCTATCGTTTCGTTTGTGTCGGGGTGGCTGATTGTTTTTTTGGACAGCATACCGAATGCGTCGTAAGCGTAAGACACGACAACGCCGTATTCGTCGATTTCGCAGAGCTTTTTGCCCTTTAAATCGGCGTAAACGTAGGTTTCGGTTTTTGAACCCGACGAGCCGTCCTTTTCGGCTGTCGTATACTGCCCCACTCCTTCGCCGATCAGCCCGGCGACGGACAAATCGGGATAAAAACGCATATAACCGTGAGTCGCCATCATGTCGTCGGGAGAACGCGTTTCGTGGTTGAACATCGCCGTGCCGAAGCTGTTGTCGGCAAGCTTTTCTATTTTCAGGTCAAACCATTTGTATTCGTCTGTTTCGTCCTTTATATCCTTGCCCCAAAGGCGCGCGTCGGATACCCACAGCCTGCGCCTGCCGTCGCACAGCGAAAGCGCAAAGCTGCCCGCGTGGACGAACTTCTGCCCCGTTGCGCGCTCCTTGTACATACTCAGAAACGTGTTTTGCATATCCTTGTCCGACATATAGCAATCGTCGCTTATTTCTTGCAGGACAAAGGTTGAACTGCCCGCCTTTTTGTAGCTAAGTTTCTTTACGCTGTCCATAGGCGCCCATGCCGATTCGTTTTCAGCCTTGACAAAGCATCTCGACAACGGCGAGTAAACGATTCTTACGTCGGCAATTTCAAAATTTGCCGTTGCGTTTGCGTCGCCCACCTGCACGCGCACGTCGTCGAAAGAGTTGTCGGACAGCTCCAAAGGCACGGTCAAGAATTGCCAACCGCCCAAAGCGGTAGCGTCCGCAAATACTTCGCCGCAGGCCTTTTCCTTGTTGTTGTCGAACAAGACCACCTTTACCGAAGGATTTTCAAGCGTGGTATGCAGTTTCAGGAAAAAGGTCGCATTGAAATATTTGTAGTTGGCGCATTTGTATTTTTTGTAGTCCACAAGCTTATCTACGCCGCTCAACTGCACCTCGCCCGCGCTGTCGGAGGCTTCGGCTAAATCACAGAAATATGAGTTTCTGCGATTGAAAACCGTTTTGGCAGTGTCTGTCTCGGGCAAGTCGAGACTGACTCCCGAAAGCTTTTCGAGACTTTTCAGATTTTCCGCGCCGTAGTCGCCTACCTCGAATATACCCGTCGTGTAGCCCGCCGTATTGAAATAATACTTCATCACCACGTCTTTTTCGTCGGACTCCGTCGCTCCCTTGCGGTTTCTGACCGTCGTAAAAGCGCGCGTACCGCTCCCGCCGCTTATGCAGTTGCAGCTGAATGTGTTTTGTTGGGTTAAGGAAAGGGTAAAGCCCTCCGCGTCGCCTCCGACCGAAATGTCCGCAGCGCCGCACTTGACGGTGAGCGAGCCGGCGGAACCGTTTTCGAACAAAACGGCGGATTTGTCGGGTTCAAAAGCCATGCCGCTGATTTTGCCGTCCGCGCCGTAGGAAAACACGCTGCGCTCGCCGTTTTCCGTTGTTGAAATCAGTCTGCCGAGCGAATCGTAAGCGTAAAAAATTTCTCTCTTTGTCGCGCCGTTTTTGACGCAGCGCACTACTTTTAGCAAACCGCTGTCTTCGTCGTATTCAAGGCATATTTTCAGACTCTTGTTGCGGTTGTCGTAAATTTCCGCAAGCTGTCCCGCCTGATTGTAATCAAAAATTTTCTCGACGTTTGAGTTGTGGCAGGAAATTGTTTTGCAAAGTCTGCCCGACTCGAAAACAAGCTTGTTGCCCTGTTCGTCCGTTATCGCAAACTCGTTTTCCGCAGTTTGCTTCAAAGTAAGATTCAGTCCGTCCGTGTCGTAATATCTTTCTCCGTCGCCGAGCGGCAGGAACGTATGCCAATAGCCCGCGCCGTCGAGATACTCATAGCTGTCGTTTTTTCCCTCAAACAAATATTGCTGAACGTCAAGCTTGAAGCCCTTGCCCATATGGGTTTTGTAATATCCGCTTCCCTGTTTTAAAGAAAGGCTTTCGTCAAAACATGAATTGTAAATGTGACTCAAACCGAAAGCATAGCTGTTTGCTCCCGCGCTCATGTCATGCCTTTCGAGCCTGATTCTGTCGGTAAACAGGTTTACTGACGCTTCGCCCGCCCCGCAGGAGTATTTAAGCTCCGCCTGACCGCCTTTGCTCATGTCTTTGCCAACGCTCATCACGTATACGGGGAGACGCGCGCTTTTTGTGATTCCGTATTCGGAGTAGCTCACGGTTACATATCTGTCAGCCGCCGTCAGCGCTTTGCTTTCAACTGAAAAACCGGAAAGCACCGTTTCGGAATAGCCGTCCGCATGGAAAGCCGTGCCCTTCAATCCCTCAGAATCGAATTGCTCGCCTTCGACATAGTTTCTTTTTACGCTTGTCGGGTCGATGTTGAAGCCCGTCAAATCGTCTTTTACCCTGACGGGAAATAAATTATAATATATCCCGAAAGTCACGGTAACATATTGAATGCCCGGATTGGAAAAATCGGTTGTCCCCAAAGAATAGCCGTCGAATTGCCTCCATATTTTGTTGTCGTAATGCGCTTCGACAACCATACCGGCAGGGTCAAACGACATACCTTTTTTGTAAACCGTTGTGTCGGGAAATTCTGCGATACGCAGCCCCTTGACGTCCTTCTTCGCCACGTCAATGCTTACAGCTTGAGAAACGGTTTTGCCGTTTTCCGTATAAGTCACAGTTATCTCCGTGTCCGAAACGCCGAGAGACGTTTTGGGTTCATAATCAAAACCGCTTACTGTTTTGGAGCTGCCGTTTTCGTAAAAAGCCTTGACGCTCAAACCCGACGGATAAAATTTGTCCCCTTCAAGATAAACCTCCTGATAATCTCCCGAAACCTCTATCCGTTCAACCGCCGCTTCCGTCACGGTAACAGACTGTTGAGTATTCACTTCGACAAAATTGCTTATGTACGAAACAGTCACATAACTCGTCCCCAAACTCATAATAACGGGATTTACGTTGTAAGCGGAAACCGTTTCGATTGTGCCGTCGGTAAATTCCACCTCGACCTCCATACCCGTTTTGTCGAATTTTTCGCCTACAAAATACGTCGTTTTTGACGGCGGCGAAACGATTTTGATATTGCCGGGAGTTTTAGGCGGTACGGGAATTTCTTCGTCAAGCAGAATATCAACCGCAATCTCCACCTCCAAAGCTTCATACAAAACCCTTTTCGTCATATATTCAAGCCCGTTCAAAAACTCCGTTTCCTGTTCGGAAATGTAAGGTCTGACGATTTTTTTGCTTAATTCGTAAAAATCCCCTATGATATAATAGTCGCTAAGAGCGTTGTCTTCCGTCTTCAAAACGGGTACGAGCTTGTTTTCCGCCGCTTCCAACGCCATATCCGACTGCATTCCCGCGCCGCCTGAAACCGTAAACATACTTTGCAAAAAGGTTGCCGCAAGATTTTCCCTTTCCTCCGAACCCGTTTTCGGCGCCATCCAATAAGCGTTGTAAAGACTTACGTCGAGACAATCGGGATTTTCCTTGGGAAGCCCCGCCGCGACAACGTGGGTGTCGCCCAGTGTATCGGAATGATAAAACAATGCGTCATAGTCGTAAGGCGCGCCGACAAACGCCGCAAATTTTTTTGTCGCAAAGTCAAAAAATTTTTGAGAATAATCTTGTTTTATTTCGGGATATATAAACCCCTCTTGTTGTAGCGACAAAAGAAAATTCAGCAATTTGCAAAAGCTTTCGTGCCTATCTTCGCTTTCAAAATTCAAATCTATTCCCGCCGAATACATGAAAGCCGTTATCGCATACCAATCAAGCGCGGGAAGCAAATAATATCCATCTTCCTTCAACTTTTGTCCCGCTTCGCGAAAGCTTTCCCAGTCAGTCAATTCCGCGACGTCTATACCGCAATCTTCCAAAATATCCACGTTGTAATAGAGCGCAAAAGGATTGCACGAATGCGGTATGGCATACTTTTCCCAACCGTTTTCCGCAAAATAGTTGTGATTGTTGAAAATATTGAAATCATCGGTATTCAAATTTTCAAAGCAGTGGAAATACTCGCAATAATTTTCCAAATAAAATTTCATTTGCGCGTCGTCAACAAGCACAATATCGGGCATGTCTTCATAATTTCCCTCACGTAAACATGTCGATAATTCTTCTTTTATTTCCGAACCCGTTTTTTCCTCGACACTGATTTCAACATCGAAGTCTGTCGATTCTTCATTGAACATTTGCACCGCAAGCTGCAAAAGCTCCAAATGCTTTCCGTTTGCCCACACTTTCAAATAAGTTCTGTTTTCATCCATATAAAACTCTCCTTTTGGCGTATACGTAATTCCATACGCTGTCTTAAATTTATCAGATAAAATAAGACAACAGTGTGTCATGGTTAGCCTTCGAGTCCGAATAAAAATATAAATAATATTTCAACTTTGAACAAATAAAAAAGCTGCGGACAATTTCCGCAGCCGCAGCAAATTCCAATTTTTTCAATCAATTTTATTTTTTTAAGCAAATAAAACTACTATTTAAGAAATAATACTCTGCATAAGACAAAAAACAAAGTGTATATTCAGCAAAGAATATCGATTTTCAAAATTCGCACAAAATAGAATTCAACACATAAAACTTGTCCGACGGAACGCGCAAACGCGAACCTACCTTTTCGAGCAGTCCTCTTTCCGCAAGCTCAAATGCCGTGCGCAAATAATCGTCTGCCGCCTTATTGAACTCGCTGCTTATCCTCTCCGCGTCCACGCCCTCCTCCGTGCGCAGACCGAGAATAAAGCATTCGTAAGCCTTCTCTTTTTCAGTAAGCCTGTGCCTGCCGACAACGGGCAGCCTGCCTTCGTCCAGAGCGCGGATATATTTTTCTAAATTCTTGATGTTTGAACGCCTCACTCCATGCAAGTAGGAGTGCGCCGACACTCCGAGACCGATGTATTCTCCGCAACGCCAATAATTGAGGTTGTGCCTGCATTCCAAGCCCTTCAATGCAAAATTGCTCACCTCGTAGCGACAAAACCCTGCCGACAAAAGCCTTCGGTACACCGCATCGTAAAAATCCGCCGTCGCGTCCTCGTCGGGCAGCACAAGGCGGCATCCTCCGCAAGTTTTTTGGTTTAACATTGCGGACAGCCTTGTTCCCCTCTCGACGGTCAGCGCATAGGCGGAAACATGCGTAAGCTTTACTTTGATTAACGTATCGAGTGTTCTGTCAAGTCTCTCCGGCGTCTCATAGGGAAGCCCGAGAATTATATCGGCGGATACGTTGTCTATGCCTGCGGCGGCGGCGAAACCGACCGCGTTTTCAAATTGCGCCAGACAATGCGGTCTGTTAAGCAGCTTCAAAGTCCCGTCGTCTGCCGTCTGCAAGCCTATACTCAAACGGTTTACGCCGCTTGCGGCAAACTCGAAAATTTTTTCTTGGGATGCGGAGTCGGGGTTGCATTCAACCGTAATCTCCGCTTTCCCGTTCAAATCGCAGACTTTTGCCACAAATTCGAGAAAATCCGTTATCAGAGGCGAATCGACCGCCGACGGCGTACCTCCGCCAAAAAAAACCGTATCTATTTCAAACGGTTTTTTCTCTTTGGCTAAGTATAAAGTCAATTCTTTTTTAAGGCAGGAAAAATATTTCCGCGCAGCGTCAATACGGTTGGGATACGAACAGAAATCACAGTAAACGCATTTTTGCCTGCAAAAAGGAACATGAACGTAAAGCCCCGCCATCGCTCGTCAGTCCTCGTCTATTTTGAGTATGGACATAAACGCCTCGCTCGGTATGGAAACGCTGCCCACCTGACGCATACGCTTTTTGCCCTCTTTCTGCTTTTCGAGCAGCTTCTTTTTTCTTGTTATATCGCCGCCGTAGCATTTTGCAAGCACGTCCTTGCGCATTGCCTTAACCGTTTCGCGGGCAATAATCTTGTTTCCGATTGCCGCCTGAATGGGAATTTCAAACATCTGACGCGGAATCGCTTCTTTCAATTTCTCGGCTATTTTACGTCCTCGTGCATAAGCTCTGTCCTCGTGTACTATTATGCTTAAAGCGTCGCACATTTCGCCGTTCAAAAGCAAATCCAGCTTGACAAGCTTGCTTGGCACATATCCCTTTATTTCATAATCAAGGCTCGCATAGCCGCGCGTGCGCGATTTGAGCGTATCGAAAAAATCATAGATGATTTCGTTGAGGGGCATTTCGTAGTGTATTCTGACGCGCTTGGTGTCAACGTAAGTCATATCGGCAAAAACTCCGCGTTTTTCCTGACACAGCTCCATAATCGGCCCCACATACTCGGGCGGCGAATATATGAACGCATTGACAATCGGCTCCTCCATGTGCTCTATATTTGTCACAGGAGGCAGCTTGGTCGGGTTGTCAATTTCCAAAACCTGACCGTCCGTCGTATATACCTTGTAAGAAACGCTCGGCGCCGTGGTAACCAAATCGAGGTCGAACTCCCGTTCGAGACGTTCCTGAATTATTTCCATATGCAGCAGCCCTAAAAAACCGCATCTGAATCCGAAGCCGAGCGCCACCGACGTGTCCGGCTCGTAAACAAGCGCGGCGTCGTTGAGCTTTAATTTTTCCAGCGCGTCTTTCAAATCGTTGTATTTGGAGCCGTCCGCAGGATATATACCGCAGTAGACCATGGGCAACACGTCTTTGTAGCCTTTTAAAGCTTCGGCTGCGGGATTGTCCGCAGTTGTTATGGTATCGCCGACTTTTGTATCCGACACGGTTTTTATGCTTGCTGCAATATATCCGACGTCCCCTGCCGAAAGACTGTCCGTTTGACGCATTTCGGGCGCGAATATCCCGACCTCCGTAACGTCGAAAACCTTGTCCTTGGTCTGAAACATTTTGATTTTGGAGCCTACTCTGACCTTGCCGTCAAAAATTCTTACCAGAATGAGCACTCCCTTGTAATTGTCGTATACGCAGTCGAAAATAAGCGCCTTCAAGGGCGCGTTTTCGTCTCCTTTGGGACAGGGAATTTCCTCTATTACGCTTTCGAGCACCTTGTCGATATTTATGCCTTCCTTGGCGGAGATTAACGGAGCGCGGCTTGCGTCCAGCCCTATTTCCTCTATTTCCTGCCTGACCTCCTCGGGACGCGCCGACGGCAAATCTATCTTGTTTATCACTGGCACGATTGCCAAATCGTTGTCCAACGCCAGATAACAATTGGCAAGCGTCTGCGCCTCCACGCCCTGACTTGCGTCCACAATCAGCAACGCTCCCTCGCACGCCGCGAGACTGCGCGAAACCTCGTAATTGAAGTCGACGTGTCCCGGCGTGTCAATAAGGTTGAGGGTATAATTTTCCCCCTTGTAGCAGTAATTCATTTTGACGGGAGCAAGCTTTATTGTGATTCCCCTTTCTCTTTCAAGCTCCATCGAATCAAGCAGCTGATTTTCCATATCGCGCTTGGCGACCTGTCCCGTATATTCTATAAGACGATCCGCAAGAGTGCTTTTTCCGTGGTCTATATGGGCTATTATGCAGAAGTTTCTCGTTCTTTGAAGTTTGTCCATTTTTTTATTATACTATTTCAGACTGCGCCTTGACAAACGTTTAATCGAAATTTCACATTGTATTTTTCTTACGAAACGGAAACGGACGCAAGCTTGGAAACGAGACTGTCTACAAATTCGTTTATACTCATCTCGCGCCAGCTTTTTTCGTCGTTTTGATAAATTGCATCCAGCTGCTCCGCGCACTGAATTTCGATTATGCCGTTTTCAATCAGAGTCCCCATAGCGGCGTTGCTTACCGCGTCGGTGAGAGCGGCGGGCAGATTTGACAGAGAAGTGTCAGTGTCAATCAGCGACAGCACGCCCGATTGCTGCGATTGATAAAACTCCGACAGCGGCAGATTCATGACTTTGTCCGTTAAGTCGGAAGAGTCGAGATTTGAAACGGACAAATTGGAAACAATATTGTTTATGCCGTCCGCTTTGTTCCCGTTTTTGTCGTAGTATTGGTAGTCGAAGCATTCGTCCGTGTGCTGAGTATGGTCTGCTTTGCAGCTTTGCGCTTCGTAAAATTTCTTTGTGATTGTGTCGTACCGTATGTAGAGTCCTTGATATTCACCTGTTGTGGTTATTATGCAGATGTTGTTTGATTCGTTGTCGGTCGTGACAGTCTCCAAAGTCAGCTGCAATCCGACTACGTCTATTTCCCGTCTGTGATAATCCAGCAGGTCGCCTACATACATTTCGTTGAGCTTTTCTTCGAGGCGCGTTATTTCAGTGTCTGCAAGCTTTTGCATGATGACGGGAGAGTCTGCAGTCACTCCGATAAGCTCGCCGAAGGTCACCCCTTCAAGCAGTACGTCGAAATCGAAATTTGCCTCCGACAGCTCGCCGAGCGTTTTTGAGGCGATGTTGAGCGTCAAACGGTCGGTTATTTCCGTTTCGCCGTCAAACCATTTTCCGTCGTCGTCGCAAGCGTAGCCCATAAGCTCGCCCATTTTTAAATCACGCGCTATTGACGCAAAGTCGAGCGAGCCGTCTGCCAGCGACGCGGCGTCCTTGTCGATAAGCTTCAAGGTAAGCGTATCGGTAACCTCGCTTTCCCCGTTGTACCATTTGTTTTGGGTTGCGTTGAAAGTGTAGCCCATGAGGTCGCCGACCTTCATGCCCTTGACTATCTCCGCCAAATCCAATCCGTTGTCCTTGACGGTCATCAAATCACGCTCCGCGAGATTGATTGTCAGCTTGTCGGTTATTTCCGCTTCGCCGTCAAACCACTTTCCGCTTTCTTCGTCAAACGTATATCCCATAACGTCGCCTATTTTCATACCGTCTATGACGTCGTTTACCGAAAAGTCTCCGTTCAAAAGCTCGGTCATACTCAAATCGGCGATTTTGACGGTCAAAGCGTCGGTCACGACGGCGCCGCTGCCTGTTTTCCACGTACCCGCGCTTTCGTCGTAGACAAACCCGAGAACGTCTCCCGTTTTCAATCCGTTTGTCAACGTGTTCAGACTGAAACTGCCGTCTGTCAGCTGCGTCGCTTTTATATTTGCGATTGCAAGCTGAACCTTGTCGGTTATTTCCTTCTGTTCGTCGAACCATTTTTGGGTTTGTTCGTCGAAATCATATCCCATCATTTCGCCGACCTTTACGTCTTTGAGCATGGTGTTGACCGAAAAGCTGCCGTTTGTTATGTCTGAAAGCTCCACGTCGGCAACAATCAAAACCAGATTATCCGTGACGGGAGCGTCGCCGTTCAACCAGGCGTCGCTGTTTTCGTCATAGGTGTAATTCATTACGTCGCCGATTCTTGCACCGTCAAGCAGAAACGAAACCGCGTTGCCGCCGCTGTTGAGACTTGCGACGAATGCGCCTAGGTCTTTGGAGGCAATTATTCCTTCTATGCCGGTGGTTTTGATTTGCGGCACGACGGCCTTTAAAGTGACTCCTCCGAGCACCTTGGTCATGTTGAAGCTTGTAAGGTCGTTTAATGTGGGAGGCTCGGAACTGTTCTTCCAAGCCGTAACAATTTCGTCGTTTATCGCGCCGTTTAAAAGGGGCGCAAGGGAAGAAAGCTTGATTCCGCCGAGCGCGGCTTTAAGTCCGTTTTGGTCTGCGAAATTTACGCTTTTAAGCTCGTCGAACTCCTGATTTTGACTGTCAAGCCCCAACAGGTCGATTAGGTCCACTCCGAAGGCGCTCTTGACGGAATTTATGGAAAGATTGTTGTCGTTTATGAGCTTTACGCCGTCGATGATTATGTCAAGCAAAGGCATATCGTCGAAGCTTTTGCCTGCGTCGTTTACGTAGTCGGTGTTTGCGCCGAAGGTGGACGGCTTGATGATTGCAGCCGCAAGCACAACGCCGCCGACCAAAATAATCCAACCGAAAATCATGCCTAAAAAGAATGCAAGTATTCTCCTGCCCATATTTTCCTCCGCATTTAAGATACCTTTAAATTATAACATCAATTGCTTTAAACAGTCAATGGAAAATATTGGTTTGAAAAGCTTGGACTTTTAATCAAACAAATATATACTTTGCTTGCGGCAAGACGAAAATTATTTAACAATAAATATTTTTCACATTTTTCAGGCATTTTTTGCTTGCAATTTGCCGTATTAAATTATAAAATAAACTATATTCATCTGAGAGGTTAAACTAATGAAAGACTCGATAATGGAAAGCTTTGGTCCGAGAATCAAGAAACTGAGACTAGAACGCGGCTACACGAGCCAAAAGGTTGCGGACGAGGTAGGCGTTTCAAAGGGATGCGTCAGCTTTTGGGAAAACGGGCTGAGCGAGCCGAAAGCGTCGCATATCGTGGCTCTGTCAAGGTTTTTCGGAGTAAGCTGCGATTTTCTGCTTGGCAGAACCTCGAATAAATAATTAAACGGACGGTTTTTTTACCGTCCGTTTCTTTTTAATCTTTTTTCATGGGTTCGGAGTTTTGCCGTCTGAAATAAAAACTTTGAATAAATTCATAGTCGGGAAGAGCTTTTTTTTTCATCGCATCAAACAGCCCCTGCCTGTCGTAAGGCTCAGTTACACTGTCGTATTTAAAAGAACCGTCGCCGAAAACTTCAAGTATAATTCCCCGCGCAAAGGAACCTGCGTGGCACCCCACCGAACCGACGTCAACATATAGTTTTTTGCCGCGCATAGACATAGGAGTGTGGTCGTGACCGAAAAAAATCACGTCCGCGTCGTAATGTGCAAACATTTTGTCAAGCTTTTCGGGCGTGGGATTTTTGTCCAGCGGCTGAAACGCCGAATCGTCCGCTTCCCTCGCGTAATGGGTGAAAATCACCTTCAAGCCGAAATATTCGCGCCTGAGCGTAAAAGGTATGGTTTCCGTTTTTTTGCGCAGCTCTTCTCCCAAACTGTCGAAAACAAAATTTTTATGCGCCGTCGAAATATGAGATTTGTCCGCCTGCACCCTGTTGTTTCTCACGAAATCGTTGTCATGGTTTCCCCTGACGCATTGAATGTCGGGATGGGCGAAAAAATATTCGACGCACTCGCGCGAATACGGCCCCATGGAAATCATATCGCCCAAATGATATATCTCGTCGCATTTTTCCCTGTTAAACAACTGCACGATTGCTTCCAGCGCAGGCAAATTGCCGTGCGTATCGGAAAAAATACCTACTTTTTTGCTGTCCAAAATTGTCTACCTCTGATTTTTTCGGAACACGCCGCAAACAGATTGCTATTTTGCGGATGCAAGTTCCAGCTTCAAATCGTTTTCCTTTATCCAGCCCGCCTTTCTTAAAATCAGGCAGAATGCCCAGCTTAAAACAGCCGGCAAAACAAACATAAGCAGAACTATGCCCGTGACAAGCAGCCACGTGTCCACGACGCCTGCCGACGCTTCTATCGTGCCGAAAAGTCCGACCAGCCCCGCAGTGCCCATACCTCCGCCCGAAGCATTGCACCTTAGCCCGAACAGGCAGGTTGCAAGCGGACCGCAGATTGCAGACGCAAGCGTGGGCGGTATGAGAATGCGTGGATTTTTCATGACGTTGGGAATTTGCAGCATACTCGTGCCGATTCCCTGCGATATGAGTCCCGACCAACGGTTTTCCTTGAAGCTCATGACCGCAAAACCCACCATGTGGCAGCAGCAGCCCACTACCGCAGCGCCTCCGGCAAGAAGCATTGCGTCGCTCGTATTGTTGAGCGCAATAGCCACCCATATAGCCGCGCTCGATGTAGGCAGAGTGAGTAAAATTCCCATAACCACGGCAATTATTATTCCCATAAAGAACGGAGTAAACTCCGTGGCAAGGGCTATGCCTTCGCCGAGCTTTGCCAAAAGCCAGGTTACGGGCGGACAAAGCGTGACCGCAACGACTCCCGCGACAAGCATTGCCAAAAGCGGCAGTACGATTATATCCAGCTTTGTTCTGCCCGCAACGAGAGAACAAATCTCCGCGGAAATCAAAGCGGCAAGATAAGCTCCTATCGGATTGCCGACGCCTACGGTTATTTGAAGCGTCGGAAGCCAGCCGCTTGCGTTTGCGCCCGCCATACCTGCGACTATGCAGGAAAAAATCGTAAGCTTGTCGCATTTGAGCGAATAGGCAATGCCGGCGCCTATTCCCGCGCCCATCATAAATTTCGCAACGGTTGCCACCTGCAAAAACAGATTGCTTATCCAATTGCCGTCCGCACCGCCGAGCAGCTTGCCCAGCTGCTCGAAAATCGTCCCCGCAATCAGCGTGGCGAAAAGCCCCAGAGCCATACCCGAAAAAGCGTCTATAAACCAACGCTTGGCCAGCCGTCTGACCACCAAACCAAAGCAGCGCTTTTTGCTTTCGGCAGGCTCTGTTTTTTGAATTTCCGTTTCCGATGTGTTTTTTTGTTCGTCCATATTTCTCCTTTATTCAAGTTGCAGAATCTTTTTCATTTCATCCACAACTTCAATAAAGGCTTCTTCGTTGAACGGACTCTTTAGGCCTACGGAGTCAAGCAGCTCCGAAAACGGCTTTGTACCGGCTTGGTTTAAGAACTTCATATATGTTTCAAACGCCTTGTCGAAATCCTTTCTCATCATGATAAGGAATTGGAAGGCAGTGAACTGCGCCAGGCAATAATCGATATAGTAAAACGGACTTTCAAAAATGTGCATTTTGAGCTGCCATTTTCGTCCCGATTTGAAATAAGGCACACCCTTGACGCTCATCCACGGCATAAATTCGCGTTCGATTGACGCCCAGAACTTGTTTCGCTCGCGTTTTGTCAGATTGTAATAATCGTAAACCGTCTGCTGAAAATAATCCACGATTGTGCCGTAAGGCAAAAAGCAGAACGACTCGGCAATATGCTGCCAGCGGTATATGTCTGCCTTTTCACCGAAAAACAATTCCATCCACCTGTGGGCGAAATACTCCATGCTCATGGAGTGCACCTCGCACGTTTCCATCGTCCCCTGACGCGCAGCCCACGCAGCGCCGCAGTTTACGTCAAAGGATTTGAAGGCGGCAAGCGCGTGACCGAACTCGTGCGTCAAAACATCCACGTCGCCGGAAGAACCGTTGAAATTTGAAAGAATGAAGGGCAGCTTGTATTCCGAAAGCTCGGTGCAGTAGCCTCCGCCCCATTTGCCCTCGCGGCTCAAAAGGTCGAAAGCCTCGCTCTCTTTCATCGTCTCAAACAGCTTTTTTGTCTCCCCGCTCATTTGTGAATACATTTTTTCCGCGTTGTCTACAATATCCTGCGCACTGCCCGACGGTACGGCTTCCTCTCTGCCGTAAACGCCGTCGTCGTAAACCATGAGCTTGTCGACGCCGCACTCCTTGCGGATTTTTTCCTTTATCTGACAACAAACGGGCACCACGTACTTTTTTACGTTTTCGCGGAAAACCGCTATATCGTTGCTGTCATAGCAATTGCGCGTCATGCGCAGATAACCCAGCTCGGAAAAGCTTTCCATGCCGAGTTTTTTCGCCATACGCGTGCGGACTTTGACCAGCTTGTCGTAAATATCGTCGATTTTTTTGCCGTTGCGCTTCATTTCCTTTCCGAGAGCCATATACGCGCCCTTTCTCAGCTCTCTGTCGGGATTCGAATCATATTTTTTGATTTGCGCCGTAGTAAGCTTTTCACCGCGATACTCGACGACAATGCCGCTCATTAGAGTGACGTACTCCGTGCACAGCTTGTTTTCCTCAACCATGTCGGCAAGTATTTTTTCGTCTATGCTCTTGGCGGAAATGAGGAAATTGGTGAATACTATTTGCGGAATCCGCTCCTTTAAAGCCGACTTGAATTTGGAGTTGAGATAACACTTGTTGAGGTTGTTTAAGGCGTTGTCGATTTCAGGAGTTATCTCGTTGATATAGTCGTACTCCTTTGCGTAAAATTCGTCCTTAGTGTTTTGAGTGAAACGGATGTTTGCCAAAGACAGGTTTGTTCTCAGCTCGGAAACAACCTTGTCGATTTCCTTGTCGATTGCAAACTGCTCCTCAACGCTCTCCGCACTGTTGAAACGGCGGATAAAATCCTCAATCTGCGCGACGATTTTATCCTTGTCCGGCCTTGTGTAAGGCATCTGAGATACTTTCATAAAAAGAACTCCTTGTTGTGTTGAATTATAATTATATATACAGTCCGCCGTTGACGGACAAAACCTGACCTGTGATGTATGACGAGTCGTCGCCGGCGAGAAAAGCAACTGCACGGGCAATTTCCTCCGGAGAGCCTGCGCGGTTCATCGGAATCTGCTCCAAAAATTCCTCCCTCTCCTTTTCGGACAGTCTGTCGTTCATTTCCGTGCCGACAAAGCCGGGACTCACGCAGTTGACGCGCACTCCCGCAAGAGCGTATTCCTTGGCAAGAGCCTTGACCAATCCGACGACTCCCGCTTTGGAAGCGGAGTAAACAGCCTCGCAGGAAGCGCCCGTTTCCCCCCATACGGAAGAAACCGCCACTATGCTGCCTTTGCCCGCGCCTGTCATATACGGCGCGGCTGCCTTCACGCAATTGTACGCGCCTTTGAGATTTGTGCGCATAACGGCTTCGTACTCCTCCTCCGAGACGTCGTCCAACAGCCCGAAATGCGATATGCCTGCGTTAAGCACCAAGACGTCGAGACGTTTATATTTTGAAACAAATGCCTCGATTCCGCTTTTGACCTGCAAAAAATCTCCCACGTCGAAAGGGAGCTCCGACGCGTCGCCGCCCGACGACAAAATTTCCGTTACCGTCCGCAGCGCGGCCGCGCGGTTTTTTAAATAATTGACGCCTACGGTATAGCCCTGCTTTGCCAAAAGCAGGGCGACGGCTTTGCCTATGCCGCGCGACGCCCCAGTAACCAATGCCGTTTTCACGCTGTTTCTCCTTTTCGTCTCAAACGCCTGACAAATCCGCCTGCGGCGTTGACGATTTTTGCGACAAGCCACATATTGAATTTGAGTAACGGAAAAGATATAAGAACGGATGAGACAAGCAGCAAAATCTCCACGCCGTTGAGCCTGACGTAGCCGAAAAACCACGGCAAAGCAAATATGCCCAACAACACCAGAACAAGCACTCCCGCAAGCATGAGGGACTTCCACCAGTTGAGCGGTTTGCAAGCGTAGTAAAGCGCGAAATAGCTGCCGAAGGTCAACGCCAGCACCGCTATGGTGGAAAACTCGTCAAGCCCTATGCTGACCGACAGCCAGCCCGAGCTTTGCGTGGACAAAAACACGACGTACAGGGAAACTGTTACTACAAGAAACGTAAGCGACGCGGGAAAACTGCGTTTGGCTACGTTTACGAGGAACCTCCCCCGTATTATATCGTTGTTTTTTTGCAGCGCGAGTATGGTTGTGGGCAGCCCGACGATAATCATTTCCAACAGCATGACCTGCGAAGAAGTAAACGGATAAGCCACCTTTTGCCCGAAGCCGTAATTGGCTATGACGATAAGCAGGTTCAGCACAATCGTATAAATAGTCTTCATAAAATACATGCTTGTCGCCGCCTGTATGTTGTTCACGACCTGCCGCCCCTCGGCAACAACCTGAGGAAGGCTCGCAAAGTTGTCGTCCAGCAAAACCAGATGCGCCGCGTTGCACGCCGCCTGACTTCCTCCCGCAAGCGCGATTGCACAGTCGGACTCGCGCAGAGCAAGTATATCGTTTACGCCGTCCCCCGTCATTGCCACCGTGTGTCCCGCCTTTTTGATTGCCTTTACCAAAACGGCTTTCTGCTCGGGCGAAACCCTGCCGAAAACTGTGTATTTCGTAGCAATCTCGGCAACCGTTTTTTCGTCCAGACCTTCGAGACTTATATAATTTTCCGCGTTTTCCACACCCACCTTGGCGGCGATGTGGCTAACGGTCAACGGATTGTCGCCGCTTATTATCTTTGCGCCTACGCCGTTTTCCTTAAACCAATTGATTGTTTTTACCGCGTCGTCGCGTATATGGTCCTCAATCACAATCAGCGCAATCGGACGGCGCACGACGGGCAGTTTTATTTCCTCGTCCTTTTTGGCATAAATTACGCTGGACGACTGCGCCAGCAGCAACACTCTGAAACCCTTTTCGGCATATTTCCTGACCAACGAATCAACCCGTTGATTTTTCGAGTTGAGCACAAATTCGGGCGCGCCGAGAAAAAAGGTGCCTTCCTTTTCAAAGGATACCGCGGACAGCTTGCGCGAGGAGGAAAAAGGAACGATTGCCGTATGTTTAAGCACGCTTTTGGCGCCGAAATGCTTTTTTAAAGCTTTGGACGTCATGTTTTTGTCGTTTTGCGCCTTCAACACCGAACCCATGATTTCTTTTAGAGTGTAGCGGGAGCCGCTGTTGAAATCAATGGTCTCCACCACGCGCATGGTTCCGTCCGTCAATGTGCCGGTTTTGTCAAGACAAATGGTATCCACACGGGCGAGCATTTCAATACAATACAGCTCCTGCACCATTGTCTTGCGTTTTGAAAGCCTGATAACGCTTACCGCAAGCGTCATGCTCGTGAGCAGGAAAGGTCCCGCCGGTATCATACCGATAACGCTGCCCGCCGTGTTGGTCAGCGCCCTTATAAAAGCCTCGTCACTGTTCAGCCCCGAAGCCAGAAATGTCGTATAATTGGTCTGCCACATAAAGTAAATCATCAGTATGATAATCACCGCAACGACCTTGAGTATGATTTTGAGACCGCCGAGCAGCTGCGAGCGCGGCTTTTTGTATTTCCGTGCGCGGCTTGTCAGCCCTTCTATATAATTTGCCTCGGCTATTTTGTCCGCTCTTGCAAGACAGGCGCCCGAAACGACATAGCTGCCCGCAAACAAAGTATCTCCCTTTTTTTTGACAACAGACTCGGATTCTCCCGTAAGCATCGATTCGTTTACTTCGGTCTGACCTTCGAGAACAACGGCGTCGGCGCAAATCTGAACGCCCGTTTCAAGCTTCATCACGTCGTCAAGCACGATTTCTTCGACTGAAATTTCCGTTTCCTTGCCGTCGCGCACTACCTTGACGGCGGGAGCGGCAACGATTCTCAACTTGTCAAGAGACTTTTTGGATTTAATCTCCTGAAAAATCGCTATGCCCGTGTTGACAACGGCAACAATCAAAAAAGTAATCTGAGTCCATTGGGCGTAAACCATAAGTATAACGGCAATGACCAGATACAGCATATTGAAAAAAGTGAAAATATTGCCGAGAAAAATCTGAAGTACGGATTTTCCCTGTTTGCGCGGCAATTCGTTTACGTAGCCGTCCTCTTTTCTGCTTTCAACCTGTTCGCTTGTCAATCCCTCGTCCGCCCGCGGACAATATCTTTGCGCCAGACTCAAATCGGGAGTTTTGCGGCGCTTTTTTTTGCGGGAAGCTTTTTTGCTTTTTTCCTCGCCGTCGCCGTCGTCAGGCAGCCGCGGCTCGTCTGCCGACGCTTCTTCCGTCTCCGAAAGCTCGTTTCCCCGATTTTCCTCGTTTGAAGAACTTTTTTTTCTTGCGGCGAACAAATTTTTGAGCCGCGTCGAAACCGACGCTTCGGAAACCTCTTTTTCCGTTTTTTCGGCAACGCAAGGCGCGGCGGAATCCTCCGCCGCTTCCAAATCGTCTTTAAGTGTAAAAATCGGCTGCGTACCGTCGTTCTTCATGTCAATCCAACTTTTTTATTCCCTGTTCCGAGCAAACGAAAAACTCCGTATATCCCGCCTGCTTCAACGAACTAAGCTGAAATCCGAAATTTTTTATTTTTTTGAGAACAAGACACACGTTGCCCTCCGTCCGCTTTTGCGCTGCCGCAGACAACGCCGAAGACAACACTGCGGGCGAAGCGTTCTTTTCCGTAAGGAAAACTACTTTGCCCTGTCCGTCGTCCACCGTCATGCCCTTGTCTTTGAGAATATTGAAAATTCGCTCGAAGCCTATGCTGAAACCGCAGGCGCATACTTTGCCGCCGATTAACTTGCCGAGCAGCTCGTCGTACCTGCCGCCTCCGCCCACCGAAATTCCGTAATCTCCGTAGGAAATCTCGAAAATCGTGCCCGTGTAATAATTCATGCCGCGCACGAGAGAAGCGTCGAACCTGATTTTTTCAAAACCGCAAGCCCTGACCGTGCCGAAAATATTGACAAGATTTTCTCCCGCTTCGGGACAAAGGGAACAGGCCTTTTCCAGCGCAGCCTTTTCGTTTTCGTCCCCGAGGCTCTCCGTAAGCTCGACGAGCTTTTTTGCGCCGTCAGCACCGAATGCCTCCGAAAGCTCCTTTTCTACGCCGTCCGCGCCGATTTTGTCCAGCTTGTCCAAAGTTACAAACACCTTGTCGAAATCCTTTTCGCAAAAGCCGCAAGCAAGGGCAAGCGCCTTTAACAACCGTCTGTCGTTGACTCTCACGCAAAAATCAGGCAAGCCGAGCTTTTCCAAAGCTTCGCCCGTTGCGAGTATGAGCTCTGTTTCGGCAAGGAAGGACTCCTCGTTGATTATATCGATGTCGCATTGCACGAACTGACGGAAACGCCCCTTTTGCGGACGCTCGGCGCGCCAGACGCTGCCCGTCTGCATAGCCTTGAAAACGGAGGGCAGCTTGCCGCAGTTGTTGGCAAAATACCTTGTGAGCGGCACCGTCAAATCGTAACGCAAGCCCAAGTCGCACAAATCGTCGGCGGATGAGTTTTCCAGCTTTTCGCCGCGTTTGAGAATTTTGAAAATAAGCTTTTCGTTGTCGCCGCCCTGCTTGGAGGTCAAAAGTCCCAAATCCTCTACGCAGGGAGTTTCTATTCCCGTAAATCCGTATGAGCGGTAAACGCCTTTTATTGTGTCCGAAATTTTTTCCCTAAGCAGCAAATCCTCGGGAAGAATATCTCTCATACCCTTAGGGGGAGTTTTGTCAAACATTTTTTTATCCTTGTCTTAATGTTTTATTTTAACATCGAGCGGAAATATTGTCAATCAATTAAATATTCTGTCCGCCCACCTCGCCATTGCGTCAAGCACTATGTCTCCCTGCTTGTCGCTTTCGTTGGCAAACAGATACAGCTTTATCAAAGGCTCGGTTCCGCTCGGACGTATGACCAAACGGTTTCCGTGAATCATATCTACAATCAGCATGTCGCTCCTGCCGAAATCCTTGTATTTGGAAACGCGCAAATCCGTTTTGGACGTTACCGGAATTCCGTTTATATCGTCTTTTATTGCCGTGCGGACGTAATCCAGCAGCTCCTGTTTTCTTTTTTCGCCGTCGGCTCCCGCAAACTCATAGGAAATCTGCCTGTTTTTGAAATTGCCGTATTTCATTTTCAGATTTTTGAATTTGTCCACAAGCGTAAGGTTTTTGCGTTTTAAGGCTGCGCACATCTGCACGGCAACCAAAGACGCCACGACGGCGTCCTTTTCGCGAACTCTGTCCCCCACCAGATAACCGCAGCTTTCCTCCATACCCATGACGAAATCGCGCTGTCTGTCAAATTCAAGCTCTGTCACCTTGGCACCGATGTTTTTGAACCCTATCATGGTTTCAATCGTCTCTGCGTCGAAAACTTCCGCAATTTTGTCAATCATAGGCGTAGTGACCACGGATTTGACTACAACGGGATTTTGCGGCATCCTCTTGGTCTGCTTCATGCTGTAAAGCACAAATTCCGTCATGAGCGCGGCGACCGTGTTGCCGTCCAGCACGACATATTCGCCCTTGTGCAGCACGGCAAGCCCCATTCTGTCGCAGTCGGGATCCGTAAGTATGACAATATCGGATTTTTCCCGCTTGGCTTCCTCGATTGCCAGTTCAAAGGTCTGCGGCTTTTGCGGGTCGGGCGACGGGCAGGTGGTAAATTTTTCATTGGGAAAGGATTGAGCCGTAACGGTTTTGACTTCCTTGACTCCCGCCCGCTCCAAAATACGCGGAACCATATGCCAGCCCGTGCCGTTGAGCGGCGAATACATCACCTTCACGTCCTTTGCGGGCAACGGAGAAATTTCCCAGACCGCATCGAGGTAATCCCGCTTTATCTTGTCCGTCATATACTCGATTTTTTCTTCTTCCAGACAACCGTTGAGGTCTCCCATAGGCACGGAAAAATATTCTATTTTGGACATTTCCGCGGAGATTTCCGCCACGGCAGAGTCGTTTATCTGACAGCCCGTGTTGTTATAAAATTTGAAGCCGTTGTATTCCTTGGGATTGTGACTCGCGGTGAACATAATTCCGCCGTCCGCTCTAAGCGTCCTAATTGCAAAAGACAAAAACGGCGTGGGCTGCATTGTGTGCGCAAGAAACACCTTGATACCGGAGTTTGCCAAAATGCACGATGCAATCTGCGCAAAGCGCTGCGAGTTGTGGCGGCTGTCAAAGCTAATGGCAACCGACTGCGCTTTTTTCCTGTTGAGAAAAACCGCGTATGCCTTGACGGCGCGGGCAACCGTGTAAATATTGACGCAGTTGGGGCCTGCGCCCAGCTTGCCTCTTATGCCCGCTGTTCCGAAAGACAAATCCTTAAAAAAGCAATTTTCTTTGGCAACCTCGTCGCCTTCGAGTTTGTTTAACTCGTTTCTGATTTCTTCGTCATACACGTTGGCCTTCCAAAAGGCGAATTTGTCATTGTAACTCATAAACTGTTTTTATCCCTTTTTCTTTTATTATAACACAAGCATTGAAAATTTGCCACCGTTAGTGCGTATTAAAAAAATTTTTTGCCGCGCGGGTTGAGACGTTTTAAACCGCAGGAACAATACATATATTTTAATATGAAAAAATTTAAAGTATTTGTTTGTATTATAACCGTTTTATGTCTGTTTTTGTGTTTTGCGGGCTGCGGAGAAAACAAAAGCACAAACAAAAACCTGACCGCTCTCAAGCTTAAAGTGACGGACTTGGACGGAAACGCGGTCTCAAAAGCGCAAATCACGCTTGTGGAATGCGGTTCGTCGTTTTTTACCGACAACAACGGTTTAAGTCCCACAATGGAAGTTCAAATTTCAAAAACCGCTCTCAACGTAAACGAGGATTGGTCTACCGTCACCGTTGTGGTCAGCTGCGAGGGCTTTGTCACAACCGTGCTTTTCAATTGCGTGGTCAAAGATAATCAGACACGGGGAGACCTGACCATACGCCTTTTTAAGCTCGACCAAAGCGAACTGCCCTATGTTGCGATTGTCGAAGTGCCTCCCGATGATTTTATCAAAAATCTGACGGGCGCAACGGACGACGCTCAATCCGAGCCGACCGAATAAAACCGAAAAAAAAGATTTTATTTTTTTCCGCGCAAAATAATTGTCAAAACCTTCCCGATATGATATAATTCTACCGTTAAAAATATACGGGCAATTAACTCAGTTGGGAGAGTGTCTTCTTGACGTGGAGAAAGTCAGGGGTTCGAGTCCCTTATTGCCCACCACGTCGAAACGCGACGAACTTTGCAAATAAGACAGCTTTTGCTGTCTTATTTACTTTAACGTCGGTTTCTCCTTTCCCAAAAAGTTTCAAGGAACTTTTGGGGTTTTTAATTTCAGTATTAGCAAAATCAAATCTCGACGTCGCCTTTCGGCTTGTTCGGATTTTTCTTTTGGCAAGAAAATCCGAACTTCGCCTTGTGGCCCGTCCGTCTCGGCAGTACAATAATTGAGGGCGAATTTTGTGACGCTCGCACACGTTGCTCGCTGCTCCGTCGCTGCCGCTCCTTGCGAGTCCCTTATTGCCCACCACGTCGAACACGACGAACTTTGCAAATAAGACAGCTTTTGCTGTCTTATTTGCTTTAACGTCGGTTTCTCCTTTCCCAAAAAGTTTCAAGGAACTTTTGGGGTTTTTAATTTCAGTATTAGCAAAATCAAATCTCGACGTCGCCTTTCGGCTTGTTCGGATTTTTCTTTTGGAAATTACAAAAACGGAACAGGCGTTTGCCTGTTCCGTTTTGTTTTAGTATTAAAACACCGATTTTCTTGCCATCAAGCTGCCAGCTCCTGTTCCTCCACAGGCTGCTGTTCGCTTTCCTCGGGTTGTTCCTCCTCGACGACTTCCGTAATCTCTGCCGTCTTGCTGCCTTCTTCGCCGCTTATCTTGACGGTGAAGGTTTTTCCTGCGGAGTTTTTAACCGTGTAAACGCCGGCTACGTCGTCATAAACGCTCTCGGTAATCAGATAGAGGTAAGTGGTTTCATTTTCCGTTTCTTCGTCTTTGACGGTATTCGAAATCAAAAGAATGCCTTTTGTAGGACTCAAATCAACGAATGACAAGCCGTCCTCGGAATAAATTGTCTCCACCGTCTCACAAGAAACTGTAACCGTGTCAATGAGACTGAGAATATAAGGATTCTTTTCTTCCTCATCCGAACCTACTCCTGTATCGGTTTTTTCCGTAATCTCTATCGTGTAGTAGGTTGTGGAAGTAATCTTGCCGTCATCCGTCTTTTCTCTGAGCACATAATAAACTTTGCTCAAAGAAGTGGCGTAAATGTTGGCGGCAGATTCAATTTCAACGTCATCCTTGAACAGCTTGATTGAGTAGAACGCACCCTGCGCCAAGCTGGTGTCGGTGGCGATAACTCTTTCAAACACGACTTTGTAACCGTCCGCGCTCTCTACCGTTTCCTCGCGTGTCATGGCGTAAACATTGTAACCCGAACCGACATAAGTGCTGCCGATAGCGAAATACAGGTGATAATCGTAGCCGTCTACGCCCTTGAAGTTTACAGTATAAATTTTTGTCTCTTCGTCGTATACGTAATCGTCGGTGTTAAACGACAGTATCTCTCCGTCTACGCCGTACATAAGCGAACCTTCGCCGAACGTACCTTGAATGTAGGATTTTTCGGCGGCGACACCATATTCGTCATAATCGGTTATTATTGCAATTTCGCCCACATTATTGACCAGAGTCTGTCCGAACAGCATATAGTAGAGATAATACATATTCAGATAATAGCAGGAAGGAAGAGTCCTTCTGTGCTCCATCGCGGTGACTTCATAGGTGTTTCTGTCGCCGTTGAACGTCACGTTGATGTAGAAACGGAAATACTGCACCGTGACGTACATTGTTCCGTCATCCGTTCTTGTGACGGTGCAGCTGAATTCGCTGCCGTCGATTTTCACCTTGCCCGATACGTTGAAGCTGACTTTGCCGCTTGGAGTAAAGGTCAAATCCTCAAGAGGCATTTTGTAATCTTCTTCGCCCTGTTTGCTGATGGGTACCGGATATTTGTCCTTGGTCGCTTCATCGCGTCCGAACAATACGGCAAAGCCGTTGTTGCGGATATATGTTACGTCGTTGTACTCAACGGTTTCGGCAAACGTACCGAACTGTTCCTCTACAAAACCGTATTCGTTTGTTACAACGCCCGTTTCGCCCGCGTTGGCTCTGCGATAGATAACTACTTCGTCGTTTTCAACATTGTAGTAATAACGTGTAGTACCGTTGAAAACGGCAAAACCGTATTTGGTGAACTGCAACGACGCGCCAAGGTCGGAAGTGTAATATCCTCTTTCCGGGAAGTTGAAAGGCGTGGCAACACCTTTTTCGTTGTCATAAATGTAGATGCAAGCGTCTTCGACTTGGGTGCTTGCGTAGTAGAGCATATTATCCGTTATGATAATATATTCTCCGACTTCCCTTTCGCCCATCTTGTTGTATCTGACCGCTCCGCCGTTTTCGTCAAGCACGAGCACGGAGAAATCGGTTTCATTGACGTAGATACGCGCCACCTCTTTGTGCGAAACCACAAAGACATTGTAATAGGACGAGGAAATCTGAATAACGCCGCGTTTGCCTACCAACGTCGTATTTTCACTTCCGTTTTTGTAGGTGAGAGTGAATTCGTATCCGTCGGACGTATAAGTTCCGTTTTGGTCGATGTACTGCTCTTCTTCGTCAGAAATGGTAAATACGGAAAGCTTTCCGTAACCGTCCAGCTTAACATAAACGCCTGTGGCGTTCTGATTGTCCATCAGAATGTATGTTCCGTACTCGACTCCGCGCGCGGTGAATTGTTTGTTGTCTTTAATGTCAAAGTAGCGGTACGCGTTGTCGATAATCATGCAAACGACGTTCTCTTCGTTGTCTACAACAAAGTAACTGCTCTTAACCGTCGTGCCGTCGTCGCTGTTGAAATACTCCGCCATGTAGCTGAATCCGTCCAGCTTCAACCTGCTGCCGTCTTCCGCACGATAATCGCCGTTGTAAGTCTCGTTGAAGCGCGAGAACAAATTGTTGTTGGATGCGTAAAGGCGGATAAATTTGAAGGTAAGAGTGCCGTCATTGGAAGTGAACACCCAAATCTCCGAATTGTTCACGGAAGTGAACTCGGAGGATTTTTCAACCGTGCCTTCGTAAACGGTTTCATTCTCGCCGTCCTTTACTGTGTACACCGCGCCGCCCTTGCCGTCAAAAGCAAGAGTTTGGTTTGAGGTGTACTTGTTGCCTTGGATAATTTCCTTAGCGGTGTAGGGAGCGTGTTGAAGGACAATGAACGTATTATTTTCTTCGTCAAGTTCCAGATACATTGTGCCCTGAGAGGTAGACACTGTCAATATGTTGCCGCTGACGGTATATACCGCAGTGAAGCTGCCGTCTGTGCTGTTGTACACGATAAATCCGCCGACAAGGAAAATGCTCGCGTCGCCAGAAGTATATGTGGCGGTCGGCAACTCCGTAGTTGTGTTGTCGGAGCCGTCAATTCCCTTAGTTGTCACGGAATACCAATAAGTAACGCCCACGTTGCCCTTGCTCGTTTGCAAAACGGCAGTGTTGAATACAAACGACACGACGGTCTGCAAATCGTAAGGCTCGGTAACGAGTTCTTCCTCAACGTCAAAATATCTTTCCGCCGTGTACATGTAGGTATTTGTTTCCTGATTGAACACTACGCTGCCTTCGGAAATTTTGACGTATTCAGATTGTTTTGTGCGTCCGTAAAGGGTGGCTTTGCCCTCTGCGCCGTCGTTGACAGCCAGCAACGGAGAGTACCAATAAAGGACTTCGGGGTCGCTGTCTCTGTAATAATATTCGCCGTAAGAGTTGTGCTTCTTTTCAAAGTAATACTTGGTTTCGGTTATCGGTTTGCCGTTTTCTCCGGTATCGCCCGTCTCAACCGTCACGCTTCTGATAATGAAAGTAAAGGTTGCAGGCTCGCTGCCCACTGCGCCCTCTTCGGAATAGAATCTGATAATGCTTCCGCCGAGCACGGACGTGCCGACAACCTGATAAACGCCTTTGAGCGTCGTCGTGCCGTCGAAATACGTCGCGCTGTAAAGCCCGTCCAACATGAGAGTGGCTTGTGAAGTCTCGGATTCAAAAGTTTTGTTTGTGCTTTCGTCATAGAGCATATAGCCGGGCACGGAGGAGTCGTTTCTAATTTGCAGTACGCCCGCGACAATACCCATAGACGTCCTCAAAGTAATGAGCTGAGTCTCGGTATCGTAAGTGTATCTGTACGCCGAGGTGGAGCTGCCCATATTCATAACGGCGGTTCCGAAGCCGTCGAGCAGCATTTGATAAACCTCAGTGTAGTACACCAACTTACCGTCGTTGATTGCAAAGCGCACTAAACCGCCGTTGTCGCGTCCCAAAGCATACTCGTCTTCGTTGCGTATCTGGAAAGCTTTAGAAGTGCCGGCAGTACCGACTATGAAGTTAAAGTTGTCTCCGCCGTCGTCAAAATGCGTGGTATAAATACCGTTTTCGTCTACGGTATAATAGCCTTTGCGCTCAACGGTAATAATTCCCTTTTCGTCTTTTTCGACATACGAGATTCCGTCAAATCTGTCAATTTGGAGGAATACGTCACTGTTGACTCCCACTCCGGAGACAAAGAGGTCGTACGTCATGCCGCTGTTGCCGTTATCCTGAAAAACAAAGGTTCCGTTTTCGTTGACCTTGCCGGTAATCACTATATCGTCTTTCGAGTTTCTGATACGGAACTCGTTGTTCTTGGCGTTCAACTCGCCGATAAAATACTCGCCGCCGCGATACAAATAAACTACTTCGGCGTCGTCGGGGTCGAGGAATATGTAGTCTTCGCCCTCGAACATATCGACAAGACCGACGCTCCACACCGCCTCGAACACCATGTCGTCGTCGGGAATGAAGCTTTCGGGCTCGGTATCAACGCTGCCGTCCTGAATGGAGTTTCTGAGCAAAGAGTATATTATATTGGTTTTGTAAATGGTATTTCCGCCGTCGGCGGTCCAACCGACAAGAAGTCTGCCTTCGCTCTCGAAATTTACGGGCACGGTGATTTCTTCGCCGTACTTGACTTCAAAGGATACGTCGTCGAACTCCTCGCCCGCATCGAAAAAGACAAATAAAGTCTTTCTGTCAAAATAAAGTTTAAATACGTTTTTGGACGCGTTTTCAGACAAGGTTTTGCTCGCGACCTCGCCCTCGTGACCGACATTTCTTTCAAAACCCGTCACATCTATTTCGGGAGAAACTTGCGTTCCCGCCCAATCGTACCCCGTAACGTCGTTGTCCGTTTTGACATACTTGGTTTCGTCGTCTTTGTCCTGCAAATGCAATTCAACGGTGTAAGCGACCTTGTATTTGGCTTTGAGCGTGACGTTCTCCGAAGGCATAACAGCGCTCTCGGTCAATGCGTCCTCGCCTTTGAACCAGCCTGCGAACTGATGATTGGCTTTTGACGGCGCAAGCTCCTTGACCGCGTTATACAAATTTGCTCCCGCTTTCAAATGCAACGACGTCGCGGAAAGCGAGCCGCCGTCAAGGTCAAGCGTAACTGTATAAAGCTGCGTCCACTTTGCGTAATAAGTAGCGTCGTTTTCAGCCACCACGCTTGTAACCGCGCTGCCGGAAAAGTTTGCGTCCGTGAACCAGCCGTCGAACTCGAAACCTGTCCTTGTGGGTACGGGTAATTCATAGCTCTCGCCCTTTTTGACCTCAACGGTTTCTATCGAGCTTCCGCCGTTGGTCTCAAAGGACAACTTTACGATGTCTTTGCCGCAGGCAGAAACTGCGCACAGAACAATCGCAAATAAAATTGCCGTTAATAAAAACCTAAATTTTTTCATGCTTAAATATATCTCCTGTATTTATATTTAATGTTTTCCTACACAAGTGTATTTGAGTTTCGACGCCGTTTCACATGAAGGTAAGCTCCTTTGACATTGATATGCCCTATTTATTCAATCTGCGGATTTTCATCCGAGAATTGCAAAATAACAATCAATCCTTTTGCGCAAATTCTTCAAGACCAGAGCGACGGAACATCCGACCACGGCCAGTCGATTTCTCCTTCACCCGGTTCTTCGTCGTCCGGCTCCTCCGTTTCTACCTCCCAGACGGTGTAGAGCGTCGTTCCCTCAGGCAGGTCGGCAATGTCACTGCCTGTCAATTCGGGCGTCGTTCCGTCAGCCTGCGTTGTCCAGCCCGAAAAGTTGTAACCCCTACGGGAAGGCGAGGAGAATCTGTTGTTTCCGAGTACAGGCGCGCTGTCGCCCGACTCACTCAATCTTTCGACATTGAGCATCAAGCTTTCGTTTATAGTAACCGAAACGACATAGCTTCCGTCTTCGGACAAGGTGCAGCCCAGCATAACGGGACGAAATGAGGAATTCCACCTCGTATCCCAGCTCTCGGGCACGCTTTGGGCGTCGCTGTAAACGGTCAACTGTGTGCACCTGTAAAACGCGTGCGCTCCGACATTTTCCAAAGTGCTCGGCAAGAGCACCGACAAAAGCCCGGTACAGCTTCTGAAAGCCTGTTCTCCGATTGTTTTGAGACTCGATGGCAAATAGAGCCGAGTCAGGTTTCTGTTTGCGTAAAAAGCAAATTTTCCGATTTGTTCGATGCCGTCGGCAAACTCCGCGCGTCTCAGCGATGCGCAATCCGAAAAAGCATAGTCGCCTATCACCCGCAGCGAAGACGGAAATTCAAAGGTTTTGAGGTTGGCACAACGCGCAAAGGCATATTGACCGATAGTCGTAAGGTTAGGCACAGCCCCCTCTGCAAATCCTACCTTTTTCAACGCAATGCAGTCTTGAAACGCAAGCGCACCGATAGATACGACGCTAGAAGGCAAGTAAACCTCGCTCAGCGAAATGCAGTTCAAAAAGGCATATGCCGAAACTTCCTTCAAATAATCTCCGAAATCGATTGTCTTGATGTTTTTGCATCTGAAAAACGCAAAGTAACCGATTTCCTCGACACGTCCGCTCGACAGGTCAATCTCGCTCAACGTATGGCAATCGTAAAAAGCGGAACGTCCTATCTTTTTGAGATTTGCAGGTATATCAATGCTGTACAGTGACTCGCATTTGTAGAAAGTGTAATCCTTTATTTCCTGAAGGTTTTCGTTGAGAGAAATTGCAGACAGACCGGTACAGTTGTAAAAAGCGCCCGTTCCGAGATAACGCACGTCGGTAATGGCGCCTCTGACATTTTTGAGAGACTCACAACCCAAAAACGCGAAGTCTGCGATGCCTATCGTATCAGGCTTCAAAGTTACGGTAGTAATGTTTATTTCTTTTCCTTCCGCATCGACGGTATTGTAGCCTACCACCCAATTTCCGGCGTAAACAACGCCTTCTTCGGTGGGATTGTTCCACAAAGCGGTGTTTACAAATGCTTTTTCTCCTATGCTTGTCACGCTTGCGGGTATAAGATTTCCGTTTTCCGGGTTAGCCAATTTGTCGCAGCCGTAAAAAGCATTGGTACCGATGCTTTTCAGATTTTCACCTAAATTCAAAATCATCAGATTGTCGCAATCGGTAAAAACGCCGTAAGCTATTGTTTCCACACCGGGCAGCGTGACGCTGTACAATGCTTTGTTTTTTGCAAAGCAGGAATCGCCCAGATACTTTATCGATGAGGGCAACACGACTTTTGTAAGGTTTTCGCACGATGTAAAGGCTCTGCCGACAATGCCGACCGTTCCCTCTTTGAAATCGTTCGCACTCAACTCGGTAATATCGGCGCGGTTTTCCACGGCAACCACCCAATTATCGGCGTAAATGATATTGTCTCCGGCGGTTAAGCAGTCGTTGTATACCTTGGTTCCGTTGAAAACACCGCTGCCGACCGTCGTGAGGGACTGAGGCATAGTGACCTCGCTCAGCTCCGTACAGGCATTGAAAGCGCCAATCCCCAACGAAACAAGCCCTTCGGGCAAAGCCACCTGCGTGAGCTTGGGACATTCGGCAAAGGCATATGCGGCAATACGTATCAATGAGGAATTTTCCGCAAATTCAATTTCGGAAAGATTGCCGCAACGGGAAAACGCCCTTTCGTCAAGTAAAATGAGCTGGCTGCCGAAACTTATCGACTCCAAGGCCGAGCACTCGGAAAACGCATGACTGTATATTGCCAGCAAGGCATCGGGAAGCTCGATTGATTTCAACGAATTGCAGCCGACAAACGCGGCTTCGCCTATCAGCGTTACATTGTCGCCCAGCACAACCTTTTCAAGCGCGCGGCAATAGGAAAAAGTATTGGCTTCCACCGTATCGACATTTTCGGGCAAGGTGATTTCCTTTAACGACAGACATGAGCTGAATGCCCCGCTCCCTATGTAAGTGACAGACTGCGGAATAACAATGCTTTCAAGGTCGGGACAATTGTAAAACGCTTCGTCGCCGATTGACCTGACATTGTTTCCTACAACGATGTTTTTTACTTTGCTAGCTCTGAAAGCAGAGTTTGCGATTTCCGTGACGGGCTTGCCGCGATAGACGTCCTCGATTGTGAAGCTGTCGGTGCACGTGCCCGCGCTTGTTATCGCATATTCGGTGTTGTTGTTGATTAAGGTGTAAACACAGCCCGTTTCGTAATTTTTGTGAAACGAAACGACCTCCGACCAATCGGACTCCTTGGCGGAGCTGTCTCTCGGCACCGCTTTTATGCGAATTTCGTAATCGCCCTCCTGATAACTTGACAGCGAATAGCTTGTTTTGCGGGAGACAACGGTATCGGTTTCTCCCGTCGCAATGCTTTTTATTTCCAGACTGTACGTTCGGGCGTTTTCCACCGAACTCCAAGTCATCAGATAATCGTCGTCAATACGGATTTTTTCGGGGACGGCAAGCGTCTTTCCGCATCCGACAAATATCAGCAGGCACATCGACAAAACGAAAGCCGCTATAAATGTAAGAAGTTTTTTCATTTCTTCTCCTTTGAGAATTGCAACGTACTATTGTGATTTTTTGTTCTTTCTCTCACGAATAATTTCGTGCAGCCACTTGAACTTGAATTTGCGCACCGCTATATCCAACAGGAAAAGCACAATCGCGGCAATGATAAAAGCAAGTCTCGGGTCATAGGTTTTGGCGATTTCCGTCACAAATCCGTCCAGAATCTCGTCGGGCGACTGCAAATCGGAAACCAATACGCCGTTGCCCTTTTGGGCAATTTCGGCAAGCAACGCCTTCGACGGGTCTATATCCGTCTCCTCGACATTCAAGTCGTACTCTTTCGAGTAGGAAAAGTTCTTGTAAATCTCGTACAGGGAGTTTTCAACGGGATTTCCCGCATCGTCGTACTTTTGCAAAACGATTTTGTAAACTCCGCCCTTTTTCACAACTATGTCGCTGCGGCTGTAACTGTTTGCAGAGCTCAAAGCCAAAGTGACATAGACGGAATCGGTCGCGGGGTCCCCCGACGTTTCGTTGAGGGAAATCACCGTACCTGTCGACATATCCTCGATTGTGCCGCGTATTGTCTCGTTTTCCGCAAGAGCCTCGTTGACATAGACATTCAGCTGATTTATGTAATTGTCCTCGTTCAGCGTACCGTACAGAAGCGTGGGACGGATGCTTTCCGTCGGCATAAGATTTCTGACCACGTTGAGCAAAAATGTCTGACCGTTTGCGTCCTGCATAAATTGACCGGACCACTCTCCGCCGTTGAGGTCGCACATAAAGCTGCCGACCATACCACCTTTGCTGTTATCGTTTTTCAAATATTTCCACTGCACGTAAAGCGGAACGCTGTAATCGCCCGAGAGCACCATATCCGCGCCGGTACGCAGCTTGACGCCGAAAAATCCTCCCAACTGAACAGTCAATTTGTTCTGCGTGCCTTCCTCCGCGGTTCCGGTTTCCACGCCGCTTAGCAGCGGTGAAAGCAGATTGGCAACCGTAGGATTAAATGGCTCGTCGTCCACTTCTTTAAGCTCGGGCACGCTCAGGTTTTCTTTACTCCATATCGAAACTTCGGTAATGTTGCTCGATACGCAAATCGTGCCGTGTCCGAGTATGACGGCGCGCACCATTTTTCTGTAAGGCGAAAGACTTTCTCCGTTTAAAGCGGGGTCGTCAATCGTCGTCTCTCCGGGCACATAATCGAAGTCCTTCGTCAAGCCTATACCCAAAAACGAGAAAGAAATTCCGTCTTTGTCGTAATAATCCCTGATTAACTGTTCGTATTGTACCGTCTGGTCGTCTCCTACCAAAGCGTCCGAAACCAAAACAATATGACGCCTTTCAATTTCCTGAAAACTTCTCAAAATCTGTCCCGCGCGCTCTATCGCTCCGGGGAACGTAGTGCCGCCGCCGGTAGAAATATTGTTGATAGCGGAATAAATTTTGCTTTCCTGCGTACGGGGCGTGAGAGGCAAAACCATTTCGTAGTCGGTTGACAACGTCATGATGCCTATGTAGTCTCTTTCGGAAAGCGCACCCAGCGCACTGGACGCGGCCGTCTTTGCAAGCTCGATCGGGTCGCCCTGCATCGAGCCGGAAACGTCGATGATAAAAATAACTCCCAAAGGCGGTGTGTAATTTATTGCCTGAACGGGAAGCATTTGCTGATACAGACTTCCGTACATATCCGTTCTGTTGTACGCGTTTGCATTTTCTCCGTCCTTGCCGCCTATGGTAAACATTCCGCCGCCGTAGGTCGATACATATTCCTCCAACATTTCGACGAAGTTTTCGGGCATATTGGTGTTTCTGACACTGTTCTCGACGCGCGCGCCCAAATCGTAGTTGGAAATGTTGTTGAGAATAACCTGGTCATACTGACGCAGTTCGTCAACCGTCGTCGGAATTTCCTCCGAATCGTACACGTTGAGTACGGTAACGTCAAAATTGCCTTCTTCGGTCAGAAGGTTGACCAAAGCGTCCGATTCTCCGCCGTTTCTTTCCAGAATCAGAATTTTGTCGAATACTTCCAAATTGAAATATGTATTGTAGACGTTGTTCTGAATAATTCCGTCCTCGTAGGACTGCGGAAACTCGTCAATGGAAAAGCCCATTTTGTGAAGTCCGTCAGTATCAAACGAATGGTTTAAAGCAACCGTATGAGTACCGGGCGACAGCTCGATTGTCTGAGTTGCGCACTCCACGTCGTTGTCGGTAAGCTTCAACTGTGCGGTAACCGTTGAGTTGGTGAGCAAAGTGACGTTTATCGTAAAATTCTGTTCGACGCTGAGCTGATAATCTGGAAACTGCACGTCCAAAATCTGAATGTCGTCTCCGTCAAAGTCCGAAGAAACGTGCACGGTGTCAAGCCTTGTGCCCCGTCCCGTAATCTGCCCTATGACGTTAAGCACGTCTTCATCCGTTTCCTTTCCGTCGGTGACAAGTATGATTTTGGCAGTCTCGGGATATTGGAAAAGAGTGCGGGCATATCTCAGCGCGGCTGCCATGTCGGACGCGCTTGTGTCGGGCGTCTCTTGACTGTCCCTGTAAGCCTCGTAAACTCTGTCGACATTTGCCGTCAAGGGAACGACGTATTTGGAGTCGAAACCGAAGGTAACTATGCCTACCTTAAAGCCGTCGTAGCTGACCTTGTCCAAAGCGGCTCTCAAAAATTGGTCTCTTTCTATAAACGACTCTTCCTGCGAGTCCGAAACATCCACGACAAACAAAATTTCGTTTTGGTCGTTGGAAAGCTTGTAATCAAACCTAATCCCCGAAAGCACGGAAATGGCAAGAACCATTACGCACATATGCAACACCATTGAAGTAATGCGGTTTCTCGTCCGTCTGTACTTCTTTGACAGCATGAAATACGGAATCAGCGTAAGCGCCAACGCGGGAATCAACAGCAAAAGAAGCCATGGATGAGAAAAAACTATTTGAAAATCATGCATACCTTTCTCTCCTTTACGCCTCTTCTTTGATATGCAGCACCCACTCGATGAACAGGAATGCCACAAGCGCAGCCGCAATATAAATCAGCAAGTCGTAGTAATAATCGTTTTCATCCTCAATCTTGTACGGGTTTACCATACTGTTGCGGGAATCCTTGATATTGCTTTCGGTCGAAGGAATTTTCACATAAATATCGGTTGTTATATCCTTTCCGAAATCGGTAGTCTGTTTTATCTGATACATACCGGGCAATCCCGTGGTGAAGGTGGCGGGGAAAATGCTCAAAATTTCCAACTGCTGATTGTTATACCAAACGGAAAGCTCGCTTCCTCTGCCGTTGAGCGAAATGGCGCTGCCTACCTCAAACGAGTTGCCCGAGACCGTAGTCGGGAAAAAATGCCTGAATATGTTGTTTACCATCAATTGAAAATCGTAAAGTATGACGTTGTTGGAGTAATGGACGGAAAAAGCCATAACCACAACCTTGGCGTCGGAGGTCTCCTTTACCATAAGCGCAGGCTTGTTGTCAACGCTCATCAAAACCTTGTAAGCCGAGTCGCGCTGCGAAATAACGCAATATCTGCTTACTGTAATTTTGTCAGGTCTTATATTGTTGGTTATCGCATGCTCCTCTCCTGCCGAAAGAGAAACAGGCTTTCCGAAATTGTATACTCCTGTCACTCCGAAGCCCGCGCCGATAGGCGAGCCCTCAATAGGGTCGACAAGCCAGACAACGCCGTCTTCGGGCATCCTTTCGGGCATAATGTGCTCGAAAAGATAAAGGTCGAATCCGCTTAGAGCGTAATTGCCGTCCTTGACTTCGGTCAACTGAATATCCCAGCGGTCTTTAAGATTGGCCTGCAACACGAAGAAAGCAGCGTTGAAAAACGTGTTTGCCGAGCTGCTTGTATACTGAATTTTAAGGACCTCTTTTCGTCCGCCGAAAATTTCAAAGCTGTTGTCGTTTATAAAGGAATCGCTTTCCGTACCCAAATCAAGAGATATATGCACCGATTGATACGAATAAACTTTTTGAGCTTCCTTAATAAATATGTATTCCGTATTCTCCGTTTGCTTGGGCTGCTCTTCGCCGTCCGCAAGATATTTGAAAACCACCGTCTTTGTGTTGTCCCGGGTGCAGGTGACTGTTGTCGAAAACTGATAGGTAAGACCTGCGGATGTAGAGTCGCTGGCATTTACCCCCTGAACGTCCATATTGACGGTGATATGCTTTTCGGCGCCGTAAACCGCAACGTCGATATAAAAAGCGTAATAGTTGTTGTCTTCGAGAACGGCGCGCGCATTCAAAATCGCCGCATTCCATTCATCCGCGTCGGCTACGTTCACGACATTCACTCGCGGAGGCACGTTTGAATACAGCATATCCGTGTACAGCCAGACCTCTGCGGCGGGATTTTCCGAAAGCACGCTTTCGCACAATGCCATGGCGCCGTCGACATCCGAAGTGCCGTAAGAACAAGCAGCTTCGTCAAAATAGATGTCGTCCATAGTGTTGTCGAAAATCGTCAGACCTTGGGAATTTACTCTTTCCAACAAAAAGTGCGGCTTAGCGTCGGCAATGATTACCGAAACCACTCCGCCGTCTTTCAAAACATCGTCGCCTTTGACTCTTGCCTCGTCAACGGCTCTTTCAAAGCGTGTTTCGCCGTTTGTCTCGGCGCGCATACTTGCGGAAGAGTCGATAATCGCTATGACTTCGACGTAATCGGCCTGCGCTTTGAGCACTTCGTTGGGTTGTGCGAGAATAAGCGCGCACGCCACCAACGCAAGAATCTGACAGATTATAATCAAGATATTCCTCAGCTTGCTTATAGGAACTCTCTTCTTTTTGTATTTCAGACTTAGTTTCCAGATATAAGTGCTGGAAATACTTTTCTGCTGGTAGTTCGGCCTTATCAGATAAATAATGATTAATGCGACAACGCCGAGCAACCCCAGCAAGCCTAAAGGGGTTAATAATTTCATGCCATGATACCTACATTCAACAATTCGCCGAAGAGCATTCTTTCGATA